>Ga0306925_10002546_pt1 | contig 15765 bp, 10 predicted proteins | sample flu12Cox44000176_FD_203755 | JGI IMG/M metagenome (GOLD analysis project Ga0306925, IMG submission 203755) | Lab enrichment of tropical soil microbial communities from Luquillo Experimental Forest, Puerto Rico - flux8day.12C.oxic.44.000.176 (v2)... | ecosystem: Environmental > Terrestrial >... | reverse complement strand
GATGCCCATGAAGAGCTTCCACAGCAGCCCGCTGCGGTAATTCTCGATCATCACGATGATCGGCCCCTGATCGATCGCGAGGAAGGTATCCGCGTACCAGCCGTGTTGCTCACTGAAGCCATCCACGAACCCATAACGCCCCCAGATCCTGTCACCCAGGTCCTGGTAGAAGTGCCGCAGCGCGGCCATGGACTCCCGGGGCGCGTAGGGAAAGCTCGAGAGAGCGGCGGAGGGGGTGATGACACCGAGGTCGTTGTCGGGTGCGTGTGCGGCGTAGCCACCCGGGGTGTCCCCGGAGGTCAGGCCCCAGCAGTCGGGCCCGTATCCACGGTAACGGAGCGGGTTCCGTACACAGTAGGCGTAGTTGATGCGCGCGTGACTGACATTCTGTTGCCAGTAATCGGCATAACGGTCACTGAGCCCGCGCGGATCGAGACCGCAGAAGGAAAAATGCGCCAGGAACAGCGGGCCACCCCAGGGAGGCCCGAGCGGCAGCTCGATACCTTCGAAAGTTCGTCGGTTGATGAAATCACGGCTCATGGCCCAGCCATCGTGATAGGCGTCCACCGGTACGGGGTAGCGCGGAGCGCAGGTGGCGAGCACATAGGTAATGAGGCATTCGTTCCAGCCGCGGATCTCGTGGTTCAGTGCGAACCCATTGTTGGGGCTCCAGTGCCAGGTGAGCACCTTGCGGCCGCCCTGTGTGTACCAGTCCCATTCAGTCTCGCGCCACAGCCAATCGATGCGCGCGCGCAAACGCACTTCCTCCGGCACATCGCGATCGAAGTAGGCGCGCACGCACAGTAGTCCCTGGAACAGGAACGAGGTCTCCACCAGGTCGGCACCGTCGTCTTTGCGGCTGAAGGGGACGGTGGCCCCGGTGTCACCGCGAAGGAAATGCGGATACACGCCGTGGTAGCAGGTCGCCTTCTCGAGGCAGTCCAGCATGAGCGCGAGGCGCGCCAGCGCCTGCTCGCGGGTTACCCAGGCGCGCTCGCACCCGACGATCAGCGCCATGGCTGCGAAACCGGTACCGGCAATGGAGACCGGGGTATCCGGCTCGTCAGCGCGCCGGTGACAGCGATCGAACGGGAGCCCACTCACCGGGTGCGCCCCATCCCAGAAGTAGCGGAATGTCTGGCGCTGCGTGAGATCGAGCAGCTGCTCGTCCGATAGCGGCTGGCCTTGCTTTTCAGCGGCGGATACGGCTGTGGGAGCGGGCATGGTCCATAGCCTACTGCATGGCGGTCGCGCCCTGCTCGGTCGGACTGAAGGTTGGACCGCTCTCATCCGTCACGAGGCGCAAATTGCGTGTGAAGAAGGCTCCCGCTTCGCCTTCTTTGACCTCTTTGCCTATATCGATGAGCCCGAGCCCGGCGAGCTCACCGCCAAGGAGCGTCTCGATGCGGCCGCGCGAGGCGGCATCGAGGCCCTCGAGCACACCGTTCAGCACCAGCCATCTCGGTCGTTGCAATATGACGCGGGCGATCGCCAGTGACTGCTTCTCGTCATCATTCAGCTCACGATCCCAACGCAGGGTTGCATCGAGCAGGGGCTGCAGCCGCTCGAGGCCGACCGCCGCCAGGGCCCGCTCGGTAGCGGCGTCGTCAAAATCGTGAGTGGCGCATGGATAGCAGAGAGCGGCACGCAGGGTTCCGGGAGGCACGTAGGCCCGCGCAGGCAGGAACATCATCGACTGCCGTGCGGGACGGACGATGCGGCCCTTGCCCCACGGCCACAGCCCGATCAGCGCCCGGAAGAAAATCGTCCGCTCCGCACCGCGCTCGCCCGTGATGCGCAGGCGTTCGCCGGGTTGCATCTGCAGGTGCGCTTCGCTCAGCCGGATCGCAGCTGCGGGAGCTGCCACCTGCAGGTCATCGATGCGGATCGCGGGACTGTCGCTTTCCTCCAGATCGATACGGCTGCTGCTCTCACCGAGGCCATCCATGGTGAGGACCGCCGCACGGAAGCTCGCCACGCGCAGCAGCGTCGCGCGCCAGTCCGCGATGCTGGAGAAGTTGTCCACGAACCAGCGCAGCGATGTCTGCACCTGGTTGAACGCGCCGACCGCCACCATCAGCTGGCCGAAGCTCATCTCGCCCGTCAGGTAGCTCGGCGCGGCCACCAGGATCGGCGCAACGATGGTGAACCAGCCGTACCCGGCAGTAATCCAGGTGAGCTCGGTCGTGGCCCCGACGATGCGTCGCGATACCTCGAGCACGCTCGCGAACACCCTGTTGAGGTGCTGCTTCTCATCGGCTTCCCCGCCGTAAATGGTGATGCCTTCGAGTTCCTCGTTGGCGCGCACCAGCGCAAAGCGCAGGTTTGCCTCGCGCGCATAGCGTTCGGCATCGAGTGCAATCAACGGGCGGCCCACGCGCCAGCTCAGGAACGAGGCGGTCCCGGCGTAGAGCAACGCACACCACACCATGTAGCCGGGCACGTGCAGGCGCTGTCCGGCGAGCGGCAGGATCATCTGTTGTGACAACACCCACAGCACTCCGATAAAAGACAGCAGCAGCAGAGTTGCCTGCAGCAGCCCGATGCCGAGGTCGGTCGTCAGCTCGGTGAGATGCTGAGCGTCCGCGTGCAGACGCTGGTCGGGGTTCTGGCCGATGAGTCCTGCGTTCGAGAGGCGAAACGCGCGCAGCGGCGTGAGCCATTGGTTCAGCAGATCGTGCACCAGTCCTTGGCGCAGCACCACGCGCGAGGTCTGGTTGAGCCACACCTGGCTGACATTGAGCACCAGCAGTATGGCGGCCAGCTCGCCAAACACGATGAGCTGCCTGATGAAGGCCGGCATGTCCTTGTGAGTCAGCGCATCGTAGAACGGCTGGTTCCAGGCATTGAGCCGGATCTGCATGTAGGCGGTCGCGGCGACCACCAGGACCAGGCCGGCTGCCAGCATCAGCAGTTGATTACGCTCGCGTGACGCCCAGAAGGCTGCGGACATCCGCGCCACCTGGGAGAAGAGGCTATCCTTGGTGAAGTCGTGTGCGCTGAGGGGAGCTTCTGTCATCGCAGCGATCCGTTTCGGCTCACATTCGAGAGCCACGGCAGCTTAGCGCAAGGCAACAGCATGGGACGCATCGAACGATTGCTTGCCGCGATGACACTCGCGGAGAAGGTGGGCCAGCTGAACATGGCGGCATCCTTCCGCGTGGTCACAGGTCCTGTTGCGCACCGCGACCTGGAAGAGGGCATCCGCAGCGGACGTGTCGGCAATGTGCTGAACGTGTGGGGCGCACCGGTCGAGGGTCTGCAGCGTCTTGCGGTGGAGCACTCGCGCCTTGGCATACCGCTGCTCGTCGGTCTGGATGTGATACACGGCCATCGCACGATCTTCCCGGTGCCGCTGGCCGAGGCGGGCCTGTTCGAGGCCGACCTGTGGGAGAAGACCGCCCAGGCCGCGGCCGCCGAGGCGGCTGCCGATGGCGTTAACCTGACATTCGCGCCCATGGTGGATGTCGCGCGTGATCCACGCTGGGGCCGCGTGGTCGAAGGTCCAGGCGAGGACCCCTGGGTGGCATCCGAGTTCGCAGCCGCCAAGACACGGGGCTTCCAGGGACGCGGCCGGCCGGCCGCAGGCGGTGTCGCCGCGACCGCCAAGCACCTGGGCGGTTACGGTGCGGTAACTGCCGGCCGCGAGTATGCCTCGGCCGAGGTGTCCGAGCGCACGCTGCACGAGGTCCACCTGCCAGCCTTTGCGGCCGCGGTGGCGGCGGGCGTCGCCGCAGTCATGCCCGCGTTCACCGATCTCGCGGGTCTCCCCATGACTGTCAATCAGCCGCTGCTGCAGGGTTGGCTGCGAGTCCGGCAGGCATTCGCCGGCGTACTCATCAGCGACTACAACGCCATCGCTGAGCTGTGCGAACACGGCGTGGCAGCGGACACCGTCCAGGCAGCGGCCCTCGCCTTGAGGGCGGGGATCGATGTCGACATGGCGAGCGAGGCGTACGTGCAGGGACTGCCCGCAGCACTCGAGCGCGGGCTGATAAGCACCGCGCAGCTCGATGCGAGTGTGCGGCGAGTTCTCACTCTGAAGGAGCACCTGGGGCTGTTTGATGACCCCTATCCGGCTGGCGAGGTCGGAGCCGGAGCCGCCGCCGCGCGCGAGCTCGCACGCCATGTGGCGCGGCGGGCGATCGTGCTTCTCACCCACCGGCGACCGGTATTGCCGATCTCTCCCAGAGTGCGGCATCTCGCCGTGATCGGCCCGCTGGCTTCGGCCGCGAAGGACATGCTGGGGCCGTGGCCTGCGGCCGGTCGAGCCGAGGAGACGGTGAGCATCCTCGCGGGCCTGCAGGCCGCCTTGCCTGGCTGCCGCATCGACAGCGTGCCCGGAGTCACTGCCAGTCAGCACGATCTGCGCGGCATTTCGCCGGCCATCGAATGCTGCCGCGCGGCGCAGCTTGTCATCCTGTGCGTGGGCGAGGAGGCCTCGATGAGCGGCGAGGGTGGCAGCCGCGCGGATCTCGGCCTCCCCGGCGATCAGCGGGCGCTCGCAGAGGCTGTGCTCGCCGTCGGCAAGCCCGTGATCGTGCTACTGACTTCCGGGCGTCCGCTCACTCTTCCCTGGCTCTTCGAGCAGGCGGATGCGGTTCTCGCCACCTGGTTTCTCGGCAGCGAGGCCGGCAATGCCGTCGCCGATGTGCTGACCGGCAAGGTCAATCCGGCCGGCAAATTGCCCATCAGCTGGCCGCGCCATGTCGGACAGGTGCCGATCTTCTACAGCCAGCGACCGACCGGCCGGCCGGCGAGGGCCGGGGAGCGACTGACCAGCGCTTACCTCGATGTCCCGGTGACGCCGCAATTCTGCTTCGGCCACGGCCTGTCCTACAGCTCCTTCAGGCTGCACGACCTGCGCTGCACCCCGCACGCTGTCGGGGTGACCGAGAGCGTCGAGGTCTCCCTCTGCGTCGACAACGACAGCACCCTCGACGGCGCGGCCGTCATCTTTCTGTTTACGCGCGATCCGCTCGCCAGCATCTCCCGACCGCTGCTCGAGCTCAAAGGTGTGCGGCGCATAGCCCTTGGGGCCGGAGAGAGCGGGAGTGTCAACTGGCGATTGCCTGTTGCCTCGCTCGCCTACCTCGGTGCGCAGCTCGAGCCGGTCATCGAGCCGGGTCGGTTCGAGATCCACGTCGGCCAGAGTGCCGATCCGGACGAGCTCGTCAGCTGCAGCTTTGACTTGCTGCCATGAGGGCGGCGCTTCGCATACTGCGCTGGCTGCTCCTCGGTGCGAGCGCGCTGTTGCTCGCCGCTTGTGCGCTGCCATCGCTGCCAGCGGCGCCAATGTCGGCACTTTCCGATACCGAGAACACCCGACTCGGGAGTGCGGTCGCTGGTCTTACCGTGGCGCACCCCGGCAGGAGCGGGGTGTACCCGCTGGCCGACGGCGGAGATGCGTTCGCGGCGCGCGCACTGCTCGCCGCAGCGGCGGAGCGCTCGATCGACGCGCAGTACTACATCTGGCATGACGATGTGACCGGGCGGTGGCTGTTCGACGCCCTGCGCCAGGCGGCCGACCGTGGGGTGCGCGTGCGGCTGTTGCTCGACGATAACAGCACCGCCGGCCTCGACCCCACCATCGCGGCGCTCGCGGCACATCGCAACATCTTCGTGCGGCTCTTCAATCCGCTCGTCAGCCGCCGTCCGCGCTGGACGAACTATCTCTATGACTTCAGCCGCGTCAACCACCGCATGCACAACAAGTCATTCACGGTCGACGGACAGGTGACCATCGTCGGCGGCCGCAATGTCGCCGACGAATATTTCGATGTGGCCGGCGCAGTCGCTTTCGCAGACCTGGACGTCATCGCCGTGGGACCGGTGGTGCGGGAAGTGTCGAGCAGCTTCGATCTCTACTGGAACAGTGCCTCCGCTTATCCGGCACTCACGATCGTACCGGCGGTCGCGCCCGAGGAAGGAGCGCAGATCCTGGCTTCACTGGCGGCGACCCGCTCGCAGCCTGCCGCAACGAGCTATCTGGAGAAGCTGCGAGCCAGCCGGGTGGTGAGCGAGCTGAGTGAGCAGCGTTTGCCACTTGAGTGGACGGAGGTCAGGCTCGTCCAGGACGATCCGCGCAAGGTTTTCGCCGAGGACCGCGAGTTGCTGATGCTGCCACGCCTGCTTGAGCTCACCGGAAAGCCGGCGGCACAGTTCGATCTCGTCTCGCCCTACCTGGTGCTGATGGAGAACGGCACGGCAAGCCTGGCCGCGCTCGCCGAGAGCGGTGTGCGGGTCCGCGTGCTCACCAACTCGCTGGCGAGCAACGACGTCGCGGCGGTGCACGCCGGTTACGCCAAGCATCGTAAGGACCTGTTGCGCGCCGGCATTGCTCTTTACGAGCTCGAGCCGCGCCGCAAGAACGCCGGGTCGGCCTCAAAGCACAGCTCCTCCGCAGCGCTGCATGCGAAGACCTTCCAGGTCGATGGTGCCCGGGCATTCGTCGGCTCTTTCAATTTTGACCCCCGCTCGGCGCATCTGAACACCGAGCTCGGCTTCGTGATCGACAGCTCGCAGCTCGCCGGGCAGCTGCGCTCGTTTTTCGATGGCGAGGTGCCGCATCACGCGTACCAGGTGGAGCTGAATGACAAAGGAGATCTGCAGTGGATCGAGACCACCTCTGCGGGGCGCAGGGTTCATGACACCGAGCCGGAGACCAGTGCCTGGCGGCGCGGGAGCGTGCACGTGCTGTCGATTCTGCCGATCGACTGGCTGCTGTAACGCTCAGGAAGTCCCATGACAGCGGCAATTGATTGGAACTGGCCGCTGCCAGCGCATGCCACCCGGATCACCGTGATCGACATGCATACCGGCGGTGAGCCGCTGCGAGTGATCACCGGCGGCCTGCCACCGATCGCAGGCGGCTCGGTACTGGAGAAGCGTCGCTACTTCAGGGAGCACCTCGATCAGCTGCGCACCGGTCTGATGTGGGAACCCCGCGGGCACGCCGACATGTACGGAGCGGTGATCACGCGCTCACGCGATGCGGACTTCGATGTCTTTTTCCTGCACAACGAGGGGTACAGCACGATGTGCGGCCACGCCATCATCGCGCTGACCACGCTGGTGATCGACGCCGGCCTGATTACGCGTGCCGGCGGCCAGCAAGATGATGGAGCTACCGGCGAAGTGCAGGTCACGTTCTCCGTTCCGGCCGGGATCATCCACGCCCGGGCGGCGGTTAAGGACGGCAAGGCGCAGGAAGTCAGCTTTCGCAACGTGCCGTCATTCCTCTACCTGAGAGACCAGCAGGTCCCGGTCTCCGGCCTCGGCGTGGTGCGCTTCGATGTCGCCTACGGCGGGGCGTTCTATGCGCTCGTCGACGCCGCCTCGCTCGGACTGGGGCTCGCCGCAGGGGATTTCCAGCGGCTGATCGACTGTGGACGCCGCATCACGCGCGCGGCGAGCCGCACGATCGCGATCGAGCATCCTTTTGAGAAGGACTTGAGTTTCCTCTATGGAACGATCTTCACCGGAGCTGCGCACCAACCGGGCCATCACAGCCGCAACGTCTGCATCTTCGCCGACGGTGAGCTCGACCGCTCGGCGACCGGCTCCGGAGTCAGCGCACGCGCCGCGCTGCACTACGCCAGAGGTGAGTTGCGGCTCCATGAGCAGATCACCATCGAGAGCCTCATCGACAGTACGATGACGGTGCGGGTCGTCGAGCCGGCAAAATTCGGCCCCTTCGAGGCGGTGATACCGGAAGTTGGCGGGACCGCGCACCTCGTTGGCCGGAGCGAATTCTGCTTCGATCCCGCCGACCCGCTGCGTGCGGGCTTTATTTTGCGGTGAGCCGCTGCTGCAGCAGACTCAGCGCGCGCTGCTCACGCCGAGTCTGGTATCGAGGAACTCCGCGGTCGCGGCGTAGACCCGCAGCCAGGATGCGTGGCGCAGGAAGCCGTGGATCTCGTCGGGGAGCACGAGCTCCTGGTACTCGACTCCGTGCGCGCGCAGCCCTTCGGCGAGCCGCACCGACTCGGAGAACGCGACGTTGTGGTCGTCATCTCCGTGCACCAGCAGCACCGGCGACCGCCAGCTCGCCAGCGAGCCGATCGGCGAGGCTGCGAGCGCGCTGCTCAGCACGGAGGCCGGGGTGTCGAGTACATAGAGTGGCTCATTGTTGCGGACCGTCGAGAGGGTCCAGTGATGCCAGTCGTGGACCCCGTGCAGGTCGACACCAGCCCTGAAAAGATCGGAATTGCGCGCCAGGCCGAGCGCAGTCATGTAACCGCCGTAGCTGCCGCCCCACAGGCCGATGCGGGTGGGGTCGACGTCCGCTCGAGCGCGCAGGAAGTCAGCCGCAGCCAGCAGGTCGTTGTACTCGCTCGCACCTTCGGCGCCGATGCCGCTCGCTTCGCGGAAGTCCAGCCCGTAGCCGATGCCGGAGCGATAGTTCAGAGCGAGCACGAGGTAGCCGCGACTGGCGAGGTACTGGTTGAGCGCGTAGGCGTTGCTGTAGTAGTCCATGTAGTGCCAGCCAACGAGCATCTGCCGGATGGGACCGCCGTGCATGAACACGACGGCCGGGTGGCGCTCGGCCGGACTCGCTGCAGGCGCGAACAGCACTCCGTGCGCGGCAACACCCGCGCGCTCGGGCAACTCGACCGAGCGTGGCTCAACCAGGGCGCTCGCCGGGAAGTCCGCCGGCACCCCTTCGGCAGGCAGATCGGTGACGGACTTGTCCGCAGCGAGCAGCGCAGCGTGCGCCGGTATCCGGGAATCGGCGCGCAGGAAGGCGACCGTCGTGCCATCGGCCATGAGTGCCGGCTGCGTCTCGATGCCCGCGCCGTGAGTAAGTGGCTCGAGACGCCCGCTGGCGCCCTCGAGACGCCACAGATGACGACGCTCGATGTCGCCCGCGTTGGCTGCGTAAACGATGACGTTGCCGCCGGCACTGGAAGAGGCGTATTCGAGCTCGAAACTGCCAGGCGTCAGCAGTCGCGCCGGGCCCCCGGCTGCCGGCACGGAGTAGAAGTGCAGCCAGCCATCATTCTCCGCCGGGAACACGAGCAGCTCCCGACCGGCCCAGAAGAGCTGCTGATCTGAGCTCAGAGGATGGAAGACACTGCCGGTCCCTCCTGGTGCTCGATAGACCTCGCGGACGGCCCCGTCCGCGAGGCTCACAACGCGGATCGACCAGGGAAACCCGGTGCGATGGGCGATCAGGCCGACCTCGTCATGGGTCGAGGGGATGCGCAGGAACGCGATGCGGGTTCCATCTGGCGACCAGCGTGGCTCGACATCGAACGAGAAACTCGCATCGACCCAGCGCAGTGAGCGGTCCGCGAACGTGTAGACACCGACGAAGCTGTGATCGACGCGCGTACACACGAAGGCAACCTGCTTGCCATCCGGTGAGAAGCGCAGCGAGTCGACGATGCCGCGCGTCTTGAAGAGTTGCTCGGATTTCGCTCCTTTACGCGGCGCCACGGCGAAGACCTTGCCCTCGCGGAGGAAGAGAACGCGCTCGCCATCGGGAGAGGCTGTCGGTGCGTGACCCTCGCCCAGCTTGATGAGCGCACGGCCACGGAAGTCGACCAGGTAGACCTCCTGTACGACCCCCGAGGTAAGTTGCGCCGGATTTGCTGCCGGCTTGTCGGGATACTCGAAATCGCCACCCAGCACATACAGCAATTCCTCATGCCCCGGCACGAAGGCGATGTCAGCAATATCCAGGCCATCATCCGCGCTGTAGTGGGTGAGGGGGTGCGACTCGAAACGCCCGTCCGCCGGGCGCGCGACGGCAAGCCACACGTTGCGCTGGCCCCGCGCCTTGCTGACCCAGGCGAATGCGCGGCCTGTTGGTGCGGCGACGATGTCGGAGGCAAACGGGGCGCTCAGTATTTGCTCGATGGTGAACCCACCGCCGTGGACCACTCGCGTCGCGAGCAGCAGCACGGAGCCCATGACGGACGCAGCAACACGCGTGACAGTCACATGAGATCCTTTCGGAAGAGGTTGTCGCATTGTGGCAGTGCCGGGTGCGCTTGACACCTGGGGTTAGCCGCGTAAACTGCGCGGCCCCATGAACCCAAGCTGTTGCAACGATTCCCACGCGTGCGCCCCGAAGGGCCGCACCGGCGGGATGGTCATGAGATAGCGATCAGCCCACCAACACATCCTGGAGGGCTGAGCGTTGCGGCCCTCCGGGATCTCGACCCGAGACCCCGGTTGGCGTTGCCGACCGGGGTCTCGTCGTTTGGACGAGCGGATCTCCCGGTGCGAGGTTGTCCTCGAGGACGTGGTGCGGATCCAAGTGCCGCGGGGCCTGATCCCGTACCACCTTAGCCGCCCGGCGGGCGCAAGCCCGCCGGGCTTTCATCCGCTCGGCCGCGCACCGACCTCAGCTGACGCTCTCGGCGCTGTAGCGCGCGAGCAGGCCGCTGCGCACGGCATAGCGATAGACATGGCTGAAGCCGTATGCCGCTGCGGCAATGTAAGCGAGCGCCAGGATCACGGCATACACGAGCGGTGCCGTCGCCGGCGCGCGCCCCGCGAGGACCGCACGCATGCCCTCGAAGACGTAGGCGGGGGGAAGCGCGTAAGCGACGGCCTGCATCCAGTGCGGCAGGACCGAGAGCGGGTAGAACACGCAGGCGAAAGGTGACAGCAGCGCCGGCAGGGGCCACACCAGCCATTCGGAAGCTGGGCCCAGGCGTAGCACCATCGCGCTCGCCAGGATGCCGAGCGCAATACCGAAGCAGGTGAGCACGAGTAGCAGGGGAAGCAACAGTACGCCGAGTGCGAAGTACGAGAGCCCGAAGAGGAGCGTCGCGAGCAGCAGCATAGTGATCAGCCCGGCGGTGCTGGTGGCCAGACTCGTCAGTACCAGGCCGGTGACGTATTCGGAGATGCGCAGCGGAGTGGCGAACAGATTGAGGAAGTTGCGCGACCACACATCCTCGAGGAAGGCGGTAGTGATTCCCTGCATGATGCGGGTGAACAGGTCCCACAGCAGCACGGCTCCCAGGAGCGTAGAGACAAAGTTGATTCCCGCAGCACTCACGGAGTCTAGGTAGCGCGTGATGAAGCCCCACAGCACGATGTCGATCGCCACCCACGCGAACATCGGCAACACCCGCACCGGGCTGCCGCGGATCAGGTAGCACTGGCGCAGCACGACGCCGGCAATCGGCCGCACGTTCACCGCGGCGCGCTTTCCCGCTGCATGAGGGGCTCACGGGCGAGACGGATGAACAGTTCCTCGAGGTTGCGTACCCCGTGCTCGTGAGGCAGGCGCTGCGGGTTTCCCTGGAGCAGCAGCTTGCCGCGCGACAGGAACAGCACGCGATCGCAGACTTCCTCCACCTCGTACATGTTGTGGGACGTCCACAAAATCCCGCAGTCCCCTTGTTGCGCCAGCGCGCGGATGTGACCCCTGATGGTCTGGGCAGCGGACGGGTCGAGCGAGGCGGTCGGCTCATCGAGCAAAAGCAGCTCGGGCGCATTGAGCAGTGCCTTCGCGAGCGCCACGCGCGTCTGCTCCCCCGAGGAGAGAACGCCACATTTGGTGTCGGCGAGTGTCGTGAGTTCGAACTGCTCGAGGAGCAATTCGATACGCTTGGTGAGACCGCGCACGGAATAGATCAACCCGAAGAAGCGCAGGTTCTCGCGTACCGTCAGGTTACCCGGCAGGGTCGCGTATACGGCGGCAAAGTTGGCACGCGCCAGGGCGGCGGCGCGTTGTCGTGCGACATCGAAGATGCCGATGCGGATGACGCCGCCCGTAGGCGCCAGCACCCCGAGTATGGTGTTGATGATCGTGGTCTTGCCCGCACCGTTTGGACCGAGAAGACCCACGATCTCCCGGCGAGCGATCTGGAAGGAGACATCGTTGACGGCGCGAAGCTGCGCATAAGACTTCGAGAGATGCTGCACGCTGAGGACCGCGGTGTCGCCCGCCGGCACTCGCGTGCCGCTCATGGCTTCAGCTGCACCCAGAACGGTTGACTCGGATCGGCCTGCACCGTGTCAGCCGGGCCGATGCCGACGATCTGTACTATCACTTCCTCATCGCTGTTGGAGCCGTCCCAGTGGAGTCCGCGGGCCGGATGGAGCATGTAGCTGCCCGCCTTGAGCGGCACCGCTTTGCCGGCATCGAAGGTGGCCCCCGTTCCGGTGTACCAGGTGCCCTTGATGACAGTGACGTGACGATCGTGCGGATGCCAGTGCGGGCGATCCATCAGGTGGGGAGGGAACCTGACGCGCTGCACGTAGAGCCCGGTCCCGGAAGGATCGCCCGCGATCGTCGCAAGCTGCGCGCCGTGGCCGCCCGGTATGTCCTGCCAGTGGATCTGCTCCGGAGTCAGCCGCACGAAGTCCGCGGGGCCCGGCGCGCTCTGATCGGTGGCGCTGCCGAGGGCGCTGCCGAGGGCGAGGCAAGCCGTGAACGCGAAGATTAGTTTGGGTTGCATGGAACGCTCCGTCGGGATCTCTTTCACGCTTTGAGCCGCAGGCGGCCCATGAAGTCGCGTTTGCCGATGCGTGCGCCCTTCCAGCGCAGGATGTCGTACGCGGTCGCGGCATGAAAGTAGAAGTTGGGGAGCGAGAAGGACAGCAGGAAGTTCTCCGCGGTGAATTCCAGGCGGCGTTCGCGGAACTCGAAACGCATGTCGCGGCCGATGAACCCCTCGACCTCCGACGGTTGGATGGCCTCGAGCGCGCTCAACCCTTCGGCGACGCGAGCCTTCAGCGCCGCGAAGGTCTGCGGAGGAGGGGTCATGTCGGGGGAGAACACGCCGCGGCGTACCCCTTCGATCGAGCCGAGCGAGTGCACCACGGTCGATTTCACCTGGTAGGCGAAAGGCAGCATGTCCTCCGCCAGGCGGGCATCGATGATGTCCTCGGAGGCGAGCTGCTTCTCCGCGCATAATTCCTCGGCGGTGACGAGAAGCCCGGCCACGGCTCCGAGGGTCTGCCGGTAAGCCGGTATCGTGGCGTCGTAGAGTGAAAAGGCCATGTGACTGCTCCTCAGCGGTCGAGCTCGGGGTAATGCCGGAAGAGATCCTCATTATTGAATGCCGCGCGCCTTGTGGAAGCGAGGTAGGCCGCGATCCGCGGGCGCTCGAACACCGCTGCGTGCAGAGCGCGCAGGCGCGGCCTGCTGCGCAGCGCACGGGCGCTCGCCGTGGGAAAGGCGTAGCGCAGGCCCGCGAGCACCTGTGCCAGCGAGAGGTCCGCGTAGCTCACGCGGGCCCCGACCATCCACGGTCCGCGGGCGCGGTTGAGCGTGAGCACCCGCTCGAAGTAGGTGAGAAACTTCGGCAGCCGCACCCGCAGGAAGTCGTGCGTCCGTCGCCTGGCGGCGGGCTTCTGCTCCTCGTACGCGTAGCCATCGCCGAGCGGATGGTGAGTGTGAAAAATCTCCAGGTAGAGATCGAGGATGGTGAGCTGCAGCTGATGGGTCCATAGCCTCGCGGCCCCGTTCGCCGGTGCAAGCTTCAGGCGGTCGCCAAGGTAGAGCAGGATGTTGGGTGTCTGAGCGATCACCTGTCGGCCGGCCTTGAGGATCGGCGGGGCGAAGGGGGGACGTGCACTACCGCGGGCGGCGAGCATCCTGAGTATCGCCGCGACCCCGCCGCGCGCGGACTCCGGCAGCATGCCCACGTCGCGATAGGGTGCGCCGGCTTCTTCCAGCGCGAGACGGATGAATTCGCCGCGACCCTGGATGCCAGGCCAGTAATAAAGTTCGTACGTCATGAGCGACTCCGCTGCGTGTCAACCCTGCAGGGTCTGCCGCCGTGTCTCTCAATGCCAGAGTTGCAAGTCTTTTGGCAACTCGGTCGGTCCCCGGCTGTCCGCATCCTGAGGGCTGCCGGGGGTGTCACCACCGCCGTATCCGGGTACCGTGTCGGTTTCAAACGCACTGGTGGGCGGCACCTCGAGCGCATGCGCCCCCGCGCCGCCCAGGGCCTTGTTGAGCGCGGGCAGATCACTCGTGGTGAGCCGCTCGAAGCTGCCCGAGATGTCGCTCAGCTCCGCGCGCAGCGCGTCGATATTATCGAGCTGGTAGCGTGCGGGCGGACCATCCCATGAGGTGATCGCTCCGTAGAGCTGATCGGTATGCTCGCGCAGCCGCTCCTCACCGGTAATGGCCCCGCCCTCGGTGGTTGCAACGATGCGCTTGCGCAACGCATCGAGCTTGCTGTCGAAATCGGTCAGCTGCTGCTGCAGCGGATCAGCCGGCAACCGTCCCTTGCTCGCCGCGGCGACCTGCTCGCGCAGTCCGGTGATGCGGCCGAACAACGCGGATTCGTCGTTGAACAGCGTGTACACCTTCATTGCCGCATCGTATTGCGCCTGCCGATCGGCGACTGTCCAGCTGACCCGCCGGTCGAGTCCCACGGTGAGCGGCATGGTGTAGCTCTTACCTTCCTTCTCCATGCGGATGGTGTAGTTGCCGGGAGGTACGCGCGGGCCCTGTGTGCCCGCCTGGGCAAGCTGCACGGCCGGTGGGACGTGTGGGGCGCGCCGGTGCATCGTCCAGAGAACACGATTGAGGCCGCGGCGCGCGCTCGCGGGCAGCTCCTCGATGACGGTGCCGCTCGAGTCCAGCACCTCGATCCGCTGCTTGCCGAACAGCTGCCGCGTGCGCTGGTAGTAGGTGATGACCGCGCCGTCTCTGGGGTTTTCACCGACGAACGCCGCGGCGCCGTTCGCCCAGCCACCGTTGGCTTCGATGCGTTGCTGCACCGGCCGGGCTTCGATGAAGGCCGCTTCCTGCGCAGCAACGGCCGGCGTCAGGTGCCGTAGCGGCGTGATGTCGTCGACGATCCAGATGCCGCGGCCATGTGTGGCGAGCACCAGGTCGCTGTCGCGCGGCTGGACGGCGAGATCCCGCACCGCCGCCGCGGGGAAATGGCCGCCCTTGAACTGCGCCCAGTGCGCGCCGCGGTCGAGCGAGATCCACAGGCCGAACTCGGTGCCGAGGAACAGCAGCTCCGGATCGACGGTATCCTCCTTGATGACGTGTGCGTAGCCGCGTATCCCCCTCGGGTCCTGGGGGCTGACGAGCGCCGCCCAGCTCTTGCCGTAGTCGGTAGTGACGTAGAGATACGGCGCCATGTCGCCGAAGGTGTGACGGTCGAAGGCGACGTACGCCGTGCCAGCCGCGTAGCGGCTCGCCTGCACCCAGTTCACCCAACTGTTCTTCGGCAGGCCGCGCACGTTGCCCGCCAGGTTATCCCAGTGCTGTCCACCGTCGCGGGTGAGTTGCAGGTTGCCATCATCGGTGCCGACCCAGATGAGGCCCGCAGTGACCGGCGATTCGCTGATTGAGTAGATGGTGGTGTGCATCTCGGCGACGGAATTGTCCATCGTCACGCCACCGGAGTGCTCCTGTCTCTGTTTCTGCGGGTCGTTGGTCGTGAGGTCCGGCGAGATGCGCTGCCAGCTTTGCCCGTGATCGCGGGAGCGGAACAGGAACTGCGCGCCGATGTACAGCGTCGCTGGGTCATGCGGAGAGAGGGCGATGGGAGTGTTCCAGTTGAAGCGCAGCTTGGTGTACCGCTTGAGCTCCTCGGGGCCAAGTTGTGGCTGGACGTCACGCGCCTCAAGCGTGCGCATATTGACCCGCGAGATGTGGCCGCCCTGCGATTCGCCGTACACGTAGTTCGGATCGGTCGGATCGGGGTACATGAAGAAGCCGTCACCGCCGATCATGTTCTCCCAGCGCGAGCTGGTGATGCCGCCCGGGTAGGCCGAGTCGCCGACCCAGGCACTGTTGTCCTGCAGGCCACCGTAGACGTGATAGGG
>Ga0306925_10002545_pt1 | contig 15770 bp, 26 predicted proteins | sample flu12Cox44000176_FD_203755 | JGI IMG/M metagenome (GOLD analysis project Ga0306925, IMG submission 203755) | Lab enrichment of tropical soil microbial communities from Luquillo Experimental Forest, Puerto Rico - flux8day.12C.oxic.44.000.176 (v2)... | ecosystem: Environmental > Terrestrial >... | reverse complement strand
TCTCTTTATTGCAGCCCTTCAACTTGCCGGCCGACCACTTCTTTTTTGTGCCCCAAGTTGCCCTCTCCAACGGCGATTTTTTCTGGCTGTCGGCTGCGAGGCCGAATGTAATCAACCCGTTTACTCCCGATCTTCAGGCGTGGGTGCGGAATGGGCCCTTAGATCCTGATTGGTTGCGCGTTGGCACAGATATCGTAGGCGGCGATCCCGCCCCGACTTTCAACGCTTCTTTTTCGATAACTGCCGTTTCGACTCCCGAATCATCCTCGGCTGTGTTGTTAATTGTGGGCCTCGTGGGGTGCGCCTTACTGGGCTGGAAGACGAACCGAGCACTCTGACGCGAAGTGTGAGATAGCGCGGCGCACCGTTCCGGTCGGATTCGTTGGGGCGCTTGAACTTGAGCAGGATATGTTTGAGAGCGCGGCGGATGCACTGGAACAGGTAATCAATCTGCGGCACGCTCGGAAGATGGGCGCGTCTGGGGTGAGCACTATTGTTTAGCGAGTGACCTTCTATAGGATTGCTCGCCTGTCGGTGGCGAATTCCTAAAATCAGGCGGCAATTGGCGTTTGGTATAAGCCTCGACAATACTTCTGCCCTAACAACGGAGATTTGCCAGTGATTGATGGGCGTTGACGCCCGTTACCGGCGGGTGCCCTTGGCGTCCGGTGTGCGTTCGATGCTCATTATACAACCGAGGTATGCAACACCCATAAAACTGCTTTTCGCGAAGTAAAGTACCGCTGGCACCCGTGGCATGGAAAACGCGTGTTGGTTCGTGGCGGCGCCCGCAGAGGTAGCGGTGTTGTCCTGCAATGCGTGCGCGACGAGCTCAAAGCATTTCCTACTCTGGAGATTCCGGAGTGGATGTTTGATTCCTGTGTATGTAGTCGAATGTACGCCGCTGAGTTTCCGCATGTAGATTGCGCCTCGCTGTTGGCTCTGAAGCATCTACTCTCGGCAGCAACGCGATCGAGTGAACTGGACGTGGTACAAGCGCAGCATGAATCCAGCAGTTCAGGAGATGCCGATGCGCAAGTCGCTGCTGTCCAGAACCCGTCAAGGCGAGTTGTTTTCTCCACCTGCCAGGCTCCCCGAATTACCGCCAGAAGTGCGGCAGAAGATGTCTCGCCTACTGGCCAGGATGCTGAACGAATACTTCCTACATCGCTCCACGGTCGCAAGACAGGAGGTGGGCAGTGAGTGACAAGATCAGGCCACAGCATCTGGCACGGAAAGCGATTCTCTATGTTCGTCAGTCCTCACCCTACCAAGTGATCCACAACCTAGAGAGTCAAAAACTGCAGTACGCGATGGAAGATCGTCTACATCAACTCGGATGGCACGAAATCGAAGTCGTGGATGAGGACTTGGGAAGATCCGCCGCTGGAGTGGTTACGCGGGCCGGATTCGAGCGCATGGTTGCCGAAGTCTGCCTGGGGAACGTAGGCGCAGTCGCGGCTCGCGAGGTTTCCCGTTTCGCTCGCAATAACCGTGAGTGGCAGCAGCTGGTAGAAGTCTGTCGTGTGGTTGACACCGTGCTGATCGATCAGGAGATGGTCTACGCACCCAGACTCGGTAACGACCGGCTCTTGCTTGGCCTCAAGGGCAGCTTAAATGAATACGAATTGGACTTGCTGCGGCAGCGTTCGGTGGAAGCGCGCCGGGAAAAGGCACGCCGGGGCGAACTCATCCAGACGGCACCGATTGGCTACATCAAGACCGAAGACCAACGTCTGGAAAAAGATCCCGATTTGCGGGTGCAAGAGACCATCCTTCTTGTCTTCCGCAAGTTTATGGAGTTGGGTACCGTGCGGCAGACACTGATGTGGTTTCTGGAGCATAACCTGCAGGTCCCAACGCGTAACGCGCGCGGAGAGACGCACTGGAAGCGGCCGGTCTATCGCTCGATGCATCGCATGCTGACAAGCCCTATTTACGGGGGAGCCTACTGCTATGGCAAGACCGAACATCTAATCCGCTATGACGGTGGAAAACCACGCCATCTCTGCCGCCGCAAGCCCAGGGAACAGTGGCTGGCCCTCATCCCAGGTGCTCACGAAGGCTATGTGAGTTGGGAAGAGTTCGAACGCATCGTCGGTGCTATTCAGGCGAATACGAAAGGAGAACAGCAAGCGGGTGCAGTAAAGAATGGGCAAGCATTGTTGACAGGGCTCTTGCGATGCTCGCGCTGCGGACGTAAGCTGACGGTGCGTTACACAGGAAGCGGCCACGATGTGCTGCGTTACTCCTGTTTCCGCGGCTGGTTAGACAACGGTGAACCGCGTTGCATTGCATTCGGCGGCATCACCGTGGATGAGGTAATTAGCAAGGAGATTCTACGAGTGGTTCAACCCTTGGCAATGGAGGCTTCCGTGCTAGCGCGTGAAGAAGCGAGTCGCCAACGGGACGATATCCTGGATGCATTGAATCGCGATCTGGAAGCTGCCCGTTATACGGCTGAGCGCGCGCAACGTCAGTACGATGCGGCAGATCCTGAGAACCGCCTCGTTACCTCGGAGTTGGAACGCCGTTGGAACCTAGCGTTGCAACATGTACGTGAGATCGAAGCGCGTATCAAGCAGCACGGGGCTGCAACGGACCCGGCTCCTGCACCTTCCCTTGAGAACTTCCACCAACTCTCCCAACAGTTGGAGACGATCTGGACGGATTCAACCACAAGTGTGCGCTTAAAGAAACGCATCGTCCGAACATTGATCGAGGAAGTCCTCGTCGATGTGGATAGTTCTGCAGGCGAACTTATCCTCACGCTGCACTGGAAAGGCGGCGCCCATACCGAACTGCGCTTGCCTCGCCGGCGTCGTGGCCAGTGCAGCACGCAGACATCGCGTGAGCTGATAGAAGGTGTTAAGGTTCTTTCTCGTATTTGCAGCGACGACCTCATAGCAGGGGTTTTGAACCGCAATGGTCAACTGACAGGGCGCGGGAATCGCTGGACACGGGAGAGAGTCACCGCGCTGCGCAGCCATCATCGCATCACTTGCTATAAGCCAGACGAGCCACGAACTTGGATGAACTTGACTGATGCCGCCGCTCTGCTCGGTGTTAGTCCGAGAACTCTCCGGCTCGCGATCGATCGCGGCGATATCCCCGCCGAGCATCCTTTTGCGGATGGACCCTGGGTGATCAGCAGAGATACTTTGCAAGGTGAATCTGCTCAGTCGCTGAAACGACGCCTAGAATCAGGAACGAGCCGACCCGCAATACTCGATTCGGAACAGCAGGAGGGTCTGTTCTCAAATACATAGCGAGGTGGGGTAGTATGAAACCAAGTTGTAATAATGTTGAAAATCGGGCAGCCTTCTCTCCCGCGGTCGTCGCGTCGCGGGTAGTGTTATCAAGCTATCCGGCAACCAGGAGCAAACTCACATTGTTCCACTGCATTCAGTATGCTGCAACGTGTTATGCCCTCCACCTGGTCGAACCCGCAGTTCGCGGAGCCCCGAGGCTTCTTTCGGTTTGGTGCACAGCAAGACCGAAAAATAGGAAGATTTGTAACCAAATGTGAGCCGCAAACGGTGGAATACCAGCCCCAACAACGACCGACTCCAGGTCGATTTTGCGGGCAGGACCTCCTCTATGCTTCTTTTTTTGTGAACGTTAGCTGCAAAGAAGGTGGTTTTTGCCCAAAGCGGCCTTTTTGGCACATTAATTGCACCGGTTTACGTTCAGAGCATCTGCCATCCCTACCGCAGAGGTCCGCCAGAATGCCGCAAAGGGAGAAACTGCATGAAGTGTTTGAGAATGGGAAGTTTGTTGTTTTTGGTAGGGGCCGTTTTGCTGGGCAGCTCACCGGTTTTTGCTGACACGATTTCAGTATCGAATCCGAACGACGGATTCGGTTCCTCTTACACGTTGACGGCGGTTTGCAGCGGTAACGCCTGCGATGTGACGCTGAAAATAGACACATCCTCAGTCGGCGCCGCCTATACCGATATCAGCAATGTGGATTTTAAGATCGGGACTACGGATACGCTGGCGGGGACACTCAGCGCGCCGACAGCCGGCTGGTCGACAATTACTTCTTCTTTAAGCAGCGGTGGGTGCAAAGGATCCAACAGCGACGGTCAGGTATGCTCTTCCGCAACAGGCGATTTCGCCGATACAGGAGGAACGCTCACTTGGACTTGGACGGACGTGCAGGTTACTGGCGACCTAACTATTGGTCATGTGGGCTACAAATATGACACCTCGGACACTTTGGGCGAGGGCTTAATCGTTTCCAATGATTATCGAACTAACGTTACGAACGTTCCGGAGCCGAATACTCTTGGCCTTTTGACGATTGGGATACTCGGACTCGTAGTAGTGCGCAAGTGCGTCTAGCCAATTGGCAACGAGTCATTGCAGTCAATTTTGGTAAAGTCTGTACATTCCTCCGCGTGCCAAGCCACGAAGAAGCCAGGCGACGGGCGCAAGTTCCGCGTCGGCGACCACGTCACAGTGAACCTGTCGACTGAGGCCTCATAAGCCCACGGTGACAGTGCGACTCCGTCGCGCTCGTCTCCCCGCGAGGTCGTCCGTCAATCATCGAGCGAGTGTACAGTGAGAGTACGGTATTCCCCGTATTGCCATGAGGTCCGCACCCGTTGAATCATAAAGATTGAGCCCTCCCCTCAGGAGGGTCCATGCACGCGCTCTTCGACATGTACAAGGTTGACCCTCGTGGCTCGGCTATGTGGCTGGGCAGTGTCGAGTCCTACAGCGTCGCGCTTTTTGAGATCGAACTGACCGCTGCAAAAGCGCTTGGCGATTACGCTATCGTTAACCGCCAAACCGGCGATCGCACCGTACTGAACTTCGGATTGAGTATGGACGGCGACCACGTGACCGTCGTTACAGAAGGAGTGAAGTCACTAGCTGGATGAAGCCCTCGGTAGAAGGCGGCGACAAATGTTAGATATTTTGAGGAAGGAACGGGGCGGTGGTGTCCTTTGGATGGGCACGGCCAAGGATGAGGAAGAAGTCAGGGAAATTTTCAAGAAGCTTCGCGCGGCGAGTCCCGGAGTATATTTCATCTTCGACCAGAACACGAGAACCAAGCGCGCCATCAAGCCCGAAGAGTTCGGCAAGGACGTTCAGCTCTAACCAGGCCACCTTTTGGGCCCTCTCACTCCTTAACTACCTGCCTCGTATCAATCAGCGCCGTCAAGTCGAGACCGACGAGGTCCACCTGCAGCTTGATTCCATCGACGTCCTGAATCACCTCGCGAACGACAGCATCCTCGATCTTCCCGTGATGCAGATTCACGCGGATCTTGTTGCCTTGAACTCGCGCTTGGTTCCTTGGTTGGCGAAAACTCACTCGCTTGCTCTGTGAGGCCTATTCCGTACAACAGAACTTAGCTTCCACCGACTTTGACGAGTGATCTTCCCGCACATTGCTGTGCGGACGCCCATTTTGCCGTAGCGAGATTTGGACTACCGATCCCGCTTGGCGGGTTATGAGATTAACGATCAAACCTAAGTCCCTTAGCGTGAAACCTTTTCTGTGGAATTGCGTTCTATATGGAAATGGGTGTTACTCCGGATTGGACATACCGCGTACTGTCTCTTCCCAGGTATCAGTCTTCAGAATTCCTACGCGCACGTCTATAGGGAGTTTTTGATACACAACAATCAATACGGCGGTATTCATGAAATCGACCCAAGATATTCCCTCAGACCAACAGTGCTTTTTGAATGCGGTAGCCCCCTCCGGCCGGAGCATCGAGCCATCCGTGTTTCTGGTGGCCCAGGACATCGCCGACCAGGCGGTTTCCTACGCGGGAAAGTTCCTCGGTGATGCGTGTGTTGCCGTCAACCTTTTAGAAGAGGCTGCTGCGACCGTTTCGGAAGTGATACGTGCGAAGGAAGCCGCTCAAATCGCTCCTATTCGGGACGTAAACCGCTACCTCTTTCGGGTCTTCTTGCGGAAGGTGGCCGAGGCAAGGAGAAACGAGGCCCCATTCGAAGAGATCAGCCAGTGGTATTCTCATCCCTGCGATGATATCCACGGCGACGGGCTGGATAGCCAGGTACTTTTGGAACAGATTTTGGGGCATTTCGACACCGTTACGCGAGAGATGATCCTGCGCCGAATCGAGGGCCATTCCTGGGGTGAAATCGCTTCGGAATTCGAACTGTCAAACCATGCGGCGAGGGTCCGGTTCAGCAAGGCCCTTCAGTCGCTGAGAACCTCAGTCGGAACGTCGGGCAATGGCGGCTTCAAATCAACATCGCCAAGAACGAAGAAATGCCACCGGCCACGAGACAGAAAGGCGCAAAGAGTAGCAGCATTGGAGAGTAGGCTAGACCGAATGTTGACACCAGCCTTTTACCCGGAATTCCATCATCTCCTGGCGGCAACAAAGACTACGCGACCGCTCTGAGCGCTTTCCCTGAGCTCCAAGAATTCCCAAGAATTCCCAAGAATTCCGCAGAATTCCTTCAACATAGAAAAAATCGCATCGTGAAAATAGTTTGGAGACATTTGTCTTCAAAAACCCCTCTATAGGGAAAAGGGAGAATTGTCTTTCGATTCCCCCTTTTCGCTTGGCGGAGCCGTTTCCCACTTCGGTCAGCCGCCCGCCGAAGTAGCGTTCGGTTCGCAGATCCCGAACGGAACGCGAAGGTAAGAACCCATCGAAGCGCCAGCCGGGGACGAAGGCTTGGCTCTCGGACCACGAAAGCCGTTCTTCCTTGATTTATTCGACGACAGGACGAGGCGATAGCTGTGAGGACACCAGGGAAACCTGCGCTTAGAAGAGACGGAAAATCGGCACGAATTGCTGCATGGAGGAGGAGGTTAAATCATGATCGCGAATGCGTTGCTTTTCACGCTAGAAATTTTTATTGCATGTTTGTTTCGGCTCATGGGCGAACTGAAATTTCTTGTGCCGTACAAGCGGCTTATTTTTCATCAGTACGAAACCGTGCTTCTCGCGTGGCTCGGAATCCTGTTCGTAAACCTCTTCGCCGCGATCTATTGGATCCAGCGCAAATGTTTCTTGAAGGAGTCAGGCCGCAAATTAAGGCACATCGACAACCAGGCAAGCGACGGCCACACGTTGGTGCCGTTGCCGAACGATGATTGGAACGCACGCTGAAATGTCACGTGATTTCACACCCGATTTCGATGAGTTCCGCGAGCAATCGGCAGGCCGCCGCGAATCGTCGCGCTTGTCGCCCGATGCCAGACGCAGCACCGAAAGGACCAGAGGGGAAACCCCACGTCCAGAGGCACGGTCCGCGAATGTTCGGGAGCCCCGCCCCAAAGACGTTCCGTCGAGGGATTCGCGAGCCGTCCTGTACGACCGCTACCGCGGCTATGACTTGCGCGAGTCAGAAATCCATACGCTCACGGACCTAGGCAAGTTCAGGGTCATCAATGCCGGTGATTTGGCACGTCACGGCTATGGAGGTGACCGGGGACGAATGGAGCGTGAAACCGAGAGCCTCACGCGCCAAGGTTTGGTGGAACAGAAGCGGGTTGAAATCTCCCTCAGCACGAGCACGCGGATGTACACGCTAACAAAAGCTGGCCGCAGGCTCATGCAGGGGTCGGGCAGGCTCCCCAAGGATCAGGAAATCTACGCGGGTTTTGTGAAGCCGTGTGAGGCAAAACACGATGCCGAATTGTACCGGGTCTATCAGAAGGAGGAAGAACGGATCGAGCGGCGTGGCGGCAGGGTGCGACGCGTACTCCTCGACTTCGAACTGAAAAAGAAAGTGAACCGCGATCTTACGCGGCTCGGGCCAAAAAAGGATGACCCGGACAAGAAGCACGACGTTGCCGAGCGCCACGGTTTGCGGGTCGTCCATACCCGCATTCCCGTGCCCGACTTGCAGATCGAATACGAGACGCCAGGCCAAAGCATCGCGCGTGTCAATTTGGAGCTGACAACCGCGGATTACCGGCCAGGGCAGCTTGCCGACAAGGCGCGGGCTGGATTCACGCTTTACAGTCACGGCGATGATGCATCGCACGCGCGCCGGCTTTTGAGTGACCGCGAGCTTACAGCGGAGATCCTTTCTTTATGAACATGCCTCAGCGCCAGATCGAAGCCCTCACGGCGTTCGGCTACACCGTATCCGAGGCATGTTTCCTCTACATCGTGGCCATGCATTCCGGGTACTTCACGGCCCGCCAGTTCCTGGCCTTTGTCGATGCCAAGCGCGGCTATCGGACTCATTCGCTGGCGCAGAAGCTCATGACCCAGGGGCACGCCACGATGCGCGAATACAGGCGTAACGGGTGCATCTATCATTTGTATTCGCGCAAGCTCTACGCCCAGCTTGGCCATGAGAACCTGCGCAACCGCCGCCGGCATCGGCTGGAAGCGATCCGGACTCGGCTTCTCGGTCTTGATTTCATCCTCGCCAACCAGGGGTATCAGTACCTCGAAACCGAAGCGGAAAAAGTCGCCTATTTCTGCGACGAATTGCACATCGAAAAGGCCTGCCTTCCGGTGAAGCTGTACATGGGTGGACCCGGGAGCCAACCCACACTGCGCTATTTCGTGGACAAGTTCCCATTGTTCATGAGTTCGCCCTGTCCCGGCTTCTCCCCTGTGGTCACGTTTTCCTATGTCGATCCGGGGGTCGAAACGCTCACCGGATTTGTTACTCACCTTGTGCAGTACCAGCCGCTCTTTCGTGAGCTTGCCGAGTTCTGTTTCGTCTACGTTTCGGGGACACGAGCACACTTTGAAAAGGCTACGGAACTCTTCAATTCTGCGATCAAGATTCCGCTCGAGACGGACGTCGCCGCTGACCTCATCCGGTATTTCCGAGCGCGCAGCATTTGGAACAGTTCTGAATTCAGAACAGTGAGCAAGACCGACCTGATTTTCTTCAACGAAGCGAAGCGCAGATTTGCCGGCGACCCCTTCGAGACGCTGTACAAAAACTGGAAAGCCGGACGCATTGCCGAGGCAGAACTCCGAACCCAGTTTCCGTCAAAGGCGCCGAACCGGAAGGTGCACTTCGAGACGTATCTGGTCCCGAAGCAGCCAGATTATCGGGCCAAGGACGACAAATCAGGCTGAACGGATGCAAAGAATGGTGTTCAGGGGGCCGTTCTGTTTGGGCGTCACCCGGAAAACGGGCGAAGCCAGGGAAAGCCAAATAGATGCAAAAGAGCCGGCAAAGAAAAGTGACGGGGCCAAAACACGGAGTTGGGCGGGAGCGACCCCACTTTTCGGCCCTTCGGTCTCGAAAATGACCTGTGGGGTCGCTCCCGCCCATCGGTGCAATATACAGCGCCGCGTGTTTTGGCGCCGTCGCCAGAGGGAGAGAAAAGAGAAGGGAACTAGAAGAGAGGAAGTACAAACCAAGTGCTAGGGGATTCCCAACAGCCAGTCGTCTTGAAGCGAAGAGTCCGTCTCGAACAAGACACGAGCGAACTGCTCGAAGGCTATGCCTGGTTCATCGGAATCAGTGCGGAGGAAGTACTGAATATCGTGCTGAAAAAGATGATCGCCAATGACATGGAATTCCAGTCCTGGCTGAGTCAACAGAACGGTCACCAAGAGGGCAGCGAAACTCTCCCCGGGCTGTCTGCGTGTGTCGTGGAAACGGAGGCGGCATGATCGAGCGACTTCTCAATTCCAGAGGCACGGTCGCTTGCCTCCTGGCAATGGTTACGGGAATGACCCTGTATTTCAGGATGCCATTCCCCGAAGACAACGTGCTCTTCGAACTGATGTATCTCAGGGCAAGCCCGGTCTTCTGGGGATTCAAGTACACCTACATCCTTCTTCTATACATGACGCCGTTCATAGGGTATTCGATCGCGCTCTCGGGGTTGTACGTTTTTGCATCGAAAATTCGCCGGCCGGACAAGCCCGGGCGACTACCACGTTACCCCGACCCGCGTAAGCGCGACGACCTCTATATAGTGCTCGGAGAGGTCCACAATCCACGTAGGCCAACACCCTCTCGAAATCCCCGGTGGCTGACGATTCCCGCGCGTGGATTATTTACTGGCATTGCGATCTTCGGCGCGATTGGCAGCGGCAAGACGAGTTGCTGCATGTATCCCTTCGCGGAACAGTTGATTGCCTATCAGGCCCATGACCGCGGGAAGCGGATCGGCGGATTGGTCTTGGAAGTGAAGGGGGACTTCTGCCACAAAGTGCGGGACATATTGAAGCGCTACAGAAGGGAAGGCGACTACGTCGAAGTCAGCCTCGATTCTGAGTACCGCTACAACCCCCTGCACAATGACCTCGACGCGCATGCCCTGGCCTACAACATCGCATCCCTATTGAATAATCTCTTCGGCAAAGGCAAGGAACCCTTCTGGCAACAGGCCTACACGAACCTTGTGAAGTTCATCATCCTACTCCACAAGGTAGCCTTCGACTACGTGACCCTCTTCGATGTCTATCACTGTGCGATTTCGCCTGAGCTTTTACAGCAGCGAATCGAGCAAGCCGAAGAGCTGTTTTTTGATCAACATTTTGTTGTCATCCCGAAGGCCACTTACGAAGAGCATATCCAAGTGCTCATCGATTTCGATTTCCTTCCAGATGAAGCCAAAGATACGGACCAGTACCGGGCCCCAGTAACACTCGCGTTAGAACAGCATCTGAAGAAGCACGCGATTGAGTTCCGGAAGGAGAACGTCCCGGCACCTGAGAAATCTGACCCGGATAAGCGTGCCCAACTAGAGGCCGTTAAGCGTTGGTTTCATGACGACTGGCAACGGATCGAGCCGAAGCTCAGGACTTCGATTGTCGAGGGGATTTCCGTGTTCCTCTCACTCTTCGACGACAACCCAAAAGTGAAGAGGGTTTTCTGCCCGCCGAAGGAGTGCTACGACAAGGAGGCCAACGCCGATGGCAAATACGGCAAGCCTCTGCCTTCGTTCTCATGGCTGATCGAAACCGGCAAGGTCTGCGCGCTCAATTTCCCCATCGGAATGAACCCCGGCTTGGCGAAGGCCATTGGAGTAATGATGAAGCTCGACTTCGAGCGAGCGGTATTGAACCGCGTGCCCCAGATGGAGGCCCATGTGAAGCTGTATTTCCGGCAGGTCTTCTTCATCTGCGACGAGTACCAACATTTCGCCACGGTAGGGGAGAACGAACCGACCGGGGATGAAAAGTTCCTCAGTTTTTCGCGCCAGTCGAAGTGCATTCCGATCATCGCCACACAGAGCATCAGTTCGCTGAAGTCTTCATTGCCCGGTGAGACTTGGCGCACGCTTTTGCAGACCTTTCGTACCAAGATTTTCCTGGCCCTTTCGGATGACTTTTCCGCAAAGATTGCCAGCGAGCTTTGCGGTAAGGAAGACCAGCTCAAAGTGGGTTACAACCTGTCCGAAACCGGCCACGATACCCACGTCAGTTTTCTGACGGGCAAAGCCCAATCCAACAGAGCCAATCTCACAACGTCGAAGACCTACTACCAGCAGAGCGATTATCGTTTCGATATGAAGACATTTACGGAGCTGCGCAACGCGCAATCCGTGACGATTGCTTACGACGGGCTCAATCCGATGCCGCCGATGTTCTGCTACCTCAAGCCCTATTTCAACGACCCAAACAAGTCCTATTTCCGGCAGGCAGCAGATGGGGAGTTGTGAACGCGAAGAGAAAAAGACTTTTTCGCTGAGCCAGCGGGCGCCAGCTTCGCCGTCGATGTCGAGGACGATGAGACGGTTTACGTGGCCGGTGGGCACGCCGATTTGCGCGTCGGGAAATTCGCTCCACCAGCGGAGGATTTGCCCATGATCGCGTGTGGCGGCCTTGTAGCCTCCTTCGACTAACGGTTTCTTCTCCCGACAGGGGAAGACGGAGTAGCCTCCGTTGGCGCGCGCCACGGCATCGAGAACTATGCGCGGCAGGGCCTTCTCTGCGTTCATGGTCTGCTCCGGCAGAATCTTTCGGGAAGCAAATTACTTGTTCCGCGCCCGAATGTTTTCATGGGGTTTTCTCGCAAAAAGGTTGTCTGTCCTGGCGGGCGCGTTGGATTTAAAAATCACAAAATCGGGCGCTCGCTCGTCGCGTTTTTCCCTATTTGGGAAAATGAGGATTTTGAGTTCGCCGGCTGTTCCGGCGAGATATTCCCGTCCCTGTTTGCTCTTGCGCCGCCACAAGCCACCGAGTCGTTCGAGTTTTGGCAAATCAGCCATGGTGATTCTCTCCTTGCTCGCTTCCGCGGTGGTGCCGCTCGAGAGCGCCGAAAAGTTTCCGACAAGCCCGACGATAGATTTTTCGCGCCGACTGCAACGCTCTCGGCCGGTTCGAGAGTGTGAATTCAATCCGGTTCATCAACTCATCGGCGCCGAGCTCGAGGGCTCGGTCCATGTCCGCGGGCTGCAGGTTCGTTCGCTTGACGGGATTTGCAAGGGGGAGTAGAGTTTGCGTGTTCACCTTCTTTTTTCCTTTCCGCAAGTCGCCCGCAGCTCCCATCCTGAGCGCTGCGGGTGTGTTACCCTTCAGGCTGCGTCCTCGCAGGAATTGATCCAGCGAACGAGATCGACTTCGCGATATTTGATCAGCCTTCCAATTCGCAGGAACGGGATTCGGCGCCGGTTCTTATAGGTCTTCGAGCGCCAGCGCTTGAGGGTTTCCGGACGGATGCCCAGAACAGCGGCAGCCTCCCGATTGGAGAGAAGCCTGCTAGCTGCAGTTGTCATACGCGCCTCCCAGTGAAGGATGGTTACCGAGAGTGATTGTGGGGGAACTCGAGATTCCTAGGTAAGTGGTAAATCGGTGGGGTTCAGCGGTCCAGATCGGGGTCCAGATCTTCCGGGGAGATCCGATAGCCACGCCAATCGGAAAAAGCGCAGGCGTACTTCTTCAGGGTTTCCGGCTGCATTCCCTTGCCATGCTTGAGATGGCCGATCACAACCGTCTTGTCTAGGTCCACCTGCTTGGCCAGTTCCTCGTAGCTCCACCCGCATTTCTTCCTCAGTCTCTGGAGGTTTTCTCGGAGTGTGCTCTCGAGATGCAACGGTTCACTGGTATTGAGCTGAATCTCGGGTTTGTCTTTGATTAGAAGAACAGCCTCTAGCCGCGACAGATCCGGCATGGGGCGGCTGCGCAGCTTCTTGATGTCCTCGGCTAGCTCATCTCTCGATATACCGCTCGGCTTGTCTGAGCCCTCACCGCAAAGGCGATTCACGTAGTCTTTATCGTCCATTGTTTTTCGAGGAGCGCCGGGTCCCGCGCCCGATTTACTGTTTTTCGGCGGCAAAGTTGGTTACTTTCCGTATATCTCGGATAACTACGGTGTACCAAGGATATAGCATTAATCCGGAGATAACCAACAAGTTTTCATTCATAATCGCTGCGGGCAGTCTTCCTCGGTTCGGAAGGAAAAGGAGAAGAAATGGAAAATGAATTTGCAGCCTTGATCGCAGTGCTCGAGGCGGAATTAAACAGAAGGGGCGATATGGTCCTCACAACGAGCGGACTGCTGAGTCGCATGCGCAAAGCGCTGGACCCGGAAGCGGCGAAGGCGTTTGACCGGCCACCCGTGCCGCCGCAACTCGCGGCACCGCCGCCGGAGTTTCCGAAGCTCAAGGTCAAATACATGGCGGGCCGGCCTGTGGAGCACGTTGTTTGTGAAACCATTTACGAGGAAGTGCCGTATATGAGCGGCGGATGGTTGACGCGGCCTATGTCGGAACTTGACGAGGTGAGGAGGCAAATCGGATGCGCCGCTTGAGGGTTGAATCCACGACCGACGACGAGCTCGCGCAATCCTGCGCCGAAGTGTTGCAGCCGTACAACCTCCACGAAATCGTCGTCACTGTCGCAGCGCAACCGCAGGTCCTCAGTGATGGTGCCATCGAACGGGTCGAACCGACAGTCGAGACCTCTTCCGCCGTCGTCCCTGCAGGCGAGTTGGAAGAGAATATGCGCGCCTACTCGAAAAGGCTCGAAGACTACAAGCGCGATCATCCGCAGTTTGCCCAATATGCCGATCCGAATACCCCGCTGCCGCTCGCGGTCAGGGATGAAATTCTCCGCATGTCCAATGGACCCGAAATCGTGGAGTTTTTGAGCTTCACTCCGGATGTTTGCGAGGCGCTCTGCAAGCTCCATCCGTTAGAAGCCGCACGGCGGGTCCAGGAGATGTCTGATGATCTCGACTGGGGCCGCATGCCGGACGATCGCATGGATTATTCAACCTGGCGGGACGAGCGCAACCGCCAGAAAGCCTCGCGGCCGCATAAGCGTTAAGGAGGATGCCATGAGCGAAAACGAAAAACCGAAGAAGCCGCTGGCCACCGAGGTGATTGCGAGCATGCCCCGCCGCGATACATATTCGCCGGAGCACGGGTCGGGCAATCCGCACTTGCAGCCGGGCGAGCTGCAAAAAGCCTGGCACGAGAAGCCATTGAAGCCAACGCAAAAACCAGCCAAAAGCTAACAGTTTACTTAGCGCGTGATAATATCTGCTGCCCTCTATTGCGGGGTTGTTTGCGGCTCGTTCGCGATTCTCTCGATGACGTGCACCTTCCGGTCCTTGCCCTCGTCATCAATTACATGAAGCGTTCGGGCCGAATCCACCGAAATTTTTGTTTGTCCACCAACCGTGAGATAGAGCCACCATTGTATGCCCGCAAGGTTCGCCTTGCAGTAGTTGGGAATGACATATGTATACTTGTCTGTTTTCAGCCAGTACACGCCGCGTGCGTGCTTTCCCGAGCTAGTGGAACTCTCTCCGACACCTCCGCCTCCCGGAAAAGGGACAACCACCGCTTCTGTTTCCGTCCCGCCAGAAACAAGCTTCAGGACTGTGGCTGCCTGCCACTCGCGGGGTTTAGCAGGTTTTGTCTGGGCACAACATGCTGGGACGAGGGCCAGCGCGAGAGCAAGGGCCAAGAGCTTCATACGATCCTCCAATTGGCGCCGGGGGATTTGAATTGCAAAAAAAGGCTTCGACTGGATCCTCTAGTTAGAGGACCTCAAAATCTTAAAAGTCGATTTAGCCTGTCGCCCTGCAGTCCGAAACAAAACATCGGATGTGAACACAGTTACCGCAAAGCGTGAAAACAGTCCCAGGGTTGACAGGACCGACCGATGACCTGTGACCCTGGGGTGCGAACAGGGTGCGCTCTACCTTCCGGGCGGATGCCCCGTTCGACTCCCCAGTCTAATTTCTCAAAGGCAGAGTGTCGCTGCCCCGGAGCAGTTCCGAGGCTGCTCGAGAGCAATCACAGTCGAGACGACCGTCTACGGGTGATTGCTTCGACTTTGCGTGGTTCTCTGGTAGGACCTGGCCCGAGCCCTTGAAAAATGCGCCTAGTGAAAGGTACATTCCTCGCGTGCCAGCCAAGGAACCAAAACGCGAGTTCAAGGTCGGCGACAAAGTCCGCGTCAACCTGCATCACGGCAAAATTGAGGATGCCGTCGTTCGCGCCGTGATTCAGGACGCCGACGGAATCAAGCTACAGGTGGACGTCGTCGGTCTCGACCTTACGGCGCTGATTGATACGAGGCAGGTTGTCGAGTGAAACTGCGACACGGTGCCAAGGGCTTCGGCACCTCTCAAAAGCTCGCCGGCATAATAGTGCCAGGTATGGATTTATTGTTGGCAACCGGACCAGCATTGGGCCAACTCGATCTGGACACCGCTAACACTATTGCCCGCAAAACACCCTGATGCCGTCCTGCAGCGCAGAAACGCTGGAGTACCCCAGAGTCGAAGCGGAGGCATCTATGCCCCCAAACTCCTCAGCCATTGCGGAGACAGTTTGGCCGTGGCAGTTCGCCTGCCCGGGCTTGCCAGCCCCGGGAATGGTGTTG
>Ga0306925_10002544_pt1 | contig 15771 bp, 14 predicted proteins | sample flu12Cox44000176_FD_203755 | JGI IMG/M metagenome (GOLD analysis project Ga0306925, IMG submission 203755) | Lab enrichment of tropical soil microbial communities from Luquillo Experimental Forest, Puerto Rico - flux8day.12C.oxic.44.000.176 (v2)... | ecosystem: Environmental > Terrestrial >... | reverse complement strand
GCATGGGCAAGATGATGCTCAACTTCAAGAAAGCACCGGATATCTCCCAGGCTGCGACCGTAGGTGAGCCGACCCTGGTTGATCCCAAACAGACCGGCGCTCCCGAGATCGTGCGTTCGGCGACCGCCAGCGTCCTGTCCGCCCTTAATTCAGCCACGAATTCAGGCAGCGGTACTGCTTCGCCTGCCCAGAACGCCGCCGCGACCCATTCCGATACTGCTCCACCCGCGGATGGTGCGGCGACAGCCGCTTCGAATCCCGGAGCCGCGAGTCCCGCAACGGCCAGCTCGGGAGCTGCCGGTTCGGGCACCACGCTGAACTCTACGGCTAACATAATTGGCAAGCCTGCCGGTACCGACAACAACGCGATTCCCGAGCTAGCCAATGACCTGGCGCCGCCAAGCAGCCGCGCTACCGACGCCGCCACACCGCCCGCTCCTACGCAGGTGAATGATGCTCCCAAGCCTGCTGCCGACGGTAGCGGCGCCGCCAACGCGAGCAGTGATCCCACACCGGCGGCGCCGGCCGATCAGGCGACCGAGAGTTCGTCGAAAAAGAAGAAGAAAAAACACATTTTTCCCTTCTAGCGAAATCGCATCGCGATCAAGGCCGCCGGCGAACGCGGCCGCGGGCGATTTTGCCTCCTCTCTACATCCTTCCCCGTTCCTGTAATATCAAAGGTATAACGCGTCATCTTGAAAACGGAATCGAATGCCTCACGATCTGCCCAAGGCCTACGATCCCGGCGCCATCGAACCGCGCTGGGCTGAGTACTGGATCCAGGAAAACCTCTTCCACGGGGAGACACCGGCGGCGGACTCGACCCAACCCGTCTTTACTTTGACCTTGCCACCTCCCAATATTACTGGCCGCCTGCACATGGGCCACATGCTCAACCAGACCGAGATGGACATCATTGTCCGGTGGCACCGCATGCGCGGTTTCCTGACCCTCTGGCTGCCCGGCACCGACCACGCCGGCATCGCCACCCAGATGATGGTCGAGCGCCAGCTCGCTTCCGAGGGGAAGAATCGCCGCGACATGACACGTCAGGCCTTCGTGGAACGCGTTTGGTGCTGGAAGAAACATTACGGCGGAGCCATTCTCGACCAGATGAAACGGCTCGGCGCTTCCGTCGACTGGGCGCGGGAGTTCTTCACCATGAGCGATGGACTTTCGTTGGCGGTGCGCGAGGCCTTTGTCCGGCTATACCAAGAAGGGCTCATTTATCGCGGCAAGTACATCGTCAACTGGTGCCCCCGTTGCATCACCGCCGTCTCCGATCTCGAAGTCATTCACGAGGAGACGCCGGGCAAGATCTACGAAATCCGTTATCCGGTGATTGGCAGCCCCAACGAGTTCCTCGTCGTGGCGACCACGCGACCGGAAACGATGCTGGGCGACACCGCCGTCGCCGTCCACTCCGCTGACGACCGATACAGGCACCTGCACGGTAAGAAGGTGTTGCTGCCCCTGATGAATCGCGAGATTCCGATCCTCACCGACGACGTCCTCGCCAATCCTCAGTTCGGCACCGGCGCAGTGAAAGTTACTCCGGCCCATGACCCTGACGATTTCGAGGCCGGTCTGCGCAACGGCCTGCCGCAGATCGATGTGATGAATGAAGTCGCGCAGATGAACGAAAACGCCGGCCCGTACGCGCGCCTCGACCGCTTCGAAGCGCGACAGAAGGTCCTGGAGGATCTCCACAAGGGCGGTTTTGTGGTCGGCGTGAAAGATTACGTTGTTCCCCTCGGCAAGTGCGACCGCTGCAAGACCATCATCGAGCCGCGCCTCTCGACACAATGGTTCGTAAAGATCCAGCCCCTCGCCGATCGTGCCATTGACGCGGTGGCAAGGGGAGAAGTGAAGTTCATCCCCGAGAATTATGCCAAGACCTTCTTTGAGTGGATGCGCAACATTCACGACTGGTGCGTCTCGCGCCAGCTCTGGTGGGGCCATCGCATCCCGGCCTGGTACTGCAAACACTGCGGCGAGATCACCGTCTCTCGCGAAACACCGACGAAGTGCGCAAGCTGCGGCGCCGCCGAGCTTGCGCAGGACAACGACGTTCTCGATACCTGGTTCTCCTCGGGATTGCTGCCCGGTTCCGCGCTGGGCTGGCCCAAGCCCACGCCCGAGCTGGACGTCTTCTATCCAACCTCCCTGTTGATCACCGGCTTCGACATCCTGTTCTTCTGGGTGGCGCGCATGATCATGCTGAACTGCCACTTCATGCGCGGCCACCGGCAAGGCGAGGTGCCTTTTCGCACGGTGTACATTCACGCCCTGGTGCGGGACGCCGATCGGCAGAAGATGTCGAAGACCAAGGGAAACGTTATTGACCCCATCCAGGTCATCGAGCGCTACGGTACCGACGCAGTGCGATTTACGCTGGCTTCGATGGCCGCTCCCGGAACCGATATCGCGTTTTCCGAAAGCCAGACTGAAGGCTACCGCGCCTTTGCCAACAAGATCTGGAATGCCTCTCGTCTGCTGTTCATGAAAGTGGACGATGCCCAGGCAGCGGGAATGTGGTCGCTGGCCGAGTTCAAAAGCGCGGCTACGGATTTCAGCGCCCGGGGCGTGGCTGGCTTCACCTCCGACACCCTTGAAGATCGCTGGATTCTGTCGCGCTTCAACCGGGTCGCGGCTGACGTTCACGGCGCACTTGCCGCCTATCGCTTCCATGAAGCGGCCCATGTTGTTTACCACTTCTTTTGGGGGGAATACTGCGACTGGTACCTGGAGTTGATCAAGCCGCGATTGGCCGCGAGTGATCGTCGGCAGGCTCGTGCCGCGTTGGACAACTTGATGGGCATTTTCGAAGCTGCATTACGCCTGCTGTCCCCGTTTATGCCCTTCATCACGGAAGAGATTTGGCATGCGGTGTACGACGGCAGACCGCCGCTGAAATCGATTGCCCTCGCCGCCTACCCTCAGAGTGACCCGGCGCAGATCGATGCGAGCAGCGAAATCGAGATGGCAATCCTGCAGGACCTCGTGGTGGCCGTGCGCACCATCCGTGCCGACCTGAAGATTGAACCGAAGCAGAAGCTGGCCATCGAGGTCCGCGCCGACCCCGAGCTTCGCAACCTGATGGAGCGCGATCGCTCGTCGCTCGAACGCATGGCTAACGTCGGCTCGGTTGCATTTGTGGAAGGCTCGCTGGCCAAGGCAGTCGGAGCACGCAGCACGGCACGCTTTGATGTGCGCGTCATCTATGAACGCAAGATCGACATCGCGGCGGAACGCGATCGCCTGTACAAGGAGTTGGCCAAAATGTCGGGCGAGATGGACCGTGCCACCGCGCAGCTGTCGAATGAGACATTTCTGGCCAAGGCTCCCGAACAAGTCGTGAGTGGACTCGAACAACGGCGCGCCGAACTCGAAGTGCTGATTGCGAGGTCAAAGTCGGCGCTGGAGGATCTGGACCAGTCGCCGCCATCATCGAACTGAGGGAACCACGTGGATTGGACAAGCCGCCGAGTCACAGCCATTCTGGAAGCCGCCCTGCAAGAAGATCGCGCCACCAGCGACGCCACTACCTATGCCTGCATCGATGTAAATCAGCGCGCCTCGGCGACCATCCTGGCCAGGCAGGACTGTGTGCTCGCCGGGTCAGGATGCGTCGCGCGCGTACTTGATGTCTACGCTTCACTTGACGGTACCGTCACTTCCCATCCCGAAGTGACCAGCAATTCCGAGGTGTTCGACGGCGTGCGCGTGCGCAACGGCCAGTCCATCGCCGTAATCGTCCACAATGCGCGCGTAATCCTGTCCTGCGAACGTGTGATCCTGAACATCATGCAACGCATGAGCGGTGTCGCCACCCTCACGCGGCGCTATGTCGACGCGGTCGCGGGCACCAACGCCACCATTCTCGACACTCGAAAGACGGCGCCTGGCCTACGGGTGCTCGATAAGTGGGCAGTGCGCTGCGGAGGAGGTACGAATCACCGCCTCGATCTCAGCGATGGCGTGCTCATAAAAAACAACCACATCGCCCTGGCCGGCGGAGTCGTACCTGCGCTTCAGCATGCCCTGCGCAATCGCCGCGGCTCGCAAATCATTGAGATCGAGGTGCGTTCACTCCATGAGCTGAAGCTGGTGCTCGAGCATGGGGCCGAGGCCGTGCTGCTCGACAACATGACGCCGGAGCAGGTACATCAGGTAGCGGGACTCGAGCGGCCCATACCGCTGGAGGCTTCCGGTGGTATCACCCTGGAGAACGTCCGCGCCTTCGCTCAAGCTGGCGTCAATTATATTTCCATCGGAGCACTGACCCATTCCGTTCCGGCCGTTGACCTTAGCATGCGCATTCAGCCGGCGTAGGTTCCGGTCGACTTCTTCCCCAATTTGCTATGCTCGCGCATAATTCTTCTATCGCACCTGCAGCTCCAACTCGTCTCAACACCACTTCGCCCGAGGGCCTTACCGACGCCCGTCTCGGCCGCATCATTCGGTTGTTGAGTGATAACGCCACTCTTGTGGTTAGCGATACACGTATCGCCGAAGAGCTAGGCACAACACGCTCGGAAGTGTGGCGGGCGGTGCAGCATCTTCGCGATCTGGGCGTGCACATCGCCGGATATCCCTCCTTCGGGTACAAGCTTGAATCCGTCGCCGACCTGCTGCTTCCCGAAATTGTCGCACCGTTGGTCAGAGGAACCATCTTCGCTGCCCGCATTCGTCACTACTTCCGCATCGGTTCAACCAACACCGCGGCGATGGAAGCCGCGGCTGCCGGCGAACCGGAAGGCAGTGTTTTTTTGGCCGAGCAGCAAACCGCGGGACGGGGACGCGGCAGCCATACCTGGGAGTCTCCTTCCGAGGGCGTCTATTGCTCGCTGATTTTGCGTCCGCAACTGGCTCCCGCGGATGCGCTTTTGCTCTCCCTGATCGCGGGAATCGCAGTCGCCGAAGCGGTTGAACGGGCGACTGGCTTAACTGCCGATCTGCGTTGGCCCAACGACGGGCTTCTGCAGGAACGCAAATTTTGCGGCATCCTCACGGAGATGCATGCGGAAGCCACGCGCGTTCGCTATCTCGTCGTGGGCATTGGAATCGATGTCAACCAGCCTTCGTTTTCATCGGAGCTGGAGCCGATCGCAACTTCTCTGCGGATTGCCGCCGGTCACGAATGGTCGCGCGTGCAGGTGCTCGCGGCTCTGCTAAAATCGCTCGATGCCTGGTATCGCAAGCTCTCGAACAATGCGGCGGATGCGCGTTCCGCCATTTTTCAGGCCTTCGAAGAGCGTTCATCATACGCTCGTTCCCGGCTTGTACACGTCGATGAAGAAGACGGGTACCAAGGGGTAACCGAGGGCCTGGACAGCCGGGGCTTCCTCCTGGTGCGAACCGATGGTGGCCTGCGCACGGTACTTTCCGGGCAAGTACGCGCCGTCTCGGCGCAGGGACAATAACATGCTGCTCGTGCTCGACGTAGGCAACACCAACACTGTTCTCGGCGTCTTCGAGACCGGGCCCGCGGGTTCAGAGTCCGACAAAGCACGTCCCCTCATCGCGCATTGGCGGGTCTCGACCAATAAATGGCAGACCGTGGACGAATACGGCGTACTGTTCCGCAACCTCTTTGCGATGAACGGAATCGAAGTCAGCTCTGTCGAGGGAACAGTGATCTCGTCGGTGGTACCTCCCCTCGATTCCACCTTGCGCGAAGTTTGCGAACGTTACTTCCAGGTCCAGCCGCTGTTCATCGAGCCCGGGGTGAAGACTGGAATGCCGGTGCATTACGACAACCCCGCCGAGGTGGGGGCCGATCGCATTGTCAACAGCGTCGCCGCCTTCGAGAAATTCGGCGGCCCCTGTGTCGTCGTGGACTTTGGAACAGCGACCACTTTCGATGTCATCTCGGCCAAGGGTGAATATCTCGGCGGGGTGATCACTCCGGGAATCGGCATCTCCGCCGACGCTCTGTTCGAGCGCACAGCGCGTCTGCCGCGGGTGGACATTCGCAAGCCCCCGCGCGTGCTCGCCACCAACACGGTCAATAGCCTGCAGGCGGGACTTTACTACGGTTACATCGGACTGGTCGACGGCATCCTCGAGCGCCTCGTGGCCGAGCTGGGCACCAAAGTAGAGGTCGTGGCCACCGGCGGACTGGCGGCCCTCATGAGCGGTGGCTCCAGGTACATCCGCGAAGTGGACGATCTGCTGACGCTCGAAGGCCTGCGCATCATTTACGACCGCAATCTCCCCCAACACCGCCGTCGCGAAAGCCACCCCAGGCCCCCGGATCAGGCGGTGTCTGCCAGCAAGAGAAGTTAGCCTGGTGGTGGTCACCGAGTCCACGAGGATTGGAGCCGGCTTTCGCACTTTTGTGAGAGAAGCTCGATTCCGGCCCCGGTTGCGGTTATCTGCTGGGCCGTTCGGGCTTCCGGTCTGCTATCCAGCGCCCGCCCGAACCTGCCGCCGAGCGGGTAAGGTTTTCCGGCACGATTCGCCGGCCGCGGAGATGCTCTAAACTGATAATGAATCATCCGCCTGGCTGGACGCCGATACCTCCGGCCATCCGATTGTCGTGGAAAACTACTTCAACTATTTCACCGAGATCGAGGAACACTTTCAGCGCCGTCGCGGTACCCTGCTGCTGCTGTCCCCGCTCGACTGGGCCCTCATGGAAATCTGGAAGGACGCCGGAATTCCCCTGCAAGCGGTGGTCTGCGGTATCGATACGGCTTTCGACAAGTGGCAGCGCCGTACCCGCCGAAGTCGCAAAGTCAACAGCCTTGCCTATTGCGCCCAGGAAGTCCTGGCCGCCGCCGAGGAGATGCAGGAAGCCGCGGTCGGAAGCGCAGGCCGGCGCGTCGGCGACCCGGCCTTGGAGACAGCGGCCATCGTCGATTTTCTGCGCCGCAATGCTGCCGACCTGGATGGCGCCCGACTGCCGCCTTCCGGTGCCAAAGTAGCCGCCGCTACCGCGGCCAGCCTGCGGCAGGTCGCCGGCTGCTTCGAGTCCGGTTGCGCCCCGCCCATGGAAGATGTAGAGCGCCGGCTGACTGTCATGGAGGAAAAACTCTTCGCCGCCCTGCTGGCAGAGGCTCCCGAAGCCGAGCTGCTGCAAATTCGCAGCCAGGCTGATCGCGACCTCGCTCCCTACCGCAGCCGGATGACCGTGGTGCAAATTGGACAGCTGCAGAAGCAATACCTGCACAAGCGCCTTCTCGATGGGCACCATCTTCCCCGCCTGAGCCTGTTTTACATGTGACGTGGCAACCGCTGGTTTCACAATATCCTTGCAAGGGCAACATTTCGGCGTGGGGTTGCTGGCATTATGAACCACGGGCTTGGGCACCTCTGAGGCACCTGCCACCGATGTGGTTAAGGAGTGAGCTTGGAATTGCATATCGAAAAGTTGGCGTACGGCGGCGACGGTCTGGCCCGCCTTCCCGCCGATGAACGCGGACCCGGCAAGATGGTGTTCCTGCCCTTCGTGATTCCCGGTGAACAGGTGAGCGCTACCCTCGCCGAAAGCCGTTCCGGATTCGCTCGAGCGCGCCTCACCAAGGTCTTGACTCCATCTTCCCACCGCGTTGTACCGCAGTGCCCCTACTTCTTGCGATGTGGAGGCTGCCAGTACCAGCACATCGATTATCCCGCGCAAATACGGTTCAAGTTGGACATCCTGCGTGAGACCCTGCGGCGCACGGCCAAGCTGGAACTCGACCTGGATATCCAGCTGCACCCCTCATCGCCGTGGAACTACCGCAATCGCACACGCCTGCAGATTGGTCATGTCCCCGCGTTTTCGCTCGGCTACTTCCGTACTGGTTCCCACCAGCTGCTTCCGGTGGAGAGCTGCCCGATCAGCTCGCCCCTTATCAATCAAGGCATCGTTGCCGCCTGGCAACTGGGGCGCCAGGGTCTGGTGCCCGCTGCAGTGCGGGATGTGCAATTCTTCGCCAATCACGATGACAGCACCATGCTGGTGGAAATTTCGGTCCAGCCACAGATTGGCGAAAGCGATTGCCGGCCATTCGCCGCTGCTCTGACATCCACGCTGAACCCGGTCAGGGGGGTATCGGTATTTGCAACGTCCCGCGCCTACGACGAGTCCCGGCCACAGACCTGGGTCCGCAACCAACTGTCGATTGCAGGCGGAGCAGGTCACCTCACCTACCGTGCACTCGGACACGACTACAGGGTGAGCGCCGGGTCGTTCTTCCAGACCAACCGCCTGCTGGTTGACGAATTGGGGAGCATTGCCACGGCAAGCGCCACCGGCAGGGTGGCACTCGATCTCTACGCTGGTGTCGGTTTGTTTACCCCGTCGCTTGCCGGCAAATTCGAAACCGTGGTTGCCGTCGAAGCTTCGCCCTATGCCTTCGCTGACCTGAAACACAACGCAGCCTCCAACGTGCGGACAATCCGCGCTACCATCGAGGCCTTCCTCGACAAACAGGCTGCCAGGCTCAAGCCCGACTTCGTCCTTGCCGATCCTCCTCGTGCCGGGCTGGGCAACAGAGCCGCCGCCGCCTTGTGCCGTACGTCGGCCTCGCAGGTGACCTACGTCTCCTGCGATCCGGCCACCCTCTCCCGCGACTTGCGCCTGCTGCTGGAATCGGGCTTCAGGGTGCAGCGGGCGCACCTGTTCGACCTGTTTCCGCAGACGGCTCACATGGAAACGGTCTTGCACCTGGAGCGTTAGCAGCCGATTCATTTTGTACGCCATCGGCATGCTTCAACTATCGCAACCGCTGGAAGATGGGCTCAGGCACATCGCTTCCCACCCCGCCTATCTCGCAGGACTGACGCAGGAGGGCCTTGTTCATTGCTCTGGCTGCACGCTGCCGGGATCGGCATATCTGAATCGGTCGTACGAAACTGGCAAGCTAGTCAGGGTTCGATCCCGGACGACACTACGGTTTTCGCCCCGCCTGTTCCTCGCTGATCTCCTCGTCTTCGTCCGTGGCCGGGTGCTTGCTGTACTCGCGAATAATCGCCGCGGCTTCGCTGGCCTGCTCTTCGCGCACCAGAATGATTACGCCACCCACCCCCGGCAGCACGTCCTGCGGCGCCTCACGGTTGCTCCTTACCGCATCGATGCCGGCTGACTCCAGCAGACCTTGCACCACCATAGCCTCCGACTCCACATCGGTATCGAAAACCTTCTCGAGCTTTTCCAGCGGTTCCGGCGTGTCCGCCATAATTCCTCCGTTAATCGTGTCGATACGTAGAGGGCTTCAATCGCCGGGGAAATTCCCGGATTCGTTGTATGATGCCGCCACCGTTATAGGGCATCAGGGGGATGGCGGCCTGCATCCAAATTGTAATGGAGATTCCGGCCAGACCCCGGGTTTGCGCCGTGCTATTTCGATGAGGACTAGATGGACGAAATCGAGAGGAACGAATCGATACGATCAGAGGGTGACAATGCCAACCTTCAGGAGCTCGAAGAAGAACGCCGCAAGCTCCGCCGCCTGCAGATCATGATGAGCATGGTCATGTCGGTCATCAGTCAGGATGCCGATCTTTCCGTGGAGGAGGCCTCGGAGCTTGCTGCCAATGCCAAGCGCGCTGCCCTGGCCATGTTTCCCGACAAGGAATTGGCCTACGATATCCTCTACAAGCCACGACTGCAGCGGCTCATGGCCGAACGCTACCACCTGCAATAGGGCTTTTACTTGTCAATCGATGCCAGGTACACCGTCAGCGTTCCCCAGAACATCCGTGCCTGCATCTGGATCGGCAAATGTCGCGCGTCGTCGCTGTACCAGATCGAAATCCGCCCCCGGTTCCTTAACACGCTGTAGTCGCCTTCGGGGCCGACCCGCAGGGTCTGAAACGTGCCGGCAGGGGTTTTAATCCGCTCTTTACCTTCGACATGGGCACGAATCGTGGCCGTCTTTCCCCCATCATTGAGCGGAAAGCTGTAAGTCGCGCCCGGTTGCAAAGGAAGACTCGAGAGGTAGAGGATTCCTGAAACCACGTCCGTCACACAGGCAGGGATGTCATTTTCCGCACGTTTCGACTGGCCGGTTCTCAGGTTCTTTTCTTCCAGGATCGATTTCCGGCTCTGGTAATCGAAGGTGATGGTGGTGTCCCGCAAGTGAGATCCCTCTTCCGTATGCTTTACCAGCCTGTTGGAGCACAGGGCCTGGGCATCGAAGTAGGAATTGAAGCGATCTTGGACGCGGAACAGCAGGGCAGCTACCCCGGTGGAGTCGGCCGCCCCGGTCACATGCTCCTCCGCCCCACTGGACTCAATGCGCAACGTAGCCACGCCGGCCGTCAGGAAATGATATTCGGCTTCATATCGCAGGGTCTGGCGCGGGAAGTCGAATCCCGGACGCAGGGGCTGAATACGGACCCCGCTGCCGATCGCCAGTCCCGGCTGCTGTGGCGAGCTGGCCGGCGGTGGCGGCGGCGGGGACTGCCCGCCCGCTCCGGCGGGGTTCGCGGCGGCCATCATAAGAAAAATGAGAGTAGGGAAAAAAGTCTTCGAATTCACCATGAATGGGAGAACCACAGTATCTTCACAACAAGGGCCGCCAACATTGCGGCGGCCCCGATACTTGCATTGTACTCGCGATGCTGCCGGTAAAGCTCGGGCGCGAAACCTGTGGTCAAACCCGTGAACCAGACTGTGTGGGGCAACAAGCGTGGCACCCGTTGGGCATATTCGTCATACTGCGAAAAATGCCCGCGGAGGAAGACCTCCTCCGATCGGATGACCGGCACATAGACGAGGGCAAACAGCAACAGCAACGCGACCGCCACCCACAAATCGCGCGACGCAATCGCGAAACCCACGGCAATCACGATCGATCCTAGATAAAGAGGGTTGCGGCAATAAGCGTACGGCCCTGCCGTGGCCAAATCCTGGTTCTTTTTCACCTGACCGGACGAGATGGCCCGCAACAGCAGACCCACCGTCGCCACCGCCCCGCCCGCCGCTAACGACCACCACTCCGGCTGTGCCCGCCACAAGTAGAATCCTGCCAAGGCGAATCCCAGTGGCACTCGAAGCCGACGCGCGATGCGGCCCCTGGAGGGGACAGGCTGCACTGAAACCATCTCAGTCATTTTGCTCCTTCAGCAGCGTATCCGCTGCCGCGAGTACCTGCTGCGGAGTGATCGACTGCAAACCTACGTCCGGGCGATCTACATGAGAGCTGTTATCCACACTCTCCGGGTGGCGCAACACTGCGGAATGCGTTGCATAGGGGCCATTGCGTTCGGGCCGGGTCGGTCCAAATAGCGCCACTACCGGGACTCCCAGTGCCGCGGCCAGATGCATCGGCCCCGTATCTCCTCCGACGAACAGGCTGGCGCGTCGCGTCAGTGCGATCAGCTGCGTCAGCGAACAATCGACGGGATGTGCGACTCCCCCGCTCGTCTCCCGTACTGATTGCGCCAACCCTTCTTCCTCGGGTCCATAGTTGACTGCCACCGCCATGCCACGCTCCTCCAGCCCCCTCGCTACCGCACCGTAGGATTCCGCAGGCCAGCACTTCGCTGCCCATCCCGCGCCCGGATTCACCATCGCCAGTGGCCGGAAGCCGATCGAAGAACAGAACCTGTCGGCCCACGCCTCGGTCGCCGGCTCGCGCGGAAACACCGGAGGCTCGTAAGTCAGATCTTCGCCCGCCACCGCCGAGCTCAACGACAAGGCGTGCTCGACGACGTGGCCGTCCCGGACGGGTACAAGTGTGGTGTAAAACCGACGCGCCGGGGCCTCACGCGGTTCGGCCGCGCCCACGCGCGACTTGGCTCCCGAAAGCCGTGCCGCCATGGCCGACCGGATGGCGCCCTGCAAGTCGAGCGCGATGTGATACCTCATCGCACGCACCTCGTGCATGCAGGCACGCATGTCCTGCCAGGTCGCGCTGACGTTCCGCCCCTTTCGCCATTCCCGGAAGTCTGAAACATGTACCCAATCGATCAGCGGCTTCAGCTCCGACCGTGGCTGCAGGCGGTCAGGGGGGTGCGCACAGAGCAACTCCATCCACCGCTGCTCCACCAGCCACCCAATCTGCAGATTGGGCCTCTCCCGCCGGAGCGCGGCTATGGCCGGAATTCCGTGAATCACATCGCCCATGGCGCTCAGCCGCACCACCAGTACCCGCAAGGGTTCCGAATCCGTCGCTGCCCGCTCTTCGAGCGCGAGGGACTGCAGCTCCTCATGCGAAAGCGGCTGTTTCACGGTTCGCGCCGACCTCCCAAAGACGCTCGCATCTCCCCCAAGAAGCTGCTGGTGGAGTGGTCTTTCCGGTCGCCTACAATTTCTATACGTCCACCGTAATTGAGCACTTCATCGCGCTCTGGCACCGTCTCGCGTGTGTAGTCGGTGCCTTTCGCCTGGACGTCTGGCCGGATCTCTCGAATCAGTGGGCGGACGTCTGGCTCGTCGAAGACGACAACCGCATCCACATCGGCCAGTGAAGCAAGAATTTCGCAGCGTTCCTCGGCGCTCGTCAGGGGCCTCCCCTCGCCTTTCAGTCGGCGCGCGCTGGCATCCGAATTCAGGGCGACGATGAGTTTCCCGCCCAGCGCCTTGGCGGCTGCAAGGTAACGCACATGGCCCACGTGCAGCAGATCGAAGCAGCCATTGGCCAGCACGATCTGCTGTCCGCCGCGCCGCCATTCCGCGACCTTGGATCGCAGGCGGGCGCGGGAAAAAACTTTCGCCTTGCTCTCGCTCACGATGTTCTTGCCCTGAATTGCTCGATGGCCGCCAGCAACTCGGTGTCTGACACCGTGGCGGTTCCCCGTTTCATCACAACGATGCCACCGGCCAGGTTCGCCAGCACGGCAGCAGCGGCAGTGTCGGCTCCCGCTGCCAGCGCCGCGGTAAAGGTTGCAACTACCGTGTCACCCGCGCCCGTTACGTCTACTACCTGGTCCGAACCGAAGATGGGAATCAGCACCGGCGCCAGGTCCCTTTCGAACGCTACCATGCCGTCGCGGCCGCGCGTAATCACCAGGGACTTTAGTCCCATGCGTTTCATTATCTGCTGGCCTGCAGCTATCAGCCGCTGGTGGTCATCGCCGACCTTCAGCTGCAGCGCTTCTTCCACTTCGGGCTCGTTCGGTGTTGCCGCCGTCGCACCCGCATACTCCAGTATGCGATAGCGTGAATCCAGGGTGATCGGCTTGTCTGGCGGCCACCCCCTGGCCTTGATCCGGGCCAGCAGCTCTGGTGTCGCAGCGCCGTAACCATAGTCCGAGACAAGCAGCGCTTGCGAGCGATCCGCGTACTGGCGAGCCGTCCTTGCAAGCTTGGCCAGCACTACCGTGCCTTCGGGAATCGGCACCGGCTCCCGGTCCACGCGCACGACCTGCTGCCTGCCGCTGTGCGAGGTGCCGGCAAGAATCCGCGTCTTGGTGGTCGTGACGTGGCCCTTCAGCCGGGTGATCCCAGCTGTCGGGATCTTCCTTTCCCGAAACCGCGCCATCAGTAGCTCCCCCGCTTCGTCGTCGCCCATCACGCCTACCGGCAACACCCTTACTCCCAGCGCCGCCAGGTTCATCACCGCATTCCCGCCGCCACCCGGCACTACCATGCGCTCCCGGTGTTTCAGGATGAGCACCGGCGCCTCCCGCGAGACCCGCGAGATCTCGCCGAATACGAACTCGTCCGCTACCAGATCGGCCAGGACAGTGACAGAGATACCGTGAAATGAGCGGACCAGCCGCGTCCAATGGTCCGATTGGTTCCCCTGCTTCCTCATTGCGGCCTAAAGCCTTCCTGTCCCTGGTTTGCGTCGCTGCCGGCTGGGAAAATTCTCATTTTCTCACGGGCCTTTGGTTCCATGGCCCGATCGCCGCGCAGATCTGCCCAATCGGCGACTCGGCATCGGCTAATCCCACCGGCTCGAATTGCATGCCCACGGTAACGATGTGAATGGGCTGCAAGAGCGCCATTAGCTCGCCAAGGTTGACGGCATCCTTCTCGGTGGTGATTAACGCCGCGGCTCCCGACTCCGTACGTTGCTTCAATAGCGCGCGTGCGTCGGCCTCGCTGTACGCGTGATGATCGCGGAACGCCCGCGTGCCCGCCAACCGAATCCCCGCCCGGCGGAGTTCCGCGTAAAAATTCTCGGGACGAGCGATACCACAGAAAGCAAAGCAGGCGGCCCCTGTCGGGGCTACCGTGATGCCACGTAACACCCGCCACACGAGCTGTCCCGGGCGTAGCGGAATGTGGCCTACCGCGGCATCATCCATGGCAACTACCGCCGAGGCCCGCGCCAGCGACGACAGGGGTTCGCGCAATCGTCCCACCGGCAACAGGGAGTCGTGCAGATCGCGCCCCGCAATCAGCACGATGTCGAACTCCCGTGCCAGGGCCCGATGTTGAAAGCCGTCGTCCAGCAGGTGTAATCGCGGACCAAATTTCTCTTCCGCCAGGGATCCGGCCGCAAACCGGTCCCCGCCTACGACGACCGGCACGCCGAGCTTTCGGGCAATGAGCAGCGGCTCGTCCCCGAACGCGCGAGGCGAGGCTGCGGGATCGACCACCGCCACCCCGGTGGTTCGCCGTCCGTACCCGCGCGAAAGCACGTCGAAGGCAACTCCGCGCTGTTTTAGCAGTCCGCCCAGCATGATGAGAAACGGCGTCTTTCCTGCACCTCCAGCCGAAATGCTGCCGACGCTCACCACCGGCGCCCGCAGCCGGCGTGTTTGCAGAGTTCCGCGATCATACAATCGATTACGGACCTCTACACCGACGCCCAGCAGTGCGCTCAAGGGATTCACCTCTGCCTCTCCCCGCCGATTCCTGGATTTCCTGACAAACCGTGGTGTTGAAAGGGCACAGCTTAGCCTTGCCGATCGACCATCCCCTTGGCCCTGCTGCTCAGTAGGTCGGTGTGCGCCGAGGCTTCCTCGCGAGATTCATCGCATCTGCCACTGGCAGCGGAGCTGGATTCCGCGCGCAACAGCCTCAGCAAAACCTCGAGGGTCCGCTCCGTAGCGCCCTGCTGGATGCGCACCACCTCCAGTGCACGCTGACCCAGGCGCTTACGCCCCGCCTCATCCCCCAGCAGTTGCAAGACTGTTTCCCCCAGCGACCCCGGGGTTACGACCTTGAGCGCGGCCGTGTGCCGGAAGACACCGATGATGTCGCGAAAGTTCTCGGTGTGCGGACCGACCAGAATTGCCACTCCAAATTGCGCCGCTTCCAGCACGTTGTGACCGCCCCAGGGAACAAGGCTGCCGCCGACAAACGCCACATCGGCCAGCTCATACAGGCCGGCAAGCTCCCCGATGCTGTCCAGAAGAAAGACTTCCCCGCCCGAAAGCAAGCCCCCGTCCCAGCGGGAGCGCCTCAGCCAGGGCAAGCCCGAACCACCTAGCAGGCCGGCGACGGCTTCGAATCGCTCCGGATGGCGCGGCGCCAGCACCATCAAAGCTCTCGGGTAGAGGGAAACAACGCCGCGAAAGCACTCAATCAGCAGCTTCTCCTCGCCCTCGAGGGTGCTGCCGCAGACCATGATGGGAGCAATCCCCTGGCACCGGACCGCCGCCACGAACGCCTCCAGGGCCGGTGGCTTCGCTGCTGGCTTGGCGTCGAACTTCAAATTTCCCCCCACCTGTACCCGGTCGACGGCCGCACCGATCTGCACCAGCCGCCGCGCATCCTCCTGGCTCTGCGCCAGAAAGACATCCACGTTTTGCATGACTGCACTCAGCAACTGCCGAAAACGCCGGTACCTGGGCAGCGACCTGTCCGACACCCGGGCATTCACCACCGCGATGGAGGCTCCGCTCTGCCGCGCCTGGTGCAACAGATTAGGCCAGAAC
>Ga0306925_10002543_pt1 | contig 15774 bp, 13 predicted proteins | sample flu12Cox44000176_FD_203755 | JGI IMG/M metagenome (GOLD analysis project Ga0306925, IMG submission 203755) | Lab enrichment of tropical soil microbial communities from Luquillo Experimental Forest, Puerto Rico - flux8day.12C.oxic.44.000.176 (v2)... | ecosystem: Environmental > Terrestrial >... | reverse complement strand
GGGCGAGGGCATCGTGCTCAAGCCGGGCATGTTCTTCACCGTCGAGCCGATGATCAATCTCGGCCGCCCGCATGTGAAAGTGCTGTCCGACGGTTGGACCGCGGTGACCCGCGACCGCTCGCTGTCGGCGCAATTCGAGCACAGCGTCGGCGTTACGAGCACCGGGGTGGAGATTTTCACGCTGTCGCCCAAGGGGCTCAACAAGCCGCCGTACCCGGCGTGACCTGAAACTCGCCCGGCGAGGCGATTGCAAAAAATCCCAATCGCGTCATGCTTTACGCGTTCGCCTGCGCTCACGGCGCGCGACAGCGGGTGAGGTTGCGTAAAATTCCCATGCCGGAAAAGCCACCCGATCGGGCGCGAGAGCCCAACGCCGCTGTGCCGCACTACCACGGCCATCGCGAGCGCCCGCGCTTTCGCGAGGCGGGCACCGAGGCGCTGTCCGCCTACGAGCTGCTGGAGCTTTTGCTGTTTCGCGCGCTGGCGCGGCGCGACGTCAAGCCGCTGGCAAAATCGCTTCTGGAAGAATTCGGCTCGTTCGCCGAGGTTGTCGCGGCGCCGGAAACGCGGCTGCGCGAAGTGAAGGGGCTGGGCGACGCGACAACGGAAATGGCGCGCCACGGATGAAGCTTTGCCGCGGAAACCAACTGCGCGCAGCGACCGGCATTGCCAACGCCAAGCCCTCAGCGGGCGGACCGTCACTACGCGCGCCCGACCGCTTTGTTAAGGATTGCCGCCGCATCGGTCGGCGCGCTGTTCGCGGCCCAGGCGACGTAACGGTCCGGCCGCATCAGGATGAGGCTTGCCTCATAGGACTTGCGTCCGTCGCGATAGTTGTCACGGACGAATTTCAGCGGAATGCTCAAACGCTTGGCGGCGTCGGCGAAGGCCTGGACGGTGGCGTCGTCGGCGTCGAAGGCAATGAGCGTGAAATCGGCGCCGAGTTCCTCAAAGACGTTGCGGCCTGAGCTTAACAGCTGCGGCGGCAGGTGGTGGCCGGCGCGGGCGGTGAAGGTGTGCGAGCCATGAGCGCTGCTGACGCCGCTGGCCGGCCCTAGCACGATCGGCGAGCCTTCGTAGTGCGGTTCGTAGGTCAGCACCCGCGGCGCTGCGGCGTTGGCATGTTCCTTCCAGGCGCGCTCGAATTCGACCCGATCGCGGTCCGGATTAAAACGGGCGAGGAACTCCTTGTCTCGGCGGATGCCCGCCTCGATAAAGTCTTCCGCCGTCTCCTTGAAGATCGGGCGGCGCTCCTCGGTATAGGTTTGCAGCAACGCGTCGTTGCCCCAGCCCTTGAGCTTGGCGGCGAGCTTCCAACCGAGATTGACCGCGTCGTCGAGCCCGTTGTTGAGGCCGTAGGCGCCATAGGGCGGATGCGAATGGGCGGCATCGCCGGCAATGAAGACGCGGCCGACTTGGTAATTCTCGGCGACCGCGATGCGCAGGTCCCAAAAGCCGACATAGTCGAAGTCGCAGGCAAACGGAAAGCCAGTCACACGCTGCAACAGGCCGTGAAAATCGTAGTTGTCCCTGGTCGTGTTCGCGGGCACCGGCGAGTGGAAGAACCAGCTCTCGCCGACATCGACGCGACCGAAGAACTGCCAGTAGCCGTGCAAATCAGGATCGAGCACGCGATAGGTCGAGCGCGGCGGAAAGCGCTTGAGTTTCTCGTGCAGCTCGCGTGATCGGAACAGCGCCAGCACCATCAATTCGTTGAAATCCGCGCCGCCGCGTTCGATGCCGACCTGCTTGCGGACGGTGGAGTGACCGCCGTCGCAGCCGACCACATAGTCCGCCTCCAGGATGTTCCGTTCGTCACCGCCGTCTCTGGCGACGGCGACGCGTACGCCGCTCGCGTCCTGCTCGATGCTTTCCGCAATCCAGCCGAACTTCGGCTCGACGCTGGCAAGCTGCGTCATGCGCTTCCGCAATACCTGTTCGCCTTGATACTGCGGCAGCCGCTCGTTGTTCTGGAAGTAATAGGAATTGACGATCTCGCGCAGCGGCGGCGCGTACCAGTATTCGCTGTTGAGATTGCGATAGGCGACGATGCCGCTCATCGGGTACTCCGGCGGCAGCATGCGCGCGGCGCGCAGTTCGTCGGCGACGCCCCAGAAGTAGAAATGCTCGACCGAGCGCTGGGTCAGGTTCTGCCCCTTGGGGATGCGTTGCGGCATGAGATGGCGTTCGACGAGCGCGCAATCGATACCGCGTTGGCCGAGTTCGACGGCGAGCGCGACGCCCACGGGGCCACCGCCGACAATGACGACCTGATGCCGTTTGGTCATGGCGGGTCTGATGCTTGACGGGCTTTGAAGCTGCTACTGCCGTACCAGAAGGATGGGATCAGCACTTTCCGGTAGGCGTTGCCAGGTGTTGGCATCGTTCTCTTCGAAGCGCCAAATCTGGCCGCGCGGCGATTGCAGTACAAGCTCCCCATTATCCATGTGCCAGGATGTCGGGCCGAAGTGGGTCACCAGCCCGTCGCAGCCGGGCTTGATCTTGAGCGCCCGATTGTCGGTGCCGGCAGTGGCGGCGTTGGCCAACGTCAGCCCGCAGATCGGCTTGCCGGTGCTCCGTGCAATTGCCCAATCGCCGATCATGTCGTCAGCCGAGCGGACGGCAGCGGCTGCTGCCGCGGCCTGCAAGATGTAGCGGCCCTCTTCCGGACTGAAGCCGTCGTACATGCCGCTCTCCACCTCGGTCAGCTCGATCACTGCTTCACCCCGCGTATTGAGGAGCCGCAGGCTGCCGAAATTGTCGACCGCCCAGGCGGTGACGTCCTTGGTGGAAGGGAAGACGCCGGGACAGCCTCTGTCGACATCGACCTTCAAGCCGCCAGGGACTGCGTCGGCGCGGAAGTTCAGGCGGCAGGTCTTGTCGTGGTCGGCATCGGAGAGCTCCCAGGCGCCGACCACGGCGGCGACGGGATCGGCCGCGGGGCCTTGTTGCTGCGAATCCTGTGGCTGCGCATTTTGCGGCTGCGCGTCCTGCGCCAGCGCGGTGCCGGCGATAAGGCCCGCGGCAAACGCGAACGCAACGAGACTGCAACGACGCATGTCGATACCGCTAAAGCTCACATCGCGAAGGCTAGCATGCGCACGCCATGCCGTCATGCAAGGGCCGGGCATGGCGGCGATGCGGACGCCGCGGTCCTACATTTACGCTCCGGCCCAGGAGCGCCACGGGGTTTCCGGCACCGGTGTCAGCGGTGGCTTACCGGCAGCCCAGGCGCTGATGTTGTCGACGATGAGCTGGTCCATCTTGCCGCGCGTATAGATCGACGCTGAGCCGAGATGCGGGAACAGCACCACGTTATCTGTGGCGATCAGCTCTTCCGGAACGTCGGGCTCCTTGGCATAAACGTCGAGACCGGCGGCCATGATGCGCTTGTCCTGCAGCGCTTTGATCAGTGCCGGCTCGTCGACCACCGAACCCCGCGCCATGTTGATGAGGATGCCGTTCGGACCGAGCGCGTCAAGTACCTCGGCGTTGATCAGATTCCGCGTCGCCGGGCCGCCCGGCACGATGACCAGGAGGATGTCGACCGCCCGCGCCATCTCGGTCAAGCTCGGGCAATGCTTATAGCTGACGTCGCGCCGCGGCTGACGCGTGTGGTAGACAACCGGCACGCCGAAGGCATCGAGCCGCCGGGCGATCGCTTGACCGATCGAGCCCATGCCGACCATGCCGACGGTGCGGTTGCGCAGTGTCGCTTTGGTCAGCGGATAGTCACCCGTCTGCCATTTGCCGCCGCGCAAATAGCGCTCGGCTTGTGGCAACTCGCGCACCGTGCACAGCAGCAAGCCAAACGCGGTGTCGGCGACCTCCTCGGTCAGCACATTCGGCGTGTTGGTGACAATGACGCCGTGCTCAGCCGCCCATTTCACGTCCATATGGTCGTAGCCGACGCCGAAGCTCGAAACGATTTCCAGGCTTGGAAAGCGCGCCATGAAAGTGCCGGGAATGCGCTCGGTCGTGGCACTGCAGGCGATGGCGCGCGCGTGGGAATTCGTGGCGACGAACATGTCGTTGTTCGTCGCCTCGGCCATCTTGTGCACGACGCAGACGGCCTCCAGGCCCTTCACCACCAGCGGCTTGAGCGGACCGATGAGCACGATCTCGGGCTTGGCGTCGGTCATACTTCTCCTCGCTCTCACACGAGCATGGTCACCGGCATTTCCAGAAACGACCTGAGGGCGGCCAACAGCTCGGCGCCGAGCGCGCCGTCGAGCACACGATGGTCGCAGGACAGCGTTACCGCAAGCACGTTGGCGAAGGCAACGCCGCCGTCCGGCGTCTCGATTGCCTGACGGCGCGCCGCGCCGACGGCAAGAATGGTCGCATGGGGCGGATTGATGATCGCGGTAAACTCGCGTAGGCCGTACATGCCGAGATTTGAGATCGCCGCCGTACCGCCCTGATAGTCGGCAGGCTTCAGCTTCTTGTCGCGAGCGCGTGCGGCGAGCTCTTTCATCTCCTCGGAGATAACGCTAAGCGATTTGGTTTCAGCGCTACGGATGATCGGGGTGATCAGCCCGCCGTCGAGCGCCACGGCCACGCCGATATCGGAGTGCTTGAAGCGCAGTATGCGGTCGCCGGCCCACACTGCGTTCGCCGCCGGCAAACGCTGCAACGCGAGCGCCAGCGCGCGAATGATGAAATCATTGAGCGAGAGCTTGAATACCGGCTCGCCGTCCTCGTCCTTGGGCGCGGCGGCATTGGCCTCCTCGCGCAGCGCAATCAGGCGATCGATGACGACGTCGGCCGTCAGATGGAAGTGCGGGACAGTTTGCACGGCTTGCGTGAGCCGAGCCGCGATGGTGCGGCGCATGGCGTCGAGCGGCACTTCCTCGTAGGCGTCGGGCGGGTAGAGCGATTTGATGCTCTCGGCGGTCGGCCCTGCGGTAGGAACAAGCGACGGCGCAGACCGCGGTGCCGGTTCGATGTCGCGCGCGACGATCCGGCCGTGCGGGCCGGAGCCGCTGACGCGCTCGACATCGATCCCGGATTCGGCCGCGAGACGGCGCGCCAGCGGCGTGACGGCGATGCCGCCGGGGAGCCGGGCCGGACCAAAATTGCGCGCCGGCGTGCGCACCTCGAAAAACGGATCGAGCTTGATCGGGCGTGTGTCTTGCGGCGCTGGTGCGCTTGGCGCCGCCGCCGCGGCCACCGACGGCGTCGCTGGTTTTGCGGTTACCGGCGCAGCTGGCGCCGCTTGGGTCGGCTGCGTGCCCGTCCCATCGGCGATGATTGCGACAATGGCGCCGACCGGCACGATTTCGCCGGCCGAAACGCGAATCTCGGCAAGTACGCCGGTCGTGGTCGAGGGGACCTCCATCGAGACCTTGTCGGTCTCGATCTCGAACAGATTGTCACCCGGCTTGACCTGATCGCCGGCGGCCTTGAACCACTTGGTGACTTTTCCCTCGGCGACCGTTTCGCCGAGTTGCGGCATCAGCACGTCCATCGCTCAAGCTTCCTGGCGCCGACTCATTTGATACGCTCCCAGTGCACTTCCGTCGTCGTGCCCAAGGGACGCAGGATCAGCCGGTCGCCGATGAATTCATAGCCGCGCACGAGGTCGCCTTTGTCGCCGGGCTGCACGCTGCCCTGGCGAAGGTGCGTGACCGTGCGCGCTACCTCGTCGACTGAATATTTGCCGAAATAGGCGACGGCGCCGTCGAGCGCCGCCTTGGCTTCGTCACCGGTCGGCTTATCGCCGGCCTTGGTTACGACCCGGTCGGGCGCGACCTGGCAGGCCATATGGCCGTGGGCATCGTAGATGATGATGCCCTTGGGGTTTGCGCCTTGCCCCAGGCGAGGCTTGCCGTCGACGGTCGAGCCGATGTGGCGCCACGAGCCGATCAGGCGCTCCTTGTCCGATTGTCCGTTCACGTGATTCATTCCTAATTTATTTTATGCGCTCCCACGTCACTTCCATCGTGGAGTTCGGTGGGCGCAGGATCAAACGGTCGCCGGCAAATTCATAGCGGCGGATGAGATCGCCGCCTTCCCCCGGCTGCAAATTGTCGTGGCGATGGTGGACCACGGTGCCGGCCGTCTCGTCGACCGTGTAGGTGCCGAAATAAGCGATGTAATCCTTCAGCGCCGTAAACGCCTCCTGCGGCGTCATCACGGAGCCGGCACGCGTGCGCGCGACGTCGGGCGCGATTTGCACCGCCATCTCGCCGTACGGACCGTAGTAGAGCATCCCTTTCGGGTTCTTGCCGCGATCCCAATTGCCGCCATGGATCTGGGTACCGACATAGCGCCAGGCGCCGACCAGGCGCTGCGCCGCCGATTGCGACGCCTCGCTCACCAGGTCACCGCGACGTATTGGGTCTCCAGAAATTCCATCAAGCCTTCGTGGGCGCCCTCGCGGCCGAGGCCCGACTGCTTGGTGCCGCCGAACGGCGCCGCCGGATCGGAGACGAGACCACGATTGAGCCCGATCATGCCGAAGTCGAGCGCTTCCGAGACGCGCAAGCCGCGGCTCAAATCCTTGGTATAGAGATAAGCGACCAGGCCATATTCGGTGTCGTTGGCGCGGGTGATCACCTCGTCCTCGGATTTGAACGTCTGAATCGACGCCACCGGGCCGAAGATCTCCTCGCTGAGCATTTTGGATTCGTTCGACACGTTCGCCAACACGGTCGCCGGATAGAAGAAGCCAGGGCCGCTCGGCGCCTTGCCTCCGGTCAAGACCTTGGCGCCTTTCTTCACTGCGTCGTCGACGAGCTCAATGACCTTGTCGAGCCCGTCCTTGTTGACCAGTGGACCGAGCGCGACGCCGTCGTCGAGGCCGTTGCCCATTTTCAGGCCGGCCATCTTGGCGGTGAGTTTCTTCGCGAATTCGTCGTGCACCTTTTCGTGCACATAGAAGCGGTTGGCTGCGGTGCAGGCCTCGCCCATGTTGCGCATCTTCGCGATCATTGCGCCGTCGATGGCGGCATCGATGTCGGCGTCCTCGAACACGATGAAGGGCGCGTTGCCGCCGAGCTCCATGGCCGGCTTGACTACGCAGTCGGCGGCCTCGTGCAGGAGCTTGCGACCGACTTCCGTCGAGCCGGTAAACGACACCACGCGCACGCGCGGATCGTGCAGCATGGCACTCACCACCTTGCCCGACGAGCGCGATGGAATGACGTTGACGACGCCGGCCGGCACGCCGGCCTCTTCGAGGATCGGCATCAGCGCCAACATGGTCAGCGGCGTGTCGGAGGCCGGCTTCAGCACCACCGGGCAACCGGCCGCGAGCGCCGGTCCGATTTTACGCGTCGCCATCGCGGCGGGGAAATTCCATGGCGTGACCAGCACGGCGACGCCGGCCGGCTTGTGCTGCACGAAGATGCGCGCGCCCGTGGACGGACCCCTGGTATTCGAGCCGATATTGCGCACCGCTTCCTCCGCATACCAGCGAAAGAACTCGGCCGCATAGGCCACCTCGCCGCGGGAGTCGGACAGCGCCTTGCCGTTCTCGATGGTGATCAGCTTTGCCAGCCGCTCGGCATCGCGCATGATCAGGTCGTAGGCCTTACGCAAAATCTCGGCGCGCTCGCGCGGCTTCTTGGCGGCCCAGCCGGGAAACGCGGCACTCGCTGCATCGACCGCGGCCTTGGCGTCCTCGACGGTCGCGCTGGCCACCGAGGCGACCTTGTTCTCGGTCGCCGGATCGACCACATCGAAGCGGCCGCCGTCGGATGATTTGCGCCATTTGCCGCCGATCCACAGGTCGGTCGGTACGTTGGCAAGAAGATTGTCATACATGGCCATGGGACACCTACCCAAAACTACGATGAGAGCGAGCGCCGCACGCGTTCGACGATGCGATCGGGCGTCGGCAGCGCGATGTCTTCCAGAATGTCTGCCGCTGGCAGTGGAATATGCGGCGTGGTGATGCGCACCGGCGGGCCATCGAGATTGTAGAATGCCTCATCGGCGACGATGGAGACGATCTCGGCGCCCCAGCCGCACAGCCGCGGGTTCTCCTCCACCGTGAACAGGCGATGGGTGCGCGCCACCGAATCAAGGATAGTCCGGGTATCGAGCGGCACCAGCGAGCGCACGTCGACGACTTCGCAGTCGATGCCGTGTTCGCTCTTGAGCTTTTCCGCCGCTTCTAGCGCGCGCGGCACCATCAGCGCCAGCGCCAGGATGGTGGCGTCCTTGCCGGGGCGGACGATCTTCGCTGTGCCGAGCGTATCGACGATCTCGCCATCCGGTACGTCGCCCTTGGTCGGATAGAGCGATTTATGCTCCAAGAAGATCACCGGATCGGGATCGCGCACCGCTGCGGCGAGTAGTCCGATGACATCGCGCGGTGTCGATGGCGCCACCACCTTCAAGCCCGGGATCATCATGCACCAGTTCTCGACGCTCTGCGAATGCTGCGCGCCGAAACGGGCGCCGCCGCCGTTGCCGGTGCGCACAACAAGCGGGCATTTGAGCTGGCCGTTCGACATGTAGCGGCTTTTGGCGAATTCGTTGGCGATATAGTCGAAGCAGACGGCGAAGAAATCCGAGAACATGATCTCGGCGATCGGCTTCAGACCGGTCATCGCCGCGCCCATGGCGGCGCCGAGGATGGCCTGCTCGGAGATCGGGGTGTCGCGCACGCGGAGCGGGCCGAACTGTTCGTAGAGCCCGACGGTTGCCTTGAATACGCCTCCGGCCTTGGCCACGTCTTCGCCGAGAAAGACCACGTCCGGATCGCGGGTCATTTCCTGGGCGATGCCTCGCGCGACGGCGTCGCGATAGGTTAGTTCCGCCATGCCCAGCCTCCGTTGGCGTAGACATCGGTGGTGAGAATATCGAGCGGCGGCATCGGCGCCGCTTTGCATTTCTCAGTCGCCTCGTCGACGCGCCGTCTCACATCGGCGTCGATGTCGGCGATGACGTTGTCGGCGATACCAAACTGTTTGAGCCGCTCGCGATAGATCCTGATCGGATCGCGCTCCTTCCACTTCTCCAGTTCGCCCTCGGGGCGATACTTCGCAGGGTCGGCACGCGAATGGCCGCTGTGGCGGTAGGTCATGCACTCGATCAGTGAAGGACCGCCGCCGGCGCGCGCCTTATCGTAAGCGGCGTTGGCGCTCCGTAAGACCTCGTCGGCGTCGTTGCCGTCGACGATGATGCGCGGCAGCCCGTAGGCGGCGGCGCGATCGGCGGCCGGGTGCGGCACCGCGGTGACGTCGCCGATCGGCGTGTACTCCATGTACAGATTGTTCTCGCAGACAAAGACCACCGGCAGCTTCCACACCGCGGCGAAATTGAGCGCTTCGTGAAACGCGCCGATGTTGGTGGTGCCGTCGCCGAAGAAGCACACGGACACGTCCTTCGTTCCCTTGTACTGCGCGCGCCAGGCGGCGCCGCAGGCAATCGGCAGGTGGGCACCGATGATGGCGTAGGAGCCCATCACACCATGCTCGGCCGAGGTGAGATGCATCGAGCCGCCCTTGCCGCGCATCAGGCCGTTGTCGCGCTGCATCAACTCGCCCAGCACTTTTTCGATCGAAACGCCGCGGGCGAGCGTGTGGGCGTGGCCGCGATAGGTGCAGAAGCTCAAATCTCCCGGCCGCATCGCGGTGGCGAAGCCGGCGGCGACCGCCTCCTGGCCGAGCGACAGGTGGCTCGTGCCCTTGACCAAATTCTGCAGGAATAGATCGAAGGCGCGCTGCTCGGCCTCGCGAATTTCGACCTGGGTGCGGTAGAGGCGAAGCCGCGTCTCCTCGCCGATATCGTCATTGAGGTTTGTCTTCGACGCGAGCGCGCGATCCTCGACCTTGGCCATGAAATATCCTTGAGCGCTGGCCCAAATGGGTATGGGCGGGGCAACTTAGCGCCACTTATGAAGCGGTGGCAATGTCGCTTGCGCGGGGCGGGATTTGCTCCTAATGAGCCGCAGCGGGAGGCCTCGATGAGCCAACAGTCCCTGGAATCGCAGAAATCCCAAGACCAAGTTCACCGCTTCTTTGGCGGGCCGCCGATGACCGTCATCGGCCGGCTGATCCTGTTGTCGATCCTGGTCGGCGTGGTGCTGACCGCCATCGGACTCGACCCCTGGAATATCATCGACTCGGTGCGCCGGCTGATTGTGCACATCTGGGACATGGGCTTCGATGCGGTGCGCTGGCTGTGGCAGTACTTCCTGCTCGGCGCCGTGATCGTGCTGCCGATCTGGTTTCTGGTTCGGCTCGCCAAGGTACCGCGCGGCCGCTGATCTTGCGGCCTAAAACACTGACGCCCGGAAATCCCTCCGGGCGCCGGCGCAATGTCCTGATCGAAACGGATTAGTCTTCGACTGAGCGCGGACCGGAAGGCGGCGGCGCGTCGCCTTCGCCCGACATAGAATGATCGCGCGGGCCACGATGGCGCCGGCGGCGCCGATGCAGCGGAAAGCGATCGGGCGAGCCGTCATAGCCGTTCTGGCCGTTGGGCCCACCAGAGGGACCGCCGTTGCCGTCCAGTCCTTGCTGCACCGGTTGCTGCGGCTGGCCGCCGGTGATGAACGACGGCAGCCGGTCGACATCCTGTTCGTTGGTCGGCTGAAAGTGCTGTTGCCGCGGCTGATAATGTTGCGGCTGCTGGTGCGGCTGTTGCTGTTGATGCGGCTGCTGCTGTTGCTCGCGCGGATAGAACGGTTGCTGCTCGCGCGGAGCAAACGGCTCGCCGCCGACCGCTGGCTGGTCGTCGTCGCCGTCGTCGAAAGAATCGTCGGCCGAATTGCCGCGCACGTCGCCGGGTTGTTGCTGCTGCTGGTAATAAGCAGGCTGGCTCTGCCGCAGGTGCTCCTGCGCCGCCGCGATCAGGCGGAAATAGTGCTCGGCGTGCTGGTAGTAGTTTTCGGCGGCGATGGGATCGCCCGAGCTTTGCGCATCACGGGCAAGCTGGAGATATTTTTCGGCGATGTGCGAGGCATTGCCTCTGATTTTCACGTCCGGCCCGTTGGACTCGTACATGCGCGATAGTGGATTTTGGTGGTGATGATGGTGACCGCCACCTTTACCGCGGTTGCGACCCCGCATGCGCTTATTCTGACCGTTTCTCATGATTTGCTGTTCCGCCAACCCCCGTCATGTTCGACGGCACTGGTGCCGCCGTTTCCCTTTCGTCGAAGTCTTGGTCGCATCGAACATCAACACCGTGCCGGTATTCACGCGGCGAACCCGCCGGTCGGCGCATCCATGCAGTCTCGCGTTAACCTCAACAATACTGCCCTTGCCACCGGTTTGACCGCGGTGTTGCCAATCCCCCGTTATGCGCGCGACTGCCTTGTGCAAATGCGCGCCACACCCGATGAACGTTTCGATATGAATCGTAGCGATCCCGTCTGCCGTGTGTTGCTGCCGTATCTCGCGGCTTTCGCTGTTGCGGCTTTCGCTCTTTAACTCGCCTGCCAACCTCTGCGAGCCACACTCTTTCGAGTCGCGCTCCGGGTATCTGTGGCGGCACGGCACCATCTAGGGCCGATTCCGTGGCCGCAAGCTAGTCGGTTCCGGCCAATATTCCAAGCGATTTTTTGCCGGGGTCCGATGCTCCACGCTCATGCCCCCAGGGTTGCGGCAAGGGCGCGCGGCACACCGTTAAGATCGTGGCGGGCTGGCGACGGCACAAGGCCCGCCGCAGCAAATAAAGCGGCGACCGGTTCCGCTTGGCCAAAGCCGAGCTCGACGATCAGGGCGCCGCCGGTGCCGAGCAGCGCCGGAACAGCGGCGGCGATCGCGCGATAGACGGTAAGCCCGTCCGGTCCGCCATCGAGCGCCGAATGCGGGTCGAAATCGCGAACGTCCGCCGGCAACGCAGCGATGTCGTCTGAGGCAATATAGGGCGGATTGGACACGATCACGTCGAACGGCCCACGTAGCGCCGCTATCAAGTCACTGGCGACGAAGTGCGCTGAGAGCCCAAGCCTTTGCGCATTGTCGCGCGCCACGGCAAGCGCGCCGCCGCTGACATCGGTGCCGACGCCGAAGGCATGGGGTAGCTCGCTCATCAGCGCCAGGAGGATCGCGCCGGATCCGGTGCCGATGTCGGCGATGCGAAGCGGCCGCGTGCGCCGGCCGCGTTCGTCGACCGCCGCCAGTGCGGCCTCGACGACGGTCTCGGTTTCCGGTCGCGGCACCAAAGTCGCGGCATCGATACGGAGCGGCAGGCTCCAGAACTCCTTGAACCCGAGGATACGCGGAACCGGTTCGCCAGCGAGACGTCGGTGCTCCACGGTGGCGATCGCCGCCTCCTGGTCCGCGCCAAGGCTGCGTCCGTCCGCGGCCGCGAGCGCCGCGTGGTCGAGGCCGAGCGCGTGGCCGACGAGAAGACGGGCGTCGAGCTCGGGCGACGCAAGGCTGGCGGCGCGAAATCGCGCCGCCAGCGCGCGCCTGGCACCGGCGACGGTGCGCGCATTGGTGCGCGCCGATTCAGCAAGGGCGTGCGTCAATGGGTCTCCTCGGCCGCGAGTAGCGCCGCCTGATTCTCGGTCACGAGCGCGTCGATAATTTCACCGAGCGCTTCGCCCTCGAGAATCTGTGGCAGCTTGTAGAGCGTCAGGTTGATGCGGTGGTCGGACACGCGGCCCTGCGGATAATTGTAGGTGCGAATGCGCTCGGAGCGGTCGCCGGTGCCAACCTGGCCGCGGCGCTCGGCGGCGCGCGCAGCATCCAGCTTCTGGCGCTCGAAATCGTACAAGCGGCTGCGCAGCACGGCCATCGCCTTGGCGCGATTACGGTGCTGCGAGCGGTCCTCTTGCATGGTGACCACGATGCCCGAGGGAATGTGCGTCACACGCACCGCCGATTCGGTCTTGTTGACGTGCTGCCCGCCGGCACCGCCCGCGCGCATCGTGTCGATCCGGAGGTCGGCATCGTTGATGGCGATGTCGAGATCCTCCGCCTCCGGGAGCACGGCGACCGTTGCGGTCGAGGTGTGAATACGACCCGAGCCCTCGGTATCGGGCACGCGCTGCACGCGGTGCACGCCGGACTCGTATTTGAGCTTGGCGAAGGCGCCGCGGCCGCGAATTTCGGCGATGATTTCCTTGAAGCCGCCCATGGAGCCGTCGCTGGCGGCGATGATCTCGACCTTCCAGCCGTGGCTCGTGGCATAGCGCTCGTACATACGGAACAGGTCGCCGGCGAACAACGCCGCCTCGTCGCCGCCGGTGCCGGCGCGGATTTCGAGAATGACATTGCGCTCGTCCATGGCGTCCTTGGGGATGAGCGCGTGACGAAGCTCCTTCTCTAGCGTGGCGCGCCGCGCCTCGAGTTCGGGCCGCTCCGATTCGGCGATTGAGCGCATCTCGGCGTCGGTGGACGGATCGTCGATCAGGCTCGTGAGGTCGTCGAGCTCGCGCTGGATGTCGCGATAGGACTTCACCACCTCCACCACGGGCGCGAGCTCAGCGAACTCGCGCGACAATTTCACATAGGCTTCAGGCGCCAGCGGCGCCGAGAGGTCGCGTTCGAGCGCGGCATGGCGGGCGACGAGCGCATTGAGTTTCTGGTCGGGCAGCATCGGGCGTTCAAATCTGTAGGGCTTCGCGCGCCGCGAATTGCTCTAGCTGCGCGCGGATCGGCATGCCGCCGTTCGGCTTGTCGATCAGCGGCGCAAGGAACGTCGCCGCCTTGCGGCAGTCAAGATCGAGCAGCATGGCCTTGACCGGGCCGACCGCCGAAGGCGTCAACGACAGCGACCGATAGCCGATGGCGGCGAGCGCGAGCGCGCCGATCGGCTGCGAGGCGAGCTCGCCGCACAACGTCACCGGTCTCTTGTGGGCTTCGCACTTGGCGGCGATGTCTTTCAGCGCGCGCAGCACCGGCGCCGACAGAGGATCGAATCGATGCGCCACCCGCGGATTGCCGCGGTCGACGGCGTAGAGGAACTGCACCAGGTCGTTGGAGCCGACCGAGAGGAAATCGGCGCGCTCCAGTAATTCGTCGAGCTGATAAAGCAGTGACGGTACCTCAACCATGCTGCCGACCTCGACCTGGTCGGGCAGGTTATGGCCGTGGCGGCGCAGATGGGTGAGCTCCTTCTCGACCAGCTCCTTGGCCTGATCGAATTCCTGCACCGTGGCGATCATCGGGAACATGATCTTAAGCGCGCGACTGCCGGCGGCCCGCAGCAGCGCCCGTAGCTGGGCGCGAAGAAGGCCGGGCCGGTCCAGGCCGAGCCGGATCGCGCGCCAGCCCAATGCCGGATTCTCCTCCTCGACGTTGCGCATATACGGCAGCACCTTGTCGCCGCCGATATCGAGGGTCCGGAACGTCACCGGCTTGTCGCCGGCGGCCTCGAGCACTGCGCGATAGAGCGTGTACTGCTCGCTGCTGCGTGGAAAGTTCGGCGCCACCATGAACTGCAGCTCGGTGCGGAACAGGCCGATGCCGGCTGCGCCGGTATCGACGATGTGCGGCAGGTCGACGCTCAGGCCGGCATTGAGCAATAGCGTGATCTCTTGGCCGTCCTTGGTGACGCAGGGCTTGTCGCGCAGCGCCAGATATTGCTGCTGGCGCCGCGCGCCGAGCCGCACCCGCTCGGCATAAGCTGCTTCCATGTCCGGCAGCGGCCGCACATGCAGATCGCCGGCGGTGCCGTCGACGATGATGGCGTCGCCCGGATCGACAATACCGGTCGCATTGTCGACCTCGCCGACCGTCGGAATGCTGAGCGCGCGCGCGACGATGGCGACATGGGAATGGGGCCCGCCTTCCTCCAGCACCAGGCCACGCAGCCGTTTGCGGTCGTAGTCGAGCAGCGCTGCCGGTCCCATCGACCGCGCCACCAGGATCGCGTTCTCCGGCAGGCTCTCGCGCGACGGCGCGTGATCGCGGCCGGTGAGCTGACGCATCAGGCGGTTGGCGAGATCGTCGAGATCGTGGAGGCGCTCGCGCAGGAACGGATCGGTCTGCCGCAGCATGCGCGCGCGGGTGTCCGATTGCACGCGCTCGACGGCGGCTTCCGCAGTCAACCCGGTCATGACCGCTTCTTCGAGCTTGTGCACCCAGCCGCGGTCATAGGCGAACATGCGATAGGCTTCGAGAATGTCGCGATGCTCACCGCCTTCGACCACGTCGCCGTGTTCAAGCAGTTCATCAAGATTGGCGCGCAGCGTGTCCACCGCCTCGCCCAGATGCTTCAGCTCCTTCGGAATGTCGTCGGCGATGAAATTGGTGACGACGACGCGCGGTTCGTGCAGCACGACGTGACCAAGCGCGATGCCGTCGGCCAAGCCTGAGCCCTTGATATGGACCGAGCGCCGCGCCGCGGGCTCGGCGCCTGGCAGCGCCAGCGCCGACAGCTCGCCGGACGCGATCATCTCAGCGAGCACCATGGCGGTGGTCTGCAGCGCTTCGACCTCTTCCTCGGAATAGGTGCGCCGCGCCCGGTTCTGCACCACCAGCACGCCGAGCGTGTTGCCGGCGCGCAGGATCGGCACGCCGAGGAACGAGTGATAGATCTCTTCGCCGGTTTCCGGCCGGTAGGAGTAGGCCGGGTGGCTCTGCGCGTTCGACAGATTGATCGGGCTCGCCTGGGTCGACACCAGGCCGACCAGGCCTTCGTCGGCCCGCATCACCGTCTTGTGCACGGCGTCGCGTTTGAGGCCTTCGGTGGCGTAGAGCTCGAGCGTGGCATCGACGCGCAGCACATAGACGGAGCACACCTCCGCAACCATGTTGGCGGCGATCAGCACCACGATCTTGTCAAGGCGCTCCTGCGCGCTGACCGGCTCCGCCATCACTTCGCGAAGCCGGCGCAACAACACGCGCGGACCGCCGAGCG
>Ga0306925_10002542_pt1 | contig 15775 bp, 16 predicted proteins | sample flu12Cox44000176_FD_203755 | JGI IMG/M metagenome (GOLD analysis project Ga0306925, IMG submission 203755) | Lab enrichment of tropical soil microbial communities from Luquillo Experimental Forest, Puerto Rico - flux8day.12C.oxic.44.000.176 (v2)... | ecosystem: Environmental > Terrestrial >... | reverse complement strand
ATCGTGGGTTCGAATGGAGTGTTAAATCGCGTCTCGGAAGACGGCGTGCTGAGTTCATGGTTTCGCCAGCCACATCCGAAGTTTGGGACCAGCTATCGGATCATCAATATCGTAGTGGCGTTGCAGCTTTTTACCATCATCATCAGTCGTGGTCATGTGACTTTTTTGGCCAACCTGTATGCCTTCGGCGTCATTTGGAGTTTCGCGATGAATGGGTTGGCTGTTCTGGTGCTCCGTTACACCAATCCGGGCCAGCGCGAATTTCAGGTGCCTTTTAATTTTTATTTTCGTGGCGTGCAGATTCCCGTGGGCCTCAGCCTGATCACTCTTACCCTGTTTGTCATTGCGGTGGTCAACTTGTTCACGAAACCCATTGCCACCGTGGCTGGGGGCTGCTTCTCGATTCTGCTGTTCATCGCGTTTTCGCTTTCCGAACGACGGGTGGGAGGCGCGGCGCACATCGAAATGGACCAGTTCAATCTGGCCCAGCAGGGTGAACTCACTCCTGAAGCGGTGGGCGCGCGCCCCGGAAACATCCTGGTTCCGGTGAGCAATCATTACGCTCTGTACCATCTTTCAAATGTCCTCGAACGCGTTAAGCCGGGCCGGCGCGATATTATCGTGCTACATGTTCGACTTCTTCGCCGTGCTGCCTCAGGGGAATACGAATTGGAAGCCGACCAACTCTTCGGCAGCATCGAACAGCATCTCTTCTCGCAAGCCCTGTCCATGGCTGAGAAGCGCGGCAAAACCATTCGCCTAGCGATCGTGGCCTCGAACGATCTGTGGGACGGCATCCTCCGAGCGGCCACTTCTCTTCAGTCCAGTACCATCGTGTTGGGCCATTCTCCGAAGGAAACCACAGAAGAACAGGCACTTCATTTCGGTAACGCCTGGGAAAAGCTCCCGGATCCGAAGCCGCAGTTCAACCTCGAAATTCACCAGCAAAACGGCGACAAAATCTACAAGGTGCTCGGGCCGCACGCCCCTAACCTGACGGCGAACGAAGTCAACCTGATCCATCGTTTGTGGCTGCGCTTCAACGAGTCCGTAGCCCCGTTGGAGCTTCATCATCACGATGTGGTTCATTTTGCGTTGGAAGAGGTGCAGAAGGAATTGGACGAAGGGCAAGAAGAAAAACTGCTCACGCGCCTTCGCGAACATGTGGAAAGCAATCTCAGGAAGAAGCAAGGCAAAGCCTGAGGTCACGAAACGATTTCAGCGCCACTTCGCCACCAGAGTCGCTACACGGCACTGGTGCAATGTCCGCACTTTTTCGCCTGAATGGGAATTGGCATCGCGCACTGCGGGCACTCTTTGGTCGTCATCGGCGCCGCAGGTTTTGGAAACCACTTGTTCACCGCGCGCACCAGCAAGAACACCGCGAAGGCGACGATAATGAAATTGATGATGGTGTTCAGAAAATTTCCATAATTAAGCGTTGGCGCGCCCGCGGCTTTTGCCGCTGCCAGCGAATCATAATGTTGATCGCTGAGATTGACGAAGAGGCTCGAAAAATCCACCCGGCCCACCAGCCGGCCGAGCGGCGGCATCAACAGATCGTTGACCAACGAGGTTACCACGCCCCCAAACGCCGCTCCGATAATCACGCCGACCGCCAAGTCCAGCATGTTGCCCCGCATGGCGAATTCTTTGAATTCTTTCAGCACGAGTCTTCTCCTTTACCCCGGTCGCACCTTGGCAGGTGAAGGGGTGCGCGGGTTTCTCCACTCCGGACGGCCGTGGGCGAGCCTCCGGCCGTAAGAGGTGTGAAAATTTGCCTGGATTATAGCTGAAGGCGTCTCAGCGTTGCTTCAAAATCAGTAGCGAACCGAGCACGCCTCGGACGATCAGGACCAGTCCGCAGATTGCGAGAAGTCTCCCTACCCAGAGGAAAGGAACCCGGCTGATGGCCAGCATCAACAGACCCAGCAGCACCATGGAGCCGCCGCGATTCCACTTTTGTAACCGCGCCGACCATTCCCCCGGCTTTCCGAGCGCCAGCAATCCCCACGCCGCCACGCCGATGCTGATGACCAGCCAACCCAGGCTACGACGGTCGAAATTGATATGCACGGTTAACCCCAACCACACTACCAGCAATCCGAGCAAAAGAAAGATCACTTCGACGACCAATTGCGTCAGTCGTGCCGGGGAAAGCATCCTTTACCCCTGTGCGGCATTCCTCGTTTTCCGCCTTATTTTCAGGAAACTCGTTCGATGCGCACCTTCATGGTCACCGGAGTGCGCGGCTTGTCCGTCGAATCCCGCGGCGTCCGCGAAATTTGGTCGGCGACACCCTGGCCTTCGACTACTTCGCCGAAAATAGTGTGGCGGTTGTCCAGGTGCGGTGTCGGTGCAACGGTAATGAAAAACTGGCTGCCGTTTGTATTCGGGCCGGCATTGGCCATGGAGAGTTTGCCCGCTTTTGAATGCCGCAGCGAAGGATGAAACTCGTCGGCAAACGAATAACCGGGATCGCCGCGCCCATCGCCGCGCGGACAACCCCCTTGAATCATGAACTGCGGAATCACGCGGTGGAAGGTGAGCCCGTCGTAGTAGTTGCGCTTCTCTTTCTTTCCCGTCATGGGGTTGACGAATTCTTTCGTGCCTTCCGCCAAGCCGATGAAATTCTCGACCGTTTTGGGTGCTTCCTTATCAAACAGTTTGCAAACGATATTTCCCAGCGAGGTTTCAAAAATCGCGTACGTTCCAGCCGGTCGTGCCATGGTAGCTCCTTAATTGCGCAGTTTTATCCTACACCGCTTTCGGCGGCACTCCCAAATCAGGCGCGGGTCGGCACTTCTACCAGCCCTTGTGCTTTCGCAACTCCGTAATGTGTGCGGTGTGGTGCTTGCCATGCCACGCGTACAAAAACAGCATCCAGTCCAGAGTGCGCACGCCGTGCTCGGGATGACGAAACGTCAGAGCGAATTGGTCCGCCTTCGTCGCATGCAAAAGGCATACCCAGCGTTCATGCAACGGTTCGAGCAGACGCAAGGAAACCTCCACCGGCGCGTGCGCGGCGTCTTCGAGTTTCGCCCAGGCACTCTCTTCGTACGGCTTGATGGTCGGCTCGTTTTCCGTCAGGGCCAGGCGCCAGCGGATATACGCGTTCATGTGGCTGTCGGGAATATGGTGCACGACCTGTCGCACCGTCCATCCGCCTTCGCGATAGGGTGTGTCTAACTGCGCGTCGGTCAAGCCCTTTACCGCCGCACGAACCCTTTCCGGTGCCGATGCAATTTCCTCGATCGCGGTGGCCCGCGATTGTGGCGTGATGTGCGAAGGCATCTCGTACTTTCCGATGGGATAGCGTGGATCCATGACGTGCTCCCGGCTGAGATTTTGCCGTCCAGCTTAGATCGATGCCTGGCGTGCGTCTATTGGCGTACCGGTCCGACCGGCTCCAATTTGGCCGCAGGTTTGGTCGGCGGGTCGCCGGGTCTCTATCCCCATCGGCGCAGGATCACAATGCTATCCTTGGTCCATGTACGCGCAGATATTCCGAGTCGACGTGATCATTCGCGGTCAGCGCAAAGCTTGCCCGATGGAGTGGCTCGACCAGTTCTGCATGAGGAACTTCACCAACGCGGCCGAGTTTGACGACACGTTGCCAACCGGAGTGGGTCGACTCGAAGCGAGTTTCCGCCTAACCCCCGAACGTTTCGGCGAGGGGTTGGCCGCATGGCTTACGCAACGGGGAAAAGGGCAAGGCGAACCGGTCAAAGTGGAAGTGACGCGCGTAGAGCCGGCTGACCCTGGAAAACGGCACTAGTCCGTGGGAATTTTGGTTTTGCTTTCGAGCGCGGCACGAATTTTCGGTAGGGCCTTGAACGCGGCCTCTTCGCCGGCCCGAATCAGTTGCCCGGTCTTCGAAAAATCGTCCCAAAGAAACGGTGTGACGTCCGGTTCGATGATGACGTCCGCATGTTGTCGCCATTCGAGGTCCGCGTGTTTTTGGATAATCGTGAACGAGCGGCTCAGAATATCGGTGAAGGTGCGTGGTTCATCGACGGCGCCGGCCTCGAGATACACGGCGATGACCATATCGGCGCCCAGTAGAAACGCGCCTTCCACCGGTACCAGCGCGGTGAGAAAGCCATCGACCAGCGTGCGCCCTTCATATTTCACCGGTACAAACAAGCCCGGATACGCGCAAGAAGCGCGCAGCGGCGGTCCGATCGGTCCGCCGCAATAGTAAACCGGCATACCGAGATTAATGTCTGAGGTGGCAATCGCCAGCGGTGTCTGCAGTTCTTCGAACCGTTTCACGGTCGTCAAGCGGCCGACGAATTGCTCCAGCCGGAGATTTGTCGCAAGGCCCAGCCACGAGGGCGTCCAGCGGCCGAAATCGCTGAATTTGGTTTCGTAGGCGACGCGCTCTAAGGTTTCCAAAGGCGCACCCGAGCAGAACCCCACACCGATCAGAGCACCAACGCTCGTTCCCGCGACGACATCGACGGGAATTCCGGCTTCGCGCAACACACGCAATACGCCAATGTGGGCAATGCCGCGCGCGAATCCGCCCGCGAGCGCCAGACCGACGCGCGGGCGGCGCCCTTCCCTGGGCTCACCACCGTAGGCGAAGGTCCGAAACAAGTCCCGGGCCATGCGCAGAAAATTCTGCGAGTCGCCATTTTTTGGCGCGGACATAATCCCCTAATTGTAAGATGCAAACGGAATACCAAACGGGTGTTTGACCGGAACGGTTGCCATTTTGTAACCTGTTCTCCTGCCGTTCACTTCTGCTTCCGAAGGCGTCTTCATGATCCAACCAATTAAGAAAGCGGTTGTCCTGGGCGCGGGAACTATGGGCGCTCGCATCGCCGCGCATTTCGCGAATGCCGGCTTACCGTGCTTGCTGCTGGATATTGTTCCCAAAGATGCCGGCCCGTCGGAACGAAACAAGATCGTCGCCGCCGGGCTGGAAGCCGCGAAAAAGTCGAAACCCCCGGCATTTTTCACCCCGGCGCTCGCTTCGAGAATCGCGATCGGCAACTTCGAAGAGGACTTGGCCCGGATTGCCGACGGGGATTGGATCATCGAGGCCGTTGCGGAAAACCTGGACGTCAAGCGCAAGCTGCTTTCGAAGCTTTTGCCATACCGCAAGCCGGGGGCGATCGTCACGTCGAACACTTCCGGACTGCCGGTGCACCTGATTGCCCAGGGATTGCCTGAGGAAGTTCAGCAGCACTGGGCCGGGACGCACTTTTTTAATCCGCCGCGGTACATGAAACTGGTCGAACTTATACCGGGACCCAGCACAAAAGCCGAGGTGTTAGAAACGCTGAGCGACTTTTGTGACCGCCGTCTCGGCAAAGGCGTGGTTGTGGCGAAAGATACGCCGAACTTCATCGCCAATCGCATCGGGACGTACTCGATGCTGAACGCGTTGCGGCTGATGTCCACCTTGGGCATGACGGTGGAAGAAGTGGACGCGTGCACCGGACCGGCCGTCGGTTGGCCGAAGTCGGCGACGTTTCGAACCGCCGATATTGTGGGGCTGGATGTATTGACGCATGTGGTCAGGAACATTTACGAAACTGCCCCCAACGACGAATCGCGCGAGGCCTATCGGGTACCCGCAATGGTCGAAGAAATGGCCAAGCGCAACTGGCTGGGCGACAAAAGCGGTCAGGGATTCTATAAGCGCGTGAAGGGCGGGGAAGGCGAAAAGGAGATTTTGACGCTCGACCTCAACACGATGGAATACCGCGCGCGGCAAAAGGCGCGGTTTCCCTCGATCGAAGCAGGGAAAACGATCGACGATACGCGCGAACGTTTGCGCGCGCTGCTGACGCCGTTATTCGAGGGCCGGAAAGCCGACAAAGCGCAGCAGTTCATCTGGGGCGGGCTCTCGGAGATGTGTTTATACGCGGGCCGGCGCATGCCGGAAATCTCCGACCACATCGAAGATGTGGACCGAGCCATGCGTTGGGGATTTGCCTGGGAATTGGGGCCCTTTGAGATCGTGGATGCCGTCGGGTTGCCTTCCTTTGTCGTACAGATTGAGAAGGAAGGCCGTCACCTGCCGCCGATTTTCCCAAAAGCGCTGCAGAGCAGCCGCAAAAGCTTCTACGGGTCGGAGAAAGGCGAAGTGTCGGTTTTCGATTTCACGAGCGCATCGATGAAGAAAGTCGACGAGCCCGCGGGCATTCTGATACTGAAGCATCTCAAGGAAGCGGGACGCGAAGTTGAACGGAACAGCGGTGCGAGCTTGATCGATTTGGGCGACGGCGTGATCTGCTGCGAATTTCACGCGAAAATGAATGCCATCGGCGCGGACCTGATCGCCATGCTCCATAAGGGACTGAAGCGGCTGGAGACGGGCTTCGACGCTATGGTGATCGCCAACCAGGCCGCGAATTTTTCCGTCGGCGCAAATCTCATGCTGGTCCTGGTCGGCGCGCAGGAGCAGGAGTGGGACGAGTTGCACCTGGCGGTGAAGCGATTTCAGAACGTGAATCTGGCGATCAAGTACGCGCCCAAGCCGGTGGTCGCAGCGCCGCAGGGCATGGCGCTTGGCGGAGGCTGCGAGATCAGTCTGCACGCGGCCAAAATCCATGCGGCGGCGGAGGCGTACATCGGGCTGGTGGAAGCGGGCGTGGGCCTGATTCCGGGTGGCGGAGGCACGAAGGAGATGCTCATTCACGCCAACGAAAACGCGGCATCGGGCGATGATTTGGACCTGTTTCACACCTTGCGCCCGGTATTCGAGAACATCGCCATGGCCAAGGTCGGAAGCAGCGCGGAAGACGGCCGCGAACTCGGCTATTTGCGGCGGGGCGATGCGATATCGATGAACCGTGACCGCTTGGTCGCCGACGCCAAGCAAACCGCGCTGGCGCTGGCGAAAAGCGGGTGGAGAGCGGCTGCGTCGTCGTGGCAACAAGGAGCACAGAACACGCAAATCAAGGTGCTGGGAGAAGCTTTTCTGTCTGCCGCAAAGATGGCCATTCACCTGATGGTTCGCGGAGGGTATGCCTCGGACTACGACGCACACGTCGCGCGCAAACTGGCGAATATTCTCGCCGGAGGTCCCCTGTCGGCGCCACAGATGGTTAGCGAACAGTACGTGTTGGACCTGGAGCGGGAGGCCTTCGTTTCCTTGTGCGGGGAGCGGAAGACGCAAGAGCGCATCGCGCATACGTTAAAGACCGGCAAACCGCTGCGGAACTGACCCCCGCAGCCTGCATTAAACTGCATAAAGTCGTATTGCCATCGCTGCTGAGAACGGATAGTATCGTCCGCCAGGAGAAAGACAGGCATGCAAAGACTCCTGGCACCGCGGGAAGCGGCAAATATCCTGGGCATCAGCTATCCCACGCTAAAGCAGTGGATTTATCACGACAAGATCAAGACCGCCAAGACGCCCGGCGGGCATCATCGCGTTCCGGAATCGGAAATCGACCGTTTGCTTCCGAAAAAGTTGGAACGCGGGGAAATCGCCAGCCGCCGCGGAAATCTGCGGAAAATCAGCGGACGCAATCAGCTGATCGGGCGCGTGGTGGCCCTCAAATTCAGCGGACTTCTGGCACAAGTGACGCTCTCGGTGGGTGAGCAGCACATCACGTCGATTATTACCGCGGATGCCGCGAAAGAGCTGCGCCTGAAAGTCGGCGAACGCGCCGCGGCGCTGATTAAATCGACGGAAGTGATGATCCTGCGCGTCTGAGCAGAACGAACATGCGCGCGCTCGGAAGTCTGTCGGTACTGCTATCGCTGTTGGTCTCCAGCGTATCCGCAAACGCCCAGGCCGTGCGCATTGCGGCCGCGGCCGATCTGCAATTCGCGATGAACGAATTAACCGGCCGTTACGAAAAAACGACGGGGCGGAAAGTTTCTGTGACTTACGGGTCCAGCGGGAATTTCCGTACGCAGATCAAGAATGGAGCGCCGTTTGACCTGTTTTTCTCGGCCGATGTGCAATACCCGGAATTGCTCATCTCTTCGGGGCTGGCGGATGCGGATACCCTTTACGTTTATGCCTATGGGCGGTTAGTGCTGTGGTCACCCGCGGCAGCGAATTTGCAACTGGCGAAACGAGGGTTTGGCGCGCTGCAGGATCCGCGGGTGACGAAAATTGCAATTGCGAATCCGGAGCACGCGCCGTACGGACGAGCTGCCGTCGCCGCCCTGCAGAAGGCCGGAGTGTACAACGACGTGAAAGCAAAATTGGTTTACGGGGAGAATATTTCACAGGCCGCGCAGTTCGCCCAGTCGGGAAGCGCCCAAGTCGGAATGCTGGCGTTGTCGCTTACCTATGCCGACAGCATGAAGGGCGGCGAACGCTGGGACGTTCCCTCCGATCTCTATCCCGCGCTTGAACAGGCGGCGGTCGTGGTGCATGCATCGGCGAACAAACGCGCCGCGCAGGCGTTTCTGGATTATGTGAAGGGCCCCGAAGGTCGCCAAATCCTGGAGCAGTACGGATTCACGCTCGGGCGAGCCGCGGCGAAACCATGAATGCCGAAGCGTTGCTCCTGTCACTGAGATTAGCGGGCACGGTGTCGGTGGTGTTGCTGATACTGTCGCTGCCGCTGGCGTACTGGCTGTCGTTCACGCGATGGCGCGGGAAATTCCTGATCGAGTCGATCATCGCGCTACCGTTGGTGCTCCCGCCCACCGTGCTGGGATTTTACGCACTGCTGGCGTTGGGACCGCGAGGCGCGATCGGACGGTTCTGGCAAGCACTGTCCGGACATTCCCTGGCGTTTACATTTGCCGGGCTGGTGATCGCGTCGCTGGTCTACAGCCTGCCGTTTGCGGTGCAGCCCCTGGTCGCGAGTTTTGAGGGACTGGACCGGCGTTTGCTGGACGCGGCCGCGGTTTTGGGAGCCAGCCGCGCGCGTGCATTTTTTCGCGTTATCCTGCCGCTGGCGTGGCCAGGAGTGATTACCGCAGGGGTGTTGAGTTTTGCGCACACGCTGGGCGAGTTCGGCGTGGTGTTGATGGTCGGAGGAAATCTGGCGGGAATCACGCGCACGATCTCAATCGATATCTACGATCGCGTGCAGGCGCTCGATTACGCCGGTGCGCATCAAACCGCCCTGTTGTTGCTGTTGATTTCCTTTGTGGTTCTCTCCATTGTTTACGGCGTGAACCGCCGGATATGGTCGCCGTGGCCAAAGCGGTGAAGTGACCATGCTTTCGGTAAACATCCGGAAAACCTATTCGGCGGGTCCAGCGGCATCCTTCCAGCTCCAGATTTCGGAGGAATTTGCTCCCGGATTTACCGTGATTTTCGGACCTTCGGGAGCCGGGAAATCGACGCTCCTGGATTGCATCGCGGGGTTGGCAGCGCCGGAGGAAGGAGTAATCCGGCTGGCCGACGATGTCTTGTTCGATGCGGCACAGCGCATTTCGCTTACGCCGCAAGAGCGCGGGATGGGTTACGTCTTTCAGTCGCTGGCGTTGTTTCCGCATTTGACGGTCGAGCAGAACATCGCCTTTGGAATCGAGCGCAAAACGAGAACGGAACAGAAGAAGCGAATCGATCGTGTTCTGGCCGCCTTTCGCATTCAGGGCCTTGCCGGACGGAAGCCCGGTAAACTGTCGGGTGGCGAGAAGCAAAGGGTAGCCTTGGCGCGATCGCTGGTAACCGAGCCACGGGTGTTGCTGCTTGATGAGCCGTTGACCGGGCTGGACGCGGGCTTGCGGAAAGCGCTCCTAGAGGATCTTCGCGAATGGAACAGCGCGAACCAAGTGCCGATTCTATACGTCACGCACAACCGCGAAGAAGTCGATGCGCTCGGCGAGCGTGTTGTCGCGCTGCTCGACGGTCACGTGCGGGAGAGCGGATTGCCGCGAGCGGTGCTGGATGCGCCGCGAAGCGTGGCATTGGCGCAAGCCGCGGGATTTGAGAATCTGCTTGCCGGGCGCGTGGTCGAAGAGCGCGCCGCGGACGGAGTGATGCGCGTGGCGCTCGAGGGAGAGCATGGCGAGCTGGAGGTTCCTCTGGGGTTTGCTGAACCGGGTGATGCCGTAGAGATTGCGATTCGCGCGGGAGACATTCTGCTGGCGCGCGAAGCGCCGCACGGCTTGAGCGCGCGCAACGTCATTCCGGGAACGGTGGAGAAGCTCGAAACGCGCGGCGCGATCGCGGTGGTCACGGTGAATGCCGGCGTGAAATTTCTGGTGAACGTAACGCCGGGCGCGGCGCGGTCCTTGGAATTAAGGCCGCAGTTACCGGTGTGGCTGGTGGTAAAAACTCATTCCTGCCACCTCGTGAACCGCCATTAAATTCGCGAAACTCTCACCAGGGGACGACCCGCACGGATCGCTTGGTGCGAGCTTTTATTTTGATAGGACTCGTCTGATAGTATGAGAAGTCCATCCGAGGAATCCGTGCCCCACAAGAGCCGAATGCGAAAGGCTGTGCCGAGTGCGCTGCGGCCCCGAAAAGCCCCGCGAGATGCCAAGAAGGCGAAACACGGAACACGTCTGGAAGCGGTCCTGCAAAGCGCCGCGAATATTTTCTTCGCGAAAGGATTTCATGCCACGAGCATCGAGGATGTGGCCCGCGATGTCGGGATGCTGAAGGGCTCGCTCTACTACTACATCAACTCGAAGGACGATTTGTTGTTCCGGTTGCTGCTCGCGGGGATCGAAGATAGCGACGCCTTTATCGCGCAACAGATCGATCCGCAGGGCGAACCTGCGGCACAACTGGAACGGGCCATTCGGGCGCAGATTGATTACATCATTCAGAATCGCGTGCCGTTCGGACTGTTTCTGCACGAATTCGATTCCTTGTCCGGAAAACGGCAGCACAAACTCATCGCCGTGATGTCGCGGTACAACAACCGTTTTGTGGACTTGGTGCGGAAGGGGCAAGAACAAGGAAAGCTGATTGACGGCGAGCCGTGGGTCATCGTCAACGGCATTTTGGGAATGTGCAATTGGCTGTACCGCTGGTATGACCCGGACCAAGTGAGCGATTCCGAGCAAATCAAAAGCGTATTCGTGAAGATGATCTTTGCCGGAATTCAGAAACGCTGAGGTGCGGGTTCAAACCGCCCCGGAAGACGACAAACCCCTCGGGCTGGCTTTGACGTTGAGGTTGCGCATCAGGCGCAGCAGCGAGTTCGGGTGCAGTCCCAAGAGCTTTGCCGCATCGACATAACTCCCATTCGCTTTCTGCAGCGCCTGCTGAATGAGCTGCTTTTTGAACTCTTTCAGCGCGGCGTAGTAGTTGGCCGACTCGCCGGAGACCTCGCCGCCTTCCACGACCCCTTCCGGCAAGTCATCGGGTTGAATAAGTTCGTTGGTACCGAGAACGGCGGCGCGCTCGATGGCATTTTCCAGTTCACGGATGTTGCCGGGCCACTCGTATTGGGTGAGGCAGGCCATGGCCTCGGGAGAAATGGATCTCGCGAGCGCCTGGCATTTCGCACGAGCTTTGCGGAGAAAATGTTCGGCGAGCTCGGGAATGTCTTCGCGACGGTCGCGCAACGGAGGAAGCGTCACGGCGACAACGTTGAGGCGGTAGAACAGGTCTTTGCGAAATTGGTTGGCATCCATGGCTTGGGCGAGGGATTTGTTCGTGGCGGCAATCAGGCGGATGTCCAGCGGGATCGAGCGCGTGCCGCCGACGCGTTCAAACTCGCGCTCTTGCAGCACACGGAGCAATTTGGCCTGGAGTTCGGGGGCGAGTTCGCTGATTTCATCGAGAAAAAGCGAGCCGCCTTCGGCGAGTTCAACTTTTCCTTTTTTCTGAGCGACCGCACCGGTGAAGGCGCCTTTTTCGTGGCCGAAAAGCTCGCTTTCGAGAAGGGTGGCGGCGATGGCGGCGGAATTGATGGCGATGAAGGGGCGATCGGCGCGTGGGCTGTTGGAATGAATAGCGCGCGCGACCAGTTCCTTGCCGGTGCCACTCTCTCCCTGAATCAAAACCGTGGAATCGGCGGGTGCAACTTTGCGGATGAAGTCGAAAACCTTGCGGATTTGCGGACCGCCGCCAACGATGTCGTGCTTGATACCGATTTCGGCGCGCAGGGACAGATTTTCCTGGCGAAGTTTCTCCCAGTGGTCCAGATTTTCGAGCGCCAGAGCAGCGATGTGCGCGATGGCCTGGAGAACACGCAAATGATTGCTGTCGAATTGCACGGTCGGGACTTTTGCGTCGAGGTAGATCACGCCGCTGACACGTTCGCCGACAATCATGGGAACACAAAGCAGCGAAGTGGCGTGATTCTCGGGAGACCCGGGAGCGCTCTTTGCCGACGCAGCGTGTCCAGCGCCGGTGACGAGCATGCCGGAGCGTTCGGTAACCACTTTTTTCAGGACTGCCTGGCTGACCGGAACGACATGTTCCGGGCCGCGCACGCGGTCCCACGCGGTTGTCGACAGGATGTCGCCCTGGGGATCAAAGAACAACACGCTGCCACGTTCCGCGGGAATCACATCGAAGATGAAACCCAGCAATTGCCATTGCAGGGACTCGCGGTCGCGAATGCTGCTGATGGCCGTGGCAATTTTCAGGAGAGCATTCAGGTCGCCACGAAGGCGCGTCGGTGCGCTGGCTCCCAAAACCGGAGTATCCGTTTCTTCGCGCGGAAGCAGATAGGCGATACCGGTGATGGTATTGGTTTGCTCGAATTCGACGGGGTTCGAGCGGGTTTCTTCGGTCGCTGATTCTTGAAGAAAAAGTAACAACGAGAGGCCCACGGAAATTTCGTCACCGTGCTGCAGGGATTGCTCGGTGACGGGAACACTGTTGACGCGCGTGCCGTTACGGCTGCCGAGATCGCGAATGCGAATGTCGGTGCCGTTGCGCACGAGGGAACAATGACGCCGCGAAAGGGCCGCGTCGGCAGCCCACAATTGGTTGGCGGGTTCGCGGCCGATGGAGACCTCTCCCTCGGGGAGAGCCAAGGTCTGGCCTTGAAAAGGACCTGCAATACCGATGACGCGCGGATCCATGGAAGGTCTGAGTGAATTCTACACCGGTTGGACGCGGCCGCGGTTAACCCGATGGCGAGGGCCATTAACCGTTCGGTTAGCGAAACGGCATGGGCGCCGGCACCTGGCGACGTGCGTCACAGGCTGGCGATACACCGAAATCTAGTGGAATCATGAAGTTGCGAGTGGAGCGGGAAAAGCGGAAGGCGCGCCAGGGGAATGGCACGCCGCCTGCAGTCTCAGAACGCGTCAGTCGCCCGGAAGCAACAACGGAGTGGGAGAAGCAGAAAGGCCCGAGGGATTCACCTTTCGCGCTCGCTAGTCCGAAACCGCTCCGGTGCAGAAGGAGGAGTGAGATGAAAAAGGCATTTAGCTTCGCTTTGGTAGCAGCGTCGCTGCTCCTGGCTTCCGGTGCACAGGCGCAGGGACTTCACGTTCGCGCGAATGTGCCGTTTGACTTCGTGATCGGAAGCGCGGCCTATCCGGCAGGAAATTACGACATCGAGCGGGTCTCGGCGGGCAATAGCGTCCTGCTGGTCAGGTCCAACGAGAGAATGGAATCGACCCTGGTGATGCCGCACGATTGCAGTTCCGGTAAACCGGCCACGAAGACCGTGCTGGTGTTCCACCGGGTTGGCGACGAATACTTCTTGTATCAAATCTGGACCGCGGGAAGCGCACAGGGCCGTGAGCTTCCGCAGCCGAAGCGCGAAACGGAGTTGGCGCGCAATGGAAAGGCTGACGACGTGATTGTTGCTGCCAACCTGATTCAGAAGTAAGTTCATCTCAGCGGCGCAAATAAGCGGGCCACAAAGAAGGGGGAACGGCTAAAAACCGTTCCCTCTTTTTTTGTTTTGCGGAAGCGCATGATCCGTTCCCTGGGGTTGCAGATTCCGGGCGGGTCGTCAACAATTTAAAGGAACACATCTTGTAGTGACGAGCACCCAATGAAACAGAAAACAGTGAGTTCGCTCGAAGCGGCGGTAGCCGACATTCCTGACGGCGCACGGATTATGTTCGGTGGATTTGGCGGAGCCGGGTTTCCCAACAATTTGATCCAGGCACTTGCCAAACGTGGCGTAAAAGGGATCACCGCGATCAGCAATAATTGCGGAACGCGAGACGGCGAGCTGGGAATCATGTTCAAGAATGGACAGGTGAAGCACGTGATCTGTTCGTTTCCCGGGCCGCACGCGAATCATTTTCAGGAGCGATTTGCGAAAGGGGAAGTGACCTGCGAGCTGGTGCCGCAAGGAATCTTGTGCGAGCGGATGCGCGCGGCGGCTGCGGGACTGATGGGTTTCTATACGACCGTAGGTGTGGGAACCGAAGTGGCGGATGGCAAGGAAGAGCGCGAGATCGACGGGAAGCGCTGCATCCTGGAGAAGCCGATTCATGCACAGTTCGCGTTGATCAAGGCGAAAAAGGCCGATGAACTCGGGAACTTGACGTACCGGCTGGCGGCGCGGAATTTCAATCCGATTATGGCCATGGCGGCGGAGACGACCATCGTGGAGGTGGATGAAATTGTGCCGGTCGGCGCGATTGCGCCGGAGAATGTAATCACGCCGGCGATTTTTGTACACCGAATCGTGCGGGCGAAGGGGGTGCGGTATGCCGGATAAGAAGCGATTGAGCCGCGAACAGATTGCACAGCGCGCGGCGCAAGAGTTGCCGGACGGCGCGTATGTGAATTTGGGATGGGGCATACCGAACCTGATTTCAGACTATTTGCCGAAGGGAATTACCGTTTATTTCCATAGCGAGAATGGAATTTTAGGAATGGGGCCGCGCGCGAAAGCCGGCGAAGAAGACTTCGACCTGGTGGATGCAATGAAAGTGCCGGTGACCTTGGTTCCGGGCGCATCGTTTTTTCACCAGGCGGATGCGCATTTGATGACACGCGGCGGACATCTGGATGTGGCCGTCCTGGGCGGATTCCAGGTGTCGGAAAAGGGGGATCTGGCGAACTGGAAGATTCCCGGATCGAAGGGCAGCGGCGGGATCGGCGGTGCGATGGATATTTCGGCGGGCGCGAAGAAACTGATCGTGTGCATGGAACATAACACCAAGGATGGCGCGGCGAAAATCGTGAAAAATTGCACCTATCCGCTGACCGGAATCGAATGCACAACCATCATTGTGACGGACCTGGCGGTGATCGACGTGACCAACAACGGTTTAGTACTGCGCGAGGTGGCACCGGGCTGGACGCCCGAAGAAGTGCAACAGCGGACCGGTGCGAAGTTGCTGGTGCGCGGCAAGGTGCCGGAGATGAAGTTGTAGACGCGGCGGATCTTCGAGGTTCAAGCCCAGCCCTCGCTCAATGTGCGCGGGGCCAGCAGGGTGTGGCACCCGACTCACACAAAAAGACAATATTGTTTTGAAGCCCACCCGCTCCGCGAGGCCTACCGTGATCTACAGACCGCTGCCTAAGATAAAGGGTAGAAAAACTTTCCCCCCCGGCGGGGAAAAACAGCAGGAGTGGACCCAACCATGAGCCTAGCAATCATCCTCATTCCGGTCGGTTTCGCCGGCTTGCTCGCCGGCTCGGAGTACCTGATGGCGCGGCACAGCAAGTGGGACGTGCTCGCGCAAAAATTTCGCAATACATCCGCGCCGCCGAACGCTTGGCGCGGCTGCCGGTTCGTGCAGATGGAGATTCAGGAGGCCAATCGGCTGAAGCGCACGACGTATGGGCACAGCTACTCAAGATCCCCGCTGGACCAGATGTGGGCCCAGGTGTTCCCGAAGGTTCTGGTTTCGATAGGCCCTGCGGGCTTGTATTTGAAGCGGCAACCGTGGAATTTCCAGCATCCCCAGGTCCTAATTCCCTGGAGCCGCTTTGTTGCGATTCAAACGATTTCGG
>Ga0306925_10002538_pt1 | contig 15790 bp, 15 predicted proteins | sample flu12Cox44000176_FD_203755 | JGI IMG/M metagenome (GOLD analysis project Ga0306925, IMG submission 203755) | Lab enrichment of tropical soil microbial communities from Luquillo Experimental Forest, Puerto Rico - flux8day.12C.oxic.44.000.176 (v2)... | ecosystem: Environmental > Terrestrial >... | reverse complement strand
CGGCAATGTCATCGCGGCCGGCGATCGCTTGACCATCGACGCGCTAAAGGCGGAATTCGACGGCAGCGCCGTGGAAGGCCGCCTCTCGCTATTGACACCTGCAGGCGGTGGCTCTCGCTTTGAGGCAGCCTTGAGAGCAGGGCGGCTCGATCTCGACAGTGCGAGCGCGTTGTTGCAATCGATCGCGGGCGCGCAGGCGGATTGGCCACGCGAGGCGAACATCTCCCTCGATATCGACCGCGCCATCGCCGCAGGACAGGAGCTGCATCCATTCAGCGCAAAACTCGGCTACAGCCCGAACACCCTGGCGCTGGATCAGCTGAAGTTCGGGCAGGCGAATGGCGTGGCGATCGAGGGATCGGGAAGTTTTGATCGCGCTGAGGCCACCGGCAAGCTTGCACTGAACGCGAGTGCCCCATCGCTTGGTCCGATCACCGCGATCATCACGCCGCTGGCGCCTCCGCTCACCGTGCGGTTGAACGCGCTCGCAACTCAGCCGGGGCTGGCGCGCTTGAAACTTTCGCTCAGCATCGACAAGAATACGCAAGAGCCGGATCACGCCAACGCGCATGCGGTCCTTGAGCTCAACACCCCGCAGCTCAGGGGCACTGCGACGCTGTCGGCAAAGCCAGCGCTGGACGCGATCCGCGCGCTCGACCTCGACCAGCTCAACCGCGGCGAGGTCAGCATCGAGACAAAATTGTCGACCGAGCGCGGCGATGCGCTGCTCATCCTGCTAGGACTCGATCAGACCCTCACGACCGGTCAGGGTACGGTGCAGTTTGAGGGGGCGGTCAGCGGTAGCTGGCGCGCGCCGTGGCGGCTGAATGCAAAAATGTGGGGCGCCAATATCGACGCCGAGGCCCAAGGCACCGCCGAGCCCTGGGCGCAAACGCAAAAGGCCAGCGCCAACTTGCGGATACGCAGCGTCAACCTGGCCCCCCTGTTCGGCCTCAAGCCCTCCGATAGCGCGACGCAAAATATCCGGCTGTTTGGGCATGTCTCGCTCGCCGGCAACAAATTGACCTTCGACGATATCGACAGCATCGTCGCCGGCTCGCGGCTGCGTGGCCGGCTCGCGTTGACGCTGGATGAGCCGCGGCAGGTCGATGGCGAGATCGGTCTTGACACGCTCGATGTCGCGCCAGCCCTTGGGCTCGCGCTCGGCGCAGGTCACGACGCGACCGAGCCGCTGCGCGCCGGGCTTCTCAAGGGCTGGCGCGGCCGCGTCACGTTCCAGGCGCTGAGCGGTGTGCTGCCGGGAGGCATCGAACTGCGGCCGCTCGGCGGAGTGTTGAAGAGCGACGGTCAATCGCTGACGCTAGACGCGCTCAACGGCAGGATCGGCGGCGGCGAGGCGACAGCCAATATCGATACGCGGCAGGATGCCAACGGCGTCGCGCTGAATGCGCGGTTGGAATTGTCCGGCATCGACGGTGGCGCGTTGCGCTATCGCGGTCTCAAGATGCCGGCCGGCCGTGCCTCGCTTAAGACAACGCTGGTGAGCCAGGGCCGCAGCGTGCAGGCCTTGACCGGCGCGCTGTCCGGCAGCGGCACGCTGACGCTCGAAGGCGCCAGCATCACCGGCCTCGACCCGCGCGCCTTCGAAGTCGCAACGCTCGCCAGCGACCTCCATCAGCTCACCGATGACACAAGATTGCGGCAGATCGTCGAGCAGGTGCTGGCGGCCGGCGCGTTGCCGGTGACGTCCGCTCAAGTTCCGTTCAACATCCGTGATGGGCGGCTTCGTGTCGACGGGGCCACGCTCGACGGCACGGGTGGGCGCGCCATCATCTCCGGCGGCTATGACATCGCGGCCGACCAGGTCGATGTCCGCGCGAGCCTTACCTCAAGCGTCGTCGGCTCGGCGAATAGCCGTCCGGAGATCCAGCTCTCAGCCGTGGGTACACCCGATGCGCTCAATCGCATCGTCGACATAGGCTCGCTGTCGTCTTGGCTCGCGGTGCGGGCGATCGACCGTGAGACGCGACGGCTGGATGCAATCGAGCGCGGCGAGCCGGTGCCCGAGGAGCCGGCAATCCCACCGTCAACGACCCTGCCGTTTTTGTCACTGCCCGAAACGGCGCCGGCCGATCCACCGCTCCACGGCCGCGACTTGAGGCGTCTTCAGCCCAGGCCGAAAGCGGCTCCGCCGCGTCTTCCTGTCGCCCCACCATCAGCATCCGAGCTGCAAACCTCCACGCCGCAGCCGGTCGTCAGCCAGCAGGCGGCGCCGTTGCCGCCGCCAATCGAGGTCCGGCCGGCGCCCGTGCCGCTGAAACCGAAACCGCGGCCGCCGCTGACGCTGACGCCGCCGACGGCAAATCCTTAAACAGGATCGCCGGCATTTTAGCGAATCTTGAGCAGCAATACTTATTTGCCGATTTTACGGATTCATCGCATTCAGCCTCTAGCCTGCTGTCGATGCCCCAGGCGGTGGCGGCGGTTACCAGGGTCTATTCAGAATGAATCAGACGAAATCCTATCTGGAAGATCTCGACGATGCGATCTCACGCGGAACCGCGGAAAGCCGCACCCGGGCGCTGTGGCATGCGACCGATCTTTTGATCGCCGGCCGCTACAGCGAGGATGAGGTTGCCACCTTCGGCCAGGTCATCGGCCGGCTTGCGGACGAGATCGAAGTCGAGGTGCGGGCGCAGCTCTCGCAGCGGCTCGCGCGCTTCGACCGCGCGCCAATCGACGTCATCCATCAGCTCGCCTTCGACGATGCGATCGAGGTGGCGCGGCCGGTGCTCGAAGGATCGCCGCAGCTCGATGACGCCACACTGATTGCCAATGCGCGCAGCAAGAGCCAGGCGCATTTGCTGGCGATCGCCAAGCGGGAGTCAATCGCCGAGGCGGTGACCGACGTGCTGGTCGCCCGCGGCAATCGCGCCGTCGTGAACTCAGTTGCCGAAAATGACGGCGCCCGCATTTCCGGCTCCAGCCTCCTGCACATGGTCAAGCGCGCCGAGGGCGATTCGATCCTCGCCGAGCAGCTGGGCTTGCGCAAGGACATCCCGCGGCAACTGTTCCAGCAGCTCATTGCAAAGGCGTCCGACGACGTGCGCAAGCGCCTCGAATCCGAGCGCCCGGAAATGTGCGAGCAGATCGGCACCTCGGTGATCGACGTCGCCGGCGCGCTGCAGTCGAAATTCGGTCCGGTGTCGCGTAGCTCCTTCGTTGCCAAGCGCGTCGTCACCGCCCAGCACCGCCTCGGCAACCTCAATGAGGAATCCATTTCCGGCTATGCCATGGCTCACCGGTTCGACGAGGTTACGATCGGGCTGTCGCTGTTGGCGGCACTGCCGGTCGATGTGATCGAACGCGCGCTCGTCGACAGGAATCGGGAAATGCTCTTGATCCTGGCGAGGGCGGTGAAATTTTCCTGGCAGACCACGCTCGCACTCTTGTTCCTGGGCGCCAAGGATCACCGCATCACGGCACGGGATCTGAGCGCTTTCGAGCGCGATTTCGCCCGCCTCAATGTCGAGACGTCGCAGAGCGTCCTTAACTTCTACCGCACCCGCAAGCATGTCGAACCGTGCGAGCCCGGCCTTCGCCGCGAAGCCCAGCTTGTCATGAACGGATAACAACGAGCGCAATCGGCCCTTGATTGGCCCTTGGGGATATGACCATGGACTCCGACCTTCTACGAAACGCCGCCGCCAGCGACCAGCTGCTTGACAGATCGCCGGTGGATCAGGCCTGGCTCGTGCTCGAAGCGGCGAACGACCTCGGCGACGAGGCGGCCGTGGCGGCGTGCCGCCGTGTCATCGACGCGAGCCTGAGCGGCGGCAGCGCCGCGCAGGCCGACTTGCATCTGGTGTCGGATTACTTCCGGTAGAGCTAGCCGGCGCCCAGCGCGACAGCGATGTTGTAGGTCGCAAGGCTCGCGGCATAGGCCAGCGCCAACATATAGGCGAAGGTCGCCGCCATCCATTTCCAGCTTCCGGTTTCGCGCCTGATCACGGCCAGCGTCGACGCACATTGCGGGGCAAAGATGTACCAGGCAAGGAGCGACAGCGCGGTCGCCAGACTCCATTTGCCGGCCAGGACCTGACCGATCTGCGCGGCGGCTTCCTTGCCGCCTTCGATGGCATAGACCGTCCCGAGCGCCGCGACCGCGACCTCGCGGGCCGCCATCCCCGGGATCAGGGCGACCGCGATCTGCCAGTTGAAGCCCACCGGCGCGAGCAGCGGCGCGACCGCCTTTCCGATCATGGCGGCCAGGCTGTAGTTGATCGCGGGCTCCGCAGCGCCGCTCGGCGGTTGCGGGAACGAGGCCACGAACCAGATCAGCACCATCATCGCGAAGATCGTGGTGCCGGCGCGCTGCAGGAACATCTTTGCACGGTTGTAGATACCGATCGCGACACTCTTCACGCGCGGCATCTTGTAGTCGGGCAGCTCGAGCATGAAGGGTGCCGGCTGATCGTCGCGCCACATGAAGAATTTGACCAGGAAGGAGACGCCGAGCGCGCTTGCGATGCCCGCTGCGTACAGGCCGAACATCACGAGCCCCTGTAGATTGACCCAACCGACGACATCCTTGGCGGGAATGAAGGCGGATATGATCAGCGTGTAGACGGGGATGCGCGCGGAACACGTCATCAGCGGCGCAATCAGGATCGTCGTCAAGCGGTCGCGGCGGTTGTCGATCACCCGTGTCGCCATGATTCCAGGGATCGCACAGGCGAAGCTCGACAGCAGCGGAATGAAGGCGCGGCCGTGCAACCCGGCGCCGCCCATGACGCGGTCCATCAGAAACGCCGCGCGCGCCATGTAGCCGAAATCCTCGAGCAGCAGGATGAACAGGAAGATGATGATGATCTGCGGCAGGAACACCACGACGTTGCCGACACCGGAGATGACGCCGTTCTGCAAAAAGCTCTGCACGAGCCCCGCGGGCAGGGTGTCGTGAACGAACTGGCCTGCGGCATCGAACGCCGACGACAACAACCGCATCAATGGCTGCGCCCAGGCAAACACCGCCTGAAACATCACGAACAGGATCGCAAGCAAGATCGCAAGTCCGCCCACGGGATGCAACACCACAGCGTCGATCCGCGCGGTCCAGGTGTCCGGTCGGGTCGGCAGGCTGACGGTTGCTGCGATGATGCGGTCGGCGTCATGTTGGGTCGCCCGCAACTCGGACACCGTCAGCGGCCGCCAGAGATTTTCGCGGGGTTTGGTGGGAGCCTGCGCTAGGATGTCGTCGGTCAGGCGCAACAGATCGGCAGTGCCGCCCTTGCGCACGGCGATCGAGGTGACGACCGGCACACCGAGCGCTTCCGACAGGCGCGGCACGTCGACAGTGACGCCGCGGCGGCTGGCAATATCGAACATGTTGAGCACCAGCGCCAGCGGCCGGCCGGTGCTTTTGAGCTCGAGCAGGAGACGGATGGTTAGGCGCAGGTTGGTGGAATCGGCGACGCACAGCACGAGGTCGGGCACCGCTTCGCCCAGGCTGCGGCCGAGCACGATGTCGCGCGTGATCTCCTCGTCGGGACTGCGGCCACGCAGCGAATAGGTGCCGGGCAGATCGACCACCGAGACCTGCCGCCCCTTCGGCGTGACGAACGAGCCTTCCTTGCGTTCGACGGTGACGCCGGGGTAGTTCGCAACCTTCTGCCGGCTGCCGGTCAGCGCATTGAACAGCGCCGTCTTGCCGCTATTGGGCGTGCCCACCAGGGCAAGATGCATCAAGCGGGCTTCCATGGCTCTTCAGGTCCGGCCGCGTCAGGCGACGATGATGGCCATCGCTTCGCGCCGGCGCACAGCGATGGTAACGTTCTCGATGCGAACCGCGATCGGATCATGTCCCACGATCCCCTCGTGCAGCACCTCGACCCTCGCGCCCTCGACAAAGCCGAGCTCGATCAACCGGCTCTCGAGCTCGATGTCCGGCAATGTCGAGCCGGCCTCGCAGGCCGAAAGGTGCTGAATTACGCCGCTATAACCGCGCCGGGCGAGGCCGAGCGGCAATTGTTGGCGGGTGCCCTTGGGTTCGCTCATGGCGTTGTATTTTCAGCCGCAACGTGGCAGGTCAAGCGCGCACCATGTGGCGGGCCTTACCTTAGAGAGATTTTAAGAAGCGATTCCGCCGATCACATTCATGTTCCCGGCAAGTCGCATCGGCGCGGCGGGAGCCGCTCGGCGAGGGGTATCAAGCAGCAGTGGACGCCGTCGAAGGTCGAAATTTCCCTCCACCACCCACTACGAGCCGACGAAGCAAGACATTCAACAGGCGGCCTTTCCTAAGGCGACAGCGCATTCCTCACGGGCATCGCGCGGAGATCGTTACGACGATGGAAGCCCGCTTCGGCAAGCGGCACATCCGGCCATGGCGAGCATGCGATGTCGCCCAGCTGATCGGCTCTTCTTGCCACAAGCTCGGCAACGACAAGCAATTGCCAGGGGAACGCCAGGGACGTCGGACCCTGACGCGCTTGTCCTTCTTAGTCTAAGGCAAGAGCTAACTCTGCTGCGTGGAGTCGCAGGCGGCGGCCGCGGCGCGGCTCTTGAAGTAGTCGAGTACGAACAGGCGGATTGCCGACGACAAGTTGCCCTGCTGGCGGTTGCTGTCAATCTCGCCGACCAGCTCCGACAGCGTCATGTTGCGGAGACTAGAAATCTCCTTCATGCCGTTCCAGAACGCTTCCTCGAGGCTCACGCTGGTCTTGTGACCGGCAACGACGATCGAGCGTTTGACGACTGGCGACTTCATGATGCGTCCTCGCCCTCGATCCGGTGCCGGTCGAGCAGCTCGCGCGCGCGCTTGGCGCGCGCCGTCTCCGCGCTGCGCTCGGATTTCGTACGGCCGAACCGCGCGCGATTGGCATCGGCCTCTCTTGCGGATTGCTCACGGCCGAGGCGTTTCCTGAAACGCTTCAAGTTGACCACGTCCCCCATTGCCATCCTCTCAAGATGCGAAAACGGGGCGACGGGCGCGTTGCGCTAAACCCGGATCCGCTGTCGCAGAACGTGCGCTGGCCAGCTCGATCGTCATGTCAGGAAGTCCCCGCCAATCTCTCTGGTGTACAAAAAATAGTTTTCCGCTCTGCGAAAACGAAATAATCCATGCTCTACCACGGTCGAGCAGGACGATGGTAGGCGATCGATCACGGTCATGGCTCGTTATGCTGTATAATTATATCGCGCGTCCGTAAATGAAATCACACACCGTAAGTTCCGGGGGGATGAATCGCTGGTTCTTGCAGGCGCGGCTGATGGCGCGCCTGCAAATCCCGCCGCGGAAAAGCCCGACTCGTGCCTAATGGACCGGCTTCCTTTGCCTGCACCCAGCCGATGCCATCGCCGGCCTCAAGACGCGTTGGCGTTCATTGTTTGCGGTTGAGTTGCGAGCGGCCGATCTTGGCGGTCCGTCAAAGCAGGACCGCTTGAGGCTTTGAATGGACTGCGTCATGCCATATACGGAGCCTGCTCGTTGACGTTGAGCAGGCCGCATCGCCACCCTTTCTGCGTGTGCGCAGATCACGTCATGATCTACTTCTTGCGGAAGCGATCCAGCCGCACCACTTCGGCGCCATCGCCTGGCTTCAGCGGATCGTCGGATTTTTCTTCTGGTGCTGCGGACGGTGGAACGGCAAGCGTGGAAGCGGCCGGAGCAGTGGGGAGATCTTTCGCCGGCGCTTCGGCCGCGGCCTCGGACGGTTCGAACTGCAGTCCAAACTGCACGGAGGGATCGAAGAAGCTCTTGATGGCGCTGAAGGGGATGGCCAGTCGCTCGGGGATGCCGCCGAACGACAAGCCGACCTCGAAACGATCCTCGCTCACCACCAAGTCCCAGAATTGGTGTTGCAGGATGATCGTCATCTCGTCGGGATATTGCGCCAACAGCCGCGACGACAGTTTCACGCCTTCAGCCTTGGACAGGAAGGTAATGAAGAAATGATGTTCGCCCGGCAGCCCATGTGCTGCGGCATCACTCAACACCCGTCGCAGGACACCGCGAAGCGCGTCGCGCGCCAGCACATCGTATCGGATATGATCGGTCGCCATTGTCGGTCCTGTCGCGTTCGGTCCCTCGCGGTTGTCATATGCCGGCTAAAATGCCGGCGGCGCCGTCGCTCCCCGACTCGCCCTCGTCAAGCCCATGCTAACCCGCTCGCCAGCCGAAAGCAGCACACCGCGTCGCTGGAAAGGCGGCATTTGGCCCGCGCGGCCATAAAAAATTAAGTGGAGGCTTCTGTTGCCAGGTGCCTCCGAACCCCGCCTAGCGGAGCTTAACCCACTAGGACTTGAGAGTGGTCTTTCAGACTGCGTTACGCAGCCCGAGCAACCGGAGCAAAGTTGTCGTTGGCAACTATTGCATTAGCCCGATAACGGCGGAACAATACCGGGAAAAAGCGCGCCCTTTACGCCCTCGTCGATCCTGTTTCGCCCCCGCCGAAGCCCGCAAGCTGTGGGCTTGGGTGGAGGCGCCGGGTACTGCCCCCGGGTCCGAATGGTTTATTGCGACGGCGATTTATTTCCATAGCCGGCAAGCCGGCACCCCCCAATATAGCGGTCAAAGGTTGAGAAAGACAGTGTCCGATCGGGCACACACCCCGCCAAAAAAGGGCGCTAAATGCTGGAAACGACGCCGAATTGCGCTGGTTCCCTCTACTGGGCCGTTGTAAATTTTGATCCATGCCCGCGGATTCGTCGCAGATTGCGGCCAAAGCGCCGGACATCCCGACATCAGCCCCACCAAGCGTGATCGCGCTGTTGCCGCATTTGCGATGATGTCGGTTGCAGGCTTCGGCGGCGGCGCGGCGCGCAATCGTCGATCAGCACCACTGGATCAGTGCAGACGCGTTCAACGAGACCTGTGCGCTGTGCCATTTCCGGCCTGGTCCGAACATTGTCAATCTCTCAATGGTGGTCGGCGCGCGGCTGTGGGCGTTGGTCTTGACATTGGAGTGATGGCGCTGTTTGCCGTCGGCGGTGCTCTTCGGCGCGTTCGCAGCGACGTTTGCGGTATGCGCACCGACCGCCACGCCAGCCTATGCCGTGAGCCGCCTGATGGCGCGGCAAACTTGCGCGCTGGCCAAAAATCATCCAGGCCGCGCTGGTTTCGCTCGCGATCGGATTGATGGGCGCCGGCGCGCTGATCCTGGCGCAGACCACCAATCGCAGCCTTGTGGCAGCCCTGGTGACGGGGCTTGGCGCAGCATGCGGCTTAGCGACCCGGCTCAACCCGTTCTGGACATTCCTGGCCGGCGGCCGTCTGGGGTTTTGCAGGCCATCATCTGAGCAAAGCCGCAAAAGCCCACAGGCTGCCCACCGGCCTGAACAGAGTGCGCGAAACCAGGCTGGTGCCGCGGATTTGCAGCTTGGCACCCGTCACGGCCGGCGATGGCAGAATTTTCAAATGGAAGCGGAATTGAAAAAATAACATTTGCCAACGCCCTTTTGTTTCCAATGATCGTGGCGCATATCGCACCGCGAATCTTTGGGAACCGGGCCCGCAAATGGGGGAGAGACGAATGACTGATACGCCGAGCCGGCGGCCGGGCCGGGTCTTTATACCAAAATGGGTCCGCGGCCCGCAGGATTTCATTGGCGGCATTGTGCTGATGGCGGTCGCCGCCCTCGCCCTGTGGGCATCGAGCGATTTGCAGGGCATGCACGGATTTTCCTTCGGCGCAGGCACCGCGCCGCGAATATGTGCCGCGTTGCTGTTCGCTCTGGGCGCGGCCGTGATGGTCGTAGGCATCGCCAGCGAAGGCCCTCAGCTCCAGCGGCTATCCTGGCGTGGTCCGCTGTTTGTCTCGCTCGCCATCCTGTTTTTCGCCATCGCAATCCGCCCGCTCGGCCTCGTCATATCCGGTCTTGCGAGCTTTTTGATCGCAGCCCTTGGCTCGCATGAAACGCGCTGGCTCGAAGCCATCATCGTCGGCATCTTGCTGACCGCCGGATGCGCCCTCCTGTTCCCCTACGTGCTGGGGCTGCCGATGCCGTTGTTCCCGCGTTTCCTGGTGCAGTGAAGGCTGCGATGGCCGATCTGCTGCACAATCTCGTGCTGGGCTTTGGGGTCGCCGTCAGCCCAGTCAACCTGTTCCTCTGCCTGCTCGGTGCACTGGTTGGAACGCTGGTCGGCGTACTGCCGGGCATCGGGACCATCGCAACGGTGGCCATGTTGCTGCCGATCACCTTCGGCCTGCCGCCGGTCGGTGCGCTGATCATGCTCGCCGGCATCTATTACGGCGCCCAATATGGCGGCTCGACCACCTCCATCCTGGTCAACATCCCCGGCGAAGCAACCTCCGTCGTCACGACGCTCGACGGCTTCCAAATGGCCAAGCAGGGCCGCGCCGGTCCGGCGCTTGCGATCGCCGCAATCGGTTCGTTCATCGCCGGCTGTGCCGCAACGCTGCTGATCGCCGTGCTCGGTGCGCCCTTGACCAGGGTCGCGCTGGCGTTCGGGCCGGCCGAATATTTCTCGCTGATGGTGCTCGGCCTGATCTTTGCCGTCGTGCTCGCCAAGGGCAGTCTTTTGAAGGCGATCGCGATGATCGTGCTCGGCCTGCTGCTGTCGATGGTCGGCTCCGACATCGAGACCGGTGCTTCGCGGATGGCCTTCAACATCCCTGAGCTCGCCGACGGACTGGAATTTGCCACCGTCGCAATGGGCGTATTCGGCTTTGCCGAGATCATCCGCAACCTCGACGCTGGGGCGGAGATGGACCGCGAGCTGGTGCAGCAGAAAATTACCGGGTTGATGCCGACCAAAAAGGACATGCGGGCCTCGCTGCCGGCGATCTTCCGCGGTACCGTGCTCGGATCGATCCTCGGCATCCTGCCCGGCGGCGGTGCGGTCATCGCCTCGTTTGCGGCCTATACGTTCGAGAAGAAGATCGCGCGCGAGCCGCAGCGGTTCGGCCGCGGGGCGATCGAAGGGGTGGCGGCGCCCGAAAGCGCCAACAATGCGGCCGCGCAAACCTCCTTCATCCCGCTGCTAACGCTCGGCATCCCGCCCAACGCCGTGATGGCGCTGATGGTCGGGGCGATGACCATTCACGGCATCGTGCCGGGACCGCAGGTGATGCAGAAGCAGCCGGATCTGGTGTGGGGCATGATCGCCTCGATGTGGATCGGCAATCTGATGCTGATCATCATCAACCTGCCGCTGGTCGGCATCTGGGTGCGCTTGTTGCGCGTGCCCTATCGGCTGATGTTCCCGTCGATCGTGGTGTTCTGTGCGATCGGTATGTATTCGGTGAATAACGCGCCCCTTGACGTCATCATGGCGGGCGCATTCGGGCTGATAGGCTATTGGCTGATCAAGCACGAATTCGAGCCGGCGCCGCTGTTGCTCGGCATGGTCCTCGGCAAGCTGATGGAAGAAAATCTTCGCCGCGCAATCCTGATCTCGCGCGGGGACTGGACCGTGTTCATCACCCGGCCGCTGTCGGCGGCGCTGATGGCGACCGCCGCAGCGCTCCTGGTGCTCGCCGTTTTGCCGACGTTGCGCAGGAAGCGCCAGGAGGTGTTTGCGGAATCCGAGGGCTGAGCCTTTGCTTTCGGCTGGCTCTGGGCCGGGGCGCAAGCAGGTTCCGCCATTGTCGTTTTGGAGGCAATCAACAGATTATTTACGGGTATAATTGAACGCAAATGCCGAATCGGCGTGTTGGGCGGCCGGTTCGGCCGGTAAATACGCTTTTTGCTGAGGCTATGGGCACGACGCCATGAATCAATATCACGACCTGCTCGAGCGCATCCTCGCCGACGGCGTTGAGAAGCACGACCGCACCGGGACCGGCACGTTGTCGATCTTCGGCCATCAGATGCGCTTTGCGCTGTCGGCCGGCTTCCCAATGCTGACGACCAAGCGCCTGCCGCTCAAGGCGATCGTGCACGAGCTGTTGTGGTTCCTCAAAGGCGATACCAACATCAAATATCTGAAGAACCACGGCGTTACGATCTGGGACGAATGGGCGGACGAGAACGGCGATCTCGGACCGGTATATGGATCGCAGTGGCGATCCTGGCCGGCCCCCGATGGACGGCAGATCGATCAGATCGCCAACGTCGTGGAAATGATCAAGACGAACCCCAATTCGCGACGGCTGATCGTGTCGGCCTGGAATCCGGCTGACGTCGACAAGATGGCGCTGCCCCCCTGCCACTGCCTGTTCCAGTTCTATGTCGCGAACGGCAAATTGTCGTGCCAGCTCTATCAGCGCTCCGGCGACGTGTTTCTCGGCGTGCCCTTCAACATCGCCTCCTACGCGCTGCTCACCATGATGGTGGCGCAGGTGACGGGCCTTAAGGGGGGCGATTTCGTACACTCGCTCGGCGACGCACATCTCTATTCCAACCATCTCGAGCAGGCGAGGCTGCAGCTGAGGCGGCCGACGCGCCCGCTGCCGACCATGAAAATCAATCCCGAGGTCAAGGATATCTTCGCCTTCCGCTACGAGGATTTTGCGCTCGAAGGCTACGACCCGCATCCGCATATCAAGGCCGAAGTCGCGGTGTGAGCGCGCTCAATGTCGATCACCATTCGTCGCGCGCGAAAATGTGAGGTCGGTCTCATCTTCGCTCTGATCCGCGAACTCGCCGACTATGAGAAGCTGCTTGATGAGGTCGAGGCGAGCGAGCAGATGATCGACATGGCGCTGTTTGGCGACAATCCGCGTCTGTTCTGCGAGATCGCCGAATGGAACGGCGAACCGGTCGGCTTCGCAGTCTGGTTCTTTGATTTTTCCACCTTCTCCGGCCGCTCGGGCGTCTATCTGGAAGACCTGTTTGTCAGGCCAGCGCATCGCGGCAAGGGCATCGGCAAGGCCCTGCTCGCCTATCTCGCGAGACTCTGCGTCGACAATGGCTGGGCGCGGCTGCAATGGGCAGTGCTCGACTGGAACGCGCCGTCGATTGCGTTCTACAAATCGCTCGGCGCCGTCCTGAAGGACGAGTGGACGGTGTGCCGGCTCAACGGTCCGGCGTTGGCGGAACTTGCGCGAGCTGTGCGCTGATGGAGATCGTCCTGATCGTCGCAGTCGCCGACAACGGCGTGATCGGCGCCGCGGGCGCAATCCCATGGCGCCTGAGGTCCGACCTGCAGCGCTTCAGGGCGATAACGATGGGCAAGCCGGTCGTGATGGGTCGAAAGACCTTTCAGTCGCTGCGCCGGCCGCTGCCGGGACGCACCAATATCGTTGTAACGCGCGATGCTGGCTTTCGCGCTGCCGGCGCGGTCGTGGCCAACACACCCAAAGCGGCGCGCGCGGCGGCTTATGCCGACGCGCTGCGCCGTTCAATCGGCGAAATCGCGGTGATCGGCGGCGCCGAGATCTACGCGCAATGGATGGCCGTTGCCGACCGTCTCGAGGTCACCGAATTCCACGCCCAAGTCTCGGGCGACACGCGCTTTGCCCGGATTGATGCGATGCAATGGGAAGTTCTCGCGCGCGAGCGACATCCAGCCGGTGCCGGCGATAGCGCCGATTTCTCTTATGTGACCTATCGCCGCCGGTCGCATTAACTGCTTTTGACAATGTTTACATTGACAAATTCCCGCGTCGGCATAGCTCGTTGGCAGCCGTTCGGAAGGCTGCGTTGTAAGGGCAGGGACCCTCCCTTATAAAGCCTGCCGGTATTTTTGCGGGGTCGGGCACCGTCACAGCCCGAAAGCCATCCTGTAAAGGAGAGCATCGATGCCGTGGAAGAATCAGGGCGGTGGCCCTTGGGGCTCGGGTCCGAAGGGGCCATGGGGCTCCGGCCCGCAACCGGTCGGGCCCAGGCCGCCCGATCTTGAGGACCTTCTGCGCCGCGGCCAGGACCGGCTGCAGCAGCTTCTGCCGGGAGGCTATTTCTCCGGCCTCGGCATCAGCGTGATCCTGCTTTTCATCGTTGCGATTTGGCTTGCCTCCGGCTTCTATCGCGTGCAATCCGAAGAGCTCGGCGTCGTGCTGCGCTTCGGCAAATATGTGCGCGATGCGCAGCCGGGACTGAACTATCATTTGCCCTATCCGATTGAGAGCGTATTGCTGCCGAAGGCGCTGCGCGTCTCCGCCATCTCAATCGGCATGACCGTGATCGATGATCCGACGCGGCGCGGCCGCACCCGGCGCGACGTGCCCGAGGAAAGCCTGATGCTGACCGGCGACGAGAACATCGTCGACGTCGAATTCACGGTGTTGTGGCGGATCAAGCCGGACGGCGTCGCCGACTTCCTGTTCAACATCCAGAACCCGGAAGGCACCGTAAAGGCGGTGGCCGAAAGCGCAATGCGCGAGGTGATCGGTCGCTCCAACATCCAGCCGATCCTCACCGCGGCCCGCACCGCCACGGAACTTGGCGTGCAGGAGCTGATGCAGAAGACGCTCGATCGCTACGGCTCGGGCATTCTGGTCCAGCAGGTGCAGATGGAGCGGGTCAATCCGCCGGCCCAGGTGATCGAAGCCTTCAACGACGTGCAGAACGCGAAGATCGACTACGAACGGCTGCAGAATGAAGCGCAGACCTATGCCAATCGCGTCGTTCCCGATGCGCGCGGGCGAGCGGCGCAGATTGTCCAGGTCGCCGAAGGCTATAAGCAGCAGGCGATCGCCGAAGCACGTGGCCAGAGTGCGCGCTTTCTGAAGGTCTATGAGGAATACGCCAAGGCAAAGGACGTGACGCGGGAGCGCCTCTATTTGGAGACGATGGAGCGCATCCTCGGTGGGGCCGACAAGCTGGTCTATGACGGCGGCTCGTCCGCACAGGGCGTCGTGCCCTATCTTCCGCTCAACGAGCTGACGCCGCGGCGCCAGCCGCCGGCGACCACCGGCCAGATCCCGCAGCAGAGCGGAGGCACCCGATGAGGTCTCCCGTCACAGGCATTGTCGCCCTGATCCTGCTGTTCTGCATCATCATCGCCGCCTACAGCGCGCTGTTTACCGTGCAGCAGACCGAGCAGGCGATGGTGGTGCGGTTCGGCGAACCGCTGAAGGTCATCACCGAACCCGGCCTCAACTACAAGGCCCCGTTCATCGACACCGTGATCTCGATCGACAAGCGTATCCTCGACCTAGAGAATCCGGCTCAGGAGGTCATCGCCACTGACCAAAAGCGCCTGGTGGTCGACGCATTCGCCCGCTACCGCATCAAGAATGCGCTGCGGTTTTACCAGAGCGTTGGCACCATCCAGGCCGCCAACCTCCAATTGGCCACGCTGCTCAACGCGGCGCTGCGTCGTGTGCTGGGTGAGGTCACGCTGATCCAGGTGGTGCGCGATGAGCGCGAAGGGCTGATGGCGCGAATCCGCGACCAACTTGATCATGAGGCTGACGGCTACGGCATCCAAGTGGTCGACGTGCGCATCCGCCGCGCCGACCTGCCGGAGCAGAACAGCCAGGCGGTCTTTCAGCGTATGCAGACCGAGCGGCAGCGCGAGGCCGCCGAATTTCGCGCACAAGGTGGCCAGAAGGCGCAGGAGATCCGCTCCAACGCCGATCGCGAGGCCACCGTAATCGTCGCCGAAGCCAACTCAAGGGCCGAGCAGACCCGCGGCGATGGCGACGCCGAACGCAACCGGCTGTTTGCCGAGGCTTACGGCAAGGATCCCGACTTCTTCGCCTTCTACCGCTCCATGACCGCCTATGAGACCGGCTTGAAGGGTTCCGATACCCGCTTCCTGCTGCGGCCGGATTCTGATTTCTTCCGCTTCTTCGGCAGCGCCGCGGGCAAAGGGACCGCCGCGTCGGCTCCATCCGTGGCCGCAGCAGCGCCTGCAAAGCCTTGAGCTTTGGCGGTTTCTACGCCAAGACTTGACGGGGCGGAGCTTTGCCACGCGCAA
>Ga0306925_10002537_pt1 | contig 15794 bp, 19 predicted proteins | sample flu12Cox44000176_FD_203755 | JGI IMG/M metagenome (GOLD analysis project Ga0306925, IMG submission 203755) | Lab enrichment of tropical soil microbial communities from Luquillo Experimental Forest, Puerto Rico - flux8day.12C.oxic.44.000.176 (v2)... | ecosystem: Environmental > Terrestrial >... | reverse complement strand
TCGGCGAGATCGGTCAGACGATGCGCAGCCGGTGTTCGCGATCGCCCTTTTCAGCGCGTGGGCGTTTGGGGCGGGCGGCGGTTCGCCGTCGTGCTTGGTGGCGATCACCACGGTGGTGGCGTTGAAAGCAGCGGTCGCGACACGGTGGGTACCCGCCCTGCCTCGTCTCGGCGCAGTGTGTCAGCTGGCCGCCCGGGCGTGCCTCGTGCCGGCGCCGTGCCGACCGGCAAGCGTCGTTGGTCGCGGCAGGTTGCGATGGGCCGCGGCGTGGTTGCGGGAGATGACACCCTCCGTTTTGGTGGCCGGGAGGGGGTCTCACGTTCATGGTCAAACCACCGGTGAGTGATCGTGGCGTGACAACACGGTGGCACGCGTGTGACCAAACCGCGGCGGCACGCGCCGCCCAGCGCGCGACGGTGCTTGGTCCACGTGGTGTGGCAATGATCGCTGCGAGTTCCGCGTCAAGGACGTCCGACGCCAAGTCCGCGGCGTGCAACGTGTCGGCGCTGCGCAGCGGCAATGACGGGTAGGGGCGTTGCCGGCCGCGGCGCGGTTCCAGGGACGTGTTCAGACGGACGCGCGGGATGCTTCGGAAAGGTCCTCTCATCCTTCGCGAAGGTCTATCCGCCAGAGGGCATCAATTCCCTGCAAACAAGTACATTTCGGTGCCCTTCGCGAAGAGTACGGGCGAGCCGGCCTTACTCTTCGGAAAGGGGTCCCCGCGAACGCGCTCTTCGCGACACGAACCTCCCCACAAGTACTGCTGTTTAAGGGTCGGCGCGCGCGGATTTGGCACGGTGACTTGGATAGGGTTCGGTCGGCTCCGCAGGGACGGGTACCGAGAGGATGGCCTTTTGCGCGGTCGCGGACCGGTTGGTGATGCGCCCGTTCGGAGCATCGCCGCGTCGGTGGTGTGTGACGGGATTCGCCCGTGGCTGCTGGGGTTTTCGGGTCTTGCCCGGATGGTGTCTGGGGGCGGTGGTACCTTGCTCGTCAGTCTTTCCTCGTGCTCTGCGTAATCGCGAGCACTCCCCGTATTCACCGGGGCTTTGTCGTACCGCAGATAGCCGGATCGCTTCCCAGGCGGACTCGATCGGCGCCCGAGACTCGCTTCGAGAGTGTTACTCCGCGTGTCTTCGTGCGCGGTGAATCAGGGGCCGGTGATCTTGTCAGCACTGAAGGTCATCACGCGTGTCGCGCGGGTGTACCTGCGGCTGGTTGAGCGGGAAGGGGTTGGATCGGTGGCGGTGACGCGCGCCCGGTGACGCTTTTCGGGGGCCCGCGTCGAGCGGGTGAGCCGTCAGGAAGGCTGCTCCGTGGAGCGCCGGGGGTCGGTCCCGCGCCGCGTCCGTCGGGGCGTTCGCGTCGATGTGAGTGCGGCGGCTGGGCCACGGCCTGCACGCGAGCGAAGTCGTGGATGCGGTGATAGAGGTGGCCGTTGCGGGGGTTCGCCATGCCGGGTCAGCGGCCCGGACCCGTTCGGTTTGGTGACCTCGCCGCCGAGCTGCCGGCGGGTTGCTGTGTCGGGCGTAGGGGGCAGGCGCGGACGATCGAGCTCCGGGGGCGGGTGCGGTCCAGGGTGAGCCGCGCACGGGCGACGGTGACGAGCCGAGACGTGGCGGGCGGCCGTCGGCGTGTCGCCGCTGGCGGGGGTGGTAGTCAACGATGATGGGAGGTGATCGATGCCATGGGTAGCGAGTCACGCGGTAGCCTTGATGGCATGCCGACGCTCGTCAAGGATCCCGCTCCGGCCGAGTTCGAGGCCCTGCTGGAGCGGCGTCGCAAGCTCGGGCAGGACCTGCTCGACGAGGTGTGGGACGGCGTCTACCACATGAACCCGGCACCCCACAGCCGCCATTCACAGGTGCAGCAGCAGCTCGCCGAGCTGCTGGGTCCGATCGCGCGCAACGCTGGTCTGGCGCCTCGACTTGGCATCTTCAACCTCGGCGGGCCGGATGACTATCGCGTACCCGACGGGGGGCTGCTGCGTCCCGGCCCGGACGCTGTGTATCTGCCGACCGCGGCGCTGGTGGTCGAGATCGTCTCCCCGGGTGATGACACGTGGGAGAAGCTCGGCTTCTACGCGGCACACCGGGTGGACGAGCTGTTGATCGTGGATCCGGAGAAGCGGCAGGTCGACTGGCTCGGGCTCGAGCCGGGGGGCGAGTATGCGCGGATCGAGCGCAGCAGACTGCTCGATCTCGGTCCCGTGGAGCTGGCAGAGCAGCTGGACTGGCCGGCGTAGGGACCGGAACCGCAAGCCCCGGCAAGATCCGCCTCGCGTTGACTTCGACTAGAGGTCGTCTCGCCACCAGCCTGCCGACCCCGTATGCCCGCCTCTGGCACCCTGAGTGTCGGCGGGTACGGGCACTCGGCACGGTCGCGCCAATTCAAGGTGACGCGAGACCCGAGTTGTGAAGTCTCGAGGGCCGGTGTCCCGTTGTGGCGTTGGCTGGCCCGGTAGGCGTCTGATGAGATGCGCGAACGGGCACGTGAACGTGTCCTCGCCGGCCGACAGGGGGAGAGGTGGGGAGCCTGGCTGTACGCGCCCGTGGACCCTGGCTGTGCCGGGCTGGGCCAGCGCCGGAGATTCGAGCCGGCGCGACGCGCACGGCCGCGCTGCCTTGCCGACTACGTCCCTGCGGGGGCGACGCGACCGAGGCGGCTCGGCCGACGTCTCGGAACTCGTCCGCTACTGAAGGAACCGTTGGAGCCGAGCCGCGTTCGGCAGCACTCAGATTGAAGTACCGGCGTCCGGGATTCGGCCTTCCCCGAGGTCGGAAACGATGCGTGTACCGAGGCCGCGCAGGAACAGCACGTCTCTCTCGCCCAGCTGCGGGCGCTGCTCGTGGGCCAGACAGCAGAGCACGTAGAGCCGCGCATCGAGGCCGGTCAGGGGAACGCCGACGTGGGCGCCGACACGAGCGGCACCGGTGATCTCGAGGTCCCTCACCTGCTCGTCGGCTCGCGCATCCGGCACCACGTTCGCGAGTCTTCCGGTGAGCAGGCGGTGGCAGTAGGTGTCCTCGATCGGCACCGAGGCGCCGGGGCTCAGGCCGAATGACACGCCGTCGCCGGCCAGGTAGCGCACGACTTCACGCCCGTTGGCCACCTCGCCGAGGACGGCGACGTCCATCTCAGTCTCATTGTGAGCCAGGTCGAGCGCCTCGGTTACGAGGTCCTCGGTTGGCGCTCGACGGCGGGTACGGGTGGCGGTCGCGCGGTCCTCTCGGTTGAGCCCCGACGGAGTCGAGCCGGGGGTTCCGCGTTGCTGCTCTCCCCAGGCGAGCAGCCACAGCGCTGCGCGTTCGTCCTCGCTCAAGCGGCGAACCTGGCGCAGCTCCCGCTCGACCCGCGCCAGCGGGTCGGAGCTGGGGAGTTGATCGATCGCCTGGTCGACCACGCGGTGACGCCAATATCGGTACTCGCTCACCGTGCTGCTCTCTCCCAAGTGGTGTGGCTCCACCCGGCGCGCTCGAGATCGAGCTGAAGCTCGCACATGGCGGATCAGACGGCGCAGTCTGCCCGCGGGCGGAGAATGGACGAGGCGACGATGCTAACAGCGCCGGGGCGAGCGCGTGCGGCCACCGTGTCAACGACAGCGCTCCCCGAGGGACTATCCGGTCCGCCGATCCACGACGCTGGGAGACGTCGAGCGCCGCGGCGCTCACCCGCGACTGTTCGCCGGTTGCGCATCAAAGCGCGACAGCGCCGACTCACCCGCCCGCCACCCGCTGATCGCGAGCGGCCGGGCGCGCACGGTCCGCGTCGGAGTCGGCGGAGCTCGTGGTGAGCCCGTCTCGCCCGGCGATGCCCGGCACCTGTCGAGCCGGTGAACGCCGATCCTTAGATGACCGACTGCCGGCTCGGTCGAGGCCGAGTTGTCCGCGGTCGCCGCCGACGCGTGCCGGGGCAGGCAGCCACCTCGGAGAACTTCCAGACAACTACCCGCCTTAAGGCGGTCCGGCCAGAGAAGCGGGCCGTACCCCGTCGATTGGGACGGCCGTGCGCGACGGCCTCGCGCAGATCTACCGACAGGAGGCGATGCCAGTTACACAAGCCGACACCCTGCCCTGACCACCCGGGGCAGGCGTGCCATTCGCCGTTCAGAGTGGTCGTGCCGTGACGGTCTCACGGCAAAAGGAAGCCCCGTCCGAGCAGTCGGACGGGGCCTCTAATCGCACCAGGAGGGTACCACGTGGTACCGACACCAAACAATGCCCGCGCTGGCGGGCTTCCTGCAGTAGCGCTCGCACAGGAGCAGATCCGCCGCGTCGTGAGCGCGGCGAACGACGGGTCGACACGGGCTGTGTCGGCGCGCCAGCGCGCCCGGATCGAGCGTCAGACCGCCGTCGTGCACGACGCGTCGACGAGCGGCGTGATGCGCCGCTGGCTCGCCGCGCAGGCGGCCGAGGCCGAGCGGCTCTCGATCCGCGCCGAACTCGCCCGGGCGGGGCTATTGTGATCCGCACGGGTGGACTCTCGCCCGTGACCGTGGCGGTGGCGCTGCTTGGCGGCGCGATCGCCGTCGCGGTCGGCGGGCTCCGCGGCCTGGCGGTGTATGGGAGCGCGGTCATCGGCGCTCGCGTCCTCAGCGGCGCGCTGGTCGCGGTGCTGGCGGACATCGACGAGCACGACGGAGCGATTCCTCACCTCGACGAGCTGGTCGTATGGCCGGCGAGGCGCGTGCAGGCCACGACGACGTGCATGTCGATCGCGGTGCTGGACGGGGTCATCCGGAGCGCTGGCGGGATCATCGCGTTGCTCATCTACGGCGGCTGCGTGCTGCTCGGCGGGGCGGTCCGCAAGGCGGCCACGCCGGCGATCGCGTGGCTGGTCGATCGGCTCTGGCGCCTCGACGAGCAGCTGCCAATGGATGGTCGCGGGGTAAGCGACGCCCGAATCCGGGAGTGGAACGCCGCCTGGACGAGGGCGCTCGAGCACCTCGAGCGCGAGCGGCGAGCAGTCCCGCCGGCTGGGTGAGCCAGCCGACCGGGCGAGCGAGCAGGCGGGTGCGCGGGTCCTCGGATCCCCGCGCCCGCTGCTGCTCGCCGCCTGTGAATCCGACGGGGAGCCGGGTCCGGCCGGGCTCGGCTCCCGTAGCGAGCTACTACAAGGGAGAACCATATGGTGGATGTGGAAGTCGTAAACGACGAGTCCACGAAGGCGGGCCAGGAGTATGTGCCGTATGTGAGCGCGGGCGGCCGGTCGCTTGCGCCGGAGCTGCGCTCTGCGCCGCCGCCGGGTGCGCACGCGCGCTGGTCGGAGCTGGCCGAGCAGGATCGTGCCGGCCGGCCGGTCACAGATGAGGAGCTGGCGCTGTTGTTCGAGACGCGGCGGAAGATGATCATCGCGAGAGTGAGGCGGATGCTGCGCTGGGTGCCCGACCACGAGATCATCGAGGAGGCGGTGCAGCAGGCGTTCCTGGAGGCGGTCCGCAACCGTCCGGCACGACCGCCGATGCCGCTTGCCTGGATCACCACCGTGGCGTATCGGCGGGCGATCAACTTCGCCGAACGCAAGGCCCGGCAGGACCCCACGCTGTTCATCCCCGAGCGCCCGGAGGAGCGGCTCGGGCACGGACACGCCCCCGCCCCGGGCCTGTGGCTGGAGGCGACCGAGCTGCTGCGCGCCCTGGCCGAGCTGCCCGAGCGCCAACGTCAGGTGGTCGCGCTCGCGGCCGCCGGCTACACCCATCACGAGGCGGGCGAGCGGGTGGGGATGACCGCTCGGGGCGTCGAGAACGCCGCCCGGCGCGGACGCGGCAAGCTGCGCCAGAAGCTCCGCGCCTAGCCAAGGCCACGCCCGCGTGGCCTGCGACCCCCGTCTACACGGAGGGGGCCGCGGGCCGCTCGTGGTCATCGAGGTGTCGATCGGCCCCCGTCCGTCCGGGGAGCGCGATTCATCGCGCGAGCCGGCGCGTAGGTCCGCCTCGCAGAGCCGCGGCATGTCCACAAGCGAGTCAGCTCGCGCCGGCGTAGGCGCCCGACTGCACCCAACGATCGAAAGGAAGACGGCCATGCACACCAAGAGCAGCGCCAGCGAACTGTTGCCAGCGAGCGTGGAGCGCTTCGGCTACCGCGAGGCCCTCGCCGAGGTGATCATCGAGCTGGGCCAAGCAACCGTGGGCACGACACGAGGGCCCCGGGCGCCGTCGCGCATCGGTCGCAAGCGCTCGCGCCATGAACCGGCCGAACCGTCGCTGCGGCGAAGGGGACGCCGTCACAAAAGGTGAGACGCGAGAGGGGCTTTCGCGAGTCCGCCCCTGTACCTATTCAGCGAGGTCTCGAACAGATCCATACACGAGTCCACCCGGTACCTACAGAGGAAGCGGCCAACACACGAACGAAAAGGAGAAGCCCATGACCGATATCGTCCTCGGCGAGGCGGCGCACCGGATGGATCGCATCGACCCGCGCGAGCGTTGTGGTGAACGGACGCGCGAGGTGTGACGGGTGTGTCACGTCGCGTTTCGGCTCTGCTCACACGGCGGCTGGAAGGTGCGCAGAATTGGAACTCGGCGTGCACCACATGTCACTGGTTCGCGCCTAGCGTCCTCGGGTGTGACCGGAGACACGCGTCCGAGACTCGGCAGACTCGACGAGCAGGTCGGCGCCGAGCGCCTGATCAGACGCGGGTTGGAGATCGATCTGCCCGCGCGCGCGGCTAATCCTCGATCCCGGCGTGCGCATCAGTTGACGTCCACGCCGAGATGGGTGGCAGGGCAGACGCGACACAGCGGATCGCACCCGAGCAGGGCACGCGCGGTGGCAGCAGGCAACCCGACTCGACGGAGAAGACCGGCCCCCGGAGCCGTGCCGTCGAAGCCTCACCGGGCCTGATGTGCGAACAGACGTCGCCTCGGCCCGGGCGCCTGCACGGAAGCCGGGACGCGCGAACCGGCGCTGCGTGGGTGGCGGACAGTCAGTGCACAAAGCGCCCAGGGGAGGGACCGAGTGGCCGCGATCGGCGGCTTAACCGGAGAACGAGTTGTGTAGTGAGAGGAGACGTTTGATGGCGATCATGGTTGCGCGTCGCCGAAGAATCGTCGTGGCCGCCGAGATTCTCGGGGCGATCGCCGCGGCGTCGGCGGGATCGCTCACCGCGCTGCTGCTCGACGCGCCGCTCGCGTGTCGCCTGACCCCTGACACGGGAGGACGAAACGGATGCGGCGGGTGAGGAGCCGGGACGGGGAGGACCGCACTGACCGGGCGGTGAATGCCCAGGCGCGGACAGCTGGACGATCGCCCGCGCGGGGGCGAGTGCGGACCGACAGGGCGAACACGCCGACGGCCGGGGGGCAGGTGGTAGGCGAATACCGCGACCGCGACGGCGTCCGCTGGCTGGTGGTGGTCCGCCGCCCCGGCGTGGAGCACTGGGAGGTGTGCGAGATCGCCGAGCACGAGGAGCGGCGAATGATCGAGGAGCTCTCCGGTCCGGGCGAATCGAAGGGCACTGCCATGGCGCTCGCACGCGACTACCTGCACGTCCAGCGGCGCAAGCTCGCGGCATAGACGCCCACAACGGCGCGGCCAGGATCGCAGGCCGTCACATCGTGCGCTCGGTGGCCCCGCCGGTGTGCGGGCGGCGCGCCGACCGTCACCGGTGGTGAGCCGACAACGCCGCGCGGGACGTTCGCTCCGTGGATCGCCCGAGACGATCCGGGGCGCTCACAGAATGCAAACAACGCTAGGAGGTGAGCGAGGACTTCAAGCCGAGTGCTCGCCCGCATGGGATTAGCTCGCGAGCGCGAGAGGATCGTGCCCGCCATCGCCGAGGCGCGTTTTGCCGATGTACACCGCCGGCGGGGATCGGCGAGGCTCGCCGTACGCACCTGGTGTCCTCGCCGACCGGTGACTCTGTATGTGCGTCTGCTAGGAGGTGGAGGTGAGCCGGTAGCCGCGCTCGGCCTTCTGGACCTGGCCGGTCTTGGCGAGCTTGGACAGCGTGGTCGAGACCGTGGGCCGCGCGAGACCAGCCTTCGCGGCGACCTGACCGGCGGTCATCGCGTCGCCGCCTGCGAGCGCGGCCAGCACCGAGGACCTGGTCGCGCCCGCGGCTGTGCGGCCGTTTGTCGATGATGCCGATCCCCCGCTGCGCCGACTCCTACCAGCGGGCCGAGTTGCGGAGGTCGCCGGCGTGGACTTGGCGGCACGTGTCCGCTTACGCCGCGGAACGTTGCGCTCCGAGTCCGCACGCGTGGACGTCGATGACGACGCCGGATGCCAGCCTTGGCCGTCTCGCTTGACCTGACCATCCGACGCGAGCCGCGGCAGGACCCGGTACAGGTAGTTAGGCTGGATGTTCATCGACTCGGCGATCTCAGGGATAGTGATCCCGGGCTTCTCGCGAACCAGCTCAAGCGCCTGCTTGGCGCGCGTGTTAGCGCCGCGACGCCCGCGCGGGGCAGCGTCACGGCCATTAGGCCGGCTCGTCGGCCGCGCGGACGCGCGCACGACGCCGTCGCGTGCTGGACGTGCCACCCCGTGCCTTGCGCCGGTCAGCGCGGCGCGCGCCGCCTCGAGGCGCGAGGCCTCGTCTTTGAGCGCGCGAAGTTGCTCATCGATCTCCTGCACGGCAGTCTGGACAAACTCGGGCATGGTTTCACCTCTCATGTAGGGCTCAGGAAGGAGCGACCCGTGGCCGACGTGTCATTGCGACTTGGCCGAGGGTCGCGGTCAAGCTGCTCCGTTCAGTGAGCTTCGGGGGCAGCTACGGGATGGTGTTTCGCCAGCGATGTTACTTCGAGCATGAGCAGCCAGCGCTGCACAGCTTCGCCCGTGGCTCTGGTGTCATCGAGACCCGGTGGATGCGGTACCCCGGCCGGGGTCCCGCGAGAACCGTGGTCGCCCGAGCATGAACATCAGACGTGGCTCGTTCGAGCCGGCCGTACCCAATCCGTCCTTGCGCGAACGGGTCCCGAACCCAACTTGAGGCTGCTGGTTGCCGCGCTCGGCGTCTGGGCTTCGCTAAGCGCCAGCGCCGCCTCGTCTGTCGCGGCGAGGCCGCGGGCTGACCGATAGGACGCTCGTCGTCAGCGGCGAAGCGTGGGCCCGCGCCTGCGCCTCAGTCACCGCGGTCTGCGGCCGCGTACGTGTCCGCCGGGCCCATACCAGGACGCCCGCGAGCGCGAGCAGGAACACAGCGACAGCCACGGCGAGGATCGCGGGCAGCGACATCAGTCCGCTGCTCCGCTTCTAACCATGTGTTGCAACCCCATGTTGCGACTCCGTCTCGGCAGTTGTATCACGGGCGCTCGCGGCTGCCTGCAATAAATGGCACGGTCCGAACGCAAACGCAACGTTACGAACCGAGCGCTCCACCTTGACGAATCGGGGGGGCACTCGGGCACGCCCGATGTCGGGGGCGGCGGTTCCACGTCCCTCCCGTCATTAGGTAGGTCGACGTCGACGCGTCCGACGGCGGCGTGAGGCACAACGTATTGGCGCGCAGTGACGCAGAGAGTGCGGCTCGCTCTCGCAGCGGCCGCGTCGCTGGGTCGCCATCCGTCGCCCATCCAACAAAGGCCGCCCAGCGCCAACGGACGGCCGCGAGATCCTGCCCGCGTGGTCGCTCGCTGGCACCGCCTGTGCGGGCGGGCGGCGAATAGGAAAGACAGTCTCGGCGCTCAAACCCCCGCGGCCGGGACCGGGCCGCGATGCCAGCCGTACGCCCAGCGTCACTGGGGAGGTGTCGCGCAGACGGGCGGCTGTGTCGGGAGGCGGCGCGATTGCGGCCAAGGCGGTGCGGGGCGCTCTCAGAATGAAAACCAAGATCAGGAGGTGAGTGATGAGCTCAAGCGACGGGCTCGCGCGCACAGCGCGTAGCCCGCAGCTAGAGGCGATCATGCGTGCGGCCACGGCGGCGCCGCTGTTTGTGGTGCGGATCGTGGAGCGGTGCGAGCCGGAACTGAGCGGCCGCGACGATCTGACTTGCCAGGTCCCGCCCCAATCGCTGCTGGCCGCACAGACGCTGGTGTGTCTCATGATGCGCCGCGGCCGCCCGCACGAGATCAGCGAGGACACCTACCAGGTTCCGGTCGCCGGCGGACGGCAGCTGATCACGCTGGAGGCGCTGCGATGACGACAGTTGGCCAACACCACGGAATCTCTCAAGGGGGTCGCGCCAACCGGCGGTCAGTCGACGGACCGCTGCACATTCGTTGTGCGCTCGCCCGCTGGTTGAGCGCGAGGCTTGTTGAGTTGATCGAGCGCGACGGCCTGTCGGTCGCGGCGGCCGCCCGGACGATAGGGATGGAAGTCGACACGGCGGGGGCGCTGGTCCGAATGTGGGCGATCGAGCGTGAGGTCGAGGAGACGGAGCTGGAGGATCGGCTGGATCGGATTCAGGAGCTGTGCCCGGGCGAGGACTGGTTCTCCTACGCGCCCCGGCAGCTGGACGCGATCGCGCGCGGCGAGTCGATCCCGAACCGGATCGTGCGCGAGCTCGCGTTGCAATGGTGCCGGCGCAACCGAAGCTCGCTGACGCAGCTGTCAAGGAAGGTGGGGATGGATGAGACACGGCTGCGGCGCGCGCTCGGGATCTCGGAGGTGCCCGCACGGCGCAACCGGGGGCCGCAACGGCAGAAGACGCTGACGGTCGAGTGCGCCACCAGCATCGTGCGGGCGCTCGGGATCCCGCCGTGCGAGGTGCCGGGGCTGTGAGCACACGCTGCCCCGGCGCGAGGGGTGTGCGGCGGGCGGTTGGGATCGGCCCGGTGGTGGCGATCAGCCCGCCGACGGCAAGCGCGCTGTGACCGCTCGGCTGCATCGCACCGGCCGGTGCCGTGAGGGCGCCATCCTGACGGCGCCGACCCGCGCGTCCCGCGGTTCCAGCTCGCGTATGAGAGGCGGCGTGAGAATCGCTGAGACCCTTGATCGCGCCGGGAATCGCGCGGCGCTGGTGAAGCGGATCCTTTTCGCGGACTGGCGGGGGCGCGCGCCGGCGAGCTCGTCTACCACACTGGGCGCAGCGACGGACAGGTGCTCGGGGCGCTTCGCGTCCTCGACCGGGGTGGCGGGCGGTGCCGGTCACCTGGACAGTCCCGGTCTCGTCCGGCTCGGAGCAGTGAATGCGTGACGGCGGGCGCGGCGACCCCGCGGGGCGAGAGGCAGCGCGGGCGCTGCTGCGCGCCGCCGGCCGACGCCGACATCCCGCTTCTGCTGACTCCCGGCTGCTCGCGGCCGCCGAGTTCGCCGAGCTGACTGCCGAGCAGCGAGCCGGGTTCGCGTGCGCGTTCTGCGGCGAACCGGGCGGGGAGATGGTCCCGATCTCGTGCGGTCTCGACGGACAGCTGCCCGCGCACCTCGCGACCTGCGAAACACGCTCGTGAGCGTGCCGAAGACCGCGCACACTGGCAGCTCGCGTCGATCCCAGCGCACCGGCTCGCCGGTCCCCGTGCCGGCGGCTGCGGCGGCATCCCGCGAGCGGGGCGGCGAGCCGCGTCTGCCGTGCCGGATCCAGCTCGCCGACGGACGCGTCGTCTCACGCGAGCTTCCCGCGGCGCGGCATCGCGCGATCCACCTCCGGATGCTGCACGCAGGCTCGGAGGGGTTCGTCGAGATCACACCCGGCACCCGCCCGCCCGGAGGGGCGGTGCAGATCGACCGGCGTAAACGCCCCGAGCACTTCCTGGGCGCGGCCGCTGGCGATCCGCGCTGGCTCGAGCGGTCGCTCGAGCACTGCGAGCGGATCCTCGCCGGCGCCTACACCCAGACGCGCTTTGGTTCGGCGCAGGAGCCGCGCGAGGAGTGCTTCCTCGGCGTGACCAGCCGCACGAACCGATCGGCCAACAAGGAAGTTGTCGCGCACTCCCGTTGGCTGTGGGTCGACCTCGACGGGCCCGAGGGGCTCGACCGGCTACACGCGTTCCTCGCCGAGCGGCCGTGCCAGCTGCTCGTCTGGAGCGGCGGCGGCGTGCACGCCTACTGGCGGCTGGCACGCCCGCTGCCGGCCACCCGAATCAACGCGCACACCAGCCAGCCCGACGAGCCGATCGAACAAGCCAACGGCCGCCTCGTCACCCACCTCGGCGGCGATCGCCGTTGCCGCGACCGCAGTCGGGTCCTGCGCGTTGCCGGCAGTCCGAACTATCGCCGGGACGAGTGGGCGCGGGTCATCGAAGCGAACCTCGCGCTCCCCGCCTACACCGTCGAGGAGCTCGTCGGCGATCTCCCCGACGACAGCGAGGCGGACTGGATGCACCGCCCGACGGGCGTCGCCGACGGCGACGATGATCCGTACAAGCGGATCCCCGCCGCCGAGTACATGGCCAGGCTCGCCGGACGCACGCCCAACCGCAGCGGCAAGGTGAGATGCCCGGTGCCCGATCATCCCGACGAGCATCCGTCCTGCTCGGTCACCGGGCCAAACCGCGAGTGCTGGCAGTGCCAGTCGTGCGGCGCCGCCGGCACGATCTACGACCTCGCCTCGCTCGTGCTGGGCGGACCGTACGGCCGCGGGCGATTGCACGGCGAGGCGTTCAAGGCTGCGCGCAAGCTCGTGATCGACACCTTCGGAGCGCTGTGACGGACAGGGAGCGGGGGAGAGGCGGCGCTACACGCTATGCGTCGGCCGCCTGCCGGGCCGGGCGCCGCCTCGGGCCTGCGGGGCCGGGAGATGGCGGAGCGAGCAGCGTCTGCGGTTTGGCGCAGCGTGACCCGCGTGCGGCGCGGTCGCGAGCGAGATGCTCACCGACCTCGGTCGCCCGGTCAGCCCTTGGGTCGCGAGGATCCGGCGGCGCGCCGGAACTGGTGCAGCGACATCGCCATGGGGGTGGAGGCCACAGAACGGGCTTTCTTTTCCTCATATAGTTGTGTCCTCAACCACGCGCGGCTTGAGAAGTTTGCCGAGGGCCAGCTGGACGCACGGCATCGGGTGGGACGTAGACGAACGCGTACGGCAACTCGGCCTCAGATGGCAGAGCGAACCACAAGACGGGGTGCTCATCGCGAAATACGCCAACCACTACACGATTCACCCACCAGGAGAGCTGGTCGACACTCGGCCCGCACGTCGCGCTCGGCGGCGACGGGGGCGACGCGTGGCATGGACCTATCTCGTCGCCCGCCCCAGCGCCCAAGAAACCGAGCGGCGCTGATCGTCTGTCAACCACGTAGGACGCCACCTGCCCGACAACACCACGGGTTGAAAAGACAGCCGCTCCCGCGGATCAAGCGTTCCCGCTCGTGTGGTGCACGGATCTTTTGAGTCGTCTCGTACCGGGCCCCTGCGTCAAGCGTCCGAGCCCTCGCTGTCGTTCGCCCGGAGGATTGCGACAGCGCGGTAGCGCGCCTCTACCGCGAGCGGCTTCTCGCGGGTCGGGTCGGCTGAGGTAGGGCCTCGGCGAGGTGCCTTGTGGTCCTTTTCCGAGACCCCCCTCCCGAACCCGGCGTGACCATTTCTGATCACCGGGCTCTCCAGTGACTATTCCGTGTTTGACGCGGTTGGTCTCCCGTGGATGCTGGCGTGGCAGGCGTCGCAGACCACGAGGGTCTTGCGGCGCCGCGTGGCCATGATTTGCGCCCATTCGGGTTGCGGCTTTCCCGGCTTGTCGAGGTCGGCAAGCTTGCGGATTTGGTGCACCCGCACCTTGTCCGTCTGCCAGCAGAGCTCGCAGCGTCCCGCCAGGAGCCGGTGGACCAGCTCTGTGCGGCGGGTGGTTGTCGGGACTGATTCGCGGTCCCGCAGGATCGCGTTCTTCTGTCGTCGTAGCGGGATACCACCGAAGGTGGCGACCAGCGGCTTCCTGCCCTCGCCACGGTCGACGCTGACTTGGATGCATCTGCGCGGCCCGTGCGGCGTCTTGATCGTGGCCCCGTACTTGCGGGCCATCTTCGATACCGACGAGTCGTGCTTGGCAGCCAGCGTTTTCAGTAGCGAGGTCACCATGACCCAGTGCAGCCGGTCGAGTCGGTGGACATCGCCGGCGAGCAGGTAGTACTGGACGATGCCCCGGTACTCGGCTCCGTAGCGGCTGATGATCGAGTGGTCCTCGTCGTTCTGCAGCTCGGGCCGGCGCTCGGGTTTTCCCCGAGACATGTATCGGGTGCATTTGGCCTTGATCACGTCGCCCGGTACGCGTAGCCGGATACTGCCGTTGGCCTTGCGTCGGCCGTCGGTGATGATCTGGTTGGCGTGCTGGGTGGTGATCTCGTAGCCGAGGAACCGCGCCGCGCTGGTGCGGGCGTGGGTGATCAGCGTCTTGGTCTCGGACAGCTCGAGCTTGAGATCCTCTTGCAGGAACTGAGCGAGGCGACGTTTGATCTCCTCGGCTTCGTCCTTCGGTCCGGCGAACCCGAGCAGGATGTCGTCTGCGTACCTGACGTAACGCAGTCGCCGATAGCCAGGATCACATGGATCCCCTGTCGGAAGACTGCGTTGTTGCTTGCGCAACGCTCGTGCCGCGGCATGATCACCGCGTTTGCGAGCACGATGAAGCGCGCTTCTGACCCTGCTGGACTCAGGGTTGGAACGCCTGAGCTCGCCTCGGGTGTATCCCGGCATCAGAACCGTCTCGACGAAGCGGTCCAACCGGTGCAGGTAGACGTTGGACAGGCACGGGGAGAGGACCCCGCCCTGCGGCGCGCCGCTGAGCGTGGCGTTCCACACCCAGTCCTCCAGGTACCCGGCTCGCAGCATCTGGCCGATCAGCCGAAGCAGCCGGTTATCGTGGATCTTCTCCCCAAGCGTCGCCAACATGACCGAGTGGTCAAGCTGGTCGAAGCAGCGGGAGATGTCGCCTTCGATAAACCAGGTCGTCCCAGTCCAAGCGACGGCCACGTCGCGCAAGGCGGTGTGGCAGCCACGACCAGGACGATAACCGTGGGAATGATCGGAGAACTGCGGCTCGTAATACGCCTCCAAGAGAAGACGCACGACTTCGCCGAGCAGCTTGTCCGACCATGAAGGCAGACCAAGCGGCCGCTGCTTCCCATCCTTCTTTGGGATGTAGAGGCGCCTGACGGGCTTGAACCGGTAGCGCTCGTGACGCAACGCGTCGATGATGCGCTCGATCTTGCCCAGCGTCATGCCATCCGCGGTCTCCGCGTCGGGTCCAGGCGTCATCGCCCCCTTGTTGGAGTAGATGCGCCCGTAGGCCAGCAAATACAGCTGCGGGTTGAACAACTGCCGATACAGCTCATCCAACGGCAGGCCGCGCCTGCCGCGTTCACGGAGGACACTCAATACCGTTTCGGCGTTCTGCATTACGCATACCTCCCGGTTCTCGGATGTCCCGTCACCTGTGCCCCTTCGCCCTGCAGACGGCTCTCCCGTCCTCCCTGGTGCGGCGTGAATCGCACGACTACTATGGGCACTCCGTCACCATGGGGCTCGCGCCCCGCAGGTGATCCCGCGTTCGTCCCTGTCATACGTCCGAGCACGACGTAGGCGTCCCACTCATCCCCTTGATTGCCCTCACTGGGCAACGCCCCACGCTCCGGAGGTTGCGGCGACCCCTCTACGATGCCGCCACAGAGCATGGCGCCGGTCTCGGGTGTCTTTCCGGCGGACTGGCCTTTCCGTCTTCTGGGGATTGGGCTATCAGGCAATCCAGCTTTCGCCATATCGCGCGGGTCTCGCGACGCGCCGCCCCTGACACCTGGGCTCGACCGCCGCTTTTCTGGCATGCGCTTGTCCCGTTCACCTTTCGGATCGCGGTAAGCCATCAGACCCAAGGACCCTCCTCCGAGTCCCTCCCGGCTGCGCCGGGGATACAACAGGGCGCCTCGCGGCGCATTACAGGTACGCCTTGACCGTCGCCTCGGCGCGCCCAAGACGCCGCGCGATCTCGC
>Ga0306925_10002535_pt1 | contig 15807 bp, 14 predicted proteins | sample flu12Cox44000176_FD_203755 | JGI IMG/M metagenome (GOLD analysis project Ga0306925, IMG submission 203755) | Lab enrichment of tropical soil microbial communities from Luquillo Experimental Forest, Puerto Rico - flux8day.12C.oxic.44.000.176 (v2)... | ecosystem: Environmental > Terrestrial >... | reverse complement strand
CCGATCTTCCTGATCGAGCGCTCGTCCTATACCACCGGCAATCGGCCGGTCGATTATGAGAGGCTGCACTATCGTGGCGATCTGATCCGGTTCGTGACGCGTCTTGCCCGACGCCCGAGGGCCGCGATCCAAACCGGCGATGCCTAACCTGAATGCCGCGTTCGGATCTGCCAAAGTCACCGGAGGTCCTTGGGGGCTGGCCCGCCTTCTGTGCCGTCAGCGAAGTATCGGCCGGTGCGGCCTTGTTAACCGCCTACGCTGCGGCCGGCCAGCCGGGTCCCCTTGTGATCACTCACTAGTGTCGAACTTCTGGATGCCTGACGCGAAGAAGTTCCGATTGCCCGCATTGCGAATCAGTAGCACGGGTGTAGCGCAGGAGGACCGCGCCGGCGGCGGCGGGGACAGCACGTCGTCGATCTTGAAGTCGCCGTTCGCAGCGAGCGGCACGCCCTTCACGTTCGTATTGCGTTCGGTGAACGGGGCGGTGTTTTCGCAAATGAGTGTGGCAAAAACATTGATGACCGCCGCTCCGCCGGAGGCGGACGTGCCGATCGCAGTTTCCGATGGTGTCGCCCCTGGCGAACACGAGGCCTTGCCCGTTGGCCGCCGTGACTTAGAGGCTCGGATCGTCTTGGGCGTTAGTCCAAACGCGTCGGAAATTTGTCGATTCGTCGGAAAATTCGCATCAAGCGGCGATCCGGTAGTTTCGCGGAGTCACTTGAGCTACGCGCCGGAAGGTTTTGGTAAAGTGGCTTTGATCAGCGAAGCCGGTCGCGAGCCCGATTTCGAGGATGCTCAGATCGGTGTCTCGCAGCATTCGCTTTCCGCGCTCGACGCGCTGCCCGATCACATATTGGTGGGGACTGGCACCAGTGCTGCGTCGGAAGAGCCCGCTAAAATGGTGCTGGCTCATCCCGGCGATTGAAGCGAATTTCATCGCCCAGGTGGGCCGCGATATATTCGAGCACGCGGTTGAGACGCGCCTTGGGCAGACCACGGGCCGCGTGCTTGGCGGCGACAGGACGAATGGAGAAGCGCTTGACCAAGTAGGCGGCAAGCGTCGTGGCCAGCATCTCGCCATAGAGGGGTCCCGCCGGCTGCCCGTCTTCCAGATCGGCACAGAGAGCCATCATCAGCGCTGCAATGTGCCGGTCCTTCAATTCCCAATGGGTTGTGAGGTCAACATCCTCGAGATGCGCCGTCGCCTCAACGGATTGAGCCAGGAAATTCGGATCGATGGCCAGCACCACGCGCGAAGACTCATGCATCCAGGCAACCTTATCGCGCGTCCCTCGGGGAAGCAGATAGATCGTGCCGGGCTCGTTGATCGCGGAATGACATCGACCCTCAGTAGTCCGCTCGGCGCGCACCGGTTCGCCGACCAAGAGATTGAGGAAATGCGCCGGGTGCTCGTGCTCGGCGATATCGCAGCCTGGCACATTGCAGTAGTATTCAAGTGCGACACCATCCCACCCGGCGTGCTCGCCGGTTAGGGTCGAAACCGCCGGGATTGGGTTGATGAACCGCCCGCCCGTCAGACAGCACTCCAACCCCGTGGACGGGCAACACACTTTCCGGTTTCATGGCGAACCTCCTCACGAATGAGAAAGCGATCACGCGCCTCTCGATGCGGCGGCGAAGCAGCCCCTCGAATGTCAAAGATCGCTATGACAATGCCAATAGCTTGGCTTCTCGCCTATCTCGCGAGGCAAGTAATGTCTCGTCGAAAGACATCGTCATACCGTCGGCCAAGCTATCCACGGATGGCGGAATTCGCCGACTCGGCTAACCCCTCTCGATGATCGTTCACGGCTCGACAACTGAGGTTGCGGTGCCATCACCGTCTACGAGTTTACAGCCGAGAATCAATACCTAGCGCTGCCAGGGGTGCGCGGAAAGGGGATCGCGTCGCGCACATTGGCGAGTCCGGTAACGTAGGCGAGCGTCCGCTCGAAGCCGAGACCAAAGCCGGCATGCGGTACGGTGCCATAGCGCCGCAGGTCGCGGTACCAGGAGTAATGCTCCTTGTCGATGCCGCGCTCGGTCATATTGCGGTCCAAGACTTCGAGCCGCTCCTCGCGCTGGCTGCCGCCGATGATCTCGCCGATCCCCGGCGCCAGCACGTCCATCGCGGCCACTGTCCGGCCATCGTCGTTCAAGCGCATGTAGAAGGCTTTGATGGCCTTTGGGTAGTTCATCACGACAACCGGCTTTTTCGCGTATTTCTCGGTCAGATAGCGCTCGTGCTCGGACTGGAGGTCGACGCCCCAGTTGACCGGGAATTCGAATTTCTCGTTCGACCTTTCGAGCACTCCCATCGCCTCGCCGTAATCCATATGCACGAATTCCGAGGCGACGATCCCCTCCAGTTTCCCGACCAGCCCCTTCTCGATGCGCTGGTCGAAAAAGGCGAGGTCTTCCTGCCGCTCCTTCAGCAAAGCCGCAAAGGTATATTTCAATAGCGCTTCGGCCAATGCCGCATTGTCGGAGAGGTCGGCGAAGGCGATTTCCGGCTCGATCATCCAGAACTCGGCCAGATGCCGACTGGTGTTCGAGTTCTCGGCGCGGAAGGTCGGCCCAAACGTGTAGACCTTCGTCAATGCGAGGCAGTAGGCCTCGATGTTGAGCTGGCCCGAGACCGTCAGAAACGCCTCGCGGCCAAAAAAATCCTGCGCAAAATCGACCTTGCCTTCGGGGGTGCGCGGCAAATTGGCGAGGTCCAGGGCGGACACGCGGAACAACGCCCCGGCTCCCTCCGCGTCCGACGAAGTGATGATCGGCGTATTGACCCAGAAAAACCCGTTCTCGTCAAAGAAGCGGTGGATCGCCCGCGCCAAGCTGTGCCGCACCCTTGTGGCCGCGCCGATCACATTCGTGCGCGGCCGCAGATGCGCTACCTCACGCAGGAATTCCAAGGTGTGGGGCTTTGGCTGGATCGGGTAGGTGTCCGGGTCGTCGACCCAGCCGACCACTTTGACGGAACTCGCCTGCATCTCGAAGGGCTGCCCCTTGGCCGGCGACGGCACGATCATGCCCGTCGCCTCCACCGCGCACCCGGCCGAGAGTTTCAGTACCTCGGCCTCGTAATTGGGCAATGTGTTGGGTACGACCACCTGCAGCGGGTGGAAGGACGATCCGTCCGAGACGTGCATGAACGAAATCCCCGCCCGCGAGTCGCGCCGGGTGCGCACCCAGCCTTTAACCGTAACCGACGCGTCCCCCGGCGCCTGGCCCGCCAGGATGCCGCGCACGCTGAATTCTCTCTGTTCCATTGGTCGAGAGTTGCTCCGCAGAGCCGCTTTGTCCAGTGATTCCCCGGCAGCCTCAACTCGGGTTCAGGCGCGCCGATCTTTCTTTCGCTTTGTGGCGTGGCTCACACAACGTCACGGAATGCGCCCCCTACATTCGACCCCACGAACAAACAAATCAGGTTTGGAGACGTGCCATGCCGTCACTTACGCTCGAGACTCATGCGCGGAGTGGAGAGCCGATGGCATCTGTTGCTATCGACCCCGGTGATCATACGGGCGGTGAAACCAACGGCTCGCTGGTCGGTCTCGTCGACTTCGCGCGGTTGATGCGGGACATTGGGCTCGGCCTACTGTGCGGAGTGGGCCTGGGTGTATTCGTTGCGATGATCGGCGACCTGTGTTGACCATTCCGCCGTCGGTGCCGGGCGCCGCGGTCCGTTGCATCCGAGCACAACAGCCGCCAGCAAAAGAGCCGGCGAGCGCTTACCTCCGCAAGGTCAAGACCAGGCCGGCCGCGATCAGCAGGATGCCGGCCACGATATCGACGCTGATCGCACCGCCAAAAATCAGACTCGACAGCAGAAACCCGCAAATCGGGGTCAGGGTCAGCACCTGCCCGGCCACCGCCGGTGACATCACCGCCAACACTTTGTTCCACAGGAAATAGCCCAGCGTCGTCGTGACGACCCAATTGTAGACGAGGATCGCCGTGAAGTTCGGTGTCCAGCGGACCGACCAATCGGGGACGAGGACCGCTGCCGGCAGCACGATCGTGACCGCTCCGGCGGCGAGCTGCCAGAAGGTCTGCGCCCAGAAGTCCGACCGCCACAATCGGCGCCCGTAGAGGCACGAGCCGGCCGCCCAGCAGATCGCGGCGAGGAGCAGAAGCAAATTTCCGGCGACTTCGCGCGGGTCAGCCCAATCGACCAGCGTGGGGTTCATGAACACCACGAGGCCGGCAAAGCCGACAGCGGCACCGGCGAGCTTGCTCGCTGACGGCAACTCTCGCGTCAAACCCAGAGTGATCGGAATCGCCCAGAGCGGCATCGTGTAGGCGAGCACGATTGCCCGGCCCGGGGGGACGATCGCCAACCCGATGATGCTAAAGACGACAAACCCGGTCACCTGCAAGAGGCCGACCCAGAACAACGCGAGCCGTTCCCGCGGGGCGGGCAGCAACGGGCGGCGCAGCACCGCGAGCAGGGGGCCGAGGATCGCCACACTCCCCGCCATCCGCAGGGAGACAAAGACCATCGGCTCGGCATGAGCCAGCGCCAGCCGCATCAGCGGCCAATTGGCCGCCCATGTTGCGACCATCACGCCGAGATACACATAAGCAAGGCGTGGCGGGGAGGCGGTGACGGTTTGCAACCCAGCCATGCTTGCTCGCCGACGACAACCTGCGATTATCGGGTTCGATGGTGTCCGCGAACCGGACCGGAATGTTCTGAACAAATGGTGCCAACTCGGCAATGCGATCAAATGACCAACGTACAGGGTAATCTTCGGCAGACGCGGCTGATCCTGATCGGCGCCGCGTTGCTGCTCAGCCTCGGCATGGGAATCCGCCAGAGCTTTGGCCTGTTCCTCACACCGGTAACTCGGGACTTGGCACTGACCGCGGCGGATTTCACCCCTCGCGGTCGCGGTGCAGAATATCGTGTGGGGCATCTCGCAAGCACCGATCGGCGCGATCGCTGACCGGTTCGGTCTGCGTGCCACGATGATGGCGGGTGCCGCGATCTACGTCGCCGGTCTCGCCATCATGGCCGTGGCCGGCAGTGCCGCGGCGCTGATCGTTTCAGGGGCGTTTATCGGCGTGGCTCTTTCGTGCATCGCCTCATCGCTGGCGATGACCGCGGTGGCGCGCGCGGTTTCGGAACAGCGCCGGAGCCAAACGCCCGGTGTCGTCGCCGCCGCGGGATCACTCGGCACCTTGCTGGTTCCGCTCATGACGCAGGCGCTGCTCGCCCGCCAGGCCTGGCAGATCGGCGCGCTCTTCTTTCTTGCTCTCGCCGCTGCGATGCTGCCGGCGGCCTTCTGGGCCGGCGGCGCCGACCGGATGCCGGGACGCGGCTTGGCCAAGACAACGATGCGCGAGGTGATCGGCCAGGCGGCACGCCATCGCCCGTTTCTCGTAATGTCGGGCGCCCATTTCGTGTGCGGTCTGAACCTCGTCTTTCTGACCACGCATCTGCCGACCTATCTGGCGATCTGCGGGCAGGACCCGATGCTGAGCGCCGAAGCGCTGGCGGTCATCGGCGGCATGAATTGCGTCGGCTCGCTCGCCGCCGGCTGGCTCGGCGCGCGCTATCCAAAGCATATCCTGCTGGGGCTTCTCTATATTTTGCGAGCTGCTGTGTTCACCGCCTATTTCGTGATGCCGCCGACCCCGGCGAGCACGCTGGTTTTTGCGGCGGCGATGGGCATGCTGTGGCTCAGCGTCGCACCGCTCGTCAGCGGCCTCGTCGCCGAGATGTTCGGCACCCGCTACATGGCGACCCTGCTCGGCATCTCCTTTGTCATGCATCAGGTCGGCTCGTCCCTGGGTGCCTGGGGCGGCGGGCTGATCTTCGACGCTACGGGTTCCTACGACCGCGCCTGGCAAATCGGCGTGCTGATCGGCTTTACCGCCGGCGTCGTCCAGATCTTTGCCGGCGGTCCGACCCGCCGGCCCGATCGGTTGCTCGAGCCGAGATTTGCGGCCATTTAGCACCGCCGCCTTCGCAACCCCGCGGCGCCGCACTATTCGGCCGAGCTGTCAGGGGCCGGTCCAGTCGAACGGAATGTGCTTGCTCGAATTGGGGGTCCACTGGAACTTGTAGCCAAAGGCATCGACCGAGCAGACCGTCGATTTGCCCCAAGTCACGATCTGACCGGGCCCGGTTTCGGAGCCGGGCGGGTTGATCAGCTGCGGATATTTTCCCGGCAGGCTCGTCGGTCCGGTCAGCGCTTCGGCCCAGGTCTTGACCTTGCCCGCGATCTCGGTTCCCCAATGCGCGCGGTCAGGCCCGATCTCGAAGGTGATACGCGCCCGCTCGACACCGCGGATTTGCCGGGCGTCGGCGAACATCCCGGCGACGAGAGCCGGAATCCGCCGACTTGGCCGCCGAAGATGCGAGGCAGCACATCCGCTTGGCGGTCGTCGGCGTGCTCGTCGATAAAGATGCCGGCGGCGCCTATGGCCTTTCCCGCCCACGGATCACCTTCCCATCGCCCGACCCGGACAAAGCTCAGATCGTCAAGGGCGACGTCGCCGTAATGGCCGTGCCGGATATGCCAAAACAGGACCGATTCGCAGGTGCCGTTATCGGGAGCTTGCGCAAAGGTGCACGGACACGCGACGGCACAGTTGCAATTGTCGAACCAGTCTCCGGTGATGCGTCACCCTGGAATCCCGGTCATCGGCGGGCCTTTGTCGATCGGACGGACCTCGCCTCGTCAGCATTCGCCCGATCGCCGCCAAAGGTCAATCCATGGTGATGCGTTCAGGCTGTGCTCGACATCCCCGATGGTTGATCCGTAGCTGGTTGGCCGGCACGCCGGACCGCCCACCGACCAAGAAGCAACGTGCCAAGCGCGGGGCCTAGTGTGGACAGAGTCGGAGGCTCGGGGACCGCGGCAAGACAGGTGCCAAGCGGAACGCCACTCGGGTACGCGACACCCGTTGGAGCGTTGTCAACGGAGATGCCCGCGAAGCCGTCCAGATCGACTTCCCTGAGGAGATCCGGGGCGGATGCCAATTTGTTGGCAAAGTCGAACTGGATAAACCCACGCCCGCAGTCTGCCTCGGCGACCGTACCGATGCCTACGGGTTCGGCGTCAAAAAAGCAGCTAAGATCGGTGTGCCCAGACTGATTCACGAGGGCGATTTGCGCAAAATACTCTACGTCGGTTAAAGGGTCGAAGGTGAAAAATCCGTCAATCGATTCCGTCTTACCGTTCAGAACTGTGGAGGCGTTTAAAAAATGATAATCAGATGCCATTCCGGTCGTTACTGCGTCGCCGGTTGGGTTGGTGCCGGTGACGCCGTTTATTACGACGCTGGCCACGGGGCGGGCGCCAGACGGTAAAATGTTGCCAAAGCTGATCTGCAACCCTCCGGCGTTGACGCCGCTTCCCGCTAGCGGGCTTAGGGGGGTCAATATGGTTGGTGGCCCAAAGGAGAAGTAATCGTAAGAGTATTCTCCACCGTATGGGAAGGGACCCGTTACTTGGATTAAAGCGAGCCACTCGTTGCTACCGTCGCTCGTGAAGGACCCTCTGATCGATACCGGTGTGCCGTTGAAGTCTGCGGAGACATTCGACAAGACATAGTCGGTTTCGGGGCCGGCCCTGGAGATGGTCGGTGCGGCGAGCCACGCCATCGCTGCAATCGCGGAGGTTAGCCTGACCATACGTGAACTTCTAAACCGGCGACGGGCCCCGGCGGTCGTCATCGCGTCTGTCTCAAACATCAGTGGTCTCCCTGGATTGGACTCGTTGATGCACGCAAAATTATGCAAACCTTTAAATACAACCAATATAAATTTATTAATTTAATATTAACGTGTGTTGTGAGCGCCAAGGCACCTGCCGCGGGCCCGGGTTGACGGCGCGACGCCCGCCAAAGTACTTGCCGCCGGCTCGGGGTGGACGCTGTGACGCCCCTCGATGTTGCAGGACAAGAGTACGCCCCCTATAGTCGTCGGCTGACACAAAGAGGCTGCCCGGAGCCTCGTCTCCGGCGCCGCCTTCTGCTCGGGAGGAGCTGTCGCCGGACGACATTACTACCCGCGAGATCGCGATGCGCTTCTCGGTAACCGTCCAGGCCCGGGAGCCTCAGCGGTGAGGGGGGAAGCGTTCGCCCCGGTTCCCAACCGCGGCATGATCACAATGTCGATCATGCTCGCGAACATCATGCAGGGCGTCGACAACTCGATCCTCAATGTCGCCCTACCGCACGTCCAAGGCAGCCTGTCGGCCTCTCTGGACCAGATCGCCTGGGCACTGACCTCCTATATCGTCTGCGCCGCGATCATGATGCCGCTGACCGGCTGGCTCGCCGGCCGCTTTGGCATCAAATATATCTTTCTGGTCTCGGTCATCGGCTTCACGCTCGCCTCAGCGCTGTGCGGCGCCGCCACCAGCCTCGGCGAGCTCGTCTTCTTTCGCGCGTTGCAAGGAGTGGCGGGGGCCGGTTTGGTGCCGCTGTCGCAGGCGACCCTCTTACAGATCAACCCGCCGGAGCGCCACGGCCGTGCCATGGCGGTGTTCGGCATGGGCACGATCTGCGGGCCGATCATGGGCCCGGCCCTCGGCGGCTGGTTGACGTACGAGTACAGCTGGCGCTGGGTGTTCTACATCAACGTGCCGGTCGGGATGCTGTGCACGATGGGCGTCCTAGTTTTCATGCGCCAGACCCGCTACGTGCATCGCGAACCGTTCGATTTTTTCGGGTTTCTGACTCTGAGCCTGGGGATCGGTGCGTTGCAGCTGATGCTCGACCGCGGTGAGCTGAAGGACTGGTTTCATTCGAGCGAGATCTGGATCGAGGCGACGGTCGCCGGGCTCGGCTTCTATCTTTTTGCGGTTCACACGATAACCACCGACGAGCGCTCGTTTCTCAACCGCGACCTTTTGAAGAGTGCCACTTTCGTGGCCGGCACCGTGCTGATCTTCTGCAGCGGGCTGATCATGACCGGGACCAACGCGCTATTGCCGACGATGCTGCAAAACCTGATGAACTTCCCGGCGCTGACGACCGGATTGGTGGCTATGCCGCGCGGCATCGGCAGCATGGTCGCGATGTTCCTCGTCGCCCCGCTGATCACTCGGGTCGACAACCGGCTGATCATTCTGTTCGGCCTGCTGATGACCTCGGCCGCGATGTGGCAGATGAGCCAGTTCTCGCTGCAGATGAGCATGGCGCCGGTGGTCATCTCCGGGCTGATGCAAGGCTTTGGCCTGGGCTGCGCCCAGGTACCCCTGAACATCATCGCGTTGTCGACCCTGCCGCGCCACATCATGACCCAGGGGACGGCGATCCGCAGCCTGATGCGCAACCTCGGCGGCAGCACCGGCATTAGCATTCTGGTTGCCACCTTGGCCCAGAACACCCAGACCGTTCACTCGCGTCTGGTCGAAGGCCTGCGGCCGGACAATCCGCTGGCACAAGCGCCCTATCTGGCCGAGCCGTTCAGCCTCAGCACGCCGAGCGGGATCGAGGCGCTCAACGCCGAGGTGACAAGGCAGGCCGCAATGGTCGCCTATGTCGATGATTTCAGGTTGCTAATGTTGATCGCGCTCGCCGCCATCCCACTGCTGCTGCTGTTGCGCGAAGCGCCCCGCCGGCCAATGGAGCCGGCCACCGCTACCGCAACGGTGGCGGCCGACGACTAGCGTCTCTCATTCAGAACGCTGGCGATTGGTGGCGCAGAATACGGGTCGGGGGCGGCGCATCACACGGTGCTGCCGGCAGGTGTCGGCTATTTCGAGCCATGCCGCTAGCGCCTGGATTCCCTTCCGGGCTCGAAGCTATTTGGAGAGCCCCAGGGATCAGATCAGCCCGCATCGCCGGGGACAGCTAGTGCGGCGACAAGCAGCTTGTATCCGAGCGGTTCTAATGCGCCTCATCCCAGTTGGTGCCTTTTCCGGTCTCGACGACGAGCGGCACCGAGAGCTCGCAATGCGGCTCGCAAGCGGCTTCCATGACCGCTTTCACGACTTGTGAGGTGTCACCGACCTCGGCTTCCGGGACCTCGAACAACAGCTCGTCGTGGACCTGCAGCAGCATCGACGTCTTCAGCCCGGCATTGGCGAGCGCCCTTGGGATGCGGCCCATTGCGCGCTTGATGATGTCGGCCGCCGAGCCTTGCAACGGCGCGTTGATTGCCTGCCGCTCGGCCCCGGCCCGGCGCGCCGGGTTGGCGTCGCGGATCCCGGGGATGAAGCATTTGCGCCCAAAGATCGTTTCGACATAGCCGGTGCGGCGGCAGTCGGTCTTGATCCGCTCCATATAGGCGAGGATCGCCGGGAAGCGCTCAAAATAGGCGCGGATATAGGCCCCCGCCTCGGCCGGCGGCACGCCGATTTGCTGCCCCAAGCCAAATGCGCTGATCCCATAGATGATGCCGAAATTGATCGCCTTGGCGCGGCGCCGGGTGTTACCGTCCATCATCGCGAGCGGTACCCCGAACACCTGGCTCGCAGTCAGCGCGTGAATATCGACCCCGTCGCGAAAGGCCTGCTTGAGCTCCGGCACATCGGCGACATGGGCGGCCAGCCGCAGCTCGATCTGGCTGTAATCCGCCGACAGCAGCAGATGGCCGGGCTCGGCAACAAAAGCGCGGCGGATGCGCCGGCCTTCCTCGGTGCGGATCGGGATGTTCTGGAGGTTGGGGTTGTTCGACGAGAACCGCCCGGTTGCCGCCACGGCGAGCGCATAGGAGGTGTGCACCCGGCCGGTCTCGCCGTCGATCTCTTCTCCGAGCGCGTCGGCATAGGTCGATTTGAGCTTGGTCAGCTGGCGCCATTCGAGGACATGCCCCGGCACCTCGTGCAACGGCGCCAATTCTTCGAGGATCGAGGCGTCGGTGCCGTAGGCGCCGGTCTTGCCCTTCTTGCCGCCGGGCAGGCCCAGCTTTTCGAACAGCACATCGCCGAGCTGCTTGGTCGAGCCGATGTTGAACTCGTTGCCGACGGCACGGAAGATCGCCTGCTCGGTCTCGCCGATGCGCCGCGCGAAATCGTGCGACAGCTGGGCAAGGGCGGCGCGGTCGACTTTGATCCCGCGGCACTCCATCGCCGCGACGACCGGAACGAGCGGCCGCTCGATGGTCTCGTAAAACGCGGTCATTCGCTCGCGCACGAGCCGCGCCTTCAGCAGCGTGTGGAGGCGCAGCGCGGCATCGGCGCGTTCGGCGGCAAAGTCGCGCGCGGCCTCGCGCGGCACCTCGGCAAAAGGAATCAGGCTCTTGCCGGTGCCGACCAGCCCTTTGAGCGGCTTTAGCTCATGCTCGAGAGCGCGGCGGACCAGATGTTCGATTGTGTGCTCGGCTTGGCCGCCGTCGAGCACATAGGACATCAGCATCGTGCAGTCATGGGGTGCCAGCTCGATGCCATAGCGCGACAACAGGTGTGCCGCGGTTTTGACGTCGTGGCCGATCTTCAGCACGCCGGGATCTTCGAGCAGCGGCCGCAACCGGTCGATGACCGCCGGCAGCGGCAGCTCGCCGGCTCCGCCAAGGTCGAGGGTCCCGGCATCCCGGTGGCCGAGTGGGACATAGGCGGCGAGGCCCGGCGCCAGCGCCAGCGCGATCCCGGCGAGGGCCGGGCGGGCACCGGGGACGGTGCTTCCCTCAGCCCAGACCGCGACGACACCGGCCTGCTGTGCGGCTTCGATCCAATGGTCGAGACCTTCGAGCGTGTCGACCAGCGCGTAGGTGCGCGGCGCGGTGAAAGGCGGGACCTCCGGGATCACCGGATCAATCGGCTGCTCCGATGGCGGCGCCATGATGTCGAGACGCCGCTCGATCCGCGACTTGAGGGCGCGCAGCTCCATCTCGTCGAGAAACGGGAACAGCTTTTCCGAGCTGTACGGCTTTACTCTGAGCGCCGACAGCGGGCAGGGCAGCGGCACGTCATCGTCCAATTTGACCAATTCCTTGGACAGCCGCGCCTTCGCCTCGTTCTCGATCAACGCCTCGCGCCGCTTTGGCTGCTTGATCTCATGGGCATGTGCGAGCAGGGCTTCGAGGTCGCCGTAGGTGTTGATCAGCTCGGCCGCGGTCTTGACACCGATGCCCGGCACACCCGGAACGTTGTCGGTGCTGTCCCCGCACAGTGCCTGCACCTCGATGACCTTGTCCGGGCCGACGCCGAACTTCTCGCGGACCTCCGCCTCGCCAATCGGGCGGTCGGTCATCGGGTCGCGCATCTTCACTTCGTCGTTGACGAGCTGCATCAGGTCCTTGTCAGAGGACAAAATCGTCACCTTCGCTCCGGCCTCGACGGCGTGGCGCGCATAGGTCGCAATAAGGTCATCCGCTTCGAAGTCCGGCAGCTCGATCTGGCAAATGTCAAACGCTGCCGCCGCGCGTCGCACATGCTCCAACTGTGGACGAAGGTCGTCCGGCATTACCCGCCGGTTTGCTTTATAGGCATCGTATATTCGGTTGCGGAAACTTGCCCCCGACGCGTCAAAGATCACCGCCATGTGATCGGCGTCGGTCTCGCGACGATATTTGTCCAGCATGTTGCTGAATAAGGTCACGACTTCCGTGACCATGCCGTCCGACTTGCGCTGAAATACCGGATCGCTGCTGCGCGCACGGGCGAAATAGGCGCGAAAGATAAAGCCTGAGCCGTCGATCAGAAACACATGATGCGGGGCGGCTGGCACTGTCACGGCGCCGGGTTCCGGGTGAGGAGCACGCTCGACGGATATGGGCTCGGCGGTTGGTGTAATAATCTCGTCCACGGCTTCCTTCACTCAGGTGTTGCACTGCTTTGCCCGCTCGACGTCGGGAGTTCACCCGAACCGGCCGCGGAAGCCGCGCGGTTGACGAACAGACGAGAGCAATAGGGACATTCGATCTTCCCGAAGGGCTCCAGGTTCAGATAGACCCTCGGATGACCGAGCGACCCCTCGCCGCCGTTACAAACGGCGACCATCTCGTCGATGTAGATGGTTTCGAACGGCATCGTAAACCATCGGCTATTTGCAGTGGACGCACCGGGCGCCCGGTTGACCGTATATCGGGGTCGATGATACCGATTGATCCAACACAATCAATGTCCCGGTATGGTTCTCCCCGGCGAGTGGACACCTGCATCAGATCCGGCTTTCGCTCCCGCGCGCGGCCGTTCGGTTCAGCATGACGGTATGTGTTCGGGGTGAGGAACGGCCGACTGCAGATCACCTCCAAGCCTGTCGGTATCTGGATGATCGCCGCTTTTTTGCTGCTCGTCGGATGTGCCCCCGCGACCGACGAACAAGTCCGGCTCGCCGGGATCGGCACGCCGCGTGCAGCACCCGATCCGAAGTCCGCGCCGCGCTTTACCGAGACCAGCTTTATCGCCGGCGACGGCCAGATCCTGCCATTGCGCAAATGGCTGCCTCAAGCCGATGGCAAGCGCGAAACAAAGGCGGTCATCCTCGCCCTGCATGGCTTTAACGACTACGCCAACGCCTTCGACGGACCGGGTGAAATCTGGGGCAAGGACGGGATCGCGACCTATGCCTACGACCAGCGCGGCTTTGGCGCCGCACCTGAGCGCGGGTTCTGGCCGGGCCGTGCCGCGCTGGCGGCCGACGCAGCGACTGCCGCCCAAATATTGCGCCGGTTGTACCCCGGCATCCCGCTCTATCTTCTCGGTGAGAGCATGGGCGGGGCCGTGGCGGTGGTTGCCCTTACCGCCGAGAGCGGCACTCCAATCCCCGATGTCGACGGGGTAATCCTGACCGCGCCCGCGGTCTGGGGGCGGCCGACGATGGACTTGCTGCCGCGGCTGGCGTTGTGGGTGGGAGCCCGGCTGGTGCCGGGACTGACCCTGACCGGCCGCGGGCTCAAGATCAAGCCGTCGGATAACATCGCGATGTTGCGGGCGCTGGGGCAAGACCCGATGGTGATCCACGCGACCCGCATCGACACGATCTACGGTCTTGTCGATCTGATGGATGCGGCACTGGCTTCCGGCGCTCTGCTCGATACGCCGCTGTTCGTAATGTATGGCGCAAAGGATGAAATCATTCCACGAGAGCCGATCCGACGCTTTGTCGACACGTTGCCGGCCGAGCCCGGCCGCCGTCGCAAGCTCGCCTGGTACGAAAACGGTTACCACATGCTGTTGCGCGATCTCGAGGGCCCGGTCGCGATCGCGGATGTCGCGAGCTGGGTGCTCACCCCTTCCGCGCCGCTGCCTTCAGGTGCCGATCGCACTGCGGGCGAGGCTTTCTTGCAGGCCGGCAGTCAGGTGACTGTTGCCCGCCGCTGACCCGGTGCATCCCTGGCCGATCCTGCAGCTGCTGGTGCTGCTGATGTTGGCCAATGGCACACCCGTCATTGCCAAGAAAATTCTCGGCGAACGATTTGCCTATCCGCTCGACTGCGGTGTCGTATTCATCGACGGCAGGCCGTTGTTCGGCCATTCGAAAACAATACGAGGGATCGTTTTGGCGGTGCTGGTGACGACGGCGGGCGCTCCGCTGATCGACCTCGACTGGACAATCGGGTTTGTGGTCGGCGGTCTCGCCATGGTCGGCGACCTCGCTTCAAGTTTCCTGAAGCGCCGCATAGCGCTTCCGCCGAGCAGCCGCGCAAGCGGCCTCGATCAAGTACCGGAAGCGCTGTTACCGCTGCTCGCCTGCCGCGATCTGCTGTCCTTGACGATGGCGGACATCGGCGTCACAGCGGCCTTGTTCGTTATTGGCGAGGTATTGCTTTCTCGCGTGTTCTATGCATTGCGCCTGCGCGACCGGCCATACTAGCCGCACCGCATCGCAGGCGATGCAGGGTGATTTCCGGAGGGCAGTTGATCCGCACCGGAGCGACGGACGATCCGACGCCGACCGAGGTGTAGCCGACCATGTCGCGGTACTTCCACAACCCCGAGCCCATCCGCCGCGGCAGCACCGACTCGAGAGTGATCGGGATCGCACCGGGCAAGCAGAGCTGGCCGCCATGCGTGTGCCCGCCGAGCAGCAGATCGAAATCGGCATGCGCCGCTTGGCGGTAGATCTCCGGAGTATGCGACAGCAGGATCGAAAATTCGTCACCAGGGAGCTGCGACACGGCCTTTTCGATATTGTCGACCCGGTAGTAGTGAGCGTCATCGATACCGACCAGATGGATGCGCTGATTGCCGCGCTCGAGCGTTTCGGCTTCGTTGAGCAGCATCCGGATGCCCATCTCTTCCAACTCGGGGACCATGCGGATCGAATCATGGTTGCCCAACACGCCATAGATCGGCGCAACGACACGCGCGCACACCTGCGCCATGCCCGCGATGGTTGCACCGAATGGCCCGTAGGTTTTCCCACGATAATCGCCGGTCAATACGCAAAGGTCGTACGCTAGGTCAGGGAGCAGCTCGATCAGCCGCTGCATTGCCCCGCTGCTTATGTCGACGTGCAAATCGCTGATGTGGAGGAGCGTAAAGCCGTCGAACGAGGCGGGTAGGCCCGGCAATTCGATGTCAAGGTGCCGGATTTGAATGCGTTCGGCGTTTTTCCGTGCACGCCGATATAACCCGGTCAGCTTTAGCGCACTGCGAATAATCGTCGGGCTTCGGCGCCATTTTCGGGGATGAAAAAAGTTCGAACCTCGGCCAAGCATCCGGGCCTCGTGGTCGTCTTCGATCCCGATACGTTGCTTGGCATGCAGCCGTCCGAGGCGCCGCTCCAATTTTTCGAGAATGTCTTTATCCGTCGCGACTGACGCGCGACGGGCCCGGCCGATCGGGTCACGATCGGTCTGTCCCGCGATCTCGCAGGCCAATCTCTCCGCAGGCTGAAGATCCATCTCCCCTTCCGGCGCAGCGGCGCCCGATGCCGCGGGATGATCGTCGATCATGC
>Ga0306925_10002532_pt1 | contig 15819 bp, 10 predicted proteins | sample flu12Cox44000176_FD_203755 | JGI IMG/M metagenome (GOLD analysis project Ga0306925, IMG submission 203755) | Lab enrichment of tropical soil microbial communities from Luquillo Experimental Forest, Puerto Rico - flux8day.12C.oxic.44.000.176 (v2)... | ecosystem: Environmental > Terrestrial >... | reverse complement strand
GTGGGCGCGCCCGCACAGAACTTCGGCTCGGGCGGGCAGTACACCACGCTGGCGGCCAGCCCGGTCACCCAGGAGGAGCCGTTCCTGCAGCAGGACTCCGCCGGGAACTACAGCGTGTTCGTGCCGGCCGTGCAGCATAACTCGGCGGGCACCACCTGGGGCAACGGCCCCACGCCGGGAACCGCCATCCCGATACAGCGGTTCTTCATCGCCAGCCCCAGCACCCCGGAGGGGCTGATCACCGCGGCACTGGCGATCGGCAAGGACCTGATCCTCACACCGGGCGTGTACAGCCTGAACCACCCGATCGTGGTGAGCCGGCCGGACACCGTGGTGCTCGGCCTCGGCTTCCCCACCCTGGTGCCCGCGCACGGCAACCTCTCGATGCAGGTGGCCAACGTCCCGGGGGTGAAGCTGGCCGGAATGATGTTCGACGCCGGCCCGGTGAACTCCCCCGCGCTGCTGCAGGTGGGCCTGCCCGGCCGTGGCTGGTCGGACCCGGCGGATCCGACTCTGCTGCAGGACGTGTTCTTCCGCATCGGCGGTGCCACACCCGGCCAGGCCAGCGACAGTCTCGTGGTCAACTCCTCGCAGGTGATCCTGGACGACATCTGGGCCTGGCGGGCCGACCACGGCAACGGCGTGGGCTGGACCAGCAACGTCGGCAACACCGGCGTCCTGGTCAACGGCGACGACGTGACCGCCTACGGCCTGTTCGTGGAGCACTACGAGAAGGCAGACGTGATCTGGAACGGCCGGGACGGCACGGACATCTTCTTCCAGAATGAGATGCCCTACGACCCGCCGAGCCAGGCGGCCTGGATGGAGAACCCGTCCACCAACGGCTACCCGGCTCTCCTGATCACCGGCCACGCGGCCAACTTCTCCGGTTATGGGATGGGCAGCTACAGCTTCTTCAACCAGGGCGTGCCGATCTTCGCCACGAATGCCTTCGAGGCGGACAACCCGCCGGGGCTGCACCTGTCCGACATGCTGACGATCTTCCTCAACGCCAACGGCGGATCTGGCGGGATCGATCACGTGGTGAACGGCGTCGGCGGGTCGTCGACGATCGCCAATCCTGACACCCCGGTCAACGTGGTGAGCTACCCGTAACGCCGCGCCGGTAGCGCACTGCCGCTGACACCGAGGCGCCGGGCGGTCTCCAGGGCCGCCCGGCGCTCGGTGACCCGGTACGGAGAAACCAGGCACCTGCCTGTATACAAGTCTCCTGCCAGGGATTCTGTGTAGACCGCCGCATTATGAAGATCTAAAATCTGGGGAATGAGCGCGGGGGAAGGCGCGGCGAGGGCAGGCATGCACGAGGTCGACGACCTGCTTCCGCTGACGCAGTCCCGGCCGCGCGAGGCCTTAACGCGGGCGCGCGCGATCCTGGCGGATTCTCCCGCGCCCTACGACGCGTCGGTGGCTCACCAGGCGGCCGGGGTCGTGCTGCGCGAGTTCGGCGACGTCCACGAGGGTGTCCGCGAACTGCGCCAGGCGCTGCGCCTGGCCCGCCGGACCGGGCTGCTCGGCCGTGAGGTGGAATGTCTCGCCTCCCTGGGCGTCGCGCTCGTCTACGCAGGCCACACCGCGGCGGGGCTGGCGGCCTTCGATCGCTCGGTGCGGATGTCCCACGGCGTGCTGACCGGTCATGTGCTGCAGCGCCGCGCCCTTGCGCTGTGGACCCTCGGCCGGCATGTGGCGGCGCTCGAGGACGCACGCCGGGCGGTCGCCATCCTGCGGCGTGCAGGCGACCGGCTCTGGACGGCGCGTGCGCTGAACGCCCGCGGGCTGGCTCATCTGTCCCTCGGCCTGCCCGGCCGCGCTGATGCCGACTTTGTCGCTGCTTCGCTCCTGTTCGCCGAGGCAGGCCAGGACCTGGAATCCGTCTACGAAGTGCACAATCGCGGTCTGGTCGCGTTCACCCTGGGGGACCTGCCGACCGCCCTTTCCCACTTTGACGAGGCCGCCGCCAAGTACCGCGAGCTTGGTGTGCCGGTAGCGGACCACAGCATCGACCGGTGCCTGGTGCTGCTTGCGGCCGGCCTGGTCGCGGACGCGCTGGCCGAGGCGGACGCGGCGGTCGGCAACCTCGAACGGGTGCACGGCCGGGACATCAAAAAGGCGACGCTGCTGCTGATCGCCGCCAACTGCGCGCTGGCCAGGGCGCAGCCGCAGGTGGCCGTGGAGCGGGCGGAGGCCGCCTACCGGCTGTTCCGCGCGCAGCAGAGCGCCTGGTGGCAGGCACACGCGGCGCGCGTGCGCGCCCAGGCCAGGTACGCCACCGGGCCGGCCTCCCCCCAGTTGCTCCGCCAGGCGGACCGGCTGGCCGCCTGGCTGGAAAGCATGGACTCGAGCGAAGCGGCGCAGGCCCATCTGCTGGCCGGGCGGGTGGCACGGGATCTGGGGCGCGGCACGGAGGCCGACCGCCACTTCATCGCGGCGGCGCGCAGCCGGCGGCGTGGCACGGCACTGTCCCGTGCCAGCGGCTGGCTCGGTGAGGCGCTGCGCGCCGAAGCGGCGGGCAGCCCCCGGCACCTGCTCACCGCGTGCCGCCGCGGCCTCGAGGTGCTGGACGAGCACCGGTTCACCCTTGGCGCGTCCGAACTGCGGGCGCAGGCCACGGCGCATGGCGCGGAACTGGCCGCGCTGGCGCAGCGGTACGCGGCGCGGGCGCACCGGCCGCGGCTGCTGCTGGTCTGGAGTGAACGCTGGCGGTCGACCGCGCTGTCGGTCCCGCCCGTGCGGCGACCGCAGGCCGACGCGGAAGTGAACGCGGGCCTGGTGGCACTCCGCGATGTCATGCGGCGCCTGGAACAGGCGCAGCATCAGGATCAGCCTGGCCCGGGCGCACGGCGGGAACAGCTAAGGCTCGAACGGGAACAGCAGCGGCTCGAGGGGGTGGTGCGCGCCTGCGCGTTGCGCGCCCAAGGCAACGGTGGCTCTCCTGGCCGGGAGGCGGTGAACGTCGCGGAACTGCTCGACCGGCTCGGCCCGGCCAGGCTGGCGGAGATCGTCGACATCGACGGGACGCTGTACGTGCTGGTCTGCGGGGCGGGCAAGGTGCGGCAGTTCACCGCGGGCCACACCGAGGAGGCGGCCAGAGCCGCCGGGATGGCCCTGTTCGCCCTGCGCCGCCTTGCCAGGAACAGGCCGGGGGACGGCGTCGCGGGCGCGCTGGCCATCCTCGACACGGTGGGGCCGAAACTGCAGGACGCGCTGCTCGGGCCCGCCGTCCGGTGGCTGGGCGAGGGGCCCGTGATCATCGTGCCGCCGGCCAGGCTGCACTCGATCCCGTGGGCGCTGCTTCCAGCGCTGCGCGACCGCCCGGTCAGCGTCGCCCCCTCCGCGGGCGCCTGGATGCGCGGGCACGACCTTTCCCCGCCGAGCCGCAAGCGTGTCATGCTCGCGCGCGGGCCGGGGCTGGCCAGCAACGGCGCCGAGGTGCCGGTGCTCGCACGGTTGTATGGCGACGTCACGATGCTGGCTGACCAGGACGCCACCACGCGGAACGTGCTGCAAGGGCTCGACGGTGCCTGGCTGGCCCATATCGCCGCGCACGGCAGCTTCCGTGCCGACAGCCCGTTGTTCTCCTCGCTGCGCATGCAGGACGGGCCGCTGACCGTTTACGACTTCGAGCAGTTGCAGCACGCGCCGCACCGGCTCGTGCTCCCCAGCTGCGACTCGGGCGTCCTGGCACCGACGGGCGCGGATGAACTGCTCGGAGTGGTCAGCAGCTTGCTGCCGCTGGGCACCGCCGGGATTGTAGCCGCGGTTTCGCCGCTGAACGATCACGCCGCGGTTCCCGTGATGCTGGCACTGCACCGGCACCTTCGCGCCGGGCAGACGCTCGCCGAAGCCGTGCTCAGCGCACGCCGCGGGCTCACCGGCGACCCGGTCCGGCAGGCGACGGCGGTGTCGCTGGTGGCTCTCGGAGCCGCCTGACGTGCTAGCCCGGGGAGCGACCCCCCGGATTGGCCCTGCCTCAGAGCCTGACCCAGACGGTGACGACCTCGGCGTTGCCCGCCACCGGCTGGCAACGCAGCCGGAAGTCCTCGCTGGGGATCGGGCTGATCCAGAAGCAGCCGACCTCGTCCGCCGAGATCGGCTGCTGTGTGCCCGCCTTGGTCTGTAGCTCGATGGCCGCGGACTGCATCGGCAGGATCTGGCCGGCCAGCGCGTCCTCCTGCACCTCTAGCTCGATCTGCAGGCCTGCTTGGGCGCAGGTGAAGGTGAGGACGCGAATTGCCGCCTCCTCCTGTGCCCGCGTGGCCACCAATTCCTCGGTCCGGTCGGTGGAGTCATAGGTGAGCTGCGCGAGGTCCGCGTCAATGTTGTGCCAGGCAAAGGCGTTCTGGCCAGCTTGCACGAACTCGGGCGGCACGGCACGGCGGGCCGCGAACGCCTGCCGCAGCGCGTCAAGGAGCTCCTCGTCGCCCCAGCCAGGGGACAACTCCGTGAGGCGCTCCTCGTCACCCCCACTGTTCTTCATCGCGCTCACCTCATGCCTGTTCTAGTCATGTCTACCCGGTTTCGCCGCCGCCCGTGAAGGGGCCGACGTGAGGAGAGCGCCGAAGGCGATCGAGGCAGCGGCCGCGCACCGGGCCGATGGTCCCCATCGGTATGCCCAGTGTCGCGCTGATGTCCTCGTAGCGGCATGGCGGGTCACGCATGAGCATGGACAGCAGCTCGCGGCAGCGCGGCGGAAGCTCGGCGAACGCGGCGCGGAGCGCGGCATCGCGTTCCGCCCGGAGAATCTCCTCGTCGATGACGACGGCATCGGGATCCACGGGCATCTGGTCCTCGGACGGAAGTCCCGCGTGCGCATGCCGGTGCGTTACCCGCAACACGCGAAGGCATTCATTCTTGGTGGTTTTTGCCAGCCATCCGGGTAATGCCGCAGGTTCGCGGAGGTCCCCGATGCTCTCGACGAGCAACATCCACACGCTCTGGCTGACGTCATCGATGTCTTCGCTGCTCAGCCCGAACCGGACACAGATCGACCACACCAACTGGGCGTACCGGTCGACGATCTCGTACCACGCGGCCTGGTCACCAGCGGCCGCGCGGCGGACCAGCGCTATGACCACGGGGTCGTCACGCATGGTGTGCCCCCCTGCTTCCCCGCGCCGCATCCGCGAACGCGGCCCCTGCCTGTCCCGGTGCGACAGGCATACTCCTTCTTACCGCGTCCCTGGGAAGGTGTCAGCAGGCCAATTGCGTGCTGGGTGCAGGGTGCCAGCGGGCTCAAGGACCATTCGGGACGCAGCATGCGCCGCCCTTTCCCGGCCGGCTCGCCAGCCCGCGCCGATGTTTGTGGCGGGCTTCCATGTCGGCTCCTCACGTCGTCCCCGTCGTTTTGCAACGGTGCTGCAACGGTTCGGGCACAACTACGGAGCGCCCGGTCCCGCCGGTTGATACAGCGGCCGCCGAAAAAGCTCAGCGCGCGGCGGCGCTGGCGGGGCTGCGCTGATCGCGCGCGGCGGCATCCGGCTCGCTGCGGTACCGGGTGAAGGCCGGCAGTGCCAGGCCGATCACCAGGGCCGCGGCAATCGTCGCCAGCCCGCCGGCCAGTGCGCTGATCACCGGCGTGGTCACCGCCGCCACCGCCCCCGCCTCCAGGTCGCCCAGCTGCCCGCCGCCCGCACCGACCACGTAGTCGGCCGCCATCACCCGGCCGCGGAGCCGGTCGGGGGTGGCCGCCGCGACGATCGCCCCACGGAACACCACGGTGAAGGCGTCCGCCGCCCCGGCCACCGCGAGCAGGCCGAGCGTCAGCCACAGGCCGGGGGCGACCGCGAAGCCGGCGAAGGCCCCGCCCCAGATGGCGACCGCTACGAGCATGGCCCGGCCCTGACGCACGATGTGGCCGACCGGCCCGGAGAACGCGGCGCTGACCAGGCCGCCGACACCGATGGCCGTGGTGAACAGGCCGAGCGTGCGCGGGTCACCGCCGAACCGCTCGGCGTTGATCGCCGGGAACAAGGCCACCGGCAGCGCGAAGACCGTGGCGGCCAGGTCGGCAAGGAACGCCCCGCCGATCACCTGACTGCGCCGGATGAAGCCGAGGCCCTCCGCGATCGCGCGCGGGCCGGGGCGCGCCGTGCCGCCGGACGGCCGCATCGCGGGCAGCCTGGCGATGCCGTACAGCGCGGCGGCGAAGCTGATCGTGTCGGCCAGATAGCACGCGCGCAGGCCCAGGTGTGGCGCGGCGGTGACGAGCCCGGCAAGTGCGGGGCCGGCGGTCATCATGACCTGGAAGCTGGCCCGGTTCAGCGCCAGCCCGGCGGCAAGCTGTCCCGGCGGCAGCAGAGAGGGCACGAACGTGTTGCGCGCCGGGCGGTCCACGGCGGCCAGGGACGCCTGCACCGCGACGAGGGCATAGAGCAGCCAGAGCAGGTCAAGACCGGCATACGCCTGAGCGGTGAGCGCCGCCGACACCAGGGCCAGGCACGTGCTGGTGATCAGCACGAGCTTGCGACGGTCGATCGCGTCCACGACCGGGCCGCACAGCAGCCCCACGGCGAGGGTCGGCACCATCTGCGCCACGCCGATCGCGCCGACCGCCAGCGAGGAGCCGGTGAGGTCATAGACCTGGAGCATCACGGCGAAGGCGGTCATGGCTGCGCCGACCGAGGACAGCGTGGTCCCGGCCCACAGCCGCCGGAACGCGGGCGAGGTGCGCAGCGGGGTGAGGTCCGCAAGCAGCCGGCGCCGGTTAGCCACGATCCCCGCTCCCATTTGGGTTCCGTCCGGCCACGGGATCCGCTCCTGGTCAGGGCGAACCTGGCCGTGCGCCGGTGCCACGTTGCCGCGGGCTCTCGTATTGTATCAGTACTTATATAAGTGCTGATAGAATTTTTGGATGACCGAAGACGCCGTGCCAGATCCGACTCAGCACAGCAGGTGGCGGCCGTTGCGGCTGCTCCAGGACGCGATCGACGCCGACATCGCCAGGGTCTACGCCGAGGCCCGGATCGACGGGCTCAAACCGAGCTTCGTCCTTGAGCTGCTCCGGCTGCACGCCAGCGGCCCGATGACGATCACCGAGCTGGCCCGGTCGGTGCAGCGCACCCACTCGGGAACCAGCCAGAAGGTGGCCGCGATGCGCGCCGCGGGCTGGGTCCGCACCGCGGCGGGCGCGGACGCCCGCACCAAGCGGGTGACACTCACCGCCAAGGCCACCCGTATCGTCGGCCGGCTGGCGGCCGAATGGCGGGCCACCGAGGCCGCCGTCGCCGAGATCGAGGCGGAGATCCCCTACCCGCTGAGCCAGGTCGTCACCGACATCGAGCAAGCGCTGCGCCGCAAGAGCTTTCACGACAGGATCGCCGAGAAACTGGCCCGCGACCCGGAATGGAGCTGACCGGAACGCGGCCGGTCAGGGACCTAGCAGTTTGGCGCGGAGCAGGTCCAGGTCGTCCTCGCCGAAGCCGTGATCGGCCAGCCACTGCCTGGCCCCGCCGTACCGGGCATCGACCTGTTCAAGGAATGCCGGCATCGTGCCCGGCCGCGGCGCGTGCTCAGCCTGCGGCTTGCTGTTGATGTCGTCGGCGTAGGTCGGTGACCGGCGCAGCCGGTCGAGGAGCGGGCCGGTGCGCTCACCGGTGGCCATGTAGTCGGCGACGATGGCGTCCGGGCGGACGCCGACCGCGCCGAGGGCCAGCGCCACGACCACCCCGGTGCGGTCCTTGCCCGCCGCGCAGTGGACGAGCACCGGCCCCTCGGAGGTGGCGATCGTGCGCACGGCCGCCACCACCTGGTCCGGGCGGTCCTCCAGGTAACCGAGGTAATGGCCGGCCACGGGATCGGCGGGATAACGGGACCGGTCCTCGTCCGCGCGGGTCAGCAATACATCGGCCGCCACGTCGGTAGCGGAACCCTGCTCCGGCAGAACCGGGAGATGCACATGCCGGACGCTGCCCACGGCCTGCAGCGGCGCCTGGCCCTCGGCCTTCAGTTCGGCGGTGCTGCGCAGGTCAACGACGGTCGTCAGGCCGATGTCGTCCACCAGGTGCGCAACGTCGGCGGCCGTCAATTCCTGCAGGTTGTCGCCGCGCAGCAGCCGGCCGCCGGCCGTCCGGCCACCGTTGCCCGTAGCCAGCCCGCCCAGGTCACGGACATTGACGGCCCCGTCAAGTTCGATCCACGCCACACCACCATCCTCGCAGCCCCCGTCGGGTGCCCAGCAGGCCGCGGCCGCCAACTCCGCGGGAACTCGGCTGGGTGGTACGGGCAATAGCAGGTGTACCGCCGGGATTGGTGGCTTCCCCACCGCCATACTGATCACCCGTAGCCCGCCCGGGGCCCGCGGCGGGGTAGCGTCCGTCGCAAAGGCCAGATGCGCGGAGGGTGTGACCTACCGATGACTTTTCTGCTGCCGGCGGCGGACGGAGTGGCCGACGAGGTTGCCAGGCGGCTGCCGCAGGCCACCATCGCACGGTACGAAGACGGCGGCCACGACCTCGGCGAGGTGGACTTCTACTGCCTGCCCTACATGGGGAACGGGGCGAGCGTCGCCATGATCGCGAAGATGCCGAAGCTGCGGGTGCTGCAGAGCCTGAGCAGCGGCGTCGACAACATCATCGAAGCCGTGCCGGAGCAGGTGACGCTCTGCAACGGGAGCGGGCTGCACCACGAGGAGAGCACCGCGGAGCTTGCGGTCAGCCTCATCCTCGCCAGCCTGCGGCAGCTCCCGCGCTTCACGCTCGACCAGGCGCGGCACCGCTGGCAGCATGTGCGGACCGACAGCCTCGACGGCAAGAGGGTGCTGCTGGTTGGGTACGGCGGCATGGGGAAGGCCATCGAGGAGCGGCTCGCGCCGTTCGGCGCCCGGATCATCCGGTGCTCCCGCACCGCACGGGACGGCGTGGCGCCGCTGTCCCAGCTCCCCCGGCTCGCCGCCGACGCGGACATCCTCGTCGTGTGCATCGCGCTGACCCCGGGCACCTGTGACCTGATCGGCGAGGAGGTGCTCGCCGCGCTGCCGGACGGGGCCTTGGTCGTGAACGTGGCGCGCGGTCCCATCGTGGACGCGGTCGCCCTGGTCAGGCACCTCACCGACGGGCGGCTGCGCGCGGCACTCGACGTCACCGACATCGAGCCGCTGCCCGCGGACCGCCCCGAGTGGGCGCTGCCGAACGTGCTGATCACCCCGCACATCGGCGGCGACACGTTCGCCTTCGCGCGCCGCGCTCCCGGCTTCGTCGCCGACCAGGCCGAACGGTACGCCGGCGGCCAGCCGCTGGCCAACATCGTCAAGCCAGCGGGCCGGCGCGCCTAGCGGTTCGACATTGGGCGATCATCGGCCTTGTGCTGACCGGCGATTAATGAATTTCATGCATTACGGAAACCCGGGTCAAGGTGCGCACAATGCCGTACGGCAGGCCGGGCATGACAAAAGGCACCCCGGCAGGTGCCCGTTCGGCCGCGAGGGCGCGAATGGGTTCCGCCGGGGTGCCAGGTTCGGTCAGAATCCTTTCCGCGATATCAGCTGTGGATGGTGAAGTCCGCGCTCAGAGTGGCCGGGGTGCCGATCTGCGCCTGGTAGGCGCCGAGTTCCACCTGCGGAGCGGCGATGCCCTCGATGTCACCCGGCGTGACCGCCAGTGCCGAGGCGGGGAAAGCGACGTGCACGGTCTTGGTCTGCCCGGGATTCAGCGTGACCCGGGCGAACCCCACCAGCCGCTGGGGCGGGACCACCACCACGCTGACCGGCTGGTGCACGTACACCGGGACCACGTCCGTGCCCGCCACGCTGCCGGTGTTGGAGACCGTGAACGTGGCCGTCACCGTGCCAGCCCGGGACACGCTCTGGGTCGCGGACAGCCCGGTGACGTTGAAGGTGGTGTAGGACAGCCCGTAACCGAACGGGTAGAGCGGGTTGTACCCGCTGCCCTGGCCCGAGCCGGTGTAGGGCAACTGGTCGAAGACCTTGGGCTGGTCGCCGAGCGGTGACGGGGCCCCGGTGTTGAAGTCCCCGCCGGGTGCGGCCGCGTCGGACGGCCAGGTCACCGGCAGGTGCCCGCTCGGGTCCACCTTGCCGAAGATGACGTCGGCCACCGCCTGGCCCGCCTCGGTGCTGCCCTGGTAGGCCATCAGGATCGCGTTGGCCTGCTCGGCCGGGCCCAGACCGAGCGGACGGCCTGCGATCACCACTACGATCACCGGCTTGCCGGTCGCCTCCAGGGCGCTGACCAGGTCCTGCTGGTCCGGCGTGAGCTGCGGCGCGGGGTTATCCCCGAGCCCCTCTGCGTACGCCTTCTCGCCGACGGCGACAACCACGGCATCCGCCGACGCCGCATCGGTGACCGCGGTCGCCTTGTCTGGCGCGTAGGTCACGTTGGGGTCCCCGCCCTGCAGGCCCTTGAGCACCGTGGTGCCCGGCGGGATCTGCCCAGGCGGCCCCTCACAGCACACGTGGCCGCTGGTGAAGGGGCCCTGCCAGCTCACACTCCACCCGCCGACCTGGAAGGTCATGGCGTCCGCGTTCGGCCCGGTCACCACGATCTTGCTGGTCGGCGACAGCGGCAGGGTGCTGTTCTGGTTGCGCAGCATCGTGATCGACTCGCGGGCCGCGCGCAGCGTGCTGTCCCGGCCGGCGGTCACCGCGGCGTCCGCCGCGCTGGCGTTGACCAGCGGGTGGTTGAACAGCCCAAGGCTGAACTTCAGCGTGAGGATCCGCTGGACCGCCGCGTTGATGGTCGCCACGGAGATGGAATGGTCCGACACGTCCTGCTGCACCGCGGTCTGCCACTGGTCGGCGTTGAAGGGCAGCATGGCCACGTCGACGCCGGCGTTGATGGCGAGCGCGGCGGCGCCGGCCAGGTCGGAGGCCATGTGGTACGTCGAGGCCAGCGCCGGCACGTCACCGTAGTCGCTGATCACCACGCCCTTGAAGCCGAGCCGTTGCCGCAGTTCGGTGGTGAGCAGGAAGCGCGATGCGGTGGCGGGAATCCCGTTGACCGAACCGGAGTCCACCATCACCGTGCCCGCCCCGGCATTGACGGCACCCGCGTAGGAGGGGAGGAACTGGTCCTGCAGGTAACGGATCGGCAGTTCAGCCTGCACCCGGTCGTGCCCGTTGATCGACTCGGAGTACCCGGCGAAGTGCTTTACCGTAGCGGTGACCCGGAGGCCGCGGCCGGGAATCGCCTGCAGCCCGCGCACGAAGGCGCCACCCATCGCCGCGGCGAGTTCAGGCTCTTCGGCCCAGGTCTCGTAGTAGCGGCCCCATCGGTTGTCCCGGGCCAGGTCCTGTACGGGGGCGAAGTCCCAGACCCACCCGGTGGCGCGCAGTCCGTTCGCGGTGACCTGACCGCCCAGCATGGCAGCGGCCGGATCCCAGGTGGCGCCCATGCCGATGGACTGTGGGAACAACGGCGCCTGCCACGGATGCCCGAAACCGTGCACCGCGTCGACGCCGAAGAGCACCGGAATGTGCAGTCGCGAGTGTGCTATCGCGTAGGACTGCATGGTGTTGTACTCGTTGGCCCAGTCCAGGCCGGTGTTGCCGGTGCCGCCCTGACCGGTGGTGTCCGGCGGGATGTCGGTCCCGCCTGCCAGGATCGAGCCGGCGTTGTCGGTGACGAAGATCTTCTGCTCGCAGACCGGGTTGGGCATGTTGAAGCCACCCGTGCTGGTGCAGGCGTTGCTGTTGTCGGTGACCTGCGTGGCCTCGATCTGCACCATCTGGCCGATCTTCTCCGGCAGGGTCATCCGGCCCAGCAGGTCGGCCACCCGCGCCGAGACCGGGAGGTGCGGGTTCATGTAGGCCGGCCGGCCGCGGACGCGGACTGGCCGGTCGCCGCGGTGGCGGTCATACCGATGGCCAGGGCCACCGCCGCCGTGGCCGCTGCGATTGCGTGTCGACGGGCTGGTCTGCGCCGGGTCACTCCCCGGCACTTCGTGATGAGGTCGGACAATGGCAGTCTCATCTCCGCTCCTTCGCTCCGTCATGTATCCCGAGCGAGGGCGCCGGCACCATTCGGCCCTTGCTTCGCAGCACGGCAATGCGCGAGCGCAGCAGTCGGTAGGCCACCTCGAAAGCATCCGGAAAAGGCCTGTACCGGCGCCCTCTCCGCTATAACTTATGACGCCGTTTATCAATGATATGTGAAAATTTTACCTTTGCCATAAACAATTCGTAAATGGACGCAGGCCAATCCATTGATCATCGGGCCGCCCCGCCGCCTCAGGGCGGGGCGGTCCCGCACGGGATACGCCGCCGGCTCAGTGGCGGATCACCGGGGCGCCGCCTGGCCCTCGATCGTGGCCCAGAAGGCACATTGGTGGAACCCGGCGAAGACGGCCTCGGTCTGCGGCGCGGTCGCCTTCGGTATCAGTTCCTGCAGCTGCGGCGTGGCGCCAGCGAACCGCGGCCAGTGCGGCGCCGCGCCGGCGTTGGGGTTGCCGGTGGCGGCGAACCGGGTCCAGTAGCCCATCATCTGCGCGGACAGGGCGAACTGGTCCGGCTTGAACGACGGCGTGATGTCCAGGAGCGGCACCTTGCCGAACACGTACTGGAGTTCGGTGCTATGCGCCGCGCCGAGCGGGAAGCTGAACTTGATGCCGAAGTCGTTCGGCGGCGCCGGGTCGCTGAACTCGTAGGCGTAGGTCCCGCTGCGCTGGGTGAGGAGGTCGGCCAGCAACGCCGGGCAACTGAACTCCGAGTCGGTGAGCACCTTGGCGAAGGCGAGGTCCGGGGACGCGAACGCCTTCAGCGGGTAGTGCGCGATGATCACCGGGGCCGCCTTGGCGCCGAACTGGGCGGCGACGACCTTGGGGTACTGCGCCGCGGTCAGCGGGTGGTGGCCCAGCACGTCGAACTCGATCCCGACGAAGAACTGGCCCTCGTCGTGGTTCGTGCCCTGCAGCAGCGGAACGTGCAGGTACCGGCCGGTCTCGAACGCCCGCAACGGAGACAGCGGCAGCGTGAAGCCGCCGGAGACAGGGCCCCAGGCCAGCCCGGCGGTCGGCTCGGCCTTCAGGATCGCGGAGACCGGCTTGGTGCGCATGCAGGCCGCCGCGGTGGCCGCATTGGTAGGTAACGGCCGCCGAGGCTGGCTGGGAATCTGTTTCGCTGCATGGCCGAACTCATCTCCCGTCCCGGTCCCCGGGGTTCCGGGCCCGCCCCCCGGCGCGCCGCAACCACGGCGGCCACAGGCTCCATCCGCTGGGGCGAAATGCGTTGTCGGTTACCAGTCAGTAGTCTCGGCGTCCCGCCGGTGCCGGTCAAGGCACAGCCCGGGCACCGGCGCGCCGGATATCGGCTGGCCCTAACGTGCCGGCGTCCGTACAGTCGCACCGGCACGGGACAATGGGTGGAGCACGGACGGCAACGGGCTGGCAACCGGCATGTGGCAGGGCGACGAGCAGGCAGGGCTGAGAGCAGACACAGTGCGGATCGGGCTACTGGGCACCCTCGCGGTGTACGACGGAGCCGGCCGGCCGGTACAGGTCGGCGGGCACCGGGTGCGCCTGCTGCTCATCCTGCTGGCGCTCGACGCGGGCAAGGTGGTGCCCGCCTACTCGCTGATCGAACGGCTCTGGGATGAGGAGCCGCCAGCCAACTCCGGCAACGCGCTGCAGTCGCTGGTGTCCCGGCTGCGGGCCGCACTGCGGCAGGGCGGCGTGGGCGGCCAGGCGGTCGAGTCCCATCCGGCCGGCTACCGGCTGGCGGTTGCCCCGGACCAGGTTGACGCCGCCGCCTTCGAGGCGCTGGCGAGACAGGGCAGTCAGGCACTCGCCTCCGGTGACCGGATCACGGCCAGCCGGATACTCCGGGAGGCACTGGATGCCTGGCGCGGGCCGGCGCTCGCGGACGCCTCGGGCCTGCGGTTCGCCACCGGGCCCGCCGCCAGGCTGGAGGAACTGCGCACCCGGGCCGCGCTTGACCTTGTCGAGGCGGGCCTGGCCCTGGGTGAGAGCGAAAGCCTGATCGGCGAGCTGCGTGCCATGATCGCCGCGGAGCCGGTGGCCGAACGCCCGCGTGGGCTGCTCATGCGCGCGCTGTACGCGGCCGGCCGCCAGGCCGAGGCGGTCGCCGAGTACACACAGGCGCGCGACCTGCTGGCCAGCGAACTTGGCGTGGACCCCTCTCCCCAGCTCGAGCAGATCTACCTGGCCGTGCTCCGGCAGGATCTGCCGGGGGCCGCGCCGGGCCCGGCGCCGGGCAGCGGCCCCGCCCGCGCGCCTGGTGACGCCTCTGCGGCGGAGCTCCTGGCCGGCGGGGACCCGCCGCACCGGGGGCGGCCCACGGCGGTACGCAAGCCGCTGACCAGCTTCGTCGGCAGGGACGAGGATGTCGCGCGGGTGCTGAAGATGCTGGACGAGGGCAGGCTGGTCACCCTGACCGGACCCGGCGGGGCGGGCAAGACGCGGCTGGCGCTGGAGATGGCGGCCCGGGTGTCCCGGGTGGCTGCGGCGCCCGGCCGGGACGACAGGCCGGGGCCGGCCTGGGCCGGCAGCCAGGTGTGGTTCGTGGAGCTGACGCCGGTCACCGACCCGGGCGACGTGCCCTCGGTCGTCATGAACGCGCTCGGCATCAGGGAGAGCCCGGTGATCGCGCACGCCGGGGCCGGCCAGCTCGGATCGCTCGCCCCTCCGGCGGAGCGGCTGGTCGCCGCGCTCACCGAACGGCACGACCTGCTGATCCTCGACAACTGCGAGCACATCGTGGCGGCCGCAGCCGCGCTCGCCGACCAGATCCTGGCCGGTTGCCCCGATGTTCGCGTGCTGGTGACCAGCAGGGAACCGCTGCGGATCCCGGGAGAATCACTGTGGCCGGTGGCGCCGCTGCCGGTGCCGCCTCCCCGCGGTCTTGTGCCCGGCGAGCAGGCGCCGGGCGGGAACGGCACCGGAACCGACGGCAGCCGGGTCGCGGGCTACGCCGCGGTGCGGCTGCTGGCCGATCGTGCGGCGGCCGTGCGGCCCGGATTCACCGTGAACGAGACCAACGCCGGCGATGTCGCCCGGATCTGCCGTGCGCTCGACGGCATGCCGCTGGCCATCGAGCTGGCCGCGGCCCGGCTGCGGACGCTTTCGGCCGCCCAGCTCGCCGAGCGCCTCGATGCCAGGTTCGAGCTGCTCACCGGCGGCAGCCGGACGGTACCGCGGCACGAGACGCTGCGTGCGGTCGTGGACTGGACCTGGGAGCTGTTGTCCGGGCCGGAGCAGGTTCTCGCCAGGCGGCTCGCCACCTTCCCGGCCGGGGCCACGCTCGCAGCGGCGGAACAGGTGTGCCAGGACGGCGCGCTGCCCGCCGACGCCGTCCTGCCCGCGATCTTCGGCCTGGTGGAGAAGTCGTTCCTCACCGTGGCCGAGGATGACGAGCCGCGGTACCGGATGCTGGAGACGATCCGGGCATACTGCGCGGAGCGCCTCGCCGAAGCGGGCGAAGAGGACCGGGTGCGCCTGGCCTTCGCAGGGTATTTCCTGCGGCTGGCCGAGACGGGCGATCCCATGCTGCGCAGCGCTGGCCAGCACACCTGGATGCGGCGGCTGACCGCGGAGCAGGACAACATGTACGCGGCGCTGCGCTGGGCGGTCGAACGCCACGATGTGGAGCTGGCGCTCCGGTTCGGGCAGGCGCTGAGCTGGTTCTGGCTGCTGCGCGGGCAGCGCCGCGAGGCCGGTTCGATGGCCGGGGAGATCCTGGCGATCAGCGCGCCGGCCGCCGGTGCCGAGCGCGACATCGCCGCGGTGCACGCCCGCGCCGTGTGCGCGCTGACACTGGTCAATTTCTCCTGGGACCTCTCCGCGGCCAGGGAGCCGCTCGCGGACGTGGAGTACCTGATCACCGCGGGGACCGGCGGC
>Ga0306925_10002531_pt1 | contig 15821 bp, 9 predicted proteins | sample flu12Cox44000176_FD_203755 | JGI IMG/M metagenome (GOLD analysis project Ga0306925, IMG submission 203755) | Lab enrichment of tropical soil microbial communities from Luquillo Experimental Forest, Puerto Rico - flux8day.12C.oxic.44.000.176 (v2)... | ecosystem: Environmental > Terrestrial > Soil... | reverse complement strand
CGCCACCACGGCCACAACGGCGATACCAGCGCGCCGCGCGCGGAACCCGACAGCGTGGGCGCCGAGGTGGAGGTCAATCTGCCGGGGGTTCACGTGCGCACCCCCGGCGTGATGGTGCACGGCGAGGGGGCCGACCTGGTGCGGGTGTTCGCCGACGTCCGCGTTCCGCCCGGCACCACCGTCATCGGCGACGTGGTGGCGGTGTTCGGCTCCGCGACCGTCGAGGGTCACGTGACCGGCAGCGTGGTCGCGGTGGCCGGCTCGGTCAAGCTGCTGCCTGGCGCGTCGGTCGACGAGGACGCGGTGGCGGTGGGCGGGGCGCTCGAGCAGGCGCCGGGCAGCTCGGTGCGGGGCCAGACCGTTTCGGTCGGCTTTCTGCCCATGGGCTTCGGCCCGCCCACGCTCGGCGTCGAGCTCCTGACCATCTTCACCGGCTGGCTGCTCACCCTGTTCATGGCCTGGCTGCTGAGCCTCCTGTTCCACGAGCGCCTGCTGCGCGTCGGGACCACCGCCTCGCGGCGCAGCGGGGCGTCGATCCTGTTCGGGTTCCTGTCCGCGCCGATGGCGGTGATCGCGTGCCTGCTGCTCGCGGTCACCGTGATCGGGCTGCCGGTGGTCGCGCTGCTGATCGTCGTCTATCCGCTGATGGTGTGGGCCGGCCAGCTGGCCGCCAGCTACCTGCTGGGCTGCAAGCTCCTGCGCCGCCGCGCCGGTGAGGCGGAGCCGCTCGGCCCGATGGCCGCGGGCTCGGCGTTCGTGGCCGCGATCTTCGCCGCCGGCGCGGCGCTGTTCTCGGGGCCGGCCGGAGCCCCGCGCACCTTCGGACTGTTCTTCACCTTGATCGGCCTGCTGCTCGTCACCGGGCTCTCGGTGCTCGGCACCGGCGCCCTGCTGGTGTCGCGCTTCGGGTCGCGCGCGCGCGAGGCCGGGGCCGCGGCACCCGGCGCTCCGGCGCCGTCCTCGGTGCCGCCGGCGCCGCCCGCGCCGGGGACGCTGGCCTCGATTCCCCCGGTGACGTCGCCCTAGCGGCCCGCGAGGTCGCCGAGCTCGAAGTCCGCGGTCCGCGCGCGCGCCTTCTGATCGCCGAAGCCGGCGAAGTTGCGCACCGCGTCGAATACCGAGCGCGGCAGTCCGGTGATGACCCCGATGCCCGAGTGGCGGTGCTCCTCGACCTCGCCGCCCAGCCAGCCCTCGACCTCCTGGACGTCGTCGACGGTGAGCGGGCGCAACGTGGCGCTCACCACCACGTAGTAGTCGGGCCCGTTCCTGAGCTCGGCGAGCCGGCCCACCGGCAGGGCGAGGGGATGGAGCAGCACTGCCCGCAGCGAGTCGAGCGTCGGCACTTCGAGCGGCGGATCGCCGGCCCGCTCCAGCCGGTAGGACTCGCTCCACACCTCGTAGCGCATCCGGATCGACGTGTCGAAGCTTTCCTGCAGGTGGTGGAACCAGCCGGTGCGGCGCCGCCACAGCTCGGCGTGGAGCTCGAGCGTCGCCGGCATGCCGCGGGCCAGGCTCTGCGCGACGCGCGGTGGGAACGGGTCGTCGAGCCGGGCGTCGACCCACACGTATTCGTCCCGCGCGCGCACCGCGCCGACCGTGAGATCGAGGGCCATGGCACGGGACGCCGCCGCCACGGCGGCGAGCGCGCACAGCGCGGCGACCAGACAGCGCGGCGGGTGGGCGGGGAGCGCGGGCACGGTCGGTGGGTGGGGCGGGGGCGCCGGTCAGAACGGGCGCTGGATCCTCACGCTGATGACGACATTGGACGAGGGCTCCTGGAGGTTCTTGGCGAAGTACACCCGCAGGTTGTCCTCCGAAGTGCCGAGACCGAACCCGGCGTCGGCGGCGTAGCGCTGACGGTCGGCGTTCCACAGGTGCCCGGGGTCGAACCAGGCCCGACCGCTGTCGATGAATCCCATGGCGTGCAGCCCGGCCTCGAAGCTGCGGGTGCGCAGCCGCCACAGGCCCACCACGACCTCGGCCTGGCCCATCAGCATCTGGTCGCCGCGGTACTGGTCGAACTCGTGGGCGCGCAGTCCGTCGACGCCGCCGGCCACCATCTGGCGCTGGAACGGCAGCGCGCCGCTCGCGGTGTGGCCGGCCACGCCGCGCAGGACCAGGGTGCTGGCCGGCGAGACGCGCAGCACGGCGCGCACGTCGCCGAGCAGGCGCGTGTAGTCGAAATCGCCCCCCAGCCGACCGCCGGCCCGCTCGAGCTCGAGGTGGTGGTAGATCCCGGCGCGCAGCAGGCGGCGGCGGTTGAGGCGCTCGAGGCGCATCGACGCGGTGTGCGCGGTGCCTTCGTCGATGGCGGGGTTGGGGCGCAGATCGCGGTCGCGGTAGAACCAGGAGCGCGCGTTCTCGTAGAGCGGGATCGAGCGCTCGTCGTCGCTGCGCAGGTGAGCCGAGATGGTCGAGAAGTCGGGCACGCGCCAGACCAGGTAGGCGCCGTAGCCCTCGCGCTCGAAGTAGTCGCGGTTGTCGGTGCGCGCGAACAGGAACGCCAGGCTGTTCTCGAAGTCCTCGACCTGCTGGAGCGGATTGTGGTCGGTGGCCCGGTCGATCGACACCCCGACCGCGTAGCGCCCGGAGGCGACCAGCGGCTGCTCGATCTGGAGGCCGTAGAGCACGCGCTCGCGCACCGTGGCGTAGGCGAGCCGCGCGCCGACCCGCGGGTAGAGCGTCCCGGGCGCCTGGGCCTCCCACTTGAGCCCGATGCGCAGCGGGTCGACGCGGTTGTAGTCGAGCACCAGATCGGTGCGGGTGTAGCGGCGTCCCTCGGCGCGCCACTGATCGGGCTCGGTCAGCAGGCGCTGGTCGGACCCCGGGCGCAGCCACGGGTCGCCGTGGCCGAAGTGGGCCTCGTCCTCGGCCCCCGGCCCCTCGCGCTCGCGCGGGACGGGCCGGAAGCGCAGCGTGTCGGGCGCGGCGGCCGCGGCCTCCGCCGCATCGGCGCGGCGCGGGGCGAGGGCGAGGGCCGAGACCGCGAGCGCGAGCAGGATGGTCTTCATCGGGGCTCCGGGAGCGGGCCGGCGGGCGGGAGCGTTCCGGCCCACAGGGGCTGCAAACGCCGTACCAGCCGGGACGGAGGTCCGGGGCGCCGTCGCGGGCCGCGCCGCCGCCTCCCGGGCGTGCCGGCGGTGGTGCGGCTGGCCGGGCCGTGTCGCGATTTCGCCACGGTCCGTCTCAGCGCCGCGCGATCCCGTACTTGCGCATCTTGCGATGCAGGTTGGTGCGGTCGATCCCCAGACCCGCCGCGGCCTGGGTGACGTTCCAGTTCGCCGACTCCAGGGCCTTGCGCACCGCATCGGCCTCGCGGCGCTCGATCTCGCCCCGCAGCCCCACCGCGTCCTCGCGCTCGGCGCCGCGTTCCAGCCACGGCGCCAGGTCCTCGGCACGGATCTCGGTCGCCGGCACCAGAATGGCCGCGCGCTCCATGAGATTGCGCAGCTCGCGCACGTTGCCGGGCCAGTGGTACGAGGCGAGCAGGCCCTCGGCCTCGGCGCTGAGGCGCTTGACCGGCTTGCCCTCGGCGGAGCAGCAGGTCTCGAGGAAGTGGGCGGCGAGCAGCGGGATGTCGCCGCGCCGCTCGCGCAGCGGCGCGACGTGGAGCGGCAGCACGTTGAGGCGGTAGAACAGGTCCTCGCGAAAGTCGCCGGACTCGATCGCCGCCGCCAGATCCTTGTTGGTGGCGGCCAGGATGCGCACGTCGACGTGCTGGGTGCGGGTGCCGCCCACGCGCTCGACCTCGCCGGTCTCGATGACGCGCAGCAGCTTGGCCTGCGCCTCGAGCGACAGGTCGCCGATCTCGTCGAGGAACAGCGTGCCGCCGTCGGCGAGCTCGAGCCGCCCCTTCTTCGTCTGCACCGCGCCGCTGAACGCGCCGCGCTCGTAGCCGAACAGCTCGCTCTCGACCAGATCGCGCGGGATCGCCGCGCAGTTGATCTTGACGAACGGGCCCGCGGCGCGCTTGGACTGCCGGTGGATCGCGTGCGCGACCAGCTCCTTGCCGGAGCCGTTCTCGCCGCTGATCAGCACCCGCCCCTGGGAGGGCGCGACCTGACGGATCTGCTCCAGCAGAGCGCGCATCGCGGCGCTCTCGCCCACCATCCCGCCGTCGGCCCCGCCGCCGTCCCCGGTCGCGGCGCTGCGCCTGAGCCCGGTGAGCCGGGCCGCCTCCTCCACCACTCCCAGGAGGTGCGCGGCGTCCGGGGGCTTGGCGATCAGGTCGAAGGCCCCGACCTTGAGGATCGCCTCGCGCGCGGTCTGAATCGCGCTCTCGCCGGTGAGGATGATCATGCTGAGCGCGGGGTCGATCTCCGCCATCCGAGTCATCGCTACCAGGCCGTTCAGGCGCGGCATGTTGACGTCGAGCAGCGCGGCATCGAAGCGTCCCTCGGTCACCGCCGCGAGCGCGGCGTCGCCGTCCTCGGCCAGGGTCACCGCGTGGCCCTCGTCCTCGAGCAGCAGCCGCACCGCCTCGCGCACCCGCGGGTCGTCGTCGACCACCAGCACCTCGAGCCTGCGCTTCGCGGTCATGATTCCGGCCTGCTCTCCACGGTCTGCCCGCCGTCCGCGGCCGCCTCCGCGGCCAGCAGCGGCAGCACGATGCGCGCGCACGCGCCGCCGCCCTCGCGGTTCTCCAGCGCCACCGTCCCGCCGTGCTGGTGGACGATGTCCCGCACCAGCGCGAGCCCCAGGCCGCTGCCGCGCGCCTTGCTGCTGACGTAGGGCTCGAACACCCGGTCGTGGACGTCGGCGGCGATCCCCGCACCGCGGTCCAGCACCTCGACCACCGCCACGCCGGAGGGCGAATCGCCGTCCGCCCGGGCTGAGGCCCGCACCTCGACCTCGCCGCCCGGGGCTCCGGCCTCGCGCGCGTTGAGGATGAGGTTGTGGATCGCGCGCGACAGTAGCAGGCGGTCGCCCCGCACCGGAAGCCGGGTTCCGGGCGCGACCGCCGCGCGCACCGCGCGGTCCTCGTGCAGCGCCGCCGCCGCGCTCACGACCTCGGCGAGGTCGAGCCGCTCGAAGCGCGGCTCGGGCAGCCGCGCGTACTCCGAGAAGTGATCCGCCATGCGCGCCAGGTCCTCGATCTCCTGTTGCAGCACGCCGAGGCTGTGCTGGATGGCGCCGCGCTCGCTCCCGGGGAGGCTCTCGAGCCGGCGCTCGACGCGGGCCAGCGACAGCCGCATCGGCGTCAGCGAGTTCTTGATCTCGTGCGCGATCTGGCTCGCGGCGCGGCGCCATGCCGCTTCGCGCTCGGCGTGGCGCAGGCGCTCGCGTGCGGCGGCGAGGCGCGCCGTCATGGCGTTGAACGCGTCGCCCAGGGTGCGCAGCTCACGGGCGCCGGTCGGGCGCACGCGCGTCTCGAGCTCGTCCCCGGCCACGCGCTCGAACGCAGCAGCCAGCTCGCCGAGCGGGCGCGCGGTACTGCGCGCCAGCATCGTGGCGGCGGGCAGGGCGACCGCCATGACCACCACCACCAGGGCCGCGACCAGCAGCCACACGTAGCGGCGCTGGACGTCGACCAGCACGCCGAGCTCGCTGTAGCGCGCCAGCCCCTCGCCGATGCGGTCGATCTGCTGGAAGAAGTCCGGCGGCACCCAGAACCCCACCACTACCGCGCGCTCCGGGCCGCCGGCCGGGGCGGCGGGGCGCGCCGCCGCCGCCAGCGCCCCGCGCGCGGTGTGAAGCACCCGCGTGGAGTCGAGCGCCGCGCCCAGCAGGTCCGAGTAGTCCCGGCCCGCGGTGACGATGAGCTGCTCGGCCACCACCTGCTCCTCGAGCCGCCAGCGGCCGCCGACGCGCCGGTAGAGCTGGGCGAAGTCGAGCGCGTCGGCGCGCAGATCGGCGCGCATCGCGGCGCGTGCCGCCGGATCGAGAGGCGTGGCGGGCCAGCGTGCCGCCCAGTCGTCGGCCCCGGCCCTCGCCAGCGCGTCGAGCCGCACCAGCGCGTCCTTGCTGACCTCGCGCGAGGATTCGAGCGCGGTCTCGACCCCGGGGCTGAACCAGCGCCGCGCCGCGCGGTCGAGCTCGGCGAGCGTGAACGCCGCGAAGAGGATGGTGGGGATGAGCGCCAGGACCAGCAGCGCGACCAGCAGCCGGGCACGGAGCGTCACGCGGTTCTATGCGGGGTCTGGCGGCAGGACTAGGCGCTCAGGCCACCCAGCTGACCGCAGGCCGCCCAGATCTCGCCGCCCATCGTGTGGCGCACCGTCACGGCCGGCGCGCGCGGGTAGAGCCGCTGGGCGAAGGCGTCGACCGCCGTGGCGGTGGGGCGCCGCCACTCGAGGCCCGGCACCGGGTTGTAGGGAATGAGGTTGATCTTGCTCGGCAGCTCGCGCGCGATCGCGCCCAGCCGGTCGGCGTCCTCGGCAGCATCGTTCACGCCCGCGATCAGCGTGTACTCGAGCGTCACGCGCCGACCGCTCACGCGGCCGTAGTCGCGCGCGGCAGGGATCAGCACCTCGAGCGGCCAGCGGCGGTTGATCGGCACCAGTTGGTCGCGCACCGCGTCGGTCGTGGCATGGAGCGAGACCGCGAGGCCCACCGGAATGCGCTCCTCGGCCAGCCGGCGCATCTGCGGCACCACGCCGCTGGTCGAGATGGTGATGCGCCGCGCGCCCAGGTTCAGACCCTCGGGATCGCGCATGATCCGCACCGCCTCGACCACCGGCTCGTAGTTCGCGAGCGGCTCCCCCATGCCCATGAACACCAGGTTGAAGCGCTCGTCGCGCCAGCCATGGAACTCGCCCATGGTCACGACCTGGGCGACGATCTCCCCGGCGCTCAGGTTCCGCTTGAGGCCCATCAGCCCGGTGGCGCAGAACGAGCACCTGAGCGCGCAGCCCACCTGACTCGAGAGGCACATGGTGAGCCGGCGCTCGGTTCGCATCGAGACGCATTCGACCCGCGCCCGGTCGGCCAGGTCGAGCACGAACTTGTGGGTCAGGTCGTCCGGGGTGCCCAGCACCGAGGCCTGGGCAGGCAGTCCCAGGTCGAGCCAGGCGGGCAGGTCGCGCCGCAGGGCCCCCGGAAGGTCGGTCATCTGGGCCGGGTCGCGTTGGTGCCGGCGGTAGACCCAGGTGTAGAGCTGGCTCGCCCGATAGCCCGGCTGCCCGTGACGGCCGAGCGCTCCGGCCAGGCTTTCACGCGTCAGGCCGAAGAAGCTGGTCGAGGCGGGCGAATCGATCGTATCGGAGAGGCTGGACATGGGTTTCGAATGACCGGGAGGCAAGCGTCCAACAAGCTATCAGAGCAACTACTTGCGGTCAATCGGCGCTGATGATATGCATGCTCGTGCAATGACTGCCGCGACCTCCCGCATACGCCGTCTGATGTCGTGTCTCGGGGAGCCGTCGCGCTTCGAGCTGGTGAGGCTCCTGGCGCGCGGGGAGCGTTGCGTGACTGACCTCGCAGCCGAGGTGGGCCTGTCCCAGTCCTGTACCACCCGGCACCTGCAGGCCCTTCGGCGCGAGGGACTGGCCGAGGGCAGGCGGGATGGGAAGCGCGTCCTTTTTCGCCTCTTGGCCGAAGAGCCCCACGTGGCGGATCTGATCGCGTGGGCGATCTCGGCGCGGGCCCGGCCCGGAGCCCTCGGGGGCCCGAGACCCACGCGCGATCGGTCGGCTTCGTCGCGCCGCCAAGCCCTGGCTCGTCAGACCACGACGGACTCGGCCCCGCCGCCCCCGTCGGCGCCGTCCGCCACGCCCGCAACGCCGGCGACGTCACCCGTCCGCGAAGCCGTCGTAGTTGCTGCCACACCCCGCAGGCCTAGGCCGGGGGGTGAGATCGAGGACTACCTTTTGTGAGCGTGCCGAAACGTATGCGTGTCGGTGCAATTGATATCGGCTCGAACTCGGTCCGCATGCTGGTGGCTGACTGGGCGCTACCGCTGGGCCCTGGTACGGTCGCGGAGACCGTGGCTCGCGCGGGGGAAGTATGTCGGCTGGGTCGAGGGCTGGACCGCACAGGCGCGATCGAGCCGGCGTTGGCGGAGCGGGCCGGAGATCTGGCCTCCGACTTTGTCCGTCGCGCCCGTGCACTGGGCGCGATCCACGTCGTCATCGGGGCCACCGCGGCCCTGCGCCAGGCCTCCAACCGGGCCGAGGCGGCCGCCATCATTTCGCGGCGCGCCGGAATCGAGGTCAGGGTGCTCTCCGGCGACGAGGAGGCGCAGCTCGTGTACCTGTCGGTCATCGCCGGCCTTGGCGGGTCGGTGTCCAGGAGCCCCTGCGTGGTCTTCGACCTGGGAGGGGGCAGCACGGAGGTGGTGAGCGGGATCGGCGGTCAGGCCGGCCGCTGGGTGAGCCTGCCATTCGGCGCGGTGAGTCTCACGGAGCGTCATCTGGTCACGGATCCACCGGCTCCCGACGAGATCGACTCCCTCCGCGCCGACGTCCAGGATCATCTAATGCATAGATGTACATATATGCCGGCCCGGACTCCGCTGCTGGCCGGCGTGGGTGGAACGGTTACGGTTCTTGCCTCTCTCGACCGCGGCCTCACCAGTTACGAGCCTGCGCTCATCGAGGGCTGGCTGATCGCGGGGGATCGCCTGCGGGCCCTGGTCGACCGGCTCGCCACCGCCAGCTTCTCCGAGCGCCTGAGCTGGTCCGTCATGGGGGAGGGGCGGGCCGATATCGCGGTGGCCGGAGCCCTGGCGGTCGGCGAGCTGGCGGCGCGATTCCCTTCGCCCGGGCTGACCTGCTCGACTCGGGGCCTTCGCTTTGGCATCGCCCGGCTGGCAGCCGAGGAGGCCCTGCGGGAGCAGCAACCACCGGATTGAGCCCGCCTGGGGCGGGCGGAACGCAATTCATAAAGTCTGTTGACGGTCCCTATCACCGGATGGATACTCTGCGAGGCACTGAAGAAGGTCCCCTCACAGTAGTAAAGTTTTTTGACGGGTTTCTCCGCCGGTCAACCGAAGGTATTCTGTTTCATCGTCGACCACCGGTTGTGGAGGGAGCAGCAGCGCAATGCGCAACATAACAGGCAGGCTCCCGCTCATTCTGGTTCTCGTCGTGGTGGCAGCATCCGCCGCTTGGACGACCGCCAACGCGCGCTCGCGCGAGTGGACTAATTATGTCCGCTCTCAGGCTCCAGCGAGCACCGTTGTCGGTTCGAGCCGCATCGTCCGACCGGCGGATGGCGAGCCTGACGTTGGGGGCATCAAAAACAATCAGCCTCCGAGCGTTGGCCACGACCAGCCCGCACTGAACGAGGGAGGCGACGTCGGATCGTCGCTGAGTTCAGTGGCGGTTTGGTTCGCGAGAATCGGCATGAGCTGGATGACGCGGTATCTGGGGCCGAGGTAGCTCGACATCTCCTGTGAGGGGATGAGCATCTCAGTCCCAGCCTGATCGCGAACGGTGCTGCGGAACGAACCGCCGTGGCATCAACCGGGTTGCTTATTCCGAGGGTTCGAAAGTGCAGCGAGCGATCCCCCCCGATCTGTCTCATGCGCGGCTTCCCGCCCGGGAAGACTCGCGGCAGCGTGAGGCAATCGGCGATTTGCACTTGGCAGCCGACCATTTTGCCGGCGCCTGCGAGGAATTTCGGGCCGCGCTTCTGGCGACGCCCGCGGACGCGGCGGGCGAGCGCTGCAGGATCCTGCTGCGCTTGGCCGAGGCCGAGAACTCCCGCGGCGAGTCCGATGCGGCGCTGCGCGCGCTGGCCGAGGCTCACGTGGCGGCCCGCGGTCTCGACGATCCGAGAATCGGCGCCCGCATTGCCGCGAACATGGCGCGGGCCCTGGTCGACCAGGGCGAATACCGGCGCAGCCGCCGCCTCGCGCTCTACGCCTACCGTGTGCTCAAGGATTCAGACGACCACCGGACCGTGGGTCGCGTTGCGGTGGTGTGCGGGCTGTGCTGTGCGCGGCTGGGACAGAACACCGAGGCGATCGAGTGGCTGCAGAACGCCGCCGCGACCTTCCGCCGCATCGACGACAGCGACGGGCTGGTCGCCGCGCTCAACAACCTCGGTCTGGTCTACAAGAACCTGCGCGAGTGGCGTGAAGCGACCCGCTTCCTCGAACAGGCGCTGAAGCTCGACGAGCGCGCCGGGCTGTACGCCCGGATGCGGCTCCACCATCAGAACCTGGGTCTGATCCGCTACCGACTGGGGCTGTGGGATCTGGCCGAAGAGCATTTCCGCCAGTCGCTCAAGATCTCGCGCGACACCGGCCACGTGCCGGGCGAAGCCGCAGCGCTGCTCGCGATCGGGATGCTGTGCCGCCGGCGCCGCCAGCACGAGCGCGCCGAGGAGAGCTATCGCCGTGCGCTCCAGCTCGCCGGCCAGGCGGGTGCTCAGCGCGAGCAGGTGCTGGCCCGCGAGTTCCTGGGCGAGCTGGCGCTCGACCGCGGTGACGCGGCGGGCGCGGTGCAGCTGTTCGAGCCGGCGCTCGAGGACGCGCGCCGCCTGGCGCCCCACGGCGACATGGTGACCGAGCTCGAGACCCGCCTCGGCCTCGCGCTGCTGGGGGCCGGCCGCACCGACGATGCCCAGCCGCACTTGGTGCGCGGCGCCACCCTCAGCGAGCAGATCGGCGACCGCATCGAGCAGGCGATCGCGTGCCGCGCCCTGGCGCGCCTCGATGCCGCGCGTGGCCACGCGGCAGGCATCGAGCACAAGCTTCACGAGGCGGCCCAGTGCTTCGAGCAGCTGAGCGAGTCCTACGAGCTGGCGACCACGCTGGCGGCGTGGGGCGAATATCTGCTGGTGCTGCCGGCGAGCGCGCGGCTGCGGGTGTCGCTCGAGCCGGTCGCCGACGCGGCACGCCGCGCCGCCACGCTGTTCCGCCAGCTCGGTGTGGTGCCGCTCGCTGCCGAGGCGCTGCTCACGCTGGCGCGGCTCGAGGCCGAGCGCGAGCACTACGATCAGGCGGTGTCGCTGCTGGAGCAGGCCGAGTCGTGGCTGATCGAATCGGGCGACCTCGAGGCCGAGGATCGCGCCGGCGCGCTGCGGCGCGAGCTGGAGGAGGCCAACCGGCTGTTCCGCGAGACCTCCGACATGGACGGCCTGCTGGCCCAGGCGGTGAAGCTCGCGGTCGAGAACGCGGGCGGCGACCGCGGTTTCGTGGCCTTCAGCAACGGCGGCGCGCGGCTCGACGTGGTGGCGCAGCACGGCGTGGGTCGCGATCGCGCGCGCCGCATCCTGCGCGTCATCGAGACCATGGGGGGCAGCCGCATCGCCGAGAGCGGACCGGTGTTCTCGAGCCGGGTGGCGGCCGACCCGCGCTTCAATGGCGCGGTGGCCGAGGCGCTCGAGGGCGTGGGCTCGCTGGTGTGCGTGCCGCTCAACTTCCCGTCCCAGGCGCTGGGACTGGTCTACGTCGACCGGCTCAACGACAACCTGCTGGGGGCGTTCAAGCAGCGCGACCTGAACCTGCTCGCGGTGCTCGCGAACACCGCCGCGGTCGCGATCGTCGAGGCCCAGCGCTCGCGCCTCATCGAGGAGAACCGCGAGCTGCGCGACAAGCTCAAGCCCAGCCCGGGCACCGAGCGGGTCGTCACCCAGTCGCGTGAGATGAACAACATCCTCGCCCTGCTCTCGAAGGTGGGCGACAGCTCGGCCACCATCCTGTTCATGGGCGAGACCGGCACCGGCAAGGGCCTGCTGGCCCAGGTGGTGCACGAGATCTCGAACCGGCGCGACCGCACGTTCGTGCAGGTCAACTGCGCCGCGTTGCCCGAGCAGCTGCTCGAGAGCGAGCTGTTCGGCTACGTCCACGGCGCGTTCACGGGCGCGGTCCGCGACAAGACCGGCCTGTTCGAGGAGGCCGAGGGCGGCACCATCTTCCTCGACGAGATCGAGAAAGTGCCCGAGTCGGTGCAGGCGAAGCTGCTCCACGTGCTCGACTGCAGCGAGATCCGCCCGGTGGGCGCGACCCGCAGCAAGAAGGTGAACGCGCGCGTCATCTGCGCCACCGGCTGCGATCTGCGGGAGCGCATCAAGGAGGGCCGGTTCCTCGAGGACCTCTACTACCGGCTCAACGACATCACGGTGCGCGTGCCGACGCTGCGGGAGCGCCGCGAGGACATTCCGGTGCTGGCGCAGCATTTCCTCGAGTTCTACGGGCGGCAGATGGAGCGCGTGGTCAAGGGGCTCTCGCCCGAGGTTATGCGGGTGTTCCTCGACTACGAGTGGCGCGGCAACGTGCGCGAGCTCGAGAAGACGGTGAAGCGCATGGTGGTGCTGGCGGAGGACGGCGACACGCTGGGCGCCGAGCTGCTGCCGCCGGAGATGCGCGAGCAGGCGGCGCCGCTCGCCCAGGCGCCGGTGGGGAAGAGCCTGCGCTCGAACGTGTCGATGCTCGAGCGCCGCATGATCGAGGAGGCTCTGGAGCGCCACCGCTGGAACAAGGCGCGCACGGCGCGCGAGTTGGGCCTCAGCTATCCCACGCTGCTCACCAAGATTCGCACCTTCAGGATCGAGCGGCGCCCGATGGATTGATGCGCCGTCCACGGCGACCGCGGTCCCCTCGGGGACCGCGGTTTTTTTTTGCCACCGTCACCTTCGTGGAACGGCTCCGACTCTCCGGTGACGCCTAGCCAGACTGTATCGGGACGCGATGTAAAATTTCTTTAGTCGCAAGCCTATGATTTTCAATGGCTTGCGTCTCAGCAACGGTCGCGGCCATCGAATTGTTTAGCAAAAGCGGCTTCGCGAGCCACCGATAACCCTGGTGTCGATTCGTCGACGAACTCGTAATGATTTGTCTAGCAAAATGTTACAGCCAATGTTATCGGATGGTCACGGACTGGCACATGGGGTGCTTGGGTACGCGGTCGGAGGGGGGGGACCTCCAAACAAGTTCAGCGGCAGCAAGCTGAACCACCTTCTGGGCTAGCCGGTGCGGTAGGGGGCCAGTCGAGGGTACGAGCCCCAGTCATTCAAGACAGCGCACTGTCCTCTACGACCGGCTAGCTTGGAGTGAATGAAATCTCCCGGGGTGTGCGGCGGTCACCGGCTTCAGGCTCCTGCACCGTCGTCTTGGAAGAATCGGCGCACATCCCGGGTTGTCGTTTCAGCCAGTAAAGGACACCGGTCAAGCGCGACATAGGCCAACACTGGGGGATGTCTCGGCTGTTGTCTCGTGTAGTCGACCGGTGTCCCTCTTCGTACAAGGTGTAGCGGCTCTCGCACAACTGCGCTAACCTTGCACCTGCCGCCCGCCTCGGGGTCAACCCGACGCGGGCGGTCTTCTTTTTGCCCCGCAACGTCTTGAGCGGTTCTGGCGACCGGGCGATATGGCTCACGGCGCTGGCATGGCGGTTGCCCTGATCTCTGTTGTCAGAAGCCGACTTGCGAGGGAAGGAGGCACCCCATGCTGCGCGCGATGCTCGGAACACTGCTCGCCGCCATCCTGCTGCCGGGCTGCTACGACTCGACGCTCGCCCCGCGGGACGTCACCCCGCCCGCAGCCCCGCGTGGTGTCTACTCGGTGACCGGCGACACCCAGGTGACCCTCCACTGGCTCGCGAACACCGAGGCCGATGTCGCGGGCTACAACATCTACGACTCGCCGTGCGCCAACGGCCCCGGCTGTCCGTACTCCCTGGTCGGCACCACCGTTGGCACGTCCTTCGTGGTGAGCGGGCTCGGCAACGGGGCGACCAAGTACTTCGCGGTCGCGGCCATCGACCGGGCCGGCAACGAGAGCGACCTGTCCTACGACGACATCTGGGACACCCCGCGCCCGGCCGGAAGCGGCGCTCTGCTCAGGCCCTGGCAGACCCAGCCGGCGCTGAGCGGGTGGGACTTCGCGGCCCACACCGTGCGGGCCTGGAACGATGCGCGCACCGACGTCTATTTCAGCGCCGACAGCACGATCGACCTGATGCTCACGCGCGATCCGTCCTCCAGTGATATCCAGGACATGGGGTTCGCGAGCTCGCTCGACGCCGTCGACTTCGCCCCGCCCGCGGGCTGGTCCCCGACCGGCTCCGTCGAGCTCATCGTCGGGCACAACTACGTGGTCTGGACCAGCACCAACCACTACGCGAAGTTCCGAGTCATCGGGCTGTCGGGCCAGCTGGTCTTCGACTGGGCCTATCAAATCGATCCTGGCAACGGCCAGCTGCGCGCGACGCCGGCGATGCCGGCAGCGCTGAGCGCCGGCCGTGCGACAACAAAGCCATGAAATCTGCACAATTCTTGACACGTCGGGCGCATCGAAAAGCGTCACAATGGTGACGTTCCGCGCCGGGACGCGGATCTGGCGGACCCGCGAGCGGGCCCGCCTCGGAAGGAGCAAGTCATGAAGCGCTGTCGCTGGACGAGAGCCGCCTGCTGCGCGGTGGCCGTCGCGCTTCCGGGTGTGGCGTCCGCGGGCGGGATGTCGGTCACGGTGTCCGCGGATCGCGGGGCCAACGCGGTGTACCAGCCGGGCGAGCGCATCGAGATCAGCGCGCGCTGCACGGATGACGCGAACCTGCTGGTCTACGACATCGACGCCGAAGGCAAGATCAGCGTGCTGTTCCCGTATCACGGCGAGAACGGTTACGTCGAGGGACACCAGACCGTCGCGATTCCCAGCGCCAACGCCCAGGACGAGCTGGTGGTGCAGGGGCCGGTGGGTCAGGGCTACGTCGTCGCGATCGTGTCGCGCTCGCCATTCCGCGATCTGCCCTGGTACCTGAGGCCCTACAACGCGCAGGCCGAGGGTGTGGGCTACGTCGGCGGCCCCGACAGCAGCGCCGACAACGATGACGGGGTCACGACGCAGGGCACGATCGTCGGTGACCCGTTCGTGGCGATGGAGCGCATCCGGCGCCGCGTGCTCAGCAACCCCGACGATCAGGAGCAGTTCGCCACCGCCTACGTTTCGTACTACGTCCACCAGCAGGTCAACTATCCGCGTTACGTGTGCGCCGATTGCCATCGACCGGGCTACTGGGCGTGGTGGGACGGATTCGATCCGTATTACGCCACCTGCAGCGCGGTGAGCTTCCACGTCAACTTCGGCTGGTACTGGGGCTGGCCGTACTGGGGCGGCTACGTTCCGTACTACGTGTACGTCGTGCGCCCGGCCTGCCCGCCGTATTACCGGCCGTGGATCGGCGCCTGCTACTCGTCGTGGGACGGGTGGGGGCGCTGGAACACCATGTGGGGCGCCCACCTCATCCGCTACAAGCCGGCTGCGCCTCCGGCCACCTACGTCTCGCCGGCGCAGTGGCGCTGGACCCCGGGATGGCAGAACAACCGAAACACGCCGCCGGGATTCATGGTCGCGGGCACCGCGCGCACCGCTTCGCGCATGCCGGTGGCGCCGGTGTCCAGCGACCCGGTGGTCGCCCGCACCGATTGGCGCCCGGGCGGCGAGCTGCGCGCCCCGGTCGGGCGTGCACCGGCGTCCGAGGTTCCTCCGGTGCCGGGTGTGACGGTCGGCGCAGCCACCCGCGCCTTCACGCGCGACCCGGCGATCCAGGCTCAGGGCCGCCAGAACCTCACGGCGCCCGGCAGTGCGCCGAACCCGCCGACCGTTGGCGAGGCGGTGCGGCGCCCCGTCGACCGCGGCCCATCGCAGCCCAGCGTCCAGCCGTCGAATCCGGCCCGCATGCCGGTCCCGGGACCCGCGCGCTACTATCAGCGCCAGGGTCCGTCGGCCGAACCGCAGCGGTACTACCAGCGCCAGAGCGCACCGGTGTTCAGCCAGCCGCGCTATCAGCGACCCGGTCCCGCAAGTTATCCGCAGCGCAGCTTCCAGCGCGCCGCCCCGCAGCACTACGCGCCGGCGGGTGGCGGTCAGCCGGGAGGTGGGCGGTCGGGTGGCGCGGCGCGAGGACAAGGACAACACGTGGGGAGCGGCGGCC
>Ga0306925_10002529_pt1 | contig 15821 bp, 9 predicted proteins | sample flu12Cox44000176_FD_203755 | JGI IMG/M metagenome (GOLD analysis project Ga0306925, IMG submission 203755) | Lab enrichment of tropical soil microbial communities from Luquillo Experimental Forest, Puerto Rico - flux8day.12C.oxic.44.000.176 (v2)... | ecosystem: Environmental > Terrestrial > Soil... | reverse complement strand
CGGCAACGTCATGTACGTCCATGGGCCGTTCCCGAACCCGGTCTACGCGCTCGACCTCAACAACGACGCCAAGATCCTCTGGAAATACGAGCCCAAGCAGGATCCGAACGTCATCCCCGTGATGTGCTGCGATAGCGTCAATCGCGGGGTTGCCTACGGCGACGGCAAGATCTTTTTGCATCAGGCGGATACCACGCTGGTTGCGCTCGATGCCAAGGACGGCAAGGTCGTGTGGCAGGCGAAGAACGGCGACCCGGCGAAGGGCGAGACCGGCACGTCGGCGCCGATGGTGGTCAACGACAAGGTGCTGGTCGGTATTTCGGGCGGCGAGTTCGGCGTGGCGTGCCACGTGACCGCTTATGAGCTGAAGACCGGTAGGCGGGTGTGGCGCGCGTACTCTTCGGGGCCGGATGACCAGATCCTGTTCGACCCGGCGAAGACGACCGCGCTCGGCAAGCCGGTCGGCAAGGACTCGAGCCTCAAGACCTGGGAAGGCGATCAGTGGAAGATCGGCGGCGGTTGCACCTGGGGTTGGCTCTCCTACGATCCCCAGCTGCAACTCGTCTATTACGGCTCTGGCAATCCCTCGACCTGGAACCCAACCCAGCGGCCGGGCGACAACAAGTGGTCGATGACGATCTTTGCGCGCAACCCGGACACCGGGATGGCCAAGTGGGTCTATCAGATGACCCCGCACGACGAGTGGGACTTTGACGGCGTCAACGAGATGATCCTCGCCGATCAGCGGATCGGGGGTCAGGCGCGCAAGCTACTGGTGCATTTCGACCGCAATGGCTTGGGCTACACGCTCGACCGCGACACCGGCGAGCTGCTCGTGGCCGAGAAATACGATCTGGTGGTCAACTGGACCAGCGGCGTCGACATGAACAAATCGTCGCCAGACTACGGCCGGCCGAAGGTCTTGCCGCAATACTCGACCGAGAAAAAGCAGGACGTAAACGTCAAGGGCATCTGCCCGGCGGCGCTCGGCACCAAGGACCAGCAGCCGGCAGCGTTCTCGCCCGACACGGGTCTGTTCTACGTGCCGACCAACCACGTCTGCATGGACTACGAGCCGTTCCGGGTAAGCTACACGGCGGGCCAGCCCTACGTCGGGGCAACGCTGTCGATGTATCCTCCTCCCGGCGAGAGCAACATGGGCAACTTCATCGCCTGGGATGCGCGCACCGGCAAGATCGTCTGGTCGGTGAAGGAGCCGTTCTCGGCGTGGTCGGGCGCCTTGGCGACGGCCGGCGGCGTGGTGTTCTACGGCACGCTCGAAGGCTATCTCAAGGCCGTCGACGCCAAGACGGGCAAGGAACTCTACAAGTTCAAGACCCCGTCCGGCATCATCGGAAACGTCACGACCTATGAGCATAACGGCAAGCAGTACATTGCGATCCTGTCGGGCGTCGGCGGCTGGGCCGGTATCGGTCTGGCGGCGGGTCTGTTGGCGCCTGGCGAAGCTGCAGGATGGCATGGTGCGGTGCATCCGGGGCGACAAGCTGGTTCCTCGGAGCAGATGGTTGAAACGGCCGGTCTCGGTGCGGTCGGGGGTTATGCTGGGCTGCGCAACTACACGTCGCTTGGCGGAACACTCACTGTCTTCGCACTGCCGCGGCAGTGAGAGACGTCACGCCTGATCGATCCGGTGCGCGGAATCAAACCGCGCGCCGGTTTGGTGGCTGGGCGGCGCTCGAACTCGTCCAGGATCGAGCAGTGCAAGCAAGCTTCGTGCTGACCGCGATTACCGTTGTGGCGCTTGGCGGCGCTGCCCTCGCCGACGCCAGTGGCGATCCCGGCGCAGTAAAGAACGAGGACGGGAAATACTACGACAAGGAGAGCAATCCGACCTACAAGGTGCAGAGCGACGGAACGGTGGATTGGTTCACCTATTCAGGCTACCGCCGCTACCACTCCGATTGCCATGTCTGTCATGGTCCCGACGGCGAAGGATCGAGTTACGCGCCAGCGCTCAGCCATGTCTTGAAGACGATGAACTATCCCGACTTCGCCAACGTTGTCGTCAACGGGCGCAAGAACGTCAACACGGCGCAGGAGAGCGTCATGCCGTCGTTCGGCACCAATCCGAACGTCATGTGCTACATCGAGGACATCTTCGTCTATTTGCGGGCGCGCGCCAATGACGCCGTTCCGCGCGGAAGACCGCAAAAGCACGAAGACAAGCCCGAGGCGACGACCCAAGCGGAGAACAGCTGCCTCGGGCACAAGAGCTGAGCGCTACCGGGCACCAGGCCGGACCTCGGCGCGTTCCGACGCAGCCAAAGGCTCGACGAGAACAGATCGATGACGAATTCCGCGAACGGCGAGTGGCTCCGGTTGAGCTTGTACGTTTCGTGCACGGCGGTTGCGGCCACGTTCCTATCCGGAAAACTGCTCGCGCAAGCCGTCGAACGCCCGGATTGGTCGATCGAGCTCGTTGATCCCAAGGTGCTCAGGGTCTGCGCCGACCCGCACAACATGCCGTTCTCGACCGAGGGCGGGGAAGGCTTCGAGAACAAGGTCGCCCAACTTCTTGCCGACAAGCTCGGTAAGGGTCTGGCCTATGCTTGGTATCCGCAGGCCACCGGTTTCGTGCGCAACACGCTTGCCGCCCACAAGTGCGACGTCATCATGGGTGCTCCCCAAGGAGACGACCTCGTGCAGGTCACGAACCCGTATTACCGCACGGCCTATGCACTTGTTTTCAAGCGAGGCAACGGCCTCGACGGCGTCGAAACCCTGGAGGATCCGCGCCTTAAGGGCAGGCGCATCGGGATCGTCGCCGGCACACCTCCCGGCAATAACATGGCCGTCAACGGCCTGATGGCCAGGGCGAAGCCCTATCCGCTCATGGTCGATACCCGCGTCGACTCCTCAGCCGTCGCGATGATGCGCGACCTCGATGCGGGGGAGATCGATGCGGGTGTCCTCTGGGGACCGATGGCCGGCTATTACGCGCGGCAGCTGAATGCCGCGGCGACCGTGGTTCCGCTGGTCAAGGAGACGAGCGGCCCACGCCTCGCCTATCGCATTGCCATGGGCGTACGCTACGCCGATCAGGACTGGAAGCGTCTGCTCAATCGCCTGATCGCGGAGAACCGGCCTACCATCAACAAGATCCTACAGAGTTTCGGCGTGCCGCTGCTCGACGAGAGCGATCGACCCATCACCGAGGATGCGGGCAGTAAGTAAATGAAATTGATAGTTTCGCCGGCGTTGTTATGTTGAGCTTGTTGGCACGGGCTGTCGCTTCTGCGCGTTGTGAAGAAAAGAAGCGCCGCTCTTCGAGTTCTAAATTAGCACTATCGCAACCAACATAACCCGGTCCCCATCGTTCCCCGAGTGATGCCGACAGGCTGGCCGGAAGCTGGTGTTCGACCCAGCGAGGCCACTCCCTCCCTCACCGCTCCCGCGCGTGAGATCGTCAGGATGATAGGTCCACGTTGTTCGAGCGTTTGCTCATGGCAGAGCAAATACGGTGAGCTGACCGCCGAGCGACGTGTAGTTGCGCAGCGCTGCGAATCCGCTCACCGCGCCTAAGCCTTCGGTCGGACCCGTCAAGCCCGCAGCGAGGCCGATACCGGCCCAGCCGCCGACGCCCGAGAGAACCGCGATGTACTGCTTGCCGCCATGCTCGTATGTCATCACGTTCCCGACGATGCCCGACACGGTCTTGTACTTGTAGAGTTGCTTGCCGGTCTTGGCGTCGACGGCCTTGAGATAGCCTTCGAGCGTGCCGTAGAACACCACACCGCCGGCCGTCGCCAAGGCGCCCGACCAGACCGAGAACTGTTCGGGGACCGACCAGACGATCTTGCCGGTCTTGCCGTCCCAGGCGATGAAGTTGCCCAGGTTGGATTTGCCGGGAGGCGGATACATCGAGAGCGTCGCCCCGACATAGGGCTGGCCTGCTGTGTAGCTTACACGGAACGGCTCATAATCCATACAGACGTGCGCGGTCGGTACGTAGAATAGTCCGGTATCTGGCGAGAATGCCGCCGGCTGCTGGTTCTTTGCGCCGATCGATGATGGACAGATGCCCTTGACGTTCACGTCCTGCTTGTTCTCGGTCGAGTACTGGGGCACGACCTTGGGTCGGCCGTAGGTCGGCGATGACTTGTTCATGTCGACGCCGGTGGTCCAGTTGACCGTCGGATCGTACTTCTCGGCCACGAGCAACTCGCCGGTGTCACGATCGAGGGTGTAACCCAACCCATTTTTGTCGAAGTGCGTCAGCAGTTTGCGCGCCTGACCGCCGACCTGCTGATCGGTGAGGATCATCTCATTGACGCCGTCGTAGTCCCACTCGTCGTGGGGCGTCATCTGATAGACCCACTTGGCCACGCCGGTGTCCGGGCTACGCGCGAAGATGGTCATCGACCACTTGTTGTCGCCCGGTCGCTGACTCGGGTTCCAGGTCGAGGGGTTGCCAGAGCCGTAGTAGAACAGGTTCAGTTGCGGATCGTAGGAGATCCAGCCCCAGGTGCAGCCGCCACCGATCTTCCACTGATCGCCCTGCCAGGTCTTCAGACTCGAGTCCTTGCCGACCGGCTTGCCGAGCGAGGTGGTCTTGTCGTCGAACAGGATCTGGTCATCCGGACCTTCCGAGAACGCGCGCCACACCCGCCGCCCGGTCTTCAGGTCGTAGGCGGTCACGTGGCATTGCACGCCGAATTCGCCGCCTGAAATGCCGACCAGAACCTTGTCCTTGATCACCATGGGGGCGGAGGTGCCGGTCTCACCCTTTGCTGGATCGCCGTTCTTGGCCCGCCACACGACCTTGCCGTCCTTGGCGTCGAGCGCCACCAGCGTGGTGTCGGCCTGATGCAGGAAGATCTTGCCGTCGGCATAGGAGAGCCCGCGATTAACCGTATCGCAGCACATCACCGGAATGACATTGGGATCCTGCCTCGGCTCGTATTTCCAGAGGATCTTACCGTCGTTGTTCAGGTCGAGCGCGAGGACCGGATTCGGAAACGGCCCGTACACGTACATCACGTTGCCGATCACGAGCGGCCCGCCCTCGTGGCCACGCAGAACGCCGGTCGAAAACGTCCACGCCACCTGCAGCTTGCCGACATTGGCGGCGGTGATTTGCTTGAGCTGAGAGTAACGTTGGTTGGCGTAATTTCCTGTCGGCATCACCCAATCCTTCGGGTTCTGCGACATTTTGATCAGTTCGTCGTTGGCATAGGCGGCGCCGGCAGCCAGGGCTGCAACGGCGCTTAAGCAGGTTGTGAGCAGGAAATTGCACATCAGAGTCCTCCCTGCGAGTCGTCGAGGGTTGACCGACAAACGCGAACACCCCAGTGCCGCGGGTCGGCACCCGTTTGGATGGGAAGAGCTTCCAACAGCGTGTCACAGGGTTGCGAGGCATAAGGGGCACGGCGCGCTCATGCCCCCGCCTAGCTTACGAAGAAACGCCAGGATTCCCATCGAGCTGACGCTCTTGAAGGCGGAAATTTGTGGGGAAAGTCTACTCATGGTAGCGCGAACACTATGAGCTGACCGCCGAGCTGCGTATAGTTACGCAGCCCTGCGAATGCGCCCACCGCGCCTAAGCCGGCTGTCGGATCCGTCAAACCAGCCGCCAGGCCGATACCGGCCCAGCCGCCGACCCCCGAAAGGACCGCGATATACTGCTCGCCGCCGTGCTCGTATGTCATCACGTTCCCCACGATGCCCGAGGGGACCTTGAACTTGTAGAGCTGCTTGCCGGTCTTGGCGTCGACGGCCTTGAGATAGCCTTCGAGCGTGCCGTAGAACACCACGCCCCCAGCGGTCGCCAAAGCGCCTGACCAGACCGAGAACTGTTCGGGGACCGACCAGACTATCTTGCCGGTCTTGCCGTCCCAGGCGATGAAGTTACCCGTATTGGATTCGCCGGGAGGCGGGTACATGGACAACGTCGCTCCCACATAGGGTTGGCCTGCGGTGTAGCTCACCCGGAACGGCTCGTAGTCCATACAAAGGTGCGTGGTCGGTACGTAGAACAGCCCGGTATCTGGCGAGAATGCCGCGGGCTGCTGGTTCTTTGTGCCCATCGATGATGGGCAGATGCCTTTGACGTTCACATCCTGCCTCTCGGTCGAGTACTGGGGCACGATCCTCGGTCGGCCGTAGGTCGGCGATGACTTGTTCATGTCGACGCCGGTGGTCCAGTTGACCTTCGGGTCGTACTTCTCAGCCACCAGCAACTCGCCGGTGTCGCGGTCAAGCGTGTAGCCCAACCCATTTTTGTCGAAGTGCGTCAGCAGTTTGCGCATCTGGCCGCCGATCTGCTGATCGGTGAGGATCATTTCGTTGACGCCGTCGTAGTGCCACTCATCGTGGGGGGTCATCTGATAGACCCACTTGGCCGTGCCGGTGTCCGGATCGCGAGCGAAGATCGTCATCGACCACTTGTTGTCGCCGGGACGCTGGCTCGGATTCCAGGTCGAAGGGTTGCCGGAGCCGTAGTAGATGAGGTTCAGCTGAGGATCGTAGGAAATCCACCCCCAGGTGCAGCCACCGCCGATCTTCCACTGATCACCCTGCCAAGTCTTCAGGCTCGAGTCCTTGCCGACGGGCTTGCCGAGCGACGTCGTCTTGACAGGATCGACCAGAATCTGGTCATCGGGCCCAACCGAGAAGGCCCGCCACGTGCGCTTGCCGGTCTTGAGATCGTAGGCGGTCACGTGGCATTGCACGCCGAATTCGCCGCCCGAAATCCCGACCAGGACCTTGTCCTTGACCACCATCGGGGCCGACGTGCCGGTCTGACCTTTCGAGGGATCGCCGTTCTTGGCCTGCCACACGACCTTGCCGTACTTGGCATCGAGCGCGACCAGCGTGGTATCGGCCTGATGCAGGAAAATCTTGCCGTCGGCATATGCCAGCCCGCGATTGACCGTATCGCAGCAGATCACGTTGATGACGTTCGGGTCCTGTTTGGGCTCGTATTTCCAGAGAATCTTGCCGTCGCTCTTAAGATCGAGCGCCAACACCGGATTGGGGAACGGCCCATGCACATACATGATATCGCCGAGCACGAGCGGTCCGCCTTCGTGGCCGCGCAAAACGCCGGTGGAAATTCCCCAGGTCGCCTGGAGATTGCCGACATTGGCCGCGGTGATCTGCTTGAGCTCAGAGTAACGTTGGTTGGCGTAATTTCCTGTCGGCATCACCCAATCCTTCGGGTTCTGCGACATTTTGATCAGTTCGTCGTTGGCATGGGCGGCGCCGGCGGCCGCCGCCTTTGCCTTGCGCTCCTCGTCTGCCTTCAGGGCGGCTAGCCGTTGTTGCTCGGCTTCCTCGGCCTTGCGTCGTGCCTCGGCGTCGGCAGCTGCCGCCTTAGCCTTGCGCTCCTCATCTGCCTTCACGGCGGCTAGCCGTTGTTGCTCGGCTTCCTCGGCCCTGCGTCGTGCCTCGGCGTCGGCAGCTGCCGCCCTTGCCTTGCGCTCCTCATCTGCCTTCATGGCTTCCTCGGCCTTGCGTCGTTCCTCGGCCGCATTCGGCTGCTCCACCCTAATCGTCCGCGCGACCCGGAAGCCCTGATAGTCGTCCCGGTAGTTGGAGGTGCTCCCGCTGCGGACGGCCGAGCCGAGATACTCCGGATTTTTGTACCAGGAACCGCCGCGAACCACGCGGCGACTGCAATCGCCATCGGTCCAAGCCGAGCCGTTAGTCGGGGCCCCCTCGTAACTCCCGTGCCAGCAATCTTCCACCCACTCAACCACGTTGCCGTGCATGTCGTGCAGGCCGAACGCATTGGCCGCGTGCGGGAAAGAGCCGACCGGAGCCGTTTGTTGTTTTCCGTCCCATTCACTGTCGCAACCTTTGCAGTTGGCCATCGGCTTCCCGTCCTTCTTGATGTCGTCACCCCAAGAATAATTGGTGGTGCTGCCAGCGCGCGCCGCGTATTCCCACTCGGCTTCGGAAAGCAGTCGATAGTCCTTGCCGGTCCATTTCGAAAGCCAGGTGACGTATTCCTTGGCGTCGTCCTCGCTCACATTGATCACCGGCCGAGTGCCGCGCCCCCAGCCCTGATCGCGTGGCCTGACCGAGCAGCCGCCAAGCGTAACGCACGTATCCCATTCTTCGAACGTCACCTCGAATTTGGAAACGGCGAACGGCTTGGCAATCGTGACCTCATGCTGCTGGCTTTTTTCTCCCATCATGAATTTTCCCGCCGGCACCACCACCATCTGCGGGCAGTGCGCGCACTCCAGAAAAACTCCTTCTGGCTCGAGCGCGGCTTCGATGGCGGGAGCGAGCGGCTTGGGCCCGGACCACATCTGCCAGCGCAGTCCGAAATATTCTGAATTTGTCCAAATTGCAGCTGCAATGCCTGCGCAGCTGGTAAATAGAAGCATAACGATGAGTCCGTATTGCAGCTGCCGCTGGCGCGCTGCATTTCTGCGGCTGGCATCGACCAGTTTCTCGACCAGCAGAAAATTCCCGCCATAGCGCGCGGCCCAGGGAGGATTCACATGCCGTTCTTGCCACCATTTCCACCGCTCTTCCGTAGTCGCCGGAGAGAGAATGCGCCGCTTGTTTGTCTCAAATCCTTTGGCCTCGACCAGCAACGAACGCCAGACCAAACCATCATCGAATTCGCGCTTGAGCCACCCATCGTGTTGATCGGCCAGCTTGCTCCAGCAGCGGATCAGCGCTTCGTGGCTGATATCGATGGGCGTACTATCCGTGATCGGTTCCTTGGAATAGGGGGTGAGAAACGACACGTTGTCACGGCGAAACAAATCGATGATCTGACGCAGCGTGTCCGGTGCAGTTTCAGTCACCGCCACGAGTTCGCGAAATGCCTGCGGCCTGCGGATGCCCCTGCCGTCAACGTTGAGGTCGGTCAGCGCGCGGAACAGTCGTTCCACCACAAAGCGATGCGCAATGTCCGGGGCGGCTTCGGCCAGCACCGTGTCGGCATGCTTCGAGAGGAGATTGACGAGTCCGCCGGCCTGTTCGAGCGCCGCAGCACCGAGCACGATTTTGATTTTCTCACCCGGCTTGGCCTTCGCCACCGCCGCATTCCACGCATGGTTCCACAGGTGCATCAGGCCGTGCTGGATCAGCGGCAGCTCGTCCTCGCGTCCCGCCGCCTCGGCGATGAGTCTTTCGGCAAGCTCCAAGCTGACCTCGCCGGCATAGAGCGTTGCCGGTCGGCGGATCGCGCGCATCAGCGCGTCGCGGTCCATGGCGGGCAGAAGGTACTGGGTCCGATTGATGGCTTCAGCCAAGCCTTTGAACCGTCCGCACTCGCCCAGAAATTCGGAACGCATGGTGACGACCACATGCACCGTCGCGGGCGCATCGGCTTTCCCCGTAGCAACGCCTTGCGGGGAAATATCGGAATCCTTGCTGTCGTTTCGATTGTTGCGCAGGAGGAGCGCAACGAACAGCTCTGCCTCCTCGCGGCTCGTTTCCTTCTCGAACCGGAACAGTTCCTCGAATTGATCGACAAGGATGCACAGGCGTCGCCCCTCGGCGCCCTTGAACAAGGCGAACACCGATGCGAGCGTCGCGTCGCGCCGGCTGAAGGCGCGCACGATCTCGTCGACACGCGCGACGTCCTCGGCGCGGCCTTCCAGCTGTGCAAACGCCGTGGCGAGGTTCCACAGTGGCCCGCCGGATGGCCGCATGCTGAAGGTCTGCCACGGCGTGCCGACCCTCAGATGCTGCCCAGCAAGCCGCGGCAGCACGCCGGCGCGCGCGAGCGAGGATTTTCCCGAACCCGACGCGCCATGGATGAGCACGAGGCGATGCGCCGCCAGCCGCTCGATCACCTCGTCGATCATCTGCTCGCGACCAAAAAAGGTCGACCATTCGTCGGCCTCAAACGGCCGCAGCCCCGGATAGGGCGATTTCGGCCGGACCGTGGTAAGAAAGTCGGCGCTCGACAGCTGCTGTGGGCTCACAACGCGGCGGCCCTTTGCGAGCTTTCGAGCCAGCCGCGGAACTTGCCCCGCCAGTCGTCGCCGGCAAGATCGAAACGCTCGATGTCGTAGCCCGACACGTCGATTGGCAACGGCCCGCCGGAGCGGTCGAGCACCGCGCAGGGCAGCTTTGCGCCGCGGGCGATCTGCATACGCTCGCGCTCCTTCATGCCGATGTCGATGAGATCGCCGGCAAAACGCGGATCGCCGTCGCCACGCACAAGTGCGAGCGCATCGCAGCGCATCGCAGTCTCGATGCGGATGCGGCTTTCGCGCGTAAAATCGGCCAGGTCACGACCCGGATCGATGACGGAGGTCAATGGCTCGATGCCATCCGCTCTGAGGATGTTCTTGACTTCGTCACGAACGGGAACGTGCTCGGCGCGCGCGTGGAGATAGATGCGCCGCGGTCCCGGGGCGGGCGCGGTGTGCACGACGGCATTCGACTTACTCCGACGGTCGGCGATAGCACCCAATTCGCGCAGGCGCGTGATCAGTGCGGTGCGCAATTGCCCGAGCTGGCGCACATAGTCCTCGTACTTCTCGCGACTGCCGCGCCAGCCGAAGGGCATCGGGTCCTTGGCGTCGTGGAACGGGAAGCCGGGCAGCGTACTGCCGCGCTGGTCGCGCAGAAAATCTGGCCAGTCACCTTCGGTGGTGCGGATGGCGCGCAAGACGAAGATGCGGCCCTGCTCGCGCGAGCGATCCTCTTGCTCGCGGAACCATTCGTGCTCGTCCTTGCACCAGGCCGAGGCGAGATAGGGTGGCGACATCACGATCAGCAGGATAGCGGCCTGCTTGACCTTGGCCCGCAGCTCGTCGGTCAGATGGATGGTGGGGTCGATTTTCTCGTCGCGCCAGATGTGCAGGGACTCGAACTCACTATCGACGATGCGGATGTCGGTCTCGAGACGGCGGATCAACTCGAGCGTCCAGTCCTTCAGCGGCGTTTCCGTCTCGCTCGCTCGCGCGCCGTGCGAATAGCTGACAAAAACGTCGTATTCAAAATGCGGTTGGAGAAATGCCATCCGCCAGGACCTCGATAACCGTGCTTGAGCCTCATCCGCCCCGGGAATTTTACCGGCCGGTTTGACGCTGTCGAGGCCGCCTAAGGCCATAGATCGGGGCCGGCCCGTGGGATTACGTCTCAGGGTGATGCGATCAACGGCTAGTTTGCAGTGCAGAAATCCCGAGCCGCCCATGTCGGCTCGGGGTCAGACCCGGTCATTCGGCGATGCCGGCTCAATGTCCGATTTGCCTGAAAGCCGACACGACTGGGCGATTTATGAGTATACACGCCCTAGCGTGCATGGTTGAACAGGCGATTGGGACCCGTCGGCAGGCCGTCGAAGCCGATTTCGCAGCGATAGCCGCGCAGCTCGAGTTGCCGCTTCGCCGACCTGTGGCATGGCTCGCATAAGCTCTGCAGCCTGCCGGCGCCGCCATCACAATCCCGCGTTCCAGGCAGAACCCGGGGGGCTCAATGCCTCACGCGCTACCAGCTTCCTCGTCGTCTCAAAGAGCGGGCGCAAGTCTAACGGTGGTCTGGGTTTTCCATTCGACATCGTCGGTACCGCACGATAATGGCGCGGATCGATCTGCCACGACACGATTGTTGGGGTGGCTTCGCCGCGCTCGCCGGTTGGGGCGACCGCTGGGTCCGGCGACGCGCATCCCGGCACTGATCATCTCGCCGTTCGCTAGGCGTGGCTATGTCGATCACACCGCCTATGACACCTCCTCAATCCAGAAGCTGATCAACGCGCGGTTCGGCCTCGAGCCGCTGCCCGGCCTGCGCGAGAAGATCGGCGATCTGACCAATGCGCTCGATCTGCCATAGCTAGACTAGTTTCATGGGAAGCGTGGCCGATCTAAGCCCAAGGTCAATCTGGTAATCAGCTGATGCCTTTATTCAACGGGTTATTCTCAACCTCCGCGAAACGGTTGGACGCTCCGGAAACGGTCGGAAACGTCGTCGCGGCTACCTAACCTGCATGCAGTAGAGCGAGGCCGAGCGTGGCCCATCGTCCCCAGGGCTTCACGTCGCTGGACAAGTAGCACCTTTCTAGAGCAGCCACGCGCCTTGCATTCTGCTTCGCGGTTGGGCGTCTTTGGTGGCATCGATCGGCGTCGTCCCAAGGCATAGCATAGGCCCCTCGATAGCTATCCTATTTGGGTTTTCCGCGTTGCCGCGTCTTCCGCAAGCGCACCCCGGGCCCTCCGTCGTTCTCATCCAGGAACTCGACGCCCGCCTTTGTGAGCACACGCTCGATCAATTCCAGTGATGTCTCGTCGCCGGCGTAGCGACCCACCTCTATGTTGGTGATCGTGTTGCGGTGAAGGCCGGTCGCTGCAGCCAAGTCCCTAACCGTCCAATTCAGGGCCGCTCGGGCCATTCGCAATTGTGCGCTTGTCACAGGCATAATGCTGTGCTATTGTCACATGTGCTCTTGTCACAGAACATCAATGCGGCTACGGAGGCAGTTATGTCCGTTGTACATAGTTCGACCTATCTTAGACAACGGTCGAGGTTGGATCGTAGGCAGTTTATCGGCGGATCCGACGCCAGGATTATCATGGGCAGCGATGAGGCCGCCCTTGTCCGCCTGTGGCGCGAGAAACGGGGCGAGACCGAGCCAGAGGATTTATCAGGCAATCTCATCGTGCAGCTCGGAGCTGCAACCGAGTCCCTCAACCGCTCCTGGTTCGAGCGCAATACCGGCCGGCGGGTCCGTGACGTGCAACGCCGCGTCAAGCACTCGGCCATTCCTTGGATGGCAGCAACCCTGGACGGCATCGTGGAGGGCATCGAGGCGGTGTTCGAGGCCAAGTTCATGCTGCCGTGGTCGTTCTCCGAGGAGGCAGCTGCCGAAAAGTACAGCGCCCAGCTCCAGCACAACATGTGGGTCACCCACCTTCGGAGCTCGGTGCTTTCAATCATCACTGGCGGTGGAAAGTGGGTCGAGATCGCGATTCCCATGGACCCACTTTACCTCAGCGTCCTGGTCTCGGCGGAAAAGAAGTTCTGGCGCTGCGTCCAATCCGGCGAACCGCCCCACCTCATCAGTGCCGAGCCGCCGCGCCCGCACATCGAGGCAATCCGCATCGTCGATATGAGCACGTCGAATTCCTGGGCACAGTTCGCCGCGCTCTTTTGCAAGACCCGGAGCGCCTTTCTCGACCACGAACGGGCCAAGAGCGAGCTCAAAGCCTTGATGCCCGAGGATGCCAAGGAGGCGATTGGGCACGGCGTGAAAGCCAAGCGCTCGAAATCGGGGGCGGTGAGCTTTGATGTGCTGGAGACGGAGGCCTCCCATGCCCCGGTCCAGTGAAACGATCGCGGCGCTGGCCTCGGCCTTGGCCAAGGCTCAAGCCGAACTCATCAATCCGGAAAAGTCGCTCACGGCCACCATCCGTACCGGCCGGCCAGGGGATTGCGAGCGCAGCTTCCGGTATGCGCCGCTCTCGAGCGGCCTCGACATCGTGCGCAAAACGCTCGGCCAGCACGAGATTGCCACTGTGCAGACGACCGCGATCGATCACACCGCCGGCATGGTGAATTTGACCACCACGCTCGCCCACGCTTCGGGCGAGTGGATCGCGTCCGATTGGCCGGTTTGTCCGATCGCCGAGACGGCTAATCCCCAGCGCATGGGCGCCGCGCTGACCTACGCGCGCCGTTACGCCTTGTTCACGCTCGTCGGCATCGCCGGTGAGGACGATTTGGACGTACCCGATCTTTGTGATGGTCCTCGCTCGCCAACGCCCTCAGCCGACGAACACTCGCTCAAGCCGATGGAGGGCCGACCTCGGCTGCCGCCGCGAATGCTCAGCAACGGACAGGCTCGTGACGGCCGAAAGGGCGAGACCCCGGTGACCCTCGATCCTGACCAATCGGCCGCGCTGTGCGAAAATCTGCTGACCGAGCTTAGGAACATCACCTCGGCTGATCTCGCCGCAGCTTGGGCGGGTGAGGCGCTGACCGCCAAGAACAGCCTCACGACGACCGATGCCAAGCTCGTGGAGGACGCCTTTGAGCGGAGGCTATCGGAACTCTCATCATCCGATGCGGCGGCACCCTCAAATGGTGAGCTTTCGGTGCCTCAGATTTCGGAGGCGCGGGCGATTGCTACCTCCGACAGCACTGACGCTGGTCAAGCGAAGGGCATCGACAAGAGCATTCTCACGGTCGCTGCCCCGCGTCGGTATCGCAACCGGGAGCACCTTCGCTACGTCGCCCAACAGGCATGTCTCGTGTGCGGCCGCAGGCCCTCCGACCCCCACCACCTCGGATTTACCCAGCCCCGTGCGCTCGGCCGCAAGGTCAGCGATGAGTTCGCGGTCCCTCTCTGTCGCGGGCATCATCGTGCGGTGCATCGCTCGCGCGACGAGCGCGCGTGGTGGAGGCAAGCCGGCCTTGACCCGATCCGGGTTGCCCGCAGGCTCTGGAAGGCGACGCGCGGAATCGGACAGCGGCGGTCCCAACGAGCGACATTACCTCGGCCGCATGCCGCTGCCGCGACCTCGCATCCAGCCCCAAAGAACGAGGAAGTCAGCGCCACCGCAACGCCGCAAGAAGAAACCCGCTTACCGGATCTTCCGGGTTAGCAGGGTGAGAAGGGGCTGGATGCTCGAGGATGCGATGTGGAGACCTAACGAACGGGTGGAGGAGGATGCCTCGGACCCGCCCGGTATGACCCGCACAGCAAACGCCGCCGCCCACGCCGCCGCGCATGGCGTGATGGGCTTGCTGACCAAACCGTCGTTCAGGGTCTCGAAGATGTTCAATCCTACCGAGCGTTCGAGCGTGCCCTCGTCGGCAGTGTCGATCCTCGATCCGTGATCGAACTTGCGCTCGTTCATCGACTCGCAAGCCTGGTGTGGCGACTTCATCGCGCCAACGCGATCGAAACCGGCCTGTTTGAGATCCAGGGCGAATTTCTACCCGCGCGCCCGCAAGGCCCGCCCCACAGACCCAGTCAACCAGGAACCCTCCCAACTCGCACTCTGGCCAATGGTCACAAGACAGTCCCTGGCTCGAACGGACGAGACGATCCGCTGGCCAGCAACCAAGAACCACTGTCCACGACGTCCACGCGCCCGCCGCTCGCACCATGGTCGAAGTCCAGCGCCATCGCCCAATGTTTCCTGCGCCTCTCCAATCATGGCCCAACCTTGCTTGACGACGTGGGACGCTACGAAGCGAAACTATGGCGGCAGCAGTGCAAACGATTTGGACGCTTGACGCTATCAGACGCCCTCCACCGACCCCGGCGCGGCGGTCGCTTCGCAAGCCCTTCATGCCCTTTTTCTGGGATGCGGAGCACATGAGGTGACCGGTCCATGTGCGTTTCAGCTCATTCCCAATTGCAAACTAATAGTGGCGACTATCCGAAGGTTGAGTGGCTTGCCGTGGACGCATCGCTCCAGAACTCTCATCCCCCGAAACTTCGGACTGTCCGAGCGACGATCCTACTACTCAGCCTCGTCTCCTGGATGCTCATACCACCCTTGCCGATAGTTAATATCAGATCAGTCGGTGATTCGTTGTGTCGAGTAGGGAGGCGTTTGTGTCCGCGGAGAGCATCGGCAAGACGGAAGTCACATCACCCAACGTTCCGGAACGAGCGAGGCGATTTGCGTGGCTTGGCCCGCCGCCCCTTTTCGAGGGGGAGGACACGGCGGCCTATGATGAGCTACTGGCCCGAATTTCGGGCGCTATGAAGCCAGCCGACATTTTTGAGGAGGTTTGGGTCCGAGATATCGTCGATCTCAGCTGGGAGGTGCTCCGGTTACGTCGTTTGAAGGCGAGCCTCATGACGGCCACGGCGTATGAGGGACTCCACAAAATTCTGGAACCGTTTTTAGAGCTCTACGACGAGAGGGATC
>Ga0306925_10002525_pt1 | contig 15827 bp, 14 predicted proteins | sample flu12Cox44000176_FD_203755 | JGI IMG/M metagenome (GOLD analysis project Ga0306925, IMG submission 203755) | Lab enrichment of tropical soil microbial communities from Luquillo Experimental Forest, Puerto Rico - flux8day.12C.oxic.44.000.176 (v2)... | ecosystem: Environmental > Terrestrial >... | reverse complement strand
TTGGTTCTGCTGCAACCATCCTCCGTGGAAGGAATGTCGCCAGTAGGAGTAACGTGAAAGTGGCTCTGCGACGAATTTCCAGGAAGTTTCCAGCCTCCGCGCGCTCTTTCCGCCTCATTGTCATCTTTTTGCTGAGTTGCGCATTCCTGCGATCAACCGAGGCCCAGCCCTGCGGCACGCAGGGTGTCGCGGTGCAAGTGCTTGGTTCCGGAAGGCCAGAGCTGCAAGACAAGCGAGCCTCGAGCAGCTATCTCGTGTGGGAAGACGGGCGAGCGCGAGTAATCGTCGATGCGGGGGGAGGAAGTGCTCTTCGATTCGGAGAGAGCGGGGCGCAAATGTCGGACCCTGATGTGATTTTGTTCACTCACTTTCACGTCGACCATAGCGCCGATTTTTCGGCGCTGATCAAGTCGTCCTGGTTTGAAGATCGCAAACGTCCCCTGCCCATCTGCGGCCCGATGGGAAATGACTTCATGCCCTCTACGACCGAGTTTGTGTCCGATTTCTTTGGAGACAAGCACGGCTCCTATCGCTACCTCAGTGAGCTGCTGGTACCGGGAAAGGGAGGCAGTTACCAAATGCAGCCGCACAACGTCGAGGGGACCCCCAAGCCCGTAGCTGCATTTCGTAGCGGCGATCTTGCCGTGTATTCGGTGCACGTCGTCCATGGAGGCGTTCCGGCCTTGGCATGGCGGGTAGAAGTCGGCGGCAAAGCGATCGCATTTATTGGAGATACGAATGGTGAGGGTGAAGGTCTTCCGCGCTTGGCGGCGAACGCAGATTTGTTCGTGGCCCATAATGCGGGGCCTGAAGGTGCTGTGGGAGTTGCGAGGAACCTGCACATGCCTCCGTCGGTGATTGGGCAAATTGCCGGGGAAGCCCATATCAAGCACCTGGTTTTGTCCCATCGCATGGTGCGAACTTTGGGTAAGGAAGATCAGACTATCTGAAATCAAAAAACGATACTCGGGCCCGGTGGATTTTGCCAACGACCTCGATTGCTTCCCCGTGAGATAGCGCGCACCGGTCCACGATTCAAAAGGGTTCGGCCCGGATCACGTTTTGCACCCCTTCCCCGATAACCATCTGGAAGGTGGGGGCGATATACGCCCCTTCATCTCATCGGTTCCCCACCGTAACGCTCACCTTGATCCGCTCGGCACGCCTATACGCGGGCTCCAGTTCGATTCCGGACCTGCGGAAGCTGAGGGGTACCCAGACCGCATGCCCAACCTGCATTGCGGGAAAAATTTGCAGCCTCAGTAAACATTGTTACCGGTTGGTGTCATGTTACCCGATGTGTAAGTGCTTTGTTTTTAGATGCAAAGGTTGGACGTACGATTGCATTAGGAATCGACAGACGAAGTGGCGCAATCGGGCCACGCAGAGGGGGTATCGGCCAGAGTCCCTGGCTGCGTGGCTCGGATTTCTTGACCGGAAGTTGGTGACCTGCGATCTGCGTCGCTAGATTGCTGCCCACGAGATTCGTCTTGTTCGTTTGAAGCCAAGGCCGCCAACGGATGCAAAACAGTGGTTGAGAGGCAGACCGTTATGATCACTAGCCGCTCCCGATTCGATGTGAGCCGATTTGCTGCGTGGGACCTAACCGACCGTGGGCCTCAACAGGACGAGAATTTATATGACACGTTCCTGGAGATGCGCGACCTCCTGGAAGCATACGCCCCCGCCTGGTACTTTGACGACCTGCGCAAAAGAGTCGAAGCGCTGGTGCAACCGAAGAAGAAGTGAGCATCGATTCCTCCTCCCCAACCCAACGGTGGAACCGCTCGTGTAACATTCCTGTGTCACCCGCAACCGGTCTTGAGACTCTTTACAACCCTTGCCGGGGAGCGGATCATGGAGCATGTACGGCAGCACGGTTTGCGGCAGGACGATTACACCTAGCTTCCAGTCCGAGGGTGGTCACTAGCCTGCTCGGTCGTTGGCGATCGCTACGCTTCCCAGAAGAGATTTCAAAGACCTAATCAGCAGCTATCGGTATTGGGGTGTAATGACTTGATGCGAACGGCATGCCGTTTACCGAGCCTTGGCTGGCACGTAAAAATCGACAAGATTTCCATCCGGGTCACGAAAGTAAATCGAGCGGGTTCCCCATGGCTGTGTCGTAGGTAGCTTGACCCAAGTCGTAACCAGGCTCTGAAGCCTGCGGTACTCTTGATCGACGTCGGCAACCCTGAATTGCAGAACTACGCTTTCGTTCTTCGCAGCTTTCGCCGAGCCAGGAATGTACTTTTCCTGGGCGTCCGCGGAAAAAATCGCCAGCACACCTTCCCCCGTGGAAAACTCGGCATAGTCCTCGCCAGTCCACGTGGCTTTAAGCACTAAGATGGGTTCGTAGAACTCAACAAGACGTTTCACGTTGCCCGTAATCACGCACGTGATGACCAGTTTTGGGGTGTGGCTAGGCTCTGGGGGATGATTGTCTCTGATTTGAGAGTGTGCTGGCCAGCCGGCGGCGACCACAGCCAGCCCAATGACGATGAAACCGACGCGAGGCGTCTTCACGATTTGCTCCTAGCTGAATTCAAGTAAGACAGGAACGAGCATTCGATATCCTTTCGATTCATGCTCCGCTGCTTTTCCGGTCTATCAACGTCCGGCTCAAGCGACTCGCTAGAGAAGAAGGTTCTCTTCGCACCGTGGAAGAAGGCGCCGATCGCCTGTGCACCTACGAGGTCTTCGAGGAGCTATACGAGGCCATCTCCTGGATGGTCACAACCGGGAAGCCATCCATCTGTCTAAGAGCGGATTCCGGGGTACCATTTTCAGAGCGGTCCACGATTAGTGGCGTAAATCCCCATTACACAAGCATCGCCTGAATCGCCGAGTCCTGGTGGTCAGGCTGGGCGCCCATTACGACGCCGGACTGGCTTGCGGTGGCGTCGGAAGCGGAGTGACGGGAGCGAATCCGAGTTCTTGGAGTGCACTCGAATCAGCAACCTTCAGCATCCGGCGCACCTGCGGCAGCGCGGAGCGCATGGCAGCTTGTCCTGCGGCGATTAGCTCCGGGGCTCGCTCGAAGCAATCGAATGCGAAGCCGGCTACGTCAGGCTCGATCACCAGGTTCGCGTCCTTCTTCCAGGCTTCCGACAGCTTGGCCTGCGCAATCGAGAAGCACTGCCCAATTACTTCGAAAACATGCCGGGGCGGACGCGCGTTGTTCCAGTGGGCGCTGAGGTAGATGCCAATCACGCGATCGGCGCCCATGCGCCGCAACGGCGTGGTCGGCACCGCGTAGGCCAGCATCCCATCGATGTACGAACGGCCCTCGATCTCCACCGGCAGAAACATTCCTGGATAGGCGCAACTGGCGCGAATGGGATCAGCCAGCGCTCCCTTGGTGAACACCACCGCTTCGCCCGTACGGTACTCCGTCGCCGTGATGGCCAAAGGAATCTTCAGTTCTTCGAACCTCTGGCACTTCAGAACGCGCGCGAAGAACCGCATCATTCGGTCGGTGTTATAGAAGCCACACCGCGAAAGCGTAAGACGGGCGAAGTCCGCCAGCCGCAAACTACCCGCCATATCGGCCAGCTCAGCCGCGGTCACGCCGCTGCAGTAACCCGCGCCGATAATGGCTCCTACGCTCGTTCCCGCCACATAGCCGATGGGGATCTTTTCTTCTTCCAGGACCTTCAACACGCCGATGTGCGCGATGCCGCGCGCGAAGCCGCCACCCAAGGCAATTCCCAGCTTCGGCCGGCGGGCCTCCCAAACAACAGGACGTTTCAATTCACGGGAAAATGCGCGCACCGAGCGGACAATGCGAGTGACGTATACCACGAGCCTTACCCTATCTGACCCTACTGCAGTTCATGTGATGCAGCTTCTGGGCCTAACGCTGCCGGAAACCACCCTACTTCCGCGCATGATGACCCTTAGCGCCGACATCGGCAAGTATCATACCAGTCACCGCTGCGCGAATTTAGCCGCGTGTTCACGACGTTCCTTCAATACTGCTTCTCGCACGCCCCTTTCGGCTTGCGCTACGACAAATTGGCGGCGCCTCGGGCGAATTACCAATCCAGCCTTATAATCCGCCCATGGGCTCTCCCTCCGCGCCGCCTGCCGACCAAATCCTCCGCATTCACTGCGTGAAGGTCTTCGTCTGCGACCAGGAGCGAAGCCTGCGATTTTACCTGGACCAGCTCGGCTTCCACCTGGTCGCCGATACCCTGCTCCAGTCCGGGGAACGATGGCTGGCCGTCGCTCCGCCGGACGGCGACGCCGTACTCGCGCTCGTTAGTCCGCCGCCCGATTCCCGTCAATACCAGCTGATTGGGCGCCACACCGATGTAGTCTTCGTGACTAACGATGTCCTCGCCAGGTACCGCGAGTGGTCTCGCAGCGGAGTGAAGTTCCTCTCCCCGCCCAAACTGCGGCGCGTCAAGTCAGCCGACGGCGGGGCAATTCTTCCCGGCCAGGTGTCGCCCATCTGGGGCGGAGTCTTCACCCGCTTCAGAGACATCGATGGCAACACCTTCGCTCTGGTTAGTTTCGACGAAGTGACACGTGCTATGGAAGCTGAGCAGCGCACCTTGGCCGAAAGAGCGGAGGCCGAGCGGCGCGTCAATCAGGAGTTGGAGATCGCGAAACAAGTTCAAGCTCGCCTCTTTCCGCAGCATCTACCGCAAGTGAGAACCCTGGATTACACAGGACGTTGCCTGCAGGCCCGTCAGGTGGGCGGTGACTATTACGACTTCCTCGCCCTCGGCCGGGAACGGCTAGGCGTGGTGATCGGCGACATTTCCGGCAAGGGAATTGCGGCGGCTCTCCTGATGGCCAACCTTCAGGCCAATCTGCGAAGCCAGTGCGCCATGGCAATCGAGGAACCGGAGCGCCTGCTGCGCTCTATCAATCGGCTTTTTTGCGAGAACACAGCCGACGGTGCCTACGCGACGTTATTCTTCTCGGAATACGACGATCAGACCGGCCGTCTCCGCTACGCCAACTGCGGGCACCTATCGGCACTTCTGATTCGCAACAATAACCGCGCGGAACGGCTCGATTCGACCGCCACCGTCGTGGGACTTTTCAAAGAATGGGACTGTTCCGTCGGCGAGACCTACCTTTCCGCTGGCGACACGCTGATCCTCTACACCGACGGTATCACCGAGGCGTTTAATGGCGATGGTGAAGAGTACGGTGAGCAGCGCCTCCTCGACTGCCTCCAACGGCATCGTGACCTGCCGTCTCACACGCTTGTGGACGCGGTGATCGATGAAGTTCGTCGCCATAGTCCGCACGAGCAGCAGGACGACATTACGCTGATCGTCGCTAAGTGCAAGCCCGACGAGGCCAGGAACCAGCTAGGCCTGCCGTACGACTGGAGTGTCTGAGCTGGAAGTGCCCTAGCTTAGCTATAGCTAACCATATATTGCGAAACCGGGCGTTATAATCAGGGCGCTCTCTTAGCATATGCGAGTCTTCGTCGGTTACGGCTATCATCCGCGTGATTCCTGGATCGAGGAGTACGTGTTCCCCCTCGTCACCGCTTTTGGGATTGAGGTGGTTCATGGCAAGGCTGTTTATGGGGGAGCCTTGCCGGACGAAGTGATGAAGAACATCCGGCTTTCCGACGCGATGATCGGATTCACTACGCAGCGCGACGACTTAGGAGGCGGTAAGTTCTCGACCCATCCTTGGGTAGTTCAGGAGTTGACAGTTGCCGAGGCGCAAGTTCCAAGGATCCCGTGGGTTGAGGTACGCGAAGACGGCGTTGACATCGGGGGCCTTTTGCAAGCGGCTGACCTGCAGCGCATCGACTACAAAGAAACCGAGCGGGCAAGGTGTCTCGTAAAGATTGCCCAGGCCGTACGGCGCTTTCGTGAGCTCACGAACGTGACCACGATCCGCTTGGGACCCGGCGAGACAGTCGACCAGATCAGTCCGTTATTGGATGATCCCACTTTTGCCTGCACCTGCCAGATACTACGTGGCATTATAGAGACACCTGCTGTGCGCAAGCCAGTGTTGCCAATCAAAGGCGGCTTGTTTGTACAGCTCCAGGGAGTGGCTTCGAATGAACTGGTGCGACTAACGATCACCGCTGGAGGGCGCACTTGGCGGTCGGCCTATGAATCGATCGATACGGTTGATCTGCAATTGAAGGAGAGAAACTAGCCGTGGCATTGGTGATGTGTCAGGACGAAACCTATATCGGCAAGGATCGCTGGGAGTGGTCCGTTTGGGTCGACGGACCGCCCGAGGAACTCGACGCACTTGATCGCGTGGTTTACGTGCTGCATCCCACATACCACGATCCAGTGCGCACGGTGAAAGACCGCGCAAGGAAGTTCCGACTTAGCACATCCGGTTGGGGCACTTTCACGATCCATGCGAAAGCGATTCGAAAGGACGGCGAGGAGACGCTGCTGGTGCATGAACTCGTCCTTCGTTATCCGGACGGTATGGCCACGCTTGCGTAAGCCTTGCCGGTTGCCCCGTCCTCTCCACTCATTCTGGAAGGAAGGCAGTTAAAAACGCTCGCCCAACACCGAGTGGGCTGCTCGGGCTGCCATCACCGACCACCAACCATCAGTCACTCTTCGGGTTGTCACCCGCGCGAGACTCTGCCAAACTAGCCCTTTCTTCCCTGATCTTCCCATGGTGCGAGAAACCTCGGCTGGCGGTGTGGTACTGCGAAAGATGCGCGGCCGCTGGTATCTGGCGGTGATTGAGCCCCATCTGGATCGGCCTAGGAAGAACATACGTATTCCGAAAGCGACGCGGACGCCAGCCGACGCAGAGCTGATCGCACTGCCCAAGGGCTCGATCGACCCCGGCGAGAAACCGGAAGAAACGGCCTTGCGGGAAGTGCGTGAGGAGACCGGGGTGCGCGCCGAGCTGGTCGCCAAGCTGGCCGACATCAAGTACATTTACATCCGCAACTGGGGCGATCGCGCCAAAGTCTTCAAGATCGTCAGTTTCTACCTGCTGCTATATTGCTCGGGGCGCCTGGGAAACATCGCGCCTGCGATGCGGATCGAAGTGCAAAACGCCTTCTGGCTGCCCCTGGAAGAAGCCCCATCGAAGTTGAGCTACAAAGGTGAACGCGAGGTTGCCGAGGGTGCACTCGCCTATCTCAAAGCCCATCCAGAACTGGGAGACCATGCCGCAAACACCGCACATTGAGCGCCACTTTACGGCGGGCGAGGTTGTCCGCGACGTAGTCATTGGAATGTCAGACGGCTTGACCGTGCCCTTCGCGTTGGCTGCCGGCCTCTCCGGAGCGGTCGACAACAGCCGCATCGTGGTGGTCGCCGGACTGGCCGAAATCGCCGCTGGATCCATCGCCATGGGCCTCGGCGGATATCTGGCGGCCCGCAGCGACGCCGAGCACTACGAGAGCGAACGCAAGCGGGAAGAGCGCGAGGTCGAGGAGATTCCTGACGAGGAGGCGCGCGAAGTCCAGAGAGTATTCTCAGACTATGGCCTGACGCGCGAAGAGAGCGTGCCAGTAGTTGAAGCACTCACCAAGAAGCCCAAGGAGTGGGTCGAATTCATGATGCGCTTCGAGCTGGGACTGGAAGAGCCTGATCCCAAGCGCGCCGTGCAAAGCGCCCTGACCATCGCCGGCTCGTACATTGCGGGAGGCTTCATACCGCTGTCACCCTACCTGGTTTTCCACAGTTCCCGCGAGGCGCTGGTGTGGTCGGCCGTGGTCACGCTGATCGCACTGGGGATTTTCGGCTTCATCAAGGGACGCTTTACCGGATCGCGACCCGGCCGGTCAGCCATCCAAACTGTTGTAATTGGAGGACTTGCTGCTGGGGCCGCCTTCCTGATCGCCAAGGCCATCTCCTGACCCAGTTCGGGAGCAGAAAAAAAGTGAGAATTTTATTGACTGAATGAGTATTCATTCAGTAACATTAGTCAACTTAATACGGCGCGCGTCGTTGCCATCCTCACCCCACATCTTGCGGCGCGCGCTGCTTGTATTTTGAGCCGTTGGATTGAGAGGAGAGCCAAAATGAACAGCCATCTTCCTCTTCGGCGCATTTATCCGCGGTCGTCCGCTATGGTTCATCCTGAGTTTGCCACCTCACACAATCGAAGTGCGTAAATCTCTTGTTGCTTGCATCGCGTCTGAAGCAACGTAGCCTTGGTGCGGCATTACTCCGCCGGCACAAAGTTGGAGCGCTTGAGCATCCATGCAGAAACGGATCGATAAGGTCGCAGTACTAGGCGCGGGCACCATGGGCGCCCGCATCTCCGCGCACCTGGCCAACGCCGGTGTTCCCTCTTACCTTCTGGACATCGTTCCTCCCGACGCGGACGGTCCAGCCCGCAACCGCATTGCTGCCACCGGCAAAGAAGCCGCGGTGAAGTCGAAGCCCGCCGCCTTCATGAAACCCTCGCTCGAATGCTTGGTCACCGTCGGCAACTTCGAGGACGACCTCAAGAAGCTTGCCGAAGTTGACTGGATCATCGAGGCGGTGATCGAAGACCTCAATCTGAAGCGCGAACTGCTGCGCAAAGTCGAGGCCGTCCGCAAGCCCGGAACGATCATTACCACCAATACCAGCGGCCTGCCCGTGGCCAAGATCGCCGAGGGTTTCTCCCCCGATTTCCGCCGTTGCTGGTTTGGAACGCATTTCTTCAACCCCCCGCGCTATATGCGGCTACTGGAAATCATTCCGACCCCCGACGCCGATCCCGCGTCGATGAAAGTTGTGGCGGACTTCTGCGATCTGCACCTGGGCAAGAGCGTTGTTTATGCCAAGGACACGCCGAATTTCATCGCCAATCGCATCGGGACTTTCGCGGCGCTGAACGGCATGCGTGTCATGCAGGAGATGGACCTCAGCATCGAACAGGTCGATGCCCTGACCGGTTCGGTCGTGGGTTGGCCCAAGATGGCAACCTTCCGTCTTGCCGACTTGGTGGGTCTGGACATTCTTGGGCACGTCGTACGGAACGCCACCACCAACATCCATGATGAGCGCAGCGATTTGAAGTTGCCCAGCTTCTTTGTCGAGATGCTCAATCGCAAGTGGCTGGGCGACAAGACCCAGGGCGGCTTCTACAAGAAGCAAACCGGGCCTGACGGCGAGCAGCGGCTGGCAATCGACTGGAAGACGCTGGAGTATCGCCCGCTGCAGAAAGCCAAGTTCGCTTCCGTCGAGATGGCAAAGAACGTCGAGGGCTTGCCCGAGCGCTTGCAGATGTTGCTGGCTCCCTCCAAAGACAAGGCCGGACAGTTCCTATGGACCGTTCTGGCCGACCTGTGGACCTACGCCGCTAATCGCATCCCCGAGATCGCCGATTCTGTGGTTGAAATCGATCGCGCTATGAAGACTGGCTTCAACTGGGAGATGGGCCCGTTCGAACTGTGGGATGCCGCGGGAGTCGCCACGACGGTGGAGCGCATGAAGAAGGAAGGCAAACCGGTCGCGGCCAACGTCGAGAAGCTTCTTGCCTCAGGTAAGACCGCTTGGTACGCCGACGATCCCAAGACCGCCAGCGGCCGCAAGTACCTCGACGTCGCCGCAAGCGACTATCGCGCGGAACAAGTTCCCGCTGGAGTCTGGTCGGTCACGGCAGCTAAGAAGGCGAACGGCGAAGTCAAGAAGAACGCCAGCGCCTCGCTGATCGATCTCGGCGATGGCGTGGGCTGCATCGAGTTCCACTCCAAAATGAACGCGCTGGGCGGCGACATCGTCTCGCTCATCACTCAGACGCTCAAGCCCGGCGGCGCAGGCGACAACTTCGACGCTTTCGTCATCACCAACGATGCCGGAAACTTCTCGGTCGGTGCCAACATCATGATGTTGTTGATGGCGGTGCAGGAGCAGGAGTGGGACGAAGTTGACCTCGCGATCCGCCAGTTCCAAAACATGACGCAAGTCATCAAATTCTCCGCTAAGCCGGTCGTGGTCGCCCCCTTCGGTATGACGCTCGGCGGCGGAACCGAAATCACTCTGCACGCGGCTGCGCGTCAGCCCCACGCTGAGCTCTATGCCGGACTCGTCGAAGTCGGCGTTGGACTTCTGCCCGGCGGCGGTGGATGCAAAGAGATGACTATCCGCGCCATTCACAAGGCCACACACATCCGTCCACAGGGCCGCGGTGAGAGTGTTGAGCTGATGGAAGCCATGAAACAAGCTTTCGAGACACTCGCGATAGCCAAGGTCTCGACCTCGGCGATGGAAGCACGTGCTCTCGGCTTCCTGTCGTCGGGCGACAACATCACCATGAATCGCGAACGCGTCTTGAGCGATGCCAAAGAGCGCGCCCTGGAACTGGTACATGAAGGCTACCGGCCGCTGAGTCCGCGTTCCGATATTCCGGCGCCGGGCGAAAGCATCCTGGCAACGCTGAAGATGGGCGTGCACATCATGCGGGCCGGGGAGTTCATCACCGACCACGAAGTAAAAATTGCTGGAAAGGTCGCGGAGGTGCTCTGCGGCGGTGACGTCACGCCGGGCACCCTGGTGAGCGAACAGTATCTGCTCGACCTGGAACGCGAGGCCTTCAAATCGCTCTGCGGCGAAAAGAAAACGCAGGAGCGGATTCAGTTCACGCTGAAGACGGGAAAGACGCTGAGGAATTGAGGACACTCATTGGGCAGTGCTGGCCTGTAAGCCAGCGTCAGGTGCCTTACAGCTTTGTATCAGAGCGCGCGGCTTTAGTGCTGAACAGGGCACCCGTAAATCCTCCCGAGCGACTTTAGTCGCGAGGGAACACCGGCTACGTACTGGCTTTGCCCGCGACTGGACGAGAGACCGGAGCGCGAAGCCAAGACCTTGACTGTTAACTGTATGGTTAATAGAGAAACGCGACCAAAGCTGGACTTGAGCCAAAAACCCTTTTGGGATGCAGGATTTTGCACGAAAAATCTTCGTAATCCCATGATTCTAAAGGTTCGCAGAAAGAAATTGGCCGCAGTTTTCTCGCATACGCAACATGAAACACGAATTCACTAACTCGTAACTGGCAAATTGCTAATCGCTAATGCTAACTACCTGGAGCTTTCAATGCGTGAAGTCGTACTGGTCAGTGCCGTCCGAACCCCGGTCGGAAAAGCCTACAAAGGAACCTTGCGTGCCACCCGTCCCGATGATCTTGCCGCCTACGCAATCAAGGGCGCACTCGCACGTGTGCCGCAGCTCGATCCCAAGGAAATCGAAGACGTCATCCTCGGTTGCGCCATGCCCGAGGCCGAGCAGGGCATGAACGTGGCGCGCATCGCGTCGCTGCGGGCCGGACTGCCGGTCGACATCTCGGCCATGACGATCAACCGCTTCTGCTCGTCGGGCTTGCAGGCGATTGCTCAGGGCGCCGAGCGCATCATGGCGGGCGGAGCCGAAGTTGTGGTCGCCGGCGGCGTGGAATCGATGACCATGATTCCCATGGGCGGCAACAAGGTATCGGCCAATCCCTGGCTGGTGGCAAATTATCCCGACTCGTATCTCTCGATGGGGTTGACTGCGGAACGTCTGGCCGTGCAGTGCAAAATCACGCGCGAGCAAGCCGACCAGTTTTCTGTGGAAAGCCACAAGAAGGCCATTGCCGCGATCGAGGCGGGGAAGTTCGACGATGAACTCGTCCCTGTTCCTGTCAGCTTTACTACACCGAATGGGAGCAAACCGAAGCGCACGGAAATCATCTTCAAGATGGACGAAGGCCCGCGCGCGGATACCTCGCTGGAAGCACTGGCTGCTCTCAAGCCGGCGTTTCACATGAAGGGCTCCGTTACAGCGGGCAATTCGTCGCAAATGTCGGACGGCGCCGCCGTAGCCGTGGTGATGTCCGCCGAGCGCGCCAAAGCTCTAGGATTGAAGCCGCTGGTCCGCTACGTCGGCTACGCGACGGCCGGCTACAAGCCGGAAGAAATGGGACTCGGCCCGGCGTTCGCGATTCCGAAGGCCCTGAAGATGGCGGGCCTCAAGTTGAGCGACATTGACGTGATCGAGTTGAACGAGGCCTTCGCGGCGCAGTCGCTGGCCGTGATCAAGCAAGGCGGACTCGACCCCGCACTGATCAATCCTAATGGCGGTGCGATTGCGTTGGGGCATCCGCTGGGATGCACCGGCGCCAAGTTGACCGCCACAATTGCCCGCGAATTGCAGCGCCGCAAAGCACGCTATGGCATGGTGACCATGTGCGTCGGCGGCGGCATGGGCGCGGCGGGCATCTTCGAGAATTTGCAGTAAGCACACTTCACCACGGAGGCACGGAGAACACGGAAAAAACATTTAGATCAAAAGTTCGATTTGGACAATTGAGCTCAGCTCGATCATTCATAGCCGTTGGACAATCAACCTCCGCTCGAGCGTACGGAGCCCGAAGGACGAAATTTGGGTTAGCCGTGAGCGTAAGCCCGCGGAAACCTGATCTAAATGATGCCGGAGCCCGTCCCTGGTGGGCGGCACCGGTCGTGAACACAGGTTCTAGAACTCGAATTCTCTGTGCCCTCCGTGCCTCGGTAGTAAAAAAAGATTTTGAAGTTAACCAAGCGAGGTTAGGATGGCCACAACAACGGTAGCTCCCAAGACGAAGATTACGGGCGGAAGCTTTCTGCTCGAAGACCACAACCTGGAAACCGTCTTCACTCCTGAAGACTTCAACGAAGACCAGCAGATGATCGCGAAACTCGCCGATGAGTTTGCGGTCAACGAACTCCTGCCCAACGTCGAGAAGATCGAGCACAAGGAGTGGCAGGTCAGCCGCGACCTGCTGAAGAAGGCCGCCGAAATGGGCCTGACCAATGCCGATGTTCCCGCCGAGTACGGCGGCTCGGAGATGGACAAGATCTCCTCCGCCATCATCGCCGACCGCATGGCCAAATGCGGCAGCTTCGTGGTGTCGATGGGCGCGCATGCCGGCATCGGCACCCTACCGCTCGTCTTCTTCGGCACAGAGGAACAGAAAAAGAAGTATCTGCCGAAGCTAGCCACCGCTGAAATGATCGGCGCCTACGCGCTGTCGGAGAGCACCAGCGGCTCCGATGCGCTGAACTGCCGCACCCGCGCAGTGCTGTCGCCCGAGGGCAAGCACTACATCCTGAACGGCGAGAAGATGTGGATCACCAACGCCCACTTCGCTGACCTGTTCACCGTGTTTGCCAAGGTGGATGGCGAGAAGTTCACCGCGTTCCTGATCGAGAAGGACTTCCCCGGCTTTTCTGTCGGTGCGGAAGAAAAAAAGATGGGTATTCGCGGCTCGTCCACGGCCCCGCTCATACTCAACGACTGCAATGTGCCGGTGGGGAACGTCCTGGGTGAGATTGGCAAAGGGCACATCATCGCGTTCAACATTCTCAACATCGGCCGCTTCAAGCTGGGTGCGGGATGCGTCGGCGGAGCGCGCACCTCGTTACAGAACGCCACCACGTACGCCAAAGAGCGCAAGGCCTTCGGTAAGACGATTTCCGAATTCGGCCTGATCCGCGAAAAGCTGGCGCAGATGGCGGTCGGCATCTATGCCAACGAGTCGATGGTCTATCGCACCGTCGGCATGATGGAAAACGCCATGTCCGAGGGCGAGAAGAGCTCGGAAGTCATCCGCAAGGCGATCGAAGAATATGCGGTCGAGTGCTCCATCATCAAGGTGGCGGGCTCGGAGATGCTCGACTTCGTGGTTGACGAGACGGTGCAGGTCTACGGCGGCTACGGTTTCGTTGAGGAGTATCCCGCGGAACGGGCGTATCGCGATTCGCGCGTCAACCGCATCTTCGAGGGCACCAACGAGATTAATCGGATGATTATCACCGGCTGGCTTCTGAAGCGTGCCATGAGCGGCCAGCTTGCCCTGCTGCCGGCCATCCAGAAGACGATGGACGAAGTGATGGCCGGGCCATCATCCGATGAACTCGAAGGCATCTTGGCAGCGGAGCAAAAGATCGTTAGTAATGCTAAGAAACTTTCGATGTTAGTGGCCGGTGCGGCCTCGCAGAGGTACATGCAGAAGCTGGCCGATCAGCAGGAGATCATGGGCACGATTGCCGACATGGTGATCGAGACCTTTGCCGTGGATTCCTGCCTGCTGCGGGCGCGCAAGTTCATCGAGGCCAGCGGCGAACCGAAGAGCGCGCTGGTGATCGCGATGACGCAGGTGTACATCGCAGGTGCGATGTCGAAGCTGGAAGCTGCGGCCAAGAAGGTAATTGCTGCGGTAGCGGAAGGCGACATGATGCGCACCCAGATGGCAATTGTCCGCCGCCTGGTGAAGCATGAACCCGTCAACGTAATCGGCTTGCAGGAGCAGATCGCGGCCCGCCTGATCGAAACCGGCAAGTACGTGACGGTGTAGGAGAGATTGAACCACAGAGGCACGGAGGACACGGAGAATTTCTGAGTGCCATTTCTCTGTGCCTCACTGCCTCTGTGGTGAATCTTCTTCCTTCTGTTTGCGGAGTTCTTCCATCACCGACGTAATCAGCTCTTTGGCGTCGGTGATGCCCTTCATCACGATCTGGATGTCCATGGCTGGTTTTCCTGGTTGTCGCGCGCTCGTGCAATAGACGCCATGCTGGCCGACCATCGTGAGCGCATCGGTCAGCGAGTCGAGTGCGACAGCCAGGCGTCCTCGGGCAACGCCCATGCGGAATTCGTAGTGCTCCAGTTCCTCGCGCTTTTCGTCCAGAACGCTCATAACGGTTCGCGCTCCCGATAATTCGTTAGACAGGCGGCTCAGTCCTGCCCGATTGTAACGTTTCACGAAGGTGTGAATAATAGAGCCGCGCCGCATTGCTGTAATCGTACAAAGGCAAAGGAGAGTGGAATGCAGAGAAGTCGCGTGGTTTTCCTCGCCGTCTCGGTCGCAATCATCGTTGCTGGCGCGAGTGCTTATGGACAACAGCCGCCGGCAAGCCCGCCGGGAACTGCGTCGGTGACGTTGGTTGACGGCAAGACGGTGACCATTAATTACAGCCGCCCGTCGGTCCGCGACCGCAAGATCTTCGGCGGACTGGTTCCCTACGGGGAAGTTTGGCGCACCGGCGCAAATGCTGCTACCAGCCTCAAGACCGATGTTGACCTGACGATCGGCGGAGTTACCGTTCCCGCTGGCAGCTACACTCTGTACACGATCCCCAACGAGTCGGGATGGAAACTGATCATCAACAAGCAAACCGGCCAGTGGGGTACCGCTTACGACGAGAAGCAAGATCTGGGGCGGGTCGACATGAAGGTGGCCAACCATGCGACTTCGACGGAGCAGTTCACCATCTCGCTCGACAAGACGGGCGGCAAGTCCGCTACTTTGAAGCTCGATTGGGCCAACACGACCGCCAGCGTGGACGTAGAAGAAAAGTAGTTCTGAGAGCCGAGGAGAACAACACAGGCTGGTTTCTCGACGCTAATCTGACGCGTCCGTTGCAGTGTTGGCACTACCCTAACGCTGAACCCGGCGTGATGGTCGGTGAGATTACGGTTGTCTTTGCTGGGCAGTTGCAGGACGAGAATCGCACAGGTGAGAGTCGCTCTGAGATGCTTGGCAGCCCCTAGAGAGAAGGCGGACTTGGCCCCCTGAGCCAGATGGGAGACAAGGCTGCAGCGGCTGCAAGAAAAGTCCACCTGCCACGGAAGACAATGGTGTTTCCCAGTGTGTGAGAGTACGCCTTGTATTGAGCACGTATCTTGTAATCGCGTCGCTACCTGTAGCCCTTGCCCCACGTGTAGTCATACTTCACGCTGAAGCCGACAAGGGCCGGTCCATTTTGGTGCACCAGCGCCTTGGCAAGTTCGAAGAGCAGCGAGTTTCGAGAATTAATCGACACATTCATCTCACTGCCCAAGATGAAGTTCTGTTGTGCATTCTTCTGATCTACACCGTTGACGAACGTAGTGGCGCGAAAGGAG
>Ga0306925_10002520_pt1 | contig 15840 bp, 12 predicted proteins | sample flu12Cox44000176_FD_203755 | JGI IMG/M metagenome (GOLD analysis project Ga0306925, IMG submission 203755) | Lab enrichment of tropical soil microbial communities from Luquillo Experimental Forest, Puerto Rico - flux8day.12C.oxic.44.000.176 (v2)... | ecosystem: Environmental > Terrestrial >... | reverse complement strand
CGCAGGCAAGGGTGAAAAGGCGAGGTAAGAGCTCACCGCTCGCGGAGCAATTCGCGAGGCACGAAAAACCCCATGCGGTGCAAGACAAAACAGAGGAAGGGTAGCCGGCCCGATAATCCCCGGGTATCGTCGCATCACGGCGAATGAGAATTCGCCGGGCGTTCGTCCCGCGTGCGGGACGGATGAGATGAATGATCATCAGGTCGCCACGGCGACCGACAGAATTCGGCTTATCGCCATCGAACTATGAAGGGCGCTTTCGGAAACGAAGGCGCCCTTCGCTTTATCATCAAGCTACAGACGGCGTGAGCTTGGATTTTTTGCGAAGAAGCGGCAGGACTTTTTCGACCAGCGCGTCGGCTGTGATGCCGTGCTTCTTTCGTAGGATTGGAACGGCGCCGTGTTCGATGAATTGATCGGGCCAACCGATTCGCACCACAGGTGTGTTGATCATTTGCGAGTGCAGGTGTTCCATGACCGCGCAGCCGAAACCGTTGTGCAAAACGTGATCCTCGATTGTGCAGACTACGTCGACGCCGCGTGCGAAAAATTCGAGCGTGCCGGTATCCATCGGTTTGATCCAGCGCGGATTGATGAGCGCGACGGAAATTCCTTTTTCCTCCAGCTTGCGCGCAGCTTCTTCTGCAATCTCGAACATTGCACCAAGGCCGAAGATAGCCACGTCGCGCCCGTGTTTTACCACTTCGGCCTTGCCGATTTCGAGAAGTTTCGGTTCCGGTTTGATTTTTGCGCCCGTCCCCGAGCCGCGTGGGTAACGAATCGCGATCGGACCGGAGTTGTAATGCAACATTGTCCAGAGCATGTCCACGAATTCGTCCTCGTCTTTCGGCTGCATGTGCACCCAGTTCGGAACATGTCGCAGGTAACCAATGTCGAACAAGCCATGGTGCGTCGGGCCATCGTCGCCGCTTAATCCAGCGCGGTCCATGCACAGCTTTACGTTGAGGTTTTGAATGGCGATATCGTGGATCGCCATGTCGTACGCGCGCTGGAAAAAAGTGGAATAAATCGCGAGGAACGGCTGCAAACCCTGCGTCGCCAGGCCGCAGGCAAACAGCGTGGCGTGTTCTTCTGCGATACCGACGTCGTAATAGCGGCCTGGATGCGCCTTAGCAAAATGTGATAGCCCAGTGCCGCTCGGCATTGCCGCGGTAATTGCAACAAGCTTTTGATTTGTCTCCGCGAATTTCGCGAGTGTTTTCCCGAAAATTTCCGAATACGTGGGAGTTGGCGTCGGCGTGGTCTCGCCGCTCTCGATTTTATATTTTCCTAGGCCGTGAAATTTGTCCGGCTGCTTGAGTGCCGGAGCGTAGCCCTTGCCCTTTTGCGTCAGGATGTGTAGCAGGACCGGCTCGTCCTGTGTTTTCAAAAACTCAAATGTCCGGATGAGCAGAGGAATGTCGTGTCCATCGATCGGCCCGTAATAACGGAGGCCGAGCTCCTCGAAGATGACGCTTGGCACAAGCAAGCCTTTGACACTCTCCTCGACTTTGTGCGCAAACTCCGCAATGGATTTTCCGACAACGGACTCGACGAAATGCCGCGCTTTGTCGTGTAGGTGCGCGAATGTCGGGCTGGTCACGATGGTGTTCAGATAATTTGCGATCGCGCCGACGTTCTTGGCGATCGACCATTCGTTATCGTTGAGCACGACGATGAAGCGCTTCGTATGCGCCTTGACATTGTTGAGCGCTTCGTAACTGATTCCGCACGTAAAAGCGGCGTCGCCCGCGACGACCACGATGTTCTCGGCACCGCCCCGCAAGTCGCGCCCGACGGCCATGCCAAGCGCTGCAGACAAGGCGGTTCCTGCGTGCCCCGCACCATAGCAATCGTGTTCGCTTTCGGTTCGCAACAAGAAGCCATTGAGGCCGGCGAACTGACGCATCGTGCCAAATCGGTCCAGGCGACCGGTAAACATTTTGTGCACGTAGCCCTGGTGACTGACGTCCATAACAAAACGGTCACGCGGGGTGTCGAACACACGGTGCAACGCAATGGTCAGCTCCACAACCCCGAGGTTTGGTCCGAGGTGTCCGCCGGTTTGCGACAGAACTTTGATCAGCTCATCGCGGACTTCCTGAGCGAGTTGCGGCAGATCCTGTTCACGAAGCGCTTTGATGTCGGCTGGCGAACGGATCCCATCGAGCAAACGCTTCGGTGCGTTTGTCATCTCGGTGGTTCGCGGATTTTCAGAAGAGGTTGATTTCGTCATCGGTGCTTTCGGATTCGATCGCTGGTTTCTCGGGAGGACCCGTTTCTTGCGCAGGCTCGAATTCTTTAACTACGGCTTTCCCGGCGCTGTTGCGAGTAATGATTTCAATCTTTTGCTCCGCATTGGCGAGACGCTCCTGGCAGGTTTTTACCAGCTTCATCCCTTCCTCATAGCGGACGATCAGATCTTCGAGTGGCAATTTACCTGACTCCATCTGCTCGACAATTTTCTCGAGCCTATCCATCGCGCCCTCAAAGTTCAGCTCCGTCTCGCGCGGCTTTGGTTTACTACTCACAGGGAAAACGCAGGAATTAAGCACAGCTTCGTTAGGAAAAAAGAGCGACTTCCGTTGTAGTGCCCGCTGTCCTTAGTCGATTTCGTCCGCGTGGCGGCTCCACCACGCTTCTGCTTTGGGGACAGCGCATGCCACAGTAATCCCGTCTCAACACGCTAAATAAAACACTCGCGCCAGTATGAAGCTCAGCGAATGTTCACCTTCGAATCAGCGGAAGATGCGCGTATTCCAACTCCCTCAGCGCCGTCAATTGAAGCAAACGGCTCAAACCACGTCGCCATCTACGTCCTTTTACTCCATGTGGGACGAGGTTGCGCGTTTCGCGAAGGAAATTCGGGCCAGCGAATTCATGTCGGATATGATTCGCCGCCGAGACGCTGACGGGAGCGAAGGCGTAATGGGAGCACTTGATTGCGCAACGCTGTACGGATTGACGCGCTGGTTGCGCCCTATGGTGCTCGTCGAGTCGGGCGGATTTATCGGCATGTCGTCCGCATTTATTTTGAAAGCGCTTATGGATGAAAAGCTCGCCGCACCGAAGCTTTACAGCATCGAATTGAGCGAAGACTGCGAGCAAGGCGCCCTCATTCCCGAGCAACTGCGATCTTCGGGTGGATTCGTGCCGATGCGCGGTCGAATCGAAGATTTTCTCAAAGGCGACCAACTACCCCACTCCATCGACATGTTCTTGCACGACAGCTCGCATAGCTATCAGCACATGCTGTGGGAATTTCGCCAGTTCTGGCCGCGCCTGCGCGATGGCGGATTGCTCGTGTCCCACGATGTCCAGATGAACGCTGCGTTCCTCGAATTCGTCACCAAAACGTACGCGCACGAAAAAAAGACTGGCCGCCGCAACGTGCAGCGCACGACGCATTACGAGTGGGGCCGTTGGGGATATCTCGGGTTCGCGATCAAGAAAGACAGTCGCTAACGTGCGCTTTGTCGACCTTGTTTGCCGTCCAGATGCGCGCCAGCGTCTCGTTTTGGGATTAGCGGCCGGTGCGGCGACATTCGTTGCCTTGTGGGGAGAACTCCGGTTCGCCAGCGCTGCAATTGCAGGTTGGAACGCGGTCGCGGTCGTTATCCTTGCCCTTGACTGGGCGACAATTCTCACCACACCGCAGCGCAAAATACGCGAACTAGCCCAGCAACAAGATCTCAGCCGGTTTCTGGTTTTCATTTTTGTCGTGGTCGCCGCCTGCGCTGCGCTGTTTGCAGTTGGATTTCTGATCCGCGCGCACAAGGACCAGCCTGGCCGGCATTTCGCCGTTCACCTGCTGCTTACGCTGTGCACCGTGACCTCTTCGTGGGCGCTCCTGCATACGGTGTACAGTCTTCGTTACGCTCATGTGTTTTATGGCGACAGCGATGATCTAGGCGTGCAAAAGCATGCCGGCGGTTTGATATTCCCAGGTGATCGGCCGCCGAATTATCTTGATTTCGCCTATTTCTCGTTTGTGATCGGAATGACCTGCCAGGTGTCGGATGTGCAAATTACGTCACGGCGCATGCGCCGCATTTCTCTGTTCCACAGTGTTCTCTCGTTCGGATTCAACACACTCATTCTGGCGCTGCTGATTAACACCGTGTCGGGTCTGTTGTAGCCGGGCTGCTTTTCAGAAGCCGGATCGCTATTGAAGCAGGCGTTTTCCTTTCGCGGACTCGCTGATCAATTTTGTCAGGCGAGCCATTCGCGTTTCTTCTTTCTTCGCGCTGATAATCCACCAGCCGACCATTTTTCGGTACGACGGCGACTGTGTTCCGAAAAAATTCCAGGCTGCTTTGTTTTTCTTCAGCAGCTTTGCGTATGGCTGTTGCAACTCGGTGCTTCGTTGTTCGTAAGAATAAATGCCCGACTTGTTTTCGATGCGCGCCGCGAACGCTTTTAGTCCGCTAGATCGCATTTGTTTTTGCCTAACGAGCTCCTCGGCGCGTTTGATATTAATCGCGCTCCAAATGCTTCCGCGCCGCCGTGGCGTGAATCGAATTTGGTAACTGATTTCATCAACGCGTTTCCGAATTCCGTCGATCCAACCGAAGCACAGCGCTTGATCCACCGACTCTGGCCATGTGATGCTCGGCTTTCCCGAATTCTTTGTGTAAAACCCAACCCAAAGCTCAGTCGCCGTCGCGTGATTCTTCTCCAGCCAGGTACCGAAATCCGTGGCCGTTCGAAAAAATTTCGGTTTCAACCGATCTGCTTTTTGTAGGCGGAAGCGTCTTTCAGATTTTTAAGGTCGTCAGGATTCTCGATCTTGAGAACGAATATCCATCCTTGCCCGTACGGTTCGCGGTTAATCAGGCCCGGGTCGGCTTCGAGTGTCTTGTTCGCTTCGACAATCGTGCCTTTCACCGGCGCATAGATGTCGCTCGCAGCTTTCACCGATTCGACGACCGCGATCGGTTCCTTGGCGTTCACCTGCCGCTCGAGTTTCGGCAGCTCGATATAAACCACGTCGGTCAATTCGGATTGCGCGTGATCGGTGATGCCGACGCGGATTTTCTCGCCTTCGCGCTTAATCCATTCGTGACTTTCGGTGTAGAGCAAATCGTCTGGAATAATCATGATGGTAGTTTTCTGTAGAGCGGTTTCTTTTCCACGGTGGCGGGAAATTTTTGCGCTCGAATCTCGATGTCAATCTCAGTGCCGATCTTCGCGTGCGCCGACGAGACATACGCCATGCCGATACCCCAATTCAAGCTTGGAGAAAGCGTGCCGCTCGTCACTTCTCCAATGCGTTCGCCATCGCGAAATACGGCGTAATGCGGCCGCGGTGGCGGACCTTTCTCTTTCATCCGGAACGGCACCAGTTTTTCACTGGGGCCGAACTCTTTCGTTTTCAACAACGCGTCGCGCCCGATGAAGTTTGGTTTCGTGAGATCGACGAAAAATCCGAGTCCTGCCTCGATCGGATTTCGTTCAGGCGAAAGGTCCGAGCCGTTTAGCGGGTAACACACCTCCAGCCGCAACGTGTCACGAGCCCCCAAGCCACACGGCTTAATTCCAAGCGGCTTGCCTTGTTCAAGCACAACGTTCCAAAACTTCACCGCGCCGTTTGCGGGAAAGAAAACTTCAATACCATCCTCGCCGGTGTAGCCGGTGCGGGCGACCGAAACCTTGATTGCGTCAAATGGAACATCAACGATGCGGTTTCGCGCGGGCGGCTCGATGTCTTTACCGAAAAGCGCATGAAATAACGCCATGGTCTGCGGGCCTTGAATGGCCACTGCGCCAAAATTTGCGCTGCGACTTTGGAGGGTGGTAACGCACGCGTCTCGCTTGCGATCGTTATTGGCGGGCAAGCCGGAGGCATGCCCTACCTTGTGATTTTGCAGCCATGCAAAATCTTCATCCGCGCGAGCCGCATTCACCACAAGCAGGTGCTTCTGTTCGTCGATCCGATATACGATCAGGTCATCAATGATCCCGCCGCGGTCATTGAGCAAAAACGTGTACTGACCCATGCCGACTTCGAGCTTGTCGACGTTGTTGGTCAGCATGCCATTGAGCCAATCCCGCCCACCCGCGCCGTCGACGATGAACTGGCCCATGTGCGAAATGTCGAAGACGCCGACATTGTTTCGCACCGCTTGATGTTCCCCGACGATGCTGGTGTACTGCACCGGCATTAGCCACCCGGCGAATGGAACCATTTTCGCGCCGAGCCGCACGTGCTCGTCGTAAAGCGGCGTCTGGCGGAGTGCGGCTTCAGTCACAACCGAAACTAGACTCGGCGCAATGTTGCGCAAGGATGCCAGAGCGTTGACTGCGACGGCCGCGTCTCCTTGGGATCGCGACCGGGCGGAACGTTGAGAGGATTGAGGTGAGGGATTGTTGCGTTAGTTTCCGCCTGCAATGACGTGGCTCGATAAACTCGAACGCCGTTTTGGTTTTCTCGCCATCCCGGGACTGATCCGGATTGTGATTGGTTTCACCGCGCTGGTTTATGTGCTGGTTTATCTTAATCGCGGCTTTGAATTGTTTCTAACGCTTGACCCGGCTTTGATTCTTCGAGGCCAGGTTTGGCGTCTCGTCACCTACATCTTTCTTCCACAAACGTTCAGTCCATTGTGGGTGCTTCTTGCCCTCTGGTTTCTTTGGTTTATCGGCGAAGGTCTCGAACGCGCGTGGGGACCGTTCCGACTGACACTCTATTTCGGCGTCGGGATGGTCGGCACGACCATCGCGGCATTCTTTTTCGGCAGCAATTTCTCCAATGGCATGCTCATCACGTCATTGTTCTTCGCATTCGCGCGCTTTTATCCCGATGAAGTTATTTACATCCTTTTTATTTTGCCTGTAAAAATCAAATGGCTGGCGTGGGTTTACGCCGCGTTTTTAATGCTTGGATTTTTTCTGGGGCCGAACTCGTATCGTGCCGCGCTCATTGCCGCATTCACTAACTATTTCATCTTCTTTGGACCGGAGATTATTCATCAAGCGCGGCACAGGCACGACGTCTCGACACGACGCAGGCGTTTTGAAGCCGAATCACGCAGCCCAACTGAAACGCTCCATCGTTGCGCGGTTTGCGGCGCCACAGAGCTAAGCGATCCGAACCTCGATTTCCGCGTCGCGCGCGACGGCGAAGAATATTGCATGGCGCATCTGCCGAAAGCGCAAACGCCCGCCCAGTGAACCGTCATTCCGAGCGGAGTCGAGGAATCCCGATGCGTTACTGAGACGTGGTATCGCGGGATCCTTCGACTACGCTCAGGATGACGTCCAGTTGCTTGACCAAGGGGCGTCGTATCCGAAACTAACGCGATGACTGACAAAAACGCCATCCTTATCCCGGAGGAAGGCTGGCATTGCTTGCATTTATTTTACCGGATCGAGTACGGCCAATGGCAGTTACTCAGCCGCGAGGAACAAAACGCTGCGAAAACAAATCTAGCGTCGCTGGTGCAGGAAGTGCGCGCGACGGATTCCACTCAATTGCTCACGCTGGGGATGGTGACGCCAAAGGCCGATATCGGCTTCATGTTGATCACGCCCGATTTGCACAACGCCAACAACATTGAGAAACGATTGTCACTCTCGTTAGGCGCAGACGTGTTCACGCCAGTCTACGGTTATTTGTCGCTCACCGAGGAGAGTGAATACATCACGACCGAGGAAGAATACGCGCAGACGCTCGACTCCGGTGTCCGCAAGGATCCTGCAAAGCTCGAAGAGGCGATGCGATCATTTCGCGAGCGAATCAAGCACTACCGACAGGAGCGCGTTTATCCTACGCTGCCCGATTGGCCGGTGGTTTGTTTCTATAACATGAGCAAGCGTCGCGGCGAGCAACGCAACTGGTATGCGCTGCCATATGATGAACGCCACAAACTGATGAAGGGGCACGCTACTGTCGGGCGCCAGTTCGCCGGCAAAGTGAAACAGCTGATCACCGGTTCGACCGGTCTCGATGATGCGGAATGGGGCGTGACCCTTTTCGCGTGCGACACGTTTCAGATCAAAGCAATCGTTTACAAAATGCGGTTCGATCCGGTCAGCGCCGAGTACGCTGAGTTCGGCGAGTTTTACATTGGCATCCAACTACCTCTCGACGAATTGTTTCGTCGTTTGCAACTGTGATAATTCTTCCTCTCCCGCTTCCTCTGTTCCGATTGTCTGCCGAGCCGCTGAGATTAAGATTCAGAGGAAGAAGAAAATTATTCTGGATGGGTGACAGAGTGGTTGATTGTGCACGCCTGGAAAGCGTGTGTGCCGAAAGGCACCGGGGGTTCGAATCCCCCCCCATCCGTATGCCTCGTGTACGGCGAACGAAAGACAAAAAGCATAACATCTTTGCATAGCAATTCACTGACGTCCGGCTATGTTCAACCTTGTCATTTAAGTTTCATTCTGATAGGGAAATCAGGGTATCGAGCAGAACAGCAACACCGTAGTAGAGGGGTCGGGGGGCCAGACGTTCGCTGCGCCTGCGGCTGCTAACGACCGTCAGGGTTCCGGAAAAAATTTTGATCAAAAGAAGCGCCAGCATGAGGTTCAAAGTGACATAGGATTTGATGCGGCGTATGACAATTTAGCCGCTGAAGATCGTTGCGGCGATTTGGCCGAACGGTTCGGGCGTGAGTCTGCAAAGAAGACAGGCCGTAACATTTCGGAAGTTCAGTACCGATATAAGAGGATTGTGGACGAGCTTCGCGCGACGGGTTCTGTTCTGCTGAGAGACTATAGAACGGACGATGCGCTTAAAGTGTTTCTCGCCGGACCATTTGCGGCGTGGATCAGAGATCATGCCGCAAGCCGTTGCTGCAGTCGGTTTTCTCATTACAAGTTTAGGGTGAACGGGCCGGTGGAAGGACTCCAAGTCACCGGCGAAATGATGACCTTGCTCGATGTGGAATACCTGCAAGATCTTAAAGGGTTGATTCGTTTTCTGGCAGCTGTGTTGCGACGTTGGCGCAAGATGTTTGAACCTAGCAGTCGCTACCGGTTGATTAGTTTGACGCTAAGGTTTGCTGAAGGGTGCCGGCCTGATCGAAAGCGAATCCTTTCGAAGCTGCAAGCAGCGGGCGAGATTCCGACCGATCTAACGCCGGAGAATCAACGCGCGTGGTTGTCGAAGATCGGGCAAATTTTGTCACGAGACCTACGTCTAGCAGAAGTGAAACGTGAAGCCCTGCTTTTGGCGGTGACAAAAATCGCTTAAGCCGCTGTGAAGTTGTCACTGCGAAGTTGTGGCATGATCGGACGTTGCTGAAATTATTTATGCTCAGTGAAAACACTGAGCAAAAGCAACGGCTGTCAGCAAACCGAAACAACTGACGCGGTTCGCGCGACACCGGTTAGCGCCGCGGGACAAGACCCGGAATTTCTCGACGCACGCGGCGTTGAGGGACGCTTCTCCATTCGGCGGAGTCTGCTTTACGAACTCCACAACGGCGGCCACATCAAGAGCGTTAGCCTGAGACGGCGCGGCCAGTCGCGAGGAAAGCGCTTGTTCAGCGTGGATTCGATTCGCGCGCTCCTTCGCAAGCAAATGGAGGGTGAGAAGTGACACGGCACCCATCAACACTGCCGCGATTCGTGTGCGACTTGCTTGCGTCGCCCCCTCGTCGTGGCGAAGGACTAAATCTGTGGTTCTACAAGGTCGCGCGCGTGCTGCATCCTTTCCGTGACTCAGCGGAGATCGTCGAATTATTGCGAGCGGCAACAGCAGGTGACCCTGTGAAGCCCGGCGAAATTGAGCGCGCAGTTGAGCGAAGCAAGACGACAGCGTGGAAGCCCGGCCAAACGTCGCAAGGCTCCGGAGCGGTCCCAGCATGGCCGAAGGTGAACGCAGAACAGCGCGAGGCTGTGATTGCTGCATCGGGCTTCGGGCTTGTCGATCTGTGGGAAATGTCACCGGTACGGTTTGAGGACAAGGAATCGCGTACAGAGCAGATTATTGATGTCCTCTTTCTTGGCGATCCACTGCTATGCGTCGGGCGAAGCAACAGTGAGTTTGCTACCCGATCGCGCGAAGAATGGCGCGGGACATTGGCTCGCTTGCAGTTGATCGTGCCCAGCCCGATGACCGCACGGCTCGGTCTGACCCGAGAAGGCAAGGAATCGGCACACGCGCTTTCACTCACGGGCCCGCGCCGCTTTCTCGTGATTGAGCAAGACGCTGGAAGCATCGACGAGCAAAGTGCAGTCTTGTTGCATTTCGCGGAGCGCGCGCCACTGGCAATTGCCGTCCACAGCGGCAGCAAATCGATTCATGGCTGGTTCTATTGCGCAGGCCAACCGGAAGAGAACCTCCGCTGCTTTATGCAGTATGCTGTGAGTCTTGGCGCAGATCGCGCGACCTGGACACGCTCACAATTTGTGCGGATGCCAGATGGCACACGCGACAATGGCGAACGGCAGACCGTCTTTTTCTTCAACCCAGGAGTGCTGAAATGAGCGCGCTCGCAACCGAATGGGAAGAAATACCCAAGCACCCCGCAGAGGAGGCCGAAAATGTAAAGCCAGACAACAGAGAGACGCCGGCCCGGTGGTTTAATAAGAAGTTTCCGGCGTTAGCCAAAGATTATGACGAGGCAGTGCTTGAACATGAAGACCAAGAAACACGCATTGTTTCGGTCCGCGACCTTAACGAGGACTTCTTGGCGGCGACGCTCGGCGAGCAAGGCACCCCTGACGCGCCAACCGTCTTCGTGCCGACTGAGGAAAGGTTTTATACCTACTCGCCGAGCGATGGCATTTTCATTTCGCAACGCGACCCTGTCCTGCTAACGCGGCTAAGCGCGTTGCTGCTTAGCTGCGCGCGAGACTGCCCAGGGAACGCCGTGGACACGCGACCGTTAAAATTTCGTTTTCGGGATTCCGCGAATCTGAGTGGGGTGCTCCGTAAGGCGCGCGGGTTACTCGAAGTGCCGCATGGCTATTTCGCCGCTGAGCTCACCGAGTTTATCCCGTGCGCCAATGGAATGCTTCGGTTAAGCGATAAAAGCCTCTTGCCGTTTAGTCCAAGCTATCGCCGCCGAAACAAGCTGGCCGCACCCTTCGATTCTTCGGCGAGGTGTCCTTTGTTTCTCGATACCTTGATGTGCCCTGCACTCGATCCCGAGGAACTCGATTTGCTGCAGCGATGGTGCGGGCTGGCGCTCATCGGCGAAAACCTCGCACAAAAGATTGTGATTCTGACGGGCACGCCAGGGGGCGGCAAGGGCACGTTCGTTGAAGTGCTCGTAGGCATAATCGGGCAGATCAACCTGGCGTCCTTGCGCCCGCAACTTTTGGCTGAACGGTTTGAACTCGGACGCTTTCTCAGCAAGACCTTGCTCTATGGCGCCGACGTACCCGCGAACTTTTTGAATCAGCGCGGAGCGAGCGTGTTGAAATCGCTGGTCGGCGCCGATCCCGTTACCGTGGAACTAAAAAACTCCAACGAAACGCCGAGCATCGTTTGTCGTTTCAATGTGATCACGACTTGCAACTCGCGGTTGATCGTTCACCTCGAAGGTGACACCGACGCGTGGCGGCGACGGCTTGTCCCAATCGAATACACCAAGCCGAAACCCGAAACGCCGATCGCCGATCTCGGGCAGCGGATCTTGAAGAACGAGGCGAGCGGTGTTCTCAACTGGATGCTCGTAGGTTTGGACAAACTGCGCGCTGACGATTGGTTGTTGCATCTGACCGCGCGACAGCAGACCACGGTTGATAACCTCTTGCTCGAATCTGATAGCGTGAATCTTTTCGCCCGCGAGTGCCTTGCACGTGTGGATGGCCAAGAAACCACCGTTCCCGCTGCGTTCGCGGCTTACGTTGAATTTTGCAACGCACGCGGATGGGCAGCGTTTAACCGGAACGGTTTCGGGCGCGAGATCGCCAATGCCGTTCTGCGCGTACATCGGCTGAGCGACCGCAACGATATTAAAGACGACAATGGCAAGGCGCAACGAGGCTGGAAAGGGCTGATGCTGTTGGAAAATTCCGCGTGACCAAGTGGCTAAACTGTATCCGAGATATCCGAAAAAACCCTGTGCGGATACTTCGGATAGCGTTTTGCCACTCGAGCGCGAGAAACTTTCGTTTGCCCGTCAGACTTCAAAGAAACACTCCGCGCTTTCAAAGGGCGTCTGTTTTCCGTGCTCAAACTCCCCTTCGTCATGGTGTTTTCTGAAGCCCTCGGCGAAACGATCTTCTTCCCGTGAGGACGAGGACACCAAAACCGCGCTCATTGAAGCTGGCACAGAGCCGTGGAGCATTTATACCCTCGACGAGCTGCAGATTTTAGTGGCGCAAAACCGTATCGCGCCACTTTCCCAAGATGACTTAAAGAAAGTTCACACTCTCAAACGGACCTTCGATGCAAAAATTGTAGAAGATCTTAGCGCCTGTCCCGACAAAAATTCACGGGCCTGGCGCGGCATTGGCATTCTTTCAAGCGATCGGACGCGGAGACGACCGGCCGCTATCTAAAAAGAGTTCGAACCACTGCTCCGCATTAAGGCAGGATTCAGTCACCAGCGTGTAGCTCGGCCAACTGCGCGTTCAGTTCCGCGAGTATTTTCTTCATCTTCTCTCGACCAAGGCGTTGTCGGTGCTCGAGGTTGTTTTCAAGTTGCTCCAGCACAGGGTCGGTCGGATAGAGCAGCCGGGCTTCGAGCACCGCAAGCCGCATGTCCAGTAGTCTATGAACTCTGTCTTTGTGCGCTTCGCCGCCATGCTCCTCCTTGAAATGGTGGAGCTCATTCTCGACTTGATGAATGTCCTGTCGGACTTCCTCTCGGATCGCCCCAAGGTCGGGGAGCGGAGCGAGTCTCGCGGTGAAGTTCGCCTCCTTCGTCGCGGTGTGTCCGTCCGGATCCTTGGCGACCACCGACATGCTCTTGAGCGTATCCGCGGTGAGCGGAGGCGCGTTGGGCGATGGACGCCCCATCGTGGAAAAGACGACGGTACATTCTGTCTTGCTACTGCCGCACGCCGGCACCGGTATGTACGCGTGGCCGTTACAGGGCGTGCCGTTCTTGGGGCAGTTAGCGAGATCCCACAGCGTCAGCTCGTACGTGACGGGGCGGCCCGGCGGCTGGGTGATGGCCTTCGGCCACTTCACCGTCACGCTCAGCCGATTCGCCGAGAGGCTGCCTTCGAGAGGTCCGTTGTCGAACCGGATACCCGGCTTGAACACGACCGGGGCGCTCGTATTGACGTGGTACACCGATCGCTGTACCGCCTCGTCGAACACCCTGGCGGGGATGAGATTCCCACACCACTCGAAGCTCGTCTTCGTGTCGAAGCACGCCACGTTGGTAAAGCTCCCGTCCTTCTCCTTCTGGGTCCATCCGTTGTCATTGTCGGTCGGCGGCTCGCCTTCCTGGTTGATCGGGTGCGTTGGCGGCGGCTGCGGAAGCCGCTTGACGAGCACCTTGTACAGCGCACCGTTGCTGTCCTGGAGCACGATCACGCACGGGCAGTTGACGGCGCCGATCTTGATGCCGGCATATCCGATGAGGCCCTTGTCGCGATCGCTTTCCTTCATGTCGCGGTCGGGGGCCAGGGACGCACAGGCGGGCAGCTCCTCCGCCGTGCAAACGCGGTACTTCTTCCACGTGGGTCCGGTCTCCTTCGCCGATCCTACGTTGAACAGGAAGAACCGCCACGGGTCATAGGGGTTGGTGTTGCCCAGCCCCTGGGCCCCGCCGACGGTAATGTTGACGCCGTCACCTACCTCCAGCATGTTGCCCGCGGCATCATCGATGGAGAACGCGTACTCGCCCACGCGGAGATACTCGGCGCTGTGAATGAGCTCCGTGTACCGGTTGAACACACCGAACGTGTTGGGATTCGGCGGGGATTTGTACTGCAGGTAGACATAGGCGTTGGAGATCTTGTGATATCCGATAGCGCCTCCGATGCCGGGCGTGTCTTTCAGCTCATTGATCACGTCTCCACCCGGACAGCTGTTGAACGGCACCCAGCCGTACACGTTAGCCATCATCTGGTCGCGGTCGAGTTTGACAGGCGTCTTGCACAACTTCTTGTAGCTGTCGTAGTTCTTCTCGAAGAGGTCGGCCACTTGCGCCATCTTGTTGCATGTGTTCGACGATGCGGGGGGGTTCTGGCAGCGCTCGCTCGGCCACTTCTCACCGCAGCATTCGTCCCATAGCTTCTCCATCTTCTGGACGACGGGAAGGCCCTTGATCGCTGCCCCGGCCGGCTCGAATGGTGGCGGAGCCCCGGGGTGCGCGATCTCGTTCATGACGTTGAACGTGGCGGGCAGCCGGATGGCGGTCTGGTTCGTAACGTACGCCGGCCACTTGTACTTCGGCCAGCTGAAATCGTTCCGAAACTTCGTCAGCTTGGCGCTGAATTGGTCTCGCCCCAGCACCGAGCCGATGAACCCGATGTACGGGTTGTTGACGGGATCAATGGCAACGGGCAGGTACACCTGATCGACCGACGAAATATCGTAATCGACGAACCCGTAGTCGATCTTGAGCGGCTGGGGAAACGGCGTGACGGTGGCGAACGTGAACTCCAACAATTGCGACGGATCGATGGCCGGCAGCGACACGCCGTGCTTGTCGCCTCCGGACTGGTCCCGATAGACGACGAGCGGCGCGAAACACGCGGGACATGTCGGCACGGGCGCCGCACTGGGCGCGAACTGGGAAATTGGAACCGCGTTGGCCCGGTTCGTGTCCGTGTCGTACGCGTGCTTGATGGCGCCCGGGTCGTTGTAGACGTAGATCCGGAGCGCTCTCCACCAGTTGATGTACTGATCGGGCTTGTTCGAACATGGCTTCGTCACGAGCTGCGTATAGAACGGAACGGTCACTGACACCGACTTGCCGTCCGGGATCCCATTCTGGGGATTCACGTACGCTCGGTAGAGATAGGTCGACGCGTACGTTCCCTTCGTGGGCAGGAACTGGGCTTGGAGCCATCGGTCGTGCTGACGCCCGTTCTCGTCCAGAAGGTCTTGCTTCGCCGTCTCCAGCACGACATAGATCGGAACGCCGGAGTTGTTTTTGATGTTGACGATTTTGACCGGAACCGTGCGAGGACCCGGGCTGTCACAGCCCCCCGGCCCTGTCGACATCAGGTAGGTGGGATCGGCCGCCGCACTGGTCGACGGGGCGAGCAAGGAAGCGGCGGTGAGAACGGCGGCCGCCAGAACCAAGAACGCCGAGCAGCCCATCCGCACAATCGATGGCTTGATAAGATTGGATTTGAGGAGAGGTGTTTTCATAAAGAAGGAAGGGGGGAAGGAGAAAGCGGCAATCTTCGTAGCAGACTCGTTCAATGTCAACGGTATTGCGCATTTCAGGCGTAGGTAATATTATGCTCACTCGTTTGATGGTGATTGTATAATGTAATAGTATGTATATTATTAAACGTATTACGACACAAGCAAGAACAAAAATTATCGCCGAAATGTTCGAATTTCTAAAAAGAGCGTGACAGGCCGCAGGTTTCGTGTCACACGAAATTACACACGCAGATAAAAGCTCTACAGCGAAGCGAATCGAGAGGAACCAATGCCCAAAAAATCGTAAACATCCGGCTACGGCCAGATCAGGAAAAGCGAATCAATGCAATCGTGGAGCGAACGCGATTCTGGATACGTCGAAGTTTGTGCGTATCGCGGTCGATTGGTTGCTGCGTTCGGACATCGGCCAAGTGATCAAGACAATTGTCGATGACGAAGCGTACCCGGATTACGCGATGCCGAAGAAAAGCGGCGGCCAGAAGAACAGGGCGCGGAGCAAGCGCACTAAAAGGCATTAGCGGTTTTTCGGATTGCGCACAGACGGCCAACGCAGTGCCGCATTTGACCACTATCGCGTTTTGATT
>Ga0306925_10002519_pt1 | contig 15840 bp, 13 predicted proteins | sample flu12Cox44000176_FD_203755 | JGI IMG/M metagenome (GOLD analysis project Ga0306925, IMG submission 203755) | Lab enrichment of tropical soil microbial communities from Luquillo Experimental Forest, Puerto Rico - flux8day.12C.oxic.44.000.176 (v2)... | ecosystem: Environmental > Terrestrial >... | reverse complement strand
TGATGACCCCGCGCTCCTCTCACACTGCCACGTTGCTACAAGATGGCAAGAAGGTGCTTGTGGCAGGAGGATCTAGCTCGCCGACGGCGGAGATCTTCGATCCTGCCACAGCCACTTTCACAGGCACTGGCAACATGTTGTCGGTGCGCCTAAGTCACTCGGCAACTTTGCTGCCGAGCGGAAAAGTCTTACTCGCGGGCGGGCAAAATGGCGGCGGTGCCTCAGCCGAGCTGTTTGACCCTACGATGGGGACCTTTGCAGCAACTGGCTCAATGACTGACTCCCGTATCTCTCACACCGCCACGCTACTCTCGAATGGAAAGGTTCTGGTAGCCGGAGGAGTAGGATCAACTAACGCGCCAGTTGCCACGGCAGAACTCTACGATCCGATGGCTGGGACTTTTAGTCAGACAGGCAGCATGGGGACAGCCCGTAGCAATCATACGGCAACGCTCCTCCCGTCCACTGGAACTGTCCTGATTGCCGGCGGGATTGATCCAACCAACGTTACGCTCACAAGCGCGGAGATTTACAACCCTATGACCGGGACGTTCACTCCAACGGGCAACATGCAGTCGCCGCATTCCCAGCATACAGCGACCCTCCTACCAAGCGGAAAGGTGCTGATTGCTGGCGGTGGCAATTTCATCGCTGAGTTGTTTGACCCCAGCACGGGAACCTTCTCCTTGACAGGGAGCATGTTCTCTTCCCGGGCTTCGCATACAGCGACGCTGCTCGCGAACGGGAAGGTTGTCGTCACTGGCAGCCGGAGTCGAGTTTTTATATTCTTTGGTGCCTGCCATGGTGGCGCGGTAGCGTCGGCCGAACTTTATCACTGAGCGCAACCCGAATCGTACGGCACCGCGAGTCAAGGGAATCTGCACCCGACGGCAAATTCTGAGGGGCGCTTAGTACGAATATGAGGTGGCACTCCGAAGCACTGTGCTCAATTTGTGCCCACCCTGTGACTAGCTTCCGGACACAAGCTTGTGAACTGCCAGCACGAAGGTGACTCAGGTAGCATGGGCAACTCTGTACCTGTGGATACGCGCTTCTTCATCCTTGTTGTAAGGTAACTCGCCAAGATCGTATTCTTCTGCGATCACAAAACATCTGATTTTGGCGGAAGCTTATCTGCTCTAATCGGGCCAGCCGATTCAAGCAGTTACGCTGGCCGTTGCTGAAGGGTTTTTGGCGCGCTTCTGAGCCGCCCGTCGAACAGTTCCTTCTCCGACTCCCAAAGCCTCTCCGATTCTGGCCCAGGAGGTTCCGGCGTCTCGTAGAGCGGCAATCCTTGTCGAGTCCAGGACAACACGCGGCCGCCCAAGGCGCTTGCCTCGTGCCCTTGCCGAGGCGAGTCCAGACCGGACGCGATCGCGAATCAATTCTCGTTCGAATTCCGCGATCGACGCGAAGATTCCGAAAATCAATCGCCCATTCGGTGTGCTGGTGTCTACTGCCTCATGCAAGCTAACAAACTCAACGCCGAGAGTCCTAAACTCCTCAAGCGCATTCACCAACTGGCGCAGGCTGCGTGCAAACCGGTCGTAGCGATACACCACAATTGCATCTACGCAACGTTTCCGACAATCAGACAAGAGGCGGTCCAGAGCGGGTCGGTGCTCCTTCGAGCCGCTGATCCCGGCATCTACGTATTCGTCGGCGATGTCCCACCCGCGCCGCTGGCAATAAGTGCGTAGCTCCCCGAGCTGCATCTCTGGGTTTTGCCCGTTGCTTGTGCTCACCCTCGCATAAATCGCTGCGCGCATCGGATCACCTTCGACGCTTCGGTCTTCCGCCCATCTTGGCCCACCGTGACAGAGTTTCCTTCGAGTACTTGCGTGCCCGGGTTGCGCCTCCGAGCCTGGCCCATGCTCGCCTTTGTTCCTGGGTTGTCGCAAGAACCCGTGCCGCGCCCCCCAGTCTGCCGAGCGCGACAGCGTTTGGGTTCTTCTTCATGTCATAATCTTACTTGGCGCTACGTAAGTTTGTCAACTGAAATCCGCTCGTTTCGTCGTCGCTTGAATCAGGCTGATGGCTGGAAGGCCAACGCAAGACAGCGCGGTGCCAGATCAGCGAACGCTACTCGAGCAGCGGAGGACAGCTTCCGGTCAGATGGTCGACCGGCGGTGAAGTGGAAAGTTCTCGGGAAGGATTGGGTGTCACAGGTGTGACACGGCGGGGAGATTTCGAGGAGGTCTTACGCACGCCCAGTTGATGCGGCAAGGGGTGGGAGTCTCAATTTGAGCCCGGGCCAATTTGGGACCCGAAAGAGCCGCGGAAAATTTTTAGATTATTTTTCTTTGCTCGCTGTTTTTCTCTTGGGGGGAAAGTCATGTTTGTTTCGATTTGGGAGTGGTTCGAAAAACGCGCCACTCAAATGGATCGTCACTGGTAGGCGAAGAGCAACAAGTCTGATGATCAGTTCGCCTCAGCCCGAAGCGACTACGGCAGAATTTTGTGGCTGTGCAGCCACACGCTCAAGATTCGATGAGAGCCGCTGTTTCACCCTCCCGAGCGGTGAGAACCCAAAACGTTCTCTTGTTTGTTATCCTTGTTTACAACAATGGCGAATGTTCCAGCACCCCTTTCGGCAAAGGAATTCTTTACGCCGGAATTCCTGAGAGACCCGTACTGTACCTACCGTCGATACCTTGATGGGCCTGGAGTCCAATACCTCGATATTCACGGTGGTGTTTGGGCCGTATTCAAACACGCAGATTGCTCGTCGTTTCTTCGCGACCCCAGACTTTCCGCCAAGCGCACTGGCATTCTAATTGACGAGTTTCCTGCCGAGAAGCAAAAGGAATTTGCCGAACTCGCCCGCACGTTCAGCCTTTGGATGCTTTTCTTCGACGCCCCTGAGCATACGCGCCTTCGCAAACTCATGAACAAAGGATTCTCGCCCGCCGCAATTGAATCTCTCAGGCCGCAGATCGAGAAGATCGTTGACCGCTTGCTCGTCCCGCTCCGCAGGAACCACCGGATCGATATTCTTCCACAGTTCGCCCACCGGCTTCCTGTATACGTGATCGCCGAGATGCTGAGCGTTCCCGAGTCGCTACATCAGCAGTTCATTGACTGGTCAAACGCCATCGCTACTCTCTTCGGCAATCCGTATCGAAGCCTGGATGATCTGGTCGCCGCACAGCAAGCCATCCACGGCCTCACGAATTACTTCCGCGAAGCTGTTGCGGTGCGTCGCAAGCAAAAAGGAAACGAACTAATTAGCTTGCTTATGGAAATCGAGGAAGACGGAGACGTTCTTACAGAGGAAGAATTGTATGCACAATGCGTCATGCTGCTTTTCGGCGGACATGAAACCACCCGAAATCTCATCGGAAATGGTTTGCATACTCTGCTTCGTCACCCTGAACAGACCTTCGAGCTTCGTGAGCATCCGGAACTTATCCGAAGTGCCGTTGAAGAGCTGCTCCGCTACGAAAGTCCCGTGCAGTACACAGGCCGCATGGTCTTGCAGGACTTTGAGCTTTGCGGCGTCCAAGCACGGCTTGGTCAGGAGATTATTTTTATGCTCGGGGCGGCCAATCGTGACGCGCGCCAGTTTAAGAATCCCGACCGTCTCGACTTGAAACGTGCGAACAATCCACACCTAGCATTTGGTGCGGGCGCTCACTTCTGCATCGGCAATCAGCTCGCTCGGCTCGAGGGACAGGTAGCTATCCTGAAAATACTCCAGACGTTCCCGGAGATGCGCTCGGTTTCTGCAGAACCGGAGTGGCTTCCCAATTTCAGTTTCCGTGGACTCAAAACACTTCTTGTCGAAGTGTAAGAGTTCAAACTCACTTGCTCACCAAGCCCAAAATCAGCAGGTTGACTTAGCCATGAGCTTCTGGTATAGTTCCATTGTTTTGGAAATATGAATACTTCGTCTGCCGTCGATTCCCTCGCCGCTCTGGCGCAAGAAACGCGCCTCAATATTTTTCGTTTGCTCGTCCAAAACGCCCCGAAAGGCCTTCCAGTAGGTAAAATCGCACGCCGTCTCAAGCTACCTGGTCCAACTCTGTCTTTTCATCTGAATATTTTGGCGGCAACGGAACTTGTCGAACCGCACCGAAACGGGCGATCTATCTCCTACTCCCCCAACTTTCAGAACGTGAATCGCCTGATGAACTACTTGATGGAGAACTGTTGTGGTGGGGAAGGCTGCACCATCGATGTAACGCGGCTCTTAGGTAAATCGCAAAGCAATAGGAGGCTCAATGGATAACAAAAACATCAAAGAGGTCGTGAAGGACAAGTATGCGCAAGCTGCCGTTCGTGCAGCCTCGGGCAAAAGCTCTTGCTGCGGAACGAGTCCAGCTTCGAGCTTAGACGGTTGTGATCCCATTACCTCAAATCTTTACGGAGACAACGAGGCATCTGCCATTCCAGAGGAGGCTCTTCGCGCCTCTTTAGGGTGCGGCAATCCGACCGCATTGGCGAAGCTACAAACGGGCGAAATCGTATTGGACCTTGGCTCTGGTGGCGGAATTGATGTTCTGCTGTCCGCAAAACGAGTCGGACCAACCGGGAAAGCCTACGGGCTTGACATGACGGACGAAATGCTTGCTCTAGCGGAACAGAACAAGGTGACGTCAGGCTTGACGAATGTTGAGTTTCTAAAGGGCGAGATTGAAAACATACCCCTGCCGAACGACGCGGTGGATGTGATCGTGTCGAATTGCGTCATCAACTTATCCGGCGATAAGGACCAAGTGCTTCGGGAAGCGTTTCGCGTTCTAAAGCCTGGGGGCCGCTTTGCCATTTCAGATGTGGTCGTGCGTGGCGAAGTTCCACAAGAGATTCGGAAGAGCATGGAGCTGTGGGTCGGTTGCGTAGCGGGAGCATTATCTGAAACAGAGTACCGGGAAAAACTTGCCACTGCGGGATTCGCTTCTGTGGACATAGAAGTCACGCGGGTTTACGACGTGAACGATGCGCGTGAGTTTCTGTGTGCAAGCGGAATTGGCGGAGATGACGTAGCGTCACAGGTTCAAGACAAATTCGTTAGCGCCTTCGTACGGGCCGTTAAGCCCATGCAAGCAAAGTCCTGCTGTGGGCCAACTTGTTGCGCCTGAGAGGTTAACAATGCAAAGGCGTTACAACGTTCTCTTCCTGTGCACGGGTAACTCCGCTCGCTCGATCATGGCCGAAGCCATAATGAACCAAAAGGGATTCCCCAATTTCACTGCATATAGCGCAGGGAGTCACGCAAAAGGAAGCGTTCACCCCCAAGCTCTGCAGCAGCTCGAAATTGCAAAGTTGCAGACGCAGGGTCTGCGTAGCAAGAACTGGGACGAGTTCGCGAAATCAGACGCTCCCAAACTCGATTTTGTATTCACGGTCTGCGATAACGCAGCTAAAGAAGTCTGCCCAATCTGGCCCGGCCAACCACTGACGGCACATTGGGGTGTCCCAGACCCCGCTGCAGCCACGGGCACACAGGAGCAAATCGAAAAAGCGTTTCGCGACGCGTATATAACGCTTGAACGCAGAATCAGTCTATTTTTGTGTCTTCCGTTGTCCAGCCTCGACACCCTTGCCATTAAGAAGCAGATTGACGACATTGGGCATCGATGAAAACACTGAATAGGCGCATCGCTTCGGAGTTCCTTGGGACGGCTTTTCTGGTTGCTGCTGTAGTAGGTTCAGGAATCATGGGGGAGCGTCTTGCGAGTGGAAATATAGCCATTGCACTTCTCGCGAACACTCTCGCGACGGGTGCCGCTCTGGTCGCACTGATTCTGACGTTTGGACCAATTTCCGGTGCCCATTTCAATCCCGTCGTGACCTTATCCGACGCCTGGGAACGCGGCGTTTCGTGGGAGGAGACCCCACACTACATCCTGGCGCAAATTCTCGGGGGAATGTTTGGTGCGGTCACAGCTCACTTGATGTTTGGACTCCCAATCGTTTCAGCTTCTCTGCATCCTCGGGTAGGCGTATCTCAGTGGTTCAGCGAATTTGTAGCGACCTTTGGCCTGCTCTCCGTGATCTGGGGCTGTTCTCGAACACGCTCTAACTTTGTTGCCTTTGCGGTTGGAGCCTACATCACGGCGGCTTACTGGTTTACGTCATCAACGTCCTTCGCCAATCCGGCTGTGACGATTGCGAGGGCACTCAGCAACACGTTTGCAGGTATTCGACCCGTGGATGTTCCTGGGTTCTTAGTTGCCCAATTGGCTGGGGGAGCCGCTGCGACTGCGTTATTCCGTTGGTTGATTCCGGGCTTGCAAGAACAGGCGAAAAATATCGTGATACCTCACGAGAGATAGCGAATCTGAATGGATACTGTTTGTCTGCCCGCAGCCACCGCGCAGGGGTATTAGTGAGATGTTTTCTTGTAGGCAATTCGGGAAGCGCGACAACAGCGGGGAAGTCTGGGAGAACTGCGGCTAGGTGAGTCACAGGTGTGACTCGGGGGAGGGAGACTTCAAGCAGGTCTTAGGCCAGAGCAGTGACGCCGGAGGGGTGGGAGTCTCAATTTGAGCCCGGCCCAATTTGGGACCCTAAAACAGCCGCAAAAATTTCCTCAGGATTATTTTTCTTCGCTATATTCTCTGTTGCTGATGCGAAAGATCGTGCACATCGACATGGATGCATTCTACGCATCCGTTGAACAGCGAGACGAGCCGCAATTACGTGGGAAACCCGTTATTGTCGCCTGGCGCGGAAAACGTTCAGTTGTGTGCGCCGCTTCGTATGAAGCGCGGCAGTTTGGCGTGCGTTCGGCCATGTCTGCCGTTCGGGCTGAGCAGTTGTGCCCCAGCGGGGTTTTTCTGCCTCCCGATTTTGTCCGCTACCGGGGAGTGTCGCGACAGGTGCGTGACATTTTCAAACGTCACACTGACCTCGTCGAGCCTCTATCGCTGGACGAAGCGTACCTCGATGTTTCGGAAAACAAGACCGGCCTCGCTACCGCTACTGAGGTGGCGCGCGTTATCCGCCAGCAGATTCGCGCGGAATTGAACCTGACTGCCTCGGCGGGCGTCGCCCCGAACAAGTTTCTGGCCAAGATCGCATCAGATTGGAAGAAGCCCAATGGTCTGTTCGTTATCCAGCCGGCAGATGTGGACTCCTTCTTGTTGCCGCTGCCGGTCGGCCGTTTGCCTGGAGTCGGGAAGGTTACAGAAGACAAGCTGAAAACCCTGGCCATCGAAACGGTGGGCGATTTGCGAAAAATGGATTTACAAGACCTGGAGAGCCGCTTCGGTCGTTATGGTGTACGTCTATACGAACTTGCGCGGGGCGTTGATAACAGCCCAGTAGTTCCGGATCGCATAACGCAATCGATTTCGTCAGAAGACACCTTCGAGCAAGATGTACTGCTCGCTGAGCTTGAGCCCATGATCCGCAAACTAGCCGAGAAGACCTGGATGGCTGCGCGCAACGAATCGCGTACCGCGCGAACAGTCGTGCTCAAGCTGAAAACCAGCGAGTTCAAGATTCTCACGCGCAGTCACACACCTAACACTCCACCATGTTCCTGCGAGGAATTGACGAGTATCGCCCTTGAGCTTCGCAGCCGCGTGGCGTTGAACGCGAAGCAGCGCTTTCGGCTAGTCGGTGTCGGTTTGAGTAACTTCCGTGATTCTGAGGGTGCGGCGGCACAACCCGTGCTGTTCGGCCAGAACGTAACATAGACGACGCGATCAGATGTCGCGACCCAGCCGCAAGGCAATGTTCGGGAAGCGCGACAACAGCGGGAAGTCTGGGAGAACCGTGGGCCTAGTGAGTGTCATAGGTGTGACACCTTCTTTTTCTGTTTTGTGACAGGGGCGCCTTACCGGCAAGGGGCGGAGTCTCAATTTTTCTTCGCTGAGCATCCCCAAAATGCCCTCAGAAGCAGACCGCCTCAAAGACGAAGACATCTGGAATATGGTGAATTACATTCGCAGCATTCCGAAGCCCTCTCAGGCAGCGACACCGGAAAAGCCCAAGGTTGAAACTCACTGATCTCGAAGTGCAAACTTACGGCACTATTAGAGTGGCAGATCACGAAATCGCAGTTCGAGCCCTGCGTATTAATGACAAACGTCTAAGGAATGCCGTCGATCGTGCTTACTTGGAAAGATACAACACTGCTGGCGCGTTGAGGTATGCCAAAGATCTTGGGCAGCCTAAGTCCAGGGCCACGACTCTGGTGGCCCACAATCGGGGAACCCGCCAATGCTCCATTGGTTGATGTTACCATTGGCGTCCGTGCCCACATCGACGGGGAATATGTTATCGGTACCGCCGAGCCCGAAGATTCCGTCGCTCATGCCAAAACTAGAAAGGTCAAAGGTGATACTTGCGAAGGGCAGGTTCGCAGGCAGCGGCGTCGAGGTGTCAAACCTAATTGTTATCAGTGGCCCAGTAGACGTGCATGTATAGGTTCCAAAGCAGCTCGTATAAGGGGTGCCTGTATATGTGTACGTAGTGTCCGCGTGGACGGGGCTCGTAGCCAAGAATGCAAGCAGCAGCCCTATTGCAAGTACCGGAACGCATTTGGTGATTTTCATAGTCAGCCCTCCTTCTCATAGACTCCCAGATTGGACGGGAGTAACTTTACGACCGTCGGATAGACCTCCCGGTTGAACTTTTCGGCGTGCTCTTTCCTTTCCCACAGGCTGATGGCCACCGCCTCATTCTGATTTTGGGGCGATTGGAAAAAGTTCTTCGATGAACCCCTTCTGCTTGCGCAGGAGGGGAAGGATGTCCTTTTGTAACTTTTCCGCGAGGAGAGGGAATTCATTGGCGACTTCGGGCTTCAGTGGTATTGTCACATGTCGGGCAAACGTCTCGGTCTCCTCCCATCCTTGCGACTAAATGTCAACAAGAGTAGGCCAGACCGAATACTGGCAAAATTGACAGGTATGTGAACAGGTCTTCGTACCTCCGCAAAGTCGACGGCTAACTCACGGCGCTTTGTGCCACGGCGTGCAAAAGCATCGTGAAACCCTCGCACGGTCTGCGCGAGATAAAGTTTTCGGAGGGCTGGCCGAAGGTTTTACATTGCTGCACGTTGCTGGTTTCAGTTTGAGACGCACGCAAGTCGTCAACACACTCAAGGTCGGCCAGCGCGCAAAGGGCGACGACCGGTTTTTCCAGAGTTAAAACCACCGGGCCCCCGCGGGCGCCAAGCGGCGCAACAATTTCCAAGGCAGGTTTTCAACCTCGGTAAAATCCCGCCGTCAATTCCTCAAAACGATGAATTCAACGAAAACGGACACCCCGCTGAAAATCCGCGCTCTCCGGTAAAACCAAGGTAAAACCAAGCGGTCCCTGCCCCCACGTCGCTCGAAAAACACTCATTTTTAAAGGGAAAATGGCGCGCCCGGAGAGATTCGAACTCCCGACCCTCTGGTTCGAAGCCAGATGCTCTATCCAGCTGAGCTACGGGCGCGCTAGGGGGAGTCTACCCGTTCATTGGAGAGGCTTCAACTGGCGGCTGCTGGAGACGGGAAGCTAGCGCTTGGAGTTGGCGGAGGAGACTGCCGCCTGGAATTTCTGCTGTTCTCTTAGCAGCGTGGCATTGCCGGGATAAAACTTCAGCATTTCATTCACGAGCGCGAGGGCCGCTTGGTAGTTTCCTGAGTTGTAGTATTGAGTGACGCGAGTCTTATAGACCGAGACGATTTGGTCCTCTAGAGCTTTGCCGCCTGGATTGCCAGCCTGTCGCGCGAGAATTGCCCAGTGGAGGGCGGAATCGTTGACGGGTTCGAAGTAACGTCCCTGGCTGAATGCTGCTTGCGCCTTTTGATACATCTGCTGGCCTTGATCCGGCACAGGCTCGGCCGGCTTGGGCTTTTGAGCGGGCTGGCGTGAAGAGTGTTCGGGCTTTGGCTTGGGGGCCGCAGCGGGGGGCGCGGCGGGAGCGGTGGGAGGAAGTTCGTCGATTGCGTGTGTGGCTTCGGAAGGAGCGCCGACTTCGGGCGAGACAGCAGATTGCGCGGCAGGCCGGACAGGCGCAGTGGCGACACTGCTGTGCGGTGCGGGGTTGAAGATTTCGTAGGCTGCTACTCCGACGACCAGAAGCAACGCGAGAATAGCTCCGCCAATCATTATCGGTTTTTTTGATTTCGGCGCCGCGATGGGTGTCTGCGGCGGCAGCGCAGTGGGCATTTGTGTAGGGGATTGAAGCACCGTCGGCGAAGGGACGCGCGTAGGAGCCACCACCGGACCACTTGGCGCGGTAAGTGGGGAGACGGGAAGCGGCACAGGAGTGGCCACGGACGCAATGGCCGGCGAAGCACCAGAAGAGGGCGCCGGCGTGACTGCGGGTGACGTGACAGGCGGAACTGCGGAGACGGATAAATGAGGGTGCGAAAGTGTGCTTCCGCCTATTGACGCGGTCGGCGCGTCGGCGGGCGCAACGGATGGGGTGTAAGAGAGTGATTCGGGATGCTCGAGGGCTGCACCGAATTGCTCAACAGTTTGAAACCGCGCGTCCGAATTTTTCTCAATCGATTTTAGGATGACGTTTTCAACGCCCTTGTTGATGTACGGATAATATTTCGAAGGCGGAGGCGGTGGCGTGTAAACGTGGTCCTGCATGATCTGAAATTCGCTGTCGCTTTCGAAGGGCAGATGTCCGGTGAGCATTTCATACAGGGTGATGCCGAGCTCGTAGATGTCGGAGCGAATGTCTACGTTGCGATTTTGGATTTGTTCGGGCGACATATAGGCAAGGGTGCCAAGCTGCGTGCCGGTGCGCGTCATGCCGCGCGCGCCCATCACTTTGGCGATACCGAAATCCATCACTTTCACGAGGCCGTTCTTATTCAGCATCAAGTTGCTGGGCTTGATGTCGCGATGGAGAATCCCGGCGCGGTGCGCATAGCCGATGCCGAGCAGAGCTTGCCGGAAGAGCGGAATCGCTTCGACTTCTGGAATCGGGCCGCGACGCCGGATCATTTGCGCGAAGGTCTCGCCCTCGACGAACTCCATCACCATAATCGCCGTGCCCTGATGAACCATGAAGGCGTAGAGGGTTGCGAGATTGGTGTGGTTGAGGTTGGCCTGCGCTCTGGCCTCCGCGCGGAACCTCTCGACGAGCTCGGGGTTCTTGGATAGATCCGGGTTCAGGACCTTCATCGCCACCATGCGGTCCAAGCCCGTGTCCACGGCTTTATACACGACACCCATTCCGCCTTGGCCGAGCTTCTCCAGGATGCGGTAGCTGCCGATCTCGGTTCCAATCATGGCCGGTTGCTCAACTCCCGACCGCCGTGGAATCTTCTTTCACCGTGGCCGATGCTCGCTCGATGCGGATCACTTGGATGGTGATATTGTCGTGCCCTCCGCGCTGTTTTGCGAGATCAACGAGCTTGCGGCAGGCCTCGCGCGGCGAATCCTCCGTGGTGGCTGCCAGCATTTCCTCGTCGTCAACCAATCCGTGCAAGCCGTCCGTGCAAAGCAACAGCATGTCCCCTGCGAGCAGCGGCACCGGAGCTTCGGCGAAATCGACTTCCACGGCGGAGTCCGAACCGAGGGCGGAGGTAAGAATGTTTTTCGAAGGATGCGTTTTAGCTTGTTCGGCGGTAATCACGCCATTGTCCACCATCTGCTGAACGTAGCTTTGATCGCGCGTCAACTGAATGATGATACCTTGACGCAGTAGATAGAGGCGGGAGTCGCCCACGTGACCGTATGTGACGTAGCCATTCTTCAGGACCGCAGCCGTGCAGGTAGTGCCCATGCCGGTTAGTTCGCGATGCTCGCGAGCATAGTCCTGAATTGCCTTGTGGGCTGACTGGTAGGCGGCCTCGAGTGCACTCGCGGGATCATCTTCTGGTCCGTTCAAAAAAACTTCGCGCACCGTGTCAACTGCAATGGTGCTGGCGATTTGGCCGCCCTCCTGGCCGCCCATTCCGTCGGCGACGACCACAAGCCGCCCACGCTTCTGCATCTCGTCGTCGTTTTCCGGCTCAGCGTAGCAATAGTTGTCTTCGTTCTGGCTCCGCTCGCAACCGACATCTGTGAGGTTGGCCAGTTCGATCCCGGGGCGAATCTTCATGAGGTGCGGGGTCCCTTATAATCGCTTGAATTTAACAATAATTTCGCCGAACCGAATCATGTCGTTGTCCTTCAATTCTTCGCGGACGATTTTGCGATCGTTGAGGTAAGTTCCGTTCGAAGAATCGAGGTCTGTGACGAAAAATTTGCCATCTTCGTATCGAACACTCGCGTGCTGGCTGGAGACGGTGGAATCTCGCAAGGCTATCTGTGAGTCGGCACCGGAACCGACGGAGTTTTTTCCCTCGTGCAAGCGGAAGTCTTCTCCCTTTTGATCGCCACTCATAGCCACGAACCAGCCCACGACGGGAGGTTTGCGCTTTTCGGAGATGAGCACGGTCCTGCGTCCGGCGGCGGGAGCGGGGCTCCCAGCGGCTTCTTTGGAGGAATCAGTTTCCAAACGGGTCTTGGCCACTGCTCCGCCGGCACCTGCCGCGCCTGGCACTTGATAGCCGGTGGTCTGGCAGGTGGGGCAAGTCTCCCAGGAATCTTCCATCTGATGACCCTTGGCGCAGAATTTTGACATCCGAATCTCCTGTTCGCGAGTCTGCTCTACGAATTGAAATATGTGAAAACATTGGAACCCTTCTTGCCGAGGAAGATTCGATCTCCATTGCGGAGTCCAATCTTGCTTACCTTCGGCGATTCCACCGAGTTGACATAAGTGCCATTCGAGGAGCCTTTATCGATCACCACCACTTCGCTTTCCGATGGGACGATCCAAGCATGTTCGCTCGAAACTGTATCGTCTTGCAAAACCACTTGGCATTTTGGCGAACGGCCGATGAGCAACCCCTCTTTCGGGACCTTAAACGTCTTGCCCGAGAGCGCGCCAGCCGTTGCTTGAATGTTGCCATAAGACTGGCCTGAAGACAGGGCTGGCGCAGGTGGAGATTCGAGTCGCGTGCCACCCGGCATTCCACCCGCCGGCTTCACCACATTGACGGGCACCCGCGCGGCCCGCGACCGCATCACCACGGCGGCGATGCCTAGAATCGCGATTCCGACCAAGCCATAGAGGAGCCACGGGCCGGCCGGGCTGTCGGAGACCTTGTCAACGAAGCCCTCGTTATCCATGCATTCGACGGCCGACGACCGGAGGCGGGTCGCGTCCGGCAGACCGGGCATGAACTGAAGCACGTCGTCAAATTCCGGAATCGAGGAACGGCATTTTTTCTCATCGAAGAAATCGAGCGCTTTGCGCCAGTGCTGAGTGAAGGGGCCCGCGTCCGGCGCCACGCCCTCACGGCGAACGAACTCCCATGCCGTATTAATCGGCACGAAGAAATTAAAGCCCTGCGTAGCTTCTGAACCGGCGGTCGCGATTCCAATTACTTCTCCTTGCGCGTTGAACGCGGGACCGCCGCTATTGCCGTGGGTAATGGCAGCGTCAGACTGTAGGACCGGCGTGCTGGTGGCCGCGAGCGTCTTGATCGCGGAAATACTGCCGCTGGTGACAGAGGGAACGAGCGCCGATTCGCTGCTAATCAGCTCGTTTCCGCCCCAATCGGAGGCCACACCCGGATAACCGATAACCATGATGCGATCTTGTTCGCGAACTTTATTTGAATCGCCGAGAGGAACGGAAGGAAGATTTGTGCCATTGATCTTGACGATGGCAACGTCCTTGCCGACTCCGATTTCAGGGCTGTAATTGGGTGTCAATTCGCCGGGAACGTGCGTGCCATTGGCGAGATACACGGTGAGAGTGGGGTTGTGGTAGTGAATTTGTACGGCGCGAGATTGATACAACTCCAGTTTCTGTGCGTTGGTGAGCGGAGGATGTCCCTTGCTCGCAAGAAACTGGTCGAAGGCCTGGAATACTTCGGCATAGACTTTCGCACGCAGCTTTTCTTCCAGTGCTTCCTTTGCTTGAGGGTCGTTGATTTTCGCATTCTGAACCACGTGCCCGTTGGTGATAAGGTAGCCGTCGTGCCGAAACAGGAAGCCGCTGCCAGCGGTGGTCAGGTACGGATTTCTGAGCTGGACGGGTTGTCCCCGGAAATCCGCCTCCACCTTCACAGAGACCAAAACCAAAACGACAGCCGGTTTGAGCTCCAGCGTGCGCTTTTCCTCTGGCGTGAGCTGCGTCCCGGCCATCGACGAAAGCGAAAGAAAAGCAACCAGCGCAGTTAAACAGACGAGCTTCTTCACCACCCACCTCCAAGACTTTCACGAAGACTGAGACAACTCGAGAGAAAAAACACGGAGCGATCTTTCGATAGGAAGACTCCGTAAAAAACCTGTAGGACGGACCGGGTCACGCTTCGAGACATAAAACGAGTTACACCTATTCTTCTTCTTCAGATGAAAGCTGGTGCCTACTGAGCATTGCGCAAACGTCCGACGAAAACCGTCACATCGCTCGAATCCTGAGCTTGTTGGTGTAGAGTTTCGCTAGTTGAGTAGGATTCGAGAGCTGTATATATAACCGTTTTTCAGGGGTGTCAACGCGTACAGCTTTCTTGAGGCGACAAGAGGCGGATTTCATTAAATTTGTCATAACTTCTGGCTCGAGGTTCGTCATAATAGCGGAGGTATTATTCAAAACCGATCGCATCTACATGGCTTGCCAAAAGGGACCAAGAAACATCTGCACGATTGTGCATCTTAGGTGTTCATCTTTGAGATTTTCTAAAGGCTAATACATGAATCTCGCGGTGGGTCAAACTTCCTCAGAACTGGCAATCGGCGGATTTTCTATCGAGTCCCTTCGAACGAAGTTTCCCGCTCTAGAACACTCGGCACCCTTCATTTTTTTCGACAATGCCGCCGGCGCCCAGATTCCGCAGCAGGTATTCGACGCGGTGAATCATCACCTCCTGGAGTGCAACGTGCAAAGGGGCGGCCGGTATCCCAAGAGCCAGGACGTGGACCGAACGATCGCGCGCGGCCGGCAGAGCGTGGGTGATTTCGTGAATGCGCGAAGTCCGAATGAGATTGCTTTTGGAATGAACGCAACTTCGTTCATTCGAATCGTGAGCCTCGCCATCGGCCAAACACTTGCCGAGCGCAATGAAATCGTGGTCACCGATATGGATCACGAGGCGAATATCGCTACCTGGCTTGCGCTCGAGTGCGACGGCGCGAAGTTTCGCTGGTGGAAAATGCGCGACGACGGGAATTTGTACGCCGATGACTTGCGTGAGGTTTTGTCGCCTCGAACGCGGCTCGTCGCGGGCACCGTAACTTCGAACGCGCTGGGTTCGGTAGTGGATGTTGCAGCGGCAGCGAAAGTGGCGCACGCGGCCGGCGCAGAACTGTTTCTCGATTGCGTGCATTTCGGTCCGCACGGTGTGATTGACGTCCAAGAATGGGACTGCGATTACCTGGTCTGCTCGGGATATAAGATTTTCGCGCCGCATATGGGATTTTTGTGGGGAAAACAGGATTTGCTTCGGAAACTTCCCACATTCCGCGAGGATTTTATTCCCAATGAACCGCCGCTAAAGATCGAAGCGGGAACATTTGTGTATGAGAATGTCGCCGGGATGGATGCTGCTATCTCTTACTTGGCGTCGCTTGGAGAAGTACGAGAGGGGAAGTCCACATCGACGTCGCTTTCTTCGCGCCGCGGCAACGTCACGCGAGCGATGAAAGCGATTCGCCAGTACGAGGAGACGCTTTCGCTAGAGATGCTGCGAGTGCTGAAGGAGGCCGGCGCCACGGTGTATGGCGTCAGCAGGAAAGAAAGAATCCAGGAACGGGTCCCTACGCTGTGCTTTAACTTACCAGGCGTTGCTCCGGCGGACGTTACGGAAGCGATGTCCCGCGCGAACATCGGCATTCGAGACGGCCACCTGTATTCGCCGCGGCTTATGAAGCGCCTCGGATTGA
>Ga0306925_10002516_pt1 | contig 15841 bp, 12 predicted proteins | sample flu12Cox44000176_FD_203755 | JGI IMG/M metagenome (GOLD analysis project Ga0306925, IMG submission 203755) | Lab enrichment of tropical soil microbial communities from Luquillo Experimental Forest, Puerto Rico - flux8day.12C.oxic.44.000.176 (v2)... | ecosystem: Environmental > Terrestrial >... | reverse complement strand
TCCGGTCGTCGGCACAGCGCTGGTCGGTTTTCGCACGCCGGCCGAGGTGTCCGAAAATCTCGGCGCGCTCGGCTGGCAGATCGGCGGCGCAGATATGGCAGAGGTCGACGCGATCCTGGCCCGTAATGGCGCGGTGACCGTGCCTCCGGGCTGGCTGGAGGATTAGGAGACCACATCACGACACTTGGCGAGGAGGACCCTCATGCCGGTTCAACGCTTTGCCCCAATGACCAAGGATTTTGCGACCTTCGATTGCGACGCGCATGTCACCGAGCCGCCGCTGATCTGGGAACGCGCCCACGAATTTCTGACCCGCGACGAACTCGATGCATTGAAGCGGACGATCTGGTGGGACGCCGACAGCCGCCTGTTGATCGTCAACGGGCGCGCCGGGATCGGCCTCGGCTCGCCGCGCAGGGGCGGCATCCCCGGCACAATGCGGGTCGTCACCAATGCCGGCCCGGGGGTCAAGCACGACATCCAACGCGCGCTCAACGTGCGCAACCTGAACCCGAAGACGGCGCTGACGCAGGATCAGGTCACCTATCTCGATCATGCCGGCTCGTATGAACCGAAGCCGCGCCTCGAGGACATGGACATCCAGGGCATCGATCAGGTCATGATCATTCCGACCGAGATCGACATCTATCCGTGGCTCGAGGACGCCCTTGGCGCCAAAGCGTTCTGCCGCGCCTACAACGAGTGGGCCTACGAATACACGCGCGAAAATCCGGATCGGCTGTTTTTCGCCGCGCTGATCCCTATGCAACACCCCGACTACGCGGTCCAGGAGGTCCGCCGAGTCGCCGCGCTGGGCTGCCGTGTAGCACTGGTGCGGCCGATGGATGCGATGGGCAACTACCCGCTGCAGCCGAAATACGAGCCTGTTTGGGACGCGCTCGAGGAGACCGGCATGGTCTATGGGATGCACCCATTCCCGGCCTTTGGCAGTTCGAAGCCGTCGGGATACAGCGAACAATATTCCGGCGCCGAACTGATCCGAAAGACCATGGCGACCGCCGGCCTGCCGCATACCTTCCTCGCCAATGTGCAGAATTTCCAGGCCGAGGCGGCGTTGTGGGTCACGATCGTGCTGATGTCGGGATTTTTTGAGCGGCACCCGAAAATCAATGCTGCCGTCTTCGAGGCCTCGTCGACCTGGCTCAGCTTTCTGATCGACGAGTGCGACAAGGCCTATCGGCTCTACCGCAACGAACGGCGATTGCCGCCCCTGAAAAAGCTGCCGAGCGAAACCTTCTTCGAGCATTGCATGACCGGCTTCGAGGGCGACGAGGCGCCGCCGGCTCGGCTCCCGGAGTTCTACGGTGATATCCTGTGCTGGTCATCCGACGTCTATCATCACGACGGCGACGACGCCTGGAGGGCGATCGAGACTATGCAGAAATACGGGCTGCCGAAGCAGGATCAGGCCAAGTTCCTCGGCGCCAATGCCCGCCGCCTCTACAAGGTGCAGGCGCCGAGCAACATCATCCGCGAGCGGGTCACCGAGATCGCGCGCCCGGATTGGTGGCCAACCGAGGAGGAAGTCAGCGCGGCGCTGCGGCCTGAGGCGGCGGTGAGTCGGGCTTAAACGCGGTGACCGGATCGACTGCTGCAAAGCGGAGGCAACAATGACGGCCAAGGACGTCACCGTCGTCGATGCAGACAGCCACGTCGTCGAGCCGCCGGCTCTCTGGGACAAATACCTCGACCCCGAGTATCGAATACTCGGCAAGCATGCCTTGTGGCGGCAGGAGGGACGCACGGGCGCCTATCTCAAGGTCAACGGCGAAATCTTCCGCGATCGCTCGAACCCCAACCTGCCGCGCCACGCGTTGTGGCGGCCGGGTATGGACTGGGATGCGATCGGCGCTCTTGACGCGCACGTCAAGCATCGGCCAACCGAGGGCGCCTCTGAGCCACGGGCTCGTCTGGCCGATATGGACGCCATGGGGGTGGACCAGGCGCTGATGTACCCGACCTGGTTTGCCGAGGGCTTTTTCCTCGTCAGCGATCCGGATGTCGCCTACGCCCTGGCGAGGGCCTACAACGACTGGATCCTCGACTTCTGCACGGCGGCTCCGCAGCGGCTGTTCGCTGCCGCAATCCTGCCGCTGCAGAACATCGACTTCGCGCTCGAAGAATTGCAGCGGGTGGCGCAGCTGCCGTCATTCCGCGCTGTTTTCATCCGGCCGATGTTCGTCGAAGACCGCTATCTCAACCATCCCTATTACGATCCGCTGTGGGCCGAACTGGAGCGTTGCGGGATTACCGCGGCGGTGCATGCGACGCCGGGCCTGTGGAACCCGGAATGGACGTCGCACGGGCCGTTCTTCGAGAAAATCAAGGACCGCCTGGTGCAGCCTCCGGTTCCTGGAGGGGGCGGCGGCCCGCTCGCCGGCGGCAGCGGCGGCGCCGGGCAGTCGATCACGTTTATCGGTGCGACGCCGCTCGGTCATCCGCTGGCGCCGATCCTGGCCCCCTGGCTCGACAACCACATGTTTGTCGCCTCGGCCTTGATCGGATTCACGGTCATGGAGCGCTACCCGGCGATGAAGGTCGTCGTCGCCCATGGGAAGGCCTCGTGGATGCAGGAGGTGCTCGAAAAGATGGAGGCCTCGACGCGCGTGATCCCGTTGTTGCACCACTACCCGGTCTCGACTGAGCCGGAAGAGATGTGGGAGCACGGCAATGTCATGCTGGGCTTCGACGCCGAGGAGCGGATGATCCAAAAATTGCCGCAGGATTTCGCGCAAAAGGTCGTGTGGGGGTCGCGCTATCCGCATCATGACGCGACGAGCGCCTGGGATGCGCTCGCGAAGCTGCGGGCAGCCGCCGTGCCGGAGCCGCTGATCGCCCGCATGATGGGCGGCAACGCGGCCCGGCAGTTCGCCATCGAGCCGTTCGGCGAACCTGCGGCGTGAGTTTCCGTACGGCTGTTATGCGGACGGCCTATGCAGATGGCCCATGCACTCCTGCCCCGAAGGCGTCAGCGCTGTGTTCCGAAGAATTCGTCTTCAACCGCGTAGGGCCAGTTAGGCCGTTATGGGGGCAGCAACGGGAATTTCGTCCTCGGTAGTCGATGAGGACGCGAGGCCGATCGCGCCTGTCACCGGTCGAGCGCGGCGGTGAGACGCTGATAAAAGCGATCGAGGAATAAAAGCTTTTGCCGAGGGAAGGCGGTGTCGCCGGCAACCGGGCTGAGGAGTCTGGCGGCAACGGGTGCGCAGAACCGGCAGCGAGTGTCAAGAAGATCAGGCAGATCGAATATCCCTCCGCCAGCAGTCGATAGCGGCGCAAGCGGGGCCGGACCCGGCACTCGGTCGCCATTAGCAGATGTGGTAGATCGTGTCGATCATGTCGGGAGGCAATCAGGAGCTCTCGCCGCCGCGGGTATCGGTGCCGCAGGCGCCTGTCGTGGTTGCCGGTTTCCGCGAAGTGCTGTGGCTGAGCCCCGACGGCGAGATTGAGGCGCTGGCACCCGCAGAAGCGCGCAACCGCATCGAGCGCGAAGCGCCAATGCTGTGCCACGCAAGGGCTACTGCGCGGCGGCTCGACATGCCAGTGTTTCCGGCACTCGATCTGCTCGAATTGTTCGCCTTTGTTCGCCCTGCGCGGTTCTGCGTGCCGACGCCGGGCGGTTTAGCCGAGGTGCTCGGGATTGATGCGCCGCACCGGCCGGCCGACGCGTGCGTGGCGCTTGCGACCGCGGCGCGGGTCTTGCTCGAGGAGCTCGGCGGGGAGACCGATGCCGAGGCGCGAACGGTGGCTGAAGCGATGCATCGCGGCGGCTGGCTATGGGCCCCGGCCGTTATCGCCGCGCTGCCGGCCTGTGATCCGGATGCGCTAGATCGGGCGGTGGGGCTGCGCGCTTGGGGGCGGCTTACCGAATGGAGCGAGCCTGCCCCCGGACCGGCGCCCGGCAACGAGACTGTGCGTCCCGAGGAGGCTCGTTCGCGCTTGGCCGAGCTCCTCGGCGCGGCCGCCGAGCCGCGTCCCGAGCAAGCCGATTACGCCGCCGCGGCTGCTGCCGCGTTTGCCCCGCGCAGCCAGCCCGACCAGCCCCAAGCCGTCCTTGCCGAAGCGGGGACGGGGGTCGGCAAGACCCTCGGCTATATCGCACCGGCGAGCCTATGGGCGGAGAAAAACCGTGGTTCGGTGTGGATCTCGACATACACCCGCAACCTCCAGGCCCAGATCGCCCAAGAGCTCGACCGGCTCTACCCCGACCCCGCGCTGAAACAGCGCCGCGTCGTCGTCCGCAAGGGGCGTGAAAACTTTCTCTGTCTGTTGAATTACGAGGAGGCGCTCGGCGCCGCATTGATGCGTCCGGGGAAGTCACTGGCGCAGCTAGGGTTGATCGCCCGCTGGATCGCCGCGACCGACACCGGAGATCTGGTGGCCGGGGACTTCCCCGGCTGGCTCGCCGAGCTGATCGGATTTGGCCGCGTCAACTGGCTCGCCGATCGCCGCGGCGAATGCGTTCATTCGGCCTGCCCGCAGTATCACCGCTGCTTTGTCGAGAAGAACATTCGCAAGGCACGACAGGCGCGCATCGTCGTCGCCAACCATGCGCTGGTCATGGCCCAGGCCGCACTCGGTGGGCTCGACGACGCAACCGTGCCGACCCGCTATGTCTTCGACGAAGGTCACCACCTGCTCGCAGCAGCGGACGGCGCCTTTGCCGTGCGCCTGTCCGGGCGTGAAGGGCGCGAGCTGCGCCGCTGGATCGTCGGCGCCGAGGGCGGCCGAGGGTCGCGCGCACGAGGATTGCGCCGGCGGATCGGCGACCTCGTAGAAGGCGATGAGACCGCCGCCAAAGCCCTGATCGACATCCTCGCTGCCGCCCGTATCCTCCCCGCCGACGACTGGGCGCAGCGGATCGCCGCAGGACGTGGGCACCAGAGCTTCGAGAAGCTCCTGGTGCTGGTCCGCCAGCAGGTGCTGGCGCGGGCGGTGCTCGCCGACAATGGCTATGGCTTGCAGGCCGAGGCCCGGCCGCCGATCGAGGGCCTGATCGAGGCGGCGTTGCAACTCGCTGACGGCCTCGACCGCCTCGCAGCAGCGTTGAAGCGGCTTTGCGAGATCCTGCGAACCCGGCTCGAGGATCCCGACAACCCGCCCGATACCGGCCTGCGCCAGCGTCTCGATGCGACGATCCGCAGCCTCGACCGCCGCAGCGAGTTGCAGCTCGGCACCTGGGGCCGGCTGCTTCGCGACATCGCCGAGCCGCCGCTGCGCGAGACGATCGAGTGGCTGGCGATCGACCGCATCGACGGCCTGGAGACGGATGTCGGCGTCAATCGAAATTGGGTCGATCCGGGCATCCCGTTCGCGGCAGCGGTGGCGCGGCCGGCGCACGGGCTACTGGTCACCTCGGCGACCCTGACCGATGGCGCCGCCGACCCCGAGCAGGCCTGGCGCGGCGCCGAAGCCGGCACCGGCCTGCGCCACCTGCCGGCGAGCCCGGTTGCGGCGCGCATCGCCTCGCCGTTCGACTATGCTCAGCAGACACGGATTTTTGTGATCACCGACATTCCTCGCGACGATATCGCACAGGTGGCGGCGGCCTATACGGCGCTGTTCGTCGCAGCGCATGGCGGGGCGCTCGGCCTCTTCACCGCGATAACCAGACTGCGCGCCGTCCATCAGCGCATCGCCCCGGTGCTCGAGGCGCGCGGCCTGCTGCTGCTCGCCCAGCACGTCGACGCGATGTCGACCGCAACGCTCGTCGACATCTTTCGCGCCGAGGAGGATTCCTGCCTGCTCGGAACCGACGCGGTGCGCGACGGGGTCGACATCCCGGGGCGTTCGCTGCGCCTGCTCGTCTTCGATCGCGTGCCCTGGCCGCGCCCGGATATATTGCACCGGGCTCGCAAACCAGTGTTTGGCGGCGTCGAGTATGCCGACAGGATCGCCCGATTGCGGCTGCGGCAGGCCTATGGTCGGTTGATCCGCCGCGTCGATGATCGCGGCGTTTTTGTCATGCTCGACCGCGCTGTGCCGTCGCGCCTGCTCACCGCCTTTCCCGAGGGTGTTGCTATCGCTCGAGTGCCCTTGGCACAGGCGACCGAGGCGACCGCCGGGTTTCTCGGATAGGCCTTGACGGGGGCCTGCCAATTTTGGTCTGACAGCCATCGCCAACCGAGCGCGAAAGGACCCGGCATGCTCAACCATCACCGCGCCCTGATCTACACGATGGTGATCGTCTCCGCCGCCGATAACGAATTGCCCGAAGCCGAGCTTCGCATCATCGGCGATATCGTCGGCGACCTTCCGGTGTTCCGCGATTTCGACCGTGCCGAGCTGCCGAGAGTGCTCAACGATTGCACGGAGCTGATCGGCCGTGACGACGGGCTCGAGGAGACCCTGACGACGATCAAGGCGGCGCTGCCGGCCAAGCTGCGCGAGACCGCCTATGCGATCGCCTGCGATCTCGTCGCCGCCGACGGCGAAGCGAGCCAGGAGGAATTGCGGATCCTTGAGCTGATCCGCCATCGCCTCAACCTCGAACGGCTGGTCGCCGCGGCTATAGAGCGCGGCGCGCGGGCGCGCTTTCAAACGCTCTAGTGAATGAAATCTGACGGTTAGTACCTTCCTGTGCCGGAGTTCGGCTCAGGGGTCGAGGTTGCCCTTCGAATCGGCACCGAGCGTATGATTTGCACCACGAGCTACGGGTGTATCAGCAGGGCTCCTTCGGCCAGCGTCGCGACAGCCTGGGCGATGATGCGCTCGATAATCGCCGAGGCGGCGGGAAGGTCGTTGACCAGATCGACACTCTCACCGGCCCAGAGGACGCGTGTGGCAAAATCGTCGGGCGCCGTCGCCAAGTAAGCTTTCTCCCGTGCCGGCTGATCAGCCGCCAACTCGTCCTTCCGGCCGCTCCAATTGCTGGAGAAAGCATTGCGCAACGCTCTGCCGGGATAAATCGCCGGCCGTGGCGAGCCGCGGACGATATCGAACACGCGCGTCTGCTCGGTCTGGTCACCACCGGCGGTGAGGGCGGCTTCCTTCATCGCCTCTTCCCACAACGACTCGCGCGAGGCGGTAAAACGGGTGCCCATCGAGATGCCGGCCGCCCCAAGGCGAGTGCCGCCGCTAGCCCGCGGCCATCGGCGATGCCGCCGACCGCGACCACCGGGATCGGGGCGACGGCATCGACCACCGCCGGCACCAGACCCATCGTGCCGCGCGCTGTCCCCGAGTGACCGCCGGCGTCGCGACCCTGGGCGATGATGATGTCGGCGCCTGCAGACGCCGCCTCTTTGGCCTGCGCCAGGGTTTGCACTTGGCAGATGATCTTGCATCCGGCCGCCTTGATCCGCCCGGTAAACGGGGTGGGATCGCCAAAAGACAGCATCACGGCTGCAGGTCTGGCGTCGAGCGCCACATCAAGAGCCGCGGGATTGCGTTCGAGCGCCCAGGTAATAAAACCAATGCCGACGCGGATGTTGCCCGCCTCGCCAAGCTCCTGACGGATCGTCGCCCCACTGGCCTGGCCCGAGCCGATCATGCCGAGACCGCCGGCAGTCGTGACGGCGGCGGCAAGCTTGCCACCCGCCGCCGATCCCATCGGCGCAAGCAGGATCGGATGTTCGATCGCCAGCAGGCGCGTGAGCGCGGTTTCTATCCTCGGCATGTGCGACCCTACGAGGTCAGGGGCTGTCGAGCGGAGCTCGAAATCACGGCCCGGGATTGCCGCTCTCCGGGCGGTTCGCGGCCTGGTGGGCGGCGAGCTGACGGCGCAGGGCGCGCAGTTCCTCGAGCCGTGCGGTGGTGTCGCGCATGATCGCGGCGATGCCGACCATTTGCCGGCATCATTGGTAAAGGGTACGATCGTGAACTCGACGGAGATCCGTGTGCCATCCTTCCGCATCGCCGGGACGGAGAGGATCTGGCCGTCCCCGTAGCGCGTCTGCCCAGTGCGCATCATGGCGCGATATCCCTGCCAATGCCGCTCCCGCAAGTTTTCCGGAATGATGATATCGAGCGAACGGCCGAGCGCTTCCGCCTCGGCAAACCCAAAGATTCGCGTGGATCCGCGGTTCCAGCGGCGGATCACGCCCTCCGCGTCGGCATAGACAATCGCATCCGGCACCCCGGAAACGAGCCGGTCGGCGAATTGCGCTGGGTCAAGCTCCATGGTCCCTCCGGACACGATCGCGATATCGCCGGCGTTGCATCGCCGCGTGAGTGAGAAGCCGCAAGGACTACCGACCGGAGGCGGCCGTACGCCGCGGCACTGAAGCGCCGCCGCCATAGATGTCTTGAGCGAGAACATCGCGAACCGTCTCCAGGTCGAGCCGGTGGACGGCGATCAAATCGGCGGTGTCGGCAATGATGGCGTCGATGTCGCCGATCAGGCTCAGGCGCTTGTAGAGATCCGGGATGTGGATGCCCATGGCCTCACCGATCAGCTCCATAAAATTCAACAGCTCGAACGAAACTTCGGGCTGAAATTTCACGAGCTCGCGATGACACCCGTGAAAGATCGAGGCAAAAGTGGTTACCCCGGCCTCGGCGGCAGCGCGGAACTCGCGCTCGCGCAACTCGGCCTTGAATTTCGGCAATACCGACAAGTGGCTCGCCTGGGTGCTGACCACCGGCACATCGAGCTCGACCACCTCCAGCCCGGGAATGGCCCCGAGGACCTGTTTGACCGCGACCATGACGCCCGGGAGTGCCGCGCGTTCCTGCAGCGCAACCCGCTTCGGCACCGCGTGTATGAAGAGCGGCTTCAGATCGTCGAGACGCTCGGCAAAGAACTCGGCGATAGGATCGAGATCGAACGGCATATTGCCGAACGATCGTTGATAGGCCGGCAGCGCGACCTCGCCGATCTGGATCTGGCAGCTCGGGCACCATGAAACGACCCGGGGTGCACCGGGGCGCGCCAGCCGCTCGATCGTGTTGTAGGCGGCGCGGCCGGCTGTCCGGGCATCGCCCTGCTTGAAGTGCTGGATGCCCCAGCACGTAGAAGCGCCGCCCATCACCTCGTAGGAGACGCCGAGCGCATCGAGGACTTCGAGCACTAGCAGCGCGATATGCGGCGTCTTGATGACATTGCACCCGGTGTAGAACACGATGTCGGGTGCCGCAGAGTACTCAGCGGCGTCGCGCAGCGGAGGATTGATCCTGGCCAACACCTCGGGAGCCAGCTGCAGCCGGGAAATCACCCGGGTGCTGCGGCTCATCGTCGTGAAATAGCGATGGGCAGCGCGCCGGACTTCCGCTGGACCGAGCTTCTCCTTCGCTGCGATGCGCGCCATGTTGACCATGAAGCGCGGGTTGACCCCGTAGTCGCAGGCCGGAATGCACCTGCCGCTATTGGTGCAGACCTCGGCCCAGCGCCTAGCATCAGCGGTTCCCTCGCCGCCGGCGAGCAGATCGAGAATGCCGCCGACGATCGCGGGTGCGGCGGCACCCTTGGGTCCAGTGTCGATCCTGGCCGGCTCGACCATCGGACAAGCGATGACACATTTGCCGCAGCGGGTGCACGAATCGAGGATGTCATCGACCCGCTCATGCAGCGCATCCACAAACGAAATCGCCTCAGCTTCGGCCATTAGCCTGCTCCTGACCGGCAGCAAGGATCGCATAATCCGTTGCTTGCAAACTACGCCGGTTCACTCGGTCAGCCAACGCGGAACGGCGAGCTTTCGGAACGTGTGAGAATGACGTCGTACCGTCGTTCCCGGCGCTGGGTGTGTATCTGCGGCCCTATAGTGGTGAACCAAGAACGGCAGGCGCGAAGGGCGCAACGCACTGCGCCGAGAGCTGGGCGATCGAAATGGTCGCCGTGCGGGTCGCGATTTGGCATAGTCGGCGCAGCCAGTTCTCGTAGCGAAGCCCTTCGATCCGGGCGAACTCTGTCTCATCATCCGTGACGATCGTGTACCCGAGTACCACGGCCTGAGAGGCAATCAGCAGATCGTTTCCGCCTATCGGTCTACCGGTCTCTTCGAGCCGAGTGCGGATCTCGCCATACGCCGTGTCGGCGGGTGGACCGAGAGGCGGCACTTCGATCACGTCGAGCACCGCCTCCAGCTGTCTTGCCAGCCTCGGCGAACCTCTCTTTGCCGCCGCGTTTCGCAACTCTGCTGCGACGATGATGCTGGCGCAGACCTGCGCCTCACCGACACTCCGGACTTGTTCGGCCGCTTGGCCCTGGGGATTGCGAACGAGATCGGAGACGATGTTGGTGTCGAGCGAGCAGCGAATCAAAACGCGACCGGATCGGGAGGCGCGTCAAGGAAGAGGGGGAAACTCTTCCTCGACTGGTGACAGCGTGGCCAGCATGGCGAGCAGGGAGCTTATCGGAGCGGGTTCGATGATCAAACTTTCTCCCTCCTTGCGCATGATGACCTCCTTGCCCGGAAGCTCGAACTCGCGAGGAATTCTCATCGCCTGGTTTCGGCCGTTTTTGAAGAGCCCGACTTGTCGCTCAGAAATCACGATCACCTCATGACTGGCATAGGTCTTAGCATGTGCCAAATAACCTTGCGGTCTACCGGTTCAAGCCGTCGGGATGGAAGTCCCCGTCAGGACGAAGCGAGCCTGACAGCGCGGCGAGAATGGAGGATGATCGTCGTATCGGGTTCACCGAGGGGGGTGACGAGCAATGGCGATGATCGACGAAACCCACGATCCGAGGCGCGAGAGCTGGGTGGCCTCGGCGCGCGGCCATACCGAGTTTCCGATCCAGAACTTGCCGTTCGGGGTCTTCAGCCCGAGCGGCGGGGCGCCGCTCGGCGGTGTGGCGATCGGCGACATGATCTTCGAGCTCAAGGCGGGGCTCGAAGCCAGGCTGTTTAGCGGCGAGGCCGCCCGAGCCGCCGAAGCGGCCGCCGGCGCAACTCTCAACCCATTGATGGCATTGGGGCCGGCGCCGCGCTTGGCGTTGCGTAAGCGCCTCTCGGCGCTGCTCTCGGCCGACGATCCCGACCGTGCGAGGATCGAGGCGCTGTCGGCGCGGCTGCTGCACAAGGCCGCCGACTGTACGATGCATTTGCCGGCGGCGATCGGCAGCTACACCGATTTCTTCGCCGGCATCCACCACGCCCGCAATGGCGGCATGCGGCGCGACCCCAACAATCCGCTGAGCCCGAATTACAAATACGTGCCGGTCGCCTACCACAGCCGCGCAACTTCAGTGCGGCCTTCGGGTGTCCCGATTCGCCGCCCGAATGGCCAGCGCAAATTGCCGAACGAGGAGGCGCCGAGCTATGGCTCGTGCCGCAAGCTCGATTACGAGCTCGAGCTCGCCATTTGGATCGGGCCCGGCAATGCACTCGGCGAGCCGATCCCGATCGCGCGAGCGGGTGACCACCTCTTCGGGCTCGGCCTCTTCAACGACTGGTCGGCGCGCGACATCCAGCAGTGGGAGTCGCAGCCACTGGGACCCTTCCTCGGCAAGAGCTTTGGCAGCACGGTTTCGCCTTGGATCGTTACTCCCGAGGCGTTGGCGCCATTTCGCGTCGCGCAGCCGGTGCGGCCGGCCGGCGATCCGCCCCCGCTGCCGCATCTCTGGGACGAGGCCGATCAGCGCGAAGGCGCCTTCGACATCGCGCTCGAAGCCTGGCTGATGACCGAGGGGCTCAGAGCGAAAGGGATGCCGCCGCACCGGATGTCGGCCAGCAATACCACCGACCTCTATTGGACCGTGGCGCAGATGATCGCGCATCATGCGAGCAATGGCTGCAACCTCGCGGCCGGCGATCTCTTCGGCAGCGGCACGATCTCGGGCCCGACTACGGAGGGCTATGGCAGCATGATGGAGTTGAGCAATGACGGCACCCGCACGATCACTCTGGCCTCGGGGGAAACCCGCACTTTTGTCGAGAACGGCGACGAGGTGATCTTCCGCGCCCATTGCCAAAAATCCAGTTGCGCGACGATTGGCTTTGGCGAGTGCCGCGCGCGGATCGTCTGACTGGGAGCTGCCGCAATGGTCGACGCGCTCGGCTGGCGCATGAAATTCGGTGTCATCGCGCCGAGCACCAATACTGCGGTGCAGCCCGAGTTCGACGCGATGCGCCCACGCGGCGTGACCAATCACTTCGCGCGCATCCACATCCCAAACGACCCGCTGCGCGGAGACGACGATTTCACCAAGCTGATCGAAACCGTCCGCAACGAGCTGATGGCCGCGATCGACCGGGTCATGACCTGCGAGCCCGATCATCTGATCATGGGGATGTCATCCGAGACCTTCTGGGACGGCCTCGAAGGAAGCGAGAGGCTGCGCGAGCGCGTCGAAGCGCGTGCCGGGATCAACGTCACGATGGGCTCGGACGCGTCCCGTCAGGCCTTGCGGCAATACGGCGACATCAGGCGCATCGGCGTCGTCACACCCTACATGCCGGTCGCCGATACACAGGTGCGGCGCTTCTTTGCCGATTGCGGTTTCGAGGTCGTCCGGCTGGAGGGACTGAAATGCGCGAGCCCGGTGCTGATCGCGCATGTCAGCGAGCGGGAGCTGGGCGACGCGATCCGCAAAGTCGACAGTCCCCAGGTCGAAGCCGTCGTTCAGGTCGGCACGAATCTGGCAATGGCCCGGCTCGCCGCGACTGCCGAGTTCTGGCTCGACAAGCCGGTGTTGGCGATCAACACGGCGACCTACTGGTGGGCGCTTCGGCGTAACGGCATTGCCGACAAAATCGACGGCTTCGGCTCGCTGCTGCTCGATCATTGACCGGGAAGCGTAGCCGCCCATGGCTGAACCGAGGCTGCGTGCCGACCCGGCGGATCGTCTTCGGCCGGTGCCCTATGCCGCGCCGCGACACCGCCGCGCGGGCCGAGGCATCCTCCAGGGATTGACTAGGATCGCCGTCCTGTTGCTGCTGTGGGCGGTGATCATCGGCGGCGGGGTGCTCGGATATTTTGCCCTGACCCTTCCCGACACGAGCCAGCTCACCACCGCCGAGCGTCGCCCAAGCGCTACGATTCTGGCAGCTGATGGAAGCCTGTTGACGACGTTCGGCGATCTCTTCGGCCAGCCGCTGACCTTGCATGAGATGTCGCCCTATTTGCCGAAAGCGGTTATCGCGACCGAGGATCGCCGGTTCTACAGCCATTTCGGCATCGATCCATTTGGGCTTATGCGTGCCGCTGTCACCGACCTCACGGCCGGCCATCTAGTCCAAGGCGGCAGCACGATCACCCAGCAGCTTGCCAAGAATCTGTTTCTGACTCCTGAGCGCAGCCTCCCCCGCAAGATCCGGGAGACTCTACTGGCATTGTGGCTCGAGCACCGCTTCACGAAGGACCAGATTCTCGAAATCTATCTCAATCGCGTCTATCTCGGCGCCGGCACCTATGGCGTCGACGCTGCGGCGCACCGCTATTTCAGCAAGTCGGCGCGTCACACCACGCTCTACGAGAGTGCCGCCATCGCCGGGCTGTTGAAGGCGCCCGCAAGGTTCAACCCGACCCACGATCGTGAGAAGGCTGCCGCGCGCACCGCTCGGGTCCTTGCCAACATGGTCGAAGCAGGTGTCATCACCGAAAGCCAGGCGGCGAGCGCCACCAAACAGGGGGCCTCGCGCCCCGCCATCGCCGGCGCCCGACCGGGGACCCGCTATTTCGCCGACTGGATTGCCGAGCAGCTCAGCGATTTTGCCGGCAGCGGCGACCGCGACCTCACCGTCACAACGACACTCGATCCCACTCTCCAGGCCGAAGCCGAGGCGGCCGTTGCCGAGACCTTGGCGCGCGACGGTCCGAGGGCGGCGGTCAGCCAGGGAGCGCTGGTGGCAATGTCGCCCGATGGTGCTGTCCGCGCCATGGTCGGTGGCCGCGACTACAGGGAAAGCCAGTTCAATCGGGCCACTCAGGCGCAACGCCAGCCGGGTTCTGCCTTCAAACCGTTCGTCTATCTCGCGGGGCTCGAAGCGGGCTTGCGCCCCGCGGACCAGTTTGTCGACGCGCCGATCCGCATCGGCAATTGGCAGCCGCGCGATTACACCGGCCATTACCAGGGCGAGATGACGCTGGCCGAAGGGCTCGCGCAGTCGATCAACACCATCGCGGTACAGGTCGGCCAGCGCGCCGGTATCCGTAAAGTCATCGCGGTGGCGCACAGGCTCGGCATTTCCTCCGATCTCGCGCCGGAGCTGAGCCTGGCGCTGGGCACCGGCGAGGTGAACCTGCTCGAGCTGGTCTCGGCTTATGCACCCTTTGCCAATGGCGGCATGGGGGTATGGCCGCACGGCATAGCCGAGATCCGCGACAGTGAAGGCAACGTGGTTTTCCGGCGTACCGGCACCGGTGTCGGCCGGGTCATGAGTGCTGAATTCGCCGGCACGATGAACGAGATGCTGAGCGGGGTCATCAGCCACGGCACCGGCCGGAGTGCCGCACTCTCCCGCCCCGCCGCGGGCAAAACCGGAACGACGCAAGATTATCGGGACGCGTGGTTCATCGGCTACACCGCCGACCTCGTGACCGGGGTGTGGCTCGGCAACGACGACCATTCCCCGACCAACAAAGTCACCGGCGGTTCGTTGCCGGCGCAAACCTGGCGGCGATTCATGCTCGCCGCGACTCAGTCGATGCCGGTGCGGCCGTTACCGGCAGTGCCAACGCCTCCAGCACGAGTGGTGGTCGCAACGCCGCCCGCTTCCGGTGGTGGGCTTTTCGATAATTTTTTCGGCCTGTTCGGCTCGACCCCGAGATGACATCCCGCTCTCCCCGTGTACCTTTGATGCGAGAGGATTCCTGAGGCGAGCCACGATGCTCGATCCCGTCGACAACGCCCTTGGAAACGACACCTAGGCCAGCGCCGCCCGCACCGCCGCCAGCCGCTCCAGGGAGCCCAGGACCTTTGGCTGATCGTTGCTGAGATGACGCACCAGGATGTCGGTGTAGCCGAGCTCTTCGAAAGCTCGAAACTGTTCGGCGACTTCGTCCACCGATCCAACGATAAGCGCCTCCGCCGGAATGCTGCGATAGCCTCGGCTCAGCGCCTGCTGCAGCATTGCTTGTGCCTCCGACGACGACGCGCCAACATAGACGTCGCGGCGCAAGGCGACGGCACCCGGTTGTCTGCCATAGGCGGCGCAGCGCTCGCGATAGAGTGAGGCCTGCGCCCGCGCCTCTGCGCGGGTGAGGCCGGGGCTGGCGATCCAGCCCTGCGCCAGTCGTGCTGCGCGGTCGATGGCCGGCGGCGCGCTGGCGCCGATCCAGACCTCGACGGGTTCGGCTGGACGCAGTGCCAGGCTCGCCTGCGCGACCCGGAACCGCCGGGAGGCGCTCACGGTCTCACCCGCTAATAGGCGCCGGACAATGTCGAGAGCTTCCTCGAACGCCGAAGGACGCGTCCGGATATTGGCGCCCATCGCGGCGAACCGGGCTTCGCCCCAGCCGAGCCCGCATTGCATGATAAAGGGGCCTCGAGCGATGGCGGCCAGCGTCCCGATCTGCTCGGCCACCAACACCGGGTGCCACAAGGGGAGCAGGAACAGGCACCCCGCCGGCTCGTCGCCCCATTCGGCGAGCAGCCGCCCGAGCATCGGGGTATTCTGATAATAGGGTGTCGGCGAGACGTGCTGATCGCCGACAAACAGGGAATCGAGCCCGGCCCGGTGTGCCGCCGCGGCGCGCTCGATCATCCATCGCGCTCCCTGGCGCGGATCTGTCGCGTCCGGGTGATTGCTCGTCAGCGAGATCCCAACTCTCATCGCGTCCTCCTTGTCCCTGGCCTAGGTTCGATCAGACCCGGACCTGCGTCCCAGCCAAGTTTAAGGCTCGGCTCTGCTGCGCGGTGCGGAATTTGCGCTGGACCGCGGAGTCTGCTTCGATGGAATGCCATGCCTGACCCTGTCGAACGCACCGGAAAATT
>Ga0306925_10002515_pt1 | contig 15847 bp, 12 predicted proteins | sample flu12Cox44000176_FD_203755 | JGI IMG/M metagenome (GOLD analysis project Ga0306925, IMG submission 203755) | Lab enrichment of tropical soil microbial communities from Luquillo Experimental Forest, Puerto Rico - flux8day.12C.oxic.44.000.176 (v2)... | ecosystem: Environmental > Terrestrial >... | reverse complement strand
AAATGTAGGAGTCGGAATCGCAACGCGCGCCGGGGTAGCGGTTCCAATACCAGGTGCCGCCGACGGTCTCACCGGCCTCATAGACCCGCACCTTCAGCCCCAATTTGTCGCGCAGCGACTTGAGCATGTACATGCCGGAAAAGCCTGCGCCGATCACGACAGCGTCAAAGCTTTGAGTTGCGCCAGCCATCTGTTCCTCCGATCAGCTATTGTTGCTTGGACTTAGATCAATTGGATCCCGGCGGCAGCTCGGCTCGGGATCATGGGCTTTCTCCGCCGCTCATCCAATCGTGCCCGAGGCGCGCACTGCTGCGATCTCGGCCGGGTCGAGCCAATCGGCCAGTATCGTTTCGGCTTCGTCGAGGCTGCCCGGTGGTTGCGGCGGGATTGGCAGGTCCGGAACGGTTCGGCTGAACCGTGGCGCCGGGCCCGGCTGCACGATCCCATCGATCTCGACATAGGTCCGGCGCATTTTATTGTGCGGGTGGTCGGGTGCCTCGTCGGTCGTCAGCACCGGGGCAAAGCACGCGTCGGTCCCTTCGAGCAGCGCGCACCATTCATCGCGCGTCCGGGTCTTGAACAATGCCGCGAGCCGCGCCTTCGCCTCGGGCCAATACTCCCGGTCCATCTGCTGCGGCAATGTCGCCGCATCGATGTCGAGCCGGCGCAACAATTCGGCGTAAAACTTGCCCTCGATCGCCGCGACCGAGATCCAGCGCCCGTCGGCGCATTCATAGACCTCGTAGAAATGCGAACCGGTGTCGAGGATGTTGGTGCCGCGCTCGTGGCTCCCCAGACCCGCGGCCATCATCCCGTGAAATGCCGTCATCAGCGAGGCCGCACCGTCGACCATCGCCGTATCGACGACCTGACCTCGGCCCGAACGCTGCGCCTCCAGAATGCCGCACACGACACCGAAGGCCAGGTACAGCGCGCCACCGCCGAAATCGCCGATCAGGTTCAATGGCGGCGTCGGGGCCTGGCCGTGACGGCCGAAGGCGTGCAGCGCGCCGGCGAGCGCGATGTAGTTGAGGTCGTGCCCGGCAGCCTGGGCGAGCGGCCCCTCCTGGCCCCAGCCAGTAACCCGGCCATAGACCAGGCGGGGATTGCGGGCGAGGCAATCCTCGGGGCCGAGCCCCAGCCGCTCCATCACCCCCGGACGAAACCCCTCGATCAGCGCATCGGCGCGTTCGATGAGGCGCAACGCGAGCGCTTTGCCCCCCGGCTGTTTGAGGTCGAGCGCCAGGCATCTTCTGCCGCGCAGTAGCAGGTCATAACGTAGCGGGCGAGGCACACCGAGATCGCTCGGCTCCGGCCGATCGATGCGCAACACGGTGGCGCCAAGATCGGCGAGCAACATCGCGCACATCGGTCCCGGCCCGATGCCCGTTAACTCTACCATCTTGATCCCGGCCAACGGTCCCATCAGACGCCTCCGCGTTTTGCCGGTCTGAGCCTGAGTGGTATTGAACCACGGGTCAAGCCGCCACCGCCATCCATCCAGAGGAGGACCCACGATATGTTCGGACCGCTTGCAGGCATCCGCGTCGTCGATTTGACGAGCGCACTATTGGGGCCGGTAGCGACCCAGATCCTCGGCGACATGGGGGCGGACGTGATCAAGGTCGAGCCGCCGGAAGGCGATCCGATCCGTCCGCTGGGCCCGTCGCGCCACAGCGGCATGGGCGCCTATTTTCTCAATATAAACCGCAACAAAAGAAGCGTCGTTCTCGACCTGAAGCGGCCGGCGGCGCGCGCGGCGCTCTTCAAGCTGGCCGAGACCGCGGACGTGTTTGTCCACAATATGCGGCTCGCGGCCGCCGAGCGGCTCGGACTGAACTATCGGGCGGTGGCGGGGCGCAATCCACGCATTGTTTATGCCGCGGCCACGGGTTTTGGCCGAAATGGGGTTTACCGCGACCGCCCGTGCTTCGACGACGTGATACAGGGCGAGAGCGGTCTTGCGGCACTCAATGGCGGTGTCGGCGGCGAGCCGTGCTATGTGCCGATGGCGGTGTGCGACAAAATCTGCGGCTATGTGCTCGCCTCGGCGATCGGCATGGCATTGTTCCATCGCCAGCGCACCGACGAAGGGCAGGAGGTGCATGTTCCAATGCTGGAGACGATGGTCGCCTTCAACCTGGTCGATCATCTCTGGAACGGCGTGCTGGCGGAGCCGGAAAAGGGCCTCGGTTATCCGCGTATGCTCACCCCGCATCGCCGGCCGTTCCCGACCAAGGACGGGCATGTCTGCATTTTGGCGACGACAGATCTCCAGTCGCGCCACCTGTTCGAAGCGCTCGATTGCCCTGAACTCGCCGACGACGAGCGGTTCTCGACCCTGGCGCGGCGCACTGAGAACATCGGCGAGCTTTACGAAATCGTCATCGAACGGATGCGTCAGCGCACCACCGCTGAATGGCGGGAGCGGCTCGACAGCTACGATGTCCCGAACGGTGTGGTCACCGACCTCGAAGGGCTGCTCGCCGACCCCTATCTCGCCGAAACCGGATTCTTCGAGCGGGTCGAGCATCCGTCCGAAGGGAAGATGGTGACGACGGCGGTCCCGGTGATGTTCTCAGGCACGCCCGGTGACAGCTTCCGTCTGCCGCCGCCGCGCCTCGGCGAGCATACGAGGGTGGTGCTTCGCGAACTCGGCTATTCCGATGCCGAGATCGGCGGCATCACGGCTCAGGTATCCGCAATCCGGGATTGACCGCGTGCGCCGGAGGGTATGCACTACCCACCCTCGTTATGCACGGAGATCAGCCAACGATGAGCATCAAGGGGAAGGCCTATGTCGTCGGGATTTATGAGCACCCGACGCGCAAGGCCGACGACAAATCGCTCGCCCAGCTCCACGCGGAATCGGCCAAGGGCGCGCTCGACGATGCCGGTCTGACACGAACCGATGTCGACGGCTACTTCTGTGCCGGCGACGCGCCCGGCCTCGGACCGCTGTCGATGGCCGATTACCTCGGGCTCAAGCTGCGCCACATGGATTCGACCGACAGCGGTGGCTCGTCTTACATCATCCATGTCGGCCATGCCGCCGAAGCGATCGCCGCCGGCAAGTGCAGTGTCGCGTTGATCACGCTAGCCGGCCGGCCGCGCAGCGAAGGTCAGGCGACCGGGACGGCGCAGCGCGCCGCTGGGGGCAACGCTCCCGACGTCCAGTTCGAAAACCCCTATGGTCCGGCGACTGCGAACATGTACGCGATGTGCGCGATGCGCCACATGTACCAGTACGGGACGACAAGCGAGCAACTCGCCTGGATCAAAGTCGCGGCCTCGCATCACGCTCAGCACAATCCGCACGCGATGCTGCGCGACGTCGTCACGGTCGCAGACGTCGTCAACTCGCCTGTCATCGCCGACCCATTGCACCGCCTCGATTGCTGCGTGATCAGCGACGGCGGCGGGGCCATCATTGTGGCCAGCCCCGAGGTGGCAAAGAGCCTAAAGCGGCCCAAGGTCAAGATCCTCGGCGCCGGCGAAGCGCCCAAGCATCAGATGGCCGGGCATGTCGACTTGACCTATTCGGGTGCCGTGTGGTCAGGGCCGGCGGCCTTCGCCGAGGCAGGGGTCAAGCCCGCCGACATCAAATATGCTTCGATCTATGACAGCTTTACGGTCACCGTATTGATGCAGATCGAGGATCTCGGCTTCTGCGAGAAGGGCCAGGGCGGCCGTTTCGTGTCCGATGGCAATCTGATCTCGGGCACCGGCAAACTTCCGTTCAATACCGATGGCGGTGGGCTGTGCAACAACCACCCGGCGAACCGCGGCGGTCTAACGAAGGTGGTCGAGGCGGTGCGCCAATTGCGCGGCGAGGCGCATCCCGCCGTGCAGGTCAAGAATTGCGATCTGGCGATTGCCCACGGCACCGGCGGCTCGCTCGGCACGAGGCACGGTGCCGCAACCGTGATCATGGAAAGGGAGTGAGGGCGATGCAAAGCCAGGAGCGCAAGATCCAAGCGCCGCAGCCTAATCCCGAGACCAAGGCGTTCTGGGACGCGGCTGCGGCGGGCCGGCTGATGATCGGCAAATGCACCGCCTGCGGGCAGGTGCATTATTATCCGCGCGCGATCTGCCCCTACTGCTACAGCGACAAGACCGAGCTGCAGCAGGCCTCCGGCACCGGCACGATCTACACCTACAGCGTCATGCGGCGCACGCCGGTTCCTTACGCAATCGCCTATGTGACATTGCACGAAGGGGTCTCGATGATGACCAACATCGTCGATTGCGACCTCGACAAGATCAAGATCGGGCAGACCGTTCGGCTCGTCTTCAAGCCGAGCGAAAGCGGGCAGCCGGTGCCGATGTTCACCCCCGTGCGACAGCCGGGTTGAAGGAGAATAGAAGAAATGGACACGATCGAAGCAACTTTCACCGATAGACCGCATACGATCGATCCGGAGGAGTGGAAGGTACGGGTCGATCTCGCCGCCTGCTACCGGCTGATTGCGCATTTCGGCTGGGATGACTTGATCCTGACCCACAATTCGGCGCGGGTGCCGGGCGAGCCGAACCATTTCCTGATCAACCCGATGGGGTTGATGTTCAACGAGATTACTGCCTCGAACCTGCTGAAGATGGATCTCGAAGGCGATCTTGTCGAATCGTCCGAATACGAGGCCAACCGCGCGGGATACGTGATTCACAGCGCGATCTACATGGGTCGGCCGGATGTCGAGTGCGTCATCCACACCCATACCGAGGCCGACATCGCGGTCGGGGCGCTGGAGGAGGGGTTGTTGCCGCTCAGCCAGTGGGCGATGCGGTTCTATAACCGGCTCGGCTATCACGATTACGAGGGCGTCTCGCTCGACCTCGGCGAGCGCGAGCGGCTGCAGCAGAGCATCGGCAACCATCCGGTCCTGGTGTTGCGCAATCACGGCCTGCTGGCGACCGGCCGCAATGTGGCCGAGGCGTTCTCGCTCACCTACCATTTCGAACGCTCGGCCGAGGCGCAGCTCAAGATCATGGCTGCGGTCGCCGCGGGAGCGAAGATGGTGGTGCCATCGCCCGACACCTGCGAGCGCCAGGCCGCCCTTTTCACCGGCAACGAACCGCGGCTACAGGGCCAGCGCGAATGGCCGGCCCTGCTGCGGCTTGCCGACAAGCTCGATGCCAGCTACCGCAACTGATCGGGATCGGGTGTCTGAGGGCCGGCGTTGATGTCGCGACAGCCCATGGGCTAGAATTAACCTTTGCCGTTGGCGGGGGCGTGCTCTCGACAAGGCGCAAACGGGACGGCGATGCCAAGACGAAGCGCGAGGTCGCGAGCAGCGGCGGGCGTGCCGCCTGGGGTCGGGCTACGGCGCGCGTTGGAATGGAATTACCGCGCGACCAAGTGCGTTGCCTTTGATCCGGAGCTTCAGAAGCTCGCCAGCGGCGGCCTCGATGGCACCGTGACGCTCTGGGATACGGGCGCCGGCAAGGTGCTGCGCACCTTCGGATGGCGACGCAGCGCATTCGAATGGCAGCGCAGCGAGGTTGCAAGCGTGGCCTTCGACCCGGCAGGACGAAGGCTGGCCAGCGGCAGCGCCAATGGTACGGTCAACCTTTGGGATACCGAACGCGGTGAGTTGCTGTACGCGTTCCCGCGGCAATCCGGAAGTGTCGCAAGCCTTGCCTTCCATCCGACGGGGGACCTGCTGGCCAGCGGTGCAAATGATGGCACCGTAAACCTATGGAACACGTCTGACGGCAAATTGCTTCGCACGTTCCGGGGACCCCGCGGCGACGTCGTCAGCGTGATCTTTGACCCTACTGGGCATATGCTGGCCCGTGCGAGCGCGGACGGCACGGTAATCCTCTGGGACCTACCGAACGGTGCAGTACCTCGTCTCTTAGAGAGACACTTCTTCCCGGTTTCGAGTGTCGGATTCGAGCCGAACGGACGGATGCTGGCCATTGGCAGCCTCGACAATACTGTAAAGCTTTGGGATGTCCCCAATAGCAAGCTGCGCCGCATTCTTGAAGGGCATCGGGGGTCTGTCGTTGCTCTGAGTTTCCACCAGCAGAGGCCCTTGTTCGCGACGATGGGCCGGGACGACACGATAAGAATCTGGAGTTCAGAAACTTGGGACGGCGTCGCGGTAATCCAGCGGCATGCGCGCTACCGCTTTTCGGGATTGTCCTTTCACCCATCGCTTCCGTGCCTTGCCGCGGCCGGCGCGCGCCTTTATCTCTACGAGCTCGACCTCGATGTGCTTTTGGGCGAACGGCCGCGTTCTCCGGCGACACACACCGTCCACTATGTCAACGCGAAGGTCGTGTTGGTGGGAGACACGGGTGTCGGCAAGACCGGTCTCAGCCTCGTTCTGAGCGGGCGTCCCTTTCAAGCCACCGACTCGACGGCCGGGCGGCAGGTTTTGGCGCTCGACAGCACGGAAGACGAGCTGCCCGGCGAACGTAGGCGGACGCGCGAAACCCTGCTGTGGGACCTCGCCGGCCAACCGGGCTACCGGGTCGTTCATCAGTTGCATCTGAGCGAAGTAGCGGTGGCATTGGTCGTGTTCGACGCGCGAAGCGAGACCGATCCGCTGGCGGGCGTGGTCCATTGGGATCGTGCGTTGCGCGCAGCGCACCAGCGTCAGGGAGACGAGGCCGTCCCGCTTTCCAAATTGCTGGTTTCGGCGCGCGCAGATCGCGGCGGAGTGCCTGTCAGCAAAGAGCGCCTCGATGCGCTCATCAAGGAATTTGATTTTGCCGGCTATTACGCGACGAGCGCCAAGGAGGGGTGGCAGATCGAAGAACTGCGGGCGGCAATAGAGCGGGCGATCCCGTGGGGCGAGCTGCCGACCGTTACTTCTTCGGAACTCTTCGCTACCATCAAGTCCCACTTGCTCCAGGTCAAGAACACCGGCCGCCTGCTGGCGCCAGTGGGCCAGCTGTTCGACGAGTTCGCTCGGCGACATTCGGAGTTGATTGGGGAAGAGGATGACCCTCGCGCCGACTTCGACATCTGTGTCGGCCGGCTGGAGAACCGCGACTTGATCCGGCGTCTGAGCTTTGGCGACTATGTGTTGCTGCAGCCGGAGCTGTTGGACGCCTACGCCTCTGCCATGGTTATTGCCGCGAAGGACGAGCCAGACGGCTTGGGTTCGCTCGCCGAGGAGACGGCGCTCAGCGGGCATTTTCATGTTCCCGAGGATCAGCGGATCGGCGACCGCAAGCAAGAGCAGTTGTTGCTGCATGCGACGGTCGAGGAGCTCGTCCGCTATGATCTGGCGCTGCGGGAAAGCGCGGCGGATGGCCGCTACCTGGTCTTCCCCTCTCAGTTCAATCGCGACTACGCCGAGGCGCCCGATCCGCCAGGAAGAGCCGTGGCCGTGACATTTGAAGGTCCGACCCAAAGCATTTACGCGACCCTCGCGGTTCGCTTAGGCCACAGTCAGTTGTTTGACACGGCGCGCACCGAGATGTGGCGAAACGCGGTGATCTTCACGGCGCGTGCCGGCGGAAGATGCGGCATCTATCTGCAGGAATTTGGCGAAGCGCGAGGGCGGCTGCTGCTGTTTTTCGACACAGCGACCGAGGAAACCCGCTTTCATTTCGAGGAATACGTAGTGGCGCACGTTGATCGGCGTGCTCTGCGCGAGACGCTGCAGATCGTTCGTCTCTTCGTTTGCGGCAACTGTGGTACCCCGGTGCCCGACCCCTATATCCAGCTCCTACGGGAGCAGGGCAAAGACATATTTTCGTGTCCGTGCGGCGGCGCGGTCGCCATTGCCGATCCCAAAGAGATGCTCGCTCGACGGTATCCCTCATTGCTCGAGTCGATGGACATGGCCGCCGACCGCCAGCGGGATTTCGAGGCATTCGTGCTGTCGGCCAATGCCGAAACGCACAGCTCGAGATTTCTCGAATGGGCGGGTGACGAGCGGGTCACCTTGGCGATCGTCTTTACCGACGTAGTCGATTCGACAGTTTTGGGCGAGCGGATGCGCGACGAGCGCATGTATGAAGTCCGGCAAGCTCATTTCGCACAAAGCCGGAAGCTCGTCGTCCATTATAAAGGATACGAGATCCGCACCATTGGCGATAGTGTGATGGCGGCGTTCCGCTCGGTTGCCGCAGCACTTGACTATGCCCGCGCGCTCTGCGCTGATCCGGGAGCGCCGGAACTGCGGTTGAGGGCCGGCATCCACATCGGTCCCCTGCAGATCGAGGAAGGCGATGTCTTCGGTAGAACCGTGAATTTTGCCGCCCGTGTCGTCGGAGCGATCAAAGGGGCGGAGATCTGGCTGAGCGATCAGGCCAAAGCTGACATCGATGTACTCGGCGCCCGTCGCCATGAAGAACTGCAATGGCGGAGACACGATAAAGTAGAGTTGAAGGGATTCTCCGGCGTATTCACGCTTTGGTCCGTTTCGTACGCCTAACCTGCCGGCCCGGAACTCCCTTTTACGCACGTACTGCTTGACCTCTCTGTTCGCGGTGCATCTGATGCGAATATGCTCATCCAGCGTGAGGACGCGCTCTGATGCCTCAGCCGCGGGTTGCGCCCTATGGGTCGTGGGCGTCACCGATCACTTCCGACCTGATCGTTGCATCGTCGATCGGTCTCGGCGAGATCCTGGTCGACGGCCGCGATGTTTACTGGATCGAAATGCGGCCGCAGGAGCAGGGGCGAACAGTTGTCGTACGCCTCTCCCACGACAGCCAACCGGCGGAGGTGACCCCTGCGATACCGGCGAACGGACAAAGCGCTTTCAATGTGCGCAGCCGCGTCCATGAATATGGCGGGGGCGCCTATCTAGTCGATGATGGCGTCGTCTATTTCTGCAACGACGCCGACCAGCGCTTGTACCGGCAAGAGCGCGGAGCTGCGCCGGTCCCCATAACCGAAGCCGCTGCGAAACCAAGAGGGTTGCGCCACGCCGACGGGGTCATGGACCGTACACGCAAACGGATGGTCTGGGTTTGCGAAGACCACACCACCGGTGCCGCGCAACCGGTCAACGCGCTCGTCGACATCTCGGCTGACGGGGCGCGCCCGCCCCACGTCCTGGTCTCGGGCAACGACTTCTATGCGGCACCGCGGCTCAGCCCGGACAATGCGCGACTCGCCTGGCTCGAATGGCGTCACCCAAATATGCCGTGGGACGGCACGGAGCTGTGGGTCGGCCGCTTTGCACCGGACGGCACCATCGCCGATAGACGCAAGGTGGCGGGCGGCGATGCTGAATCGGTCCTACAGCCGGAATGGTCTCCCGACGGCGCTCTCTATTTCGTTTCGGACCGCAGCGGATGGTGGAACATCTACCGTATCGTCGGGGATCCGCTCGGAGGCGAGAGCGAGGCGGTCTACCCTCTAGAGGCGGAGTTCGGTTCGGCGCAATGGGGGTTTCGCCCGTCGCGCTACGTCTTCGCATCGGCGAAGCGCTTAATGTGCAGCTATTACCGCAACGGCTCGGCATCGCTGGCCGCTGTCGATCTGGATACGCTCTCGGTTACCCCGATCGCCACGGAGTTTACCGAGATTGCCTCGCTGCGCGCCGATGCCGACAATGTTTATTTTGTCGGCGCCTCGCCGACGCATTTCCCGGCGGTCGTTCAATTGACGCCAAGTTCCGGCCAAGTGGCTATCATAAAACTCTCCAACGCAGAGGATGTGCAGGCCTATCAAGGCTGCCTGTCGATCGTGCAGCCGATAGAATTCCCGACGGAGAACGGGCAGACCGCTTTCGGCCTTTTTTATCCTCCAGTGAACAATGATTTCAGTGCTCCAACAGACGAACTGCCGCCACTGATCGTGCGCAGCCACGGCGGCCCGACCAGTGCGTTTTCGTCGACTCTCGACTGTGGCGTGCAGTACTGGACGAGCCGCGGCTTCGCCGTCCTGAACGTGAATTATGGCGGGAGCACCGGATACGGGCGCGCCTATCGCGAACGGTTGCGCGGCAAATGGGGCATTGTCGATGTCGACGACTGCGTCAACGGCGCCAGGCACTTGGCGGCGAGCGGAAAAGTCGATGGCAAGCGCATGGCGATCCGTGGCGGCAGCGCGGGCGGCTACACGACCCTGTGCGCATTGACCTTCCACAATGTTTTCAAGACTGGTGCCAGTTACTACGGCGTCAGCGATCTCGAGGCTCTGGCAAAAGACACCCACAAATTCGAATCGCGTTATCTCGACGGCATGATCGGTCCTTACCCGGCCCGCCGCGACCTATATATCGAGCGGTCACCGGTCCATTTCGCCGATCGCCTGTCAGTGCCGATCGCCTTTTTCCAGGGTGCAGAGGATCCGATCGCCCCGCCCAATCAGGCGGAGGCAATGGTGGACGCGCTAAAGGCCAAAGGCCTACCGTTCCAATACCTGCTGTTCGACGGAGAGCAGCACGGCTTTCGGCGAGCGCAGACGATCAAGCGTACACTCGACGCCGAATTGTATTTTTATTCCATTTTCCTATCCGGAACCAAGCTTGCCTTCGCGCTCGAGCGATAGCTGCAGGCTCAAGCGAGCCAGCGCTTGCGCCTGCGGTAGTGCTTGATGTCGCGATAGCTCTTTCGTCCGCTCGTCGAGAGCCCGAGATAAAATTCCTTGACATCTTCATTCGTGCGCAACGCAGCGGCCGCGCCGTCCATTACCACGCGGCCGTTTTCGAGAATGTAGCCGTTATCCGCGTAGTGCAGCGCGATGTTGGTGTTCTGTTCGGCGATCAAAAAACCGACATTTTCTTCCGTGTTCAGACGACCGACGATCGCAAAGATCTCTTCGACGAGCTGCGGCGCTAGTCCCAAAGAAGGCTCGTCGAGCAGGATCATTTTGGGCCGCGACATCAGCGCCCGGCCGATCGCGGTCATCTGCTGCTCGCCACCCGAGGTGTAGCCGGCGATGGCGCCGCGCCGGATCTTGAGACGCGGGAAGTAGCTGTACACCTTATCGAGGTCGTCGGCGACCCGGGCGCGTCCGTCGGCTCTGGTATAAGCGCCCGTCAACAGGTTTTCCTCGACAGTCAGATGGGGGAAGCAGTGGCGTCCCTCCATGACCTGAATCAGCCCGCGCTTGACCACGGACGCGGCGTCGAGCGCGTCGATCCGCTCGCCGGCAAAGCTGATCGAGCCCTTGGTCACCTCGCCCCGCTCGGCGCGCAGCAGGTTTGAGATCGCCTTTAGCGTCGTCGTCTTGCCGGCGCCGTTGCCGCCAAGCAATGCGACAATCCCGCCTTCCGGCACCCGGAGCGACACGCCCTTCAGCACCAGAATAACGTGGTTATAGATGACCTCGATGTTGTTGACCGCGAGCAGTGCCGCCGATTGGGACATGGCGGGGACGCCACACCGGACCTTACATCACCTTTGCGCAATCGCGCGGTGTGATGCCCTTCTCTTTCGCGTAGCTCAGGGCCGATTCCTTGTACATCTCGGTCAGCATCGCCCGGTCCGGCTGAATCCAGTCGGAGACGAACTTCCAGTGCTGCCCGTCCCATTGCTGGATGCGGACCTTGCCGTTGCCCTCATGGTTGTCGCAGGACAGCGCAATCGGCACCATCAGCCCGTCGCTGCCTAACTCGGTGATTCGCTGCGCCGTAATGTCGAGGTGCTCATACCCCCACTGCACCTCTTCGCCTTTGAGCGGCTTCTTGCCGAACTTGCCTTGTGCGGTTCGGATCGCCTCGAGGTCGTAAATCGCATTGATGACGCCGCGGTTGTAGAGCACTTCACCGACCTTGTCGCGCGTCGTGTGCCCGCCATTCTTATCGTAGACGTATTTGAGAATGTCCTTGATCGCGCCATAGTCCTGTCCAGCGGCGTGGAATGTGCCTGATTTGTAGCCGACCGCCGCCGTGCCGGCCGGCACGACATCCGGCTCCGAACCCGACCACCACACACCGATGAAGTGGTCCATCGGATAGCCGACCGAGGCTGCTCCCTTGATGGCAGTCGAGTTCATGACGCCCCAACCCCACATGAACAGCCAGTCAGGGCGCTGTTGGCGAATCTGCAGCCAGGTCGCCGATTGTTCGATGCCGGGCGCCGAGACCGGGTATTTGAGGAAAGTATAGCCGTATTTCTGCGACAGCTTTTCTAGCGTCGCGATCGGCTCCTTGCCGTAAGCGATATCGATGTAGACCAGGCCGATCTTCTTGTCCTTGAGCTTTTCGAGGCCACCCATCTGCTCGCCGACATATTTGATGAGCGCGTCGGCCTGCGCCCAGTAGGTGGCGGGTAAAGTAAAGACATAGGGGAACACTGCGCCGTCGCTTGCGTCGGCGCGGCCGTAGCCCATCGAGACCACCGGTATCTTGTCGGCGGTAGCACGCTCGATCAGGGCATAGGTGATGCCGGTCGACAGCGGGTCGACCAGGCTGGCACCCGTCGGTCCCTTGTTCTTGAGCCGCTCGTAGCACTCCACACCCTTGTCGTTGTTGTAGCCGGTCTCGCACTCCTCATAGGTAATCTTGACGCCGCCGACGCCGCCGTCGCGCGCGTCGATCATGTCGAGATAATCGGCATAGCCGTCGGCGAACGGGATGCCGTTCGGGGCATAGGGGCCGGTGCGGTAGACGAGGCGCGGAATGAACTGCTCATTTTGCGCGAACGCCATGCCCGCGCCGAGGCAAGATACGGCTACCGCGGCCGCCATCACCGCAAGCAGTGTTTTGAACAGCCTCATCTTCTCCTCCCTAGGCACCAGTTTCGCGTGTCTTCTAAGCTCCCGCCCGTTCCGCTACAAGGGTTCTGGCATCAGTGCGGGAACGGCCAGAGCCGGAGTTTTTCCTTGCCGATCACCCACAGCCGCGCCAGACCATTCGGCTCGATGATCAGAAAGAAGATAATCAATGCGCCGAAGATCATCGTTTGCAGATTGGTCACCAGGTTCACCGGAAGCTCTAGCCCGGCGAGCCGCGGCGCGTTGTCGAGAAAGATCGGCAAGAGCACGATGAAGCCGGCGCCGAGGAAGGAGCCGAGGATACTGCCGAGGCCGCCGATGATGATCATGAACAAGATCTGGAAGGAGCGGTCGATCTCGAACGCGCTCGCCTCGACGGCACTCGTGTAAATAAAGGCCCACATCGCGCCCGCTATGCCGCAGTAGAACGAGCTCAACGCAAAGGCGAGCAGCTTTGTGCGCAGCGGGCGGATGCCGATGATCTCGGCGGCCACGTCCATGTCACGGATCGCCATCCAGGCGCGCCCGATGCGGCCGCGCACCAGACCCTTGGCAGCGAGCGCAAGGAGGACAACGACGGTCAGGACGAACAAATACTTCGCCCGAGGATCGGCCTCGGCGCCGGTGACGTAGATTTGACCGAAAAGGGCGCGCGGCGGCGCGCTGATTACGCCAGAGGCGCTGTAGTTGTAGAACCACGGGAACTTGTTGAACATCCAGATCAGGAAGAACTGCGACGCAAGTGTCGCTACGGCCAAGTAGAAACCCTTGATCCTGAGGCTCGGGAAGCCGAACAGCACCCCGACGAGAGCGGCGATGATGCCGGCGAGGACGAGAGCGAGCACGATGTTGAGCCCGGGGAAGACGGTGGTGAGCTTGTAGGTCGCAAAGGCGCCGACCGCCATGAAGCCGCCGGTCCCGAGCGATACCTGTCCGGCATAGCCGGTCAAGAGGTTGAGGCCGAGCGCCGCCAGCGCGTAGACGAGGAACGGGACCATTATCGTTAGGAGCCAATATTCGGAGCCCGTTGCGGGGATCACGAAATACGCTACGGCGAGCGCTCCGAGCATCAGCCACCGGTCCTGGCGGATCGGAAAGATCGCTTGGTCGGCGGCGTAGCTCGCCTTGAATTGGCCGACCTCGCGATAGAGCACGGCTTAGACCCGCTCGATGATGCGCTCGCCGAACAAGCCCTGCGGCCGGAACAGCAGGAAGACGAGCGCCAGGGCATAGGCGAACCAGTCCTCAATTGCGCCACCGAAGGCGGGACCCCAAAAGACCTCGGCGAGCTTCTCGCCGACCCCGACGATCAGACCGCCAACGATGGCGCCCGGCACCGAGGTGAAGCCGCCGAGCATCAGCACCGGCAGCGCCTTCAGCGCCACCAGAGAAAGGGAGAACTGCACGCCCAGATTGCTGCCCCACATGATGCCGGCAACGAGCCCAACGACGCCGGCGACCGACCAAACGATGACCCAGATGGTGGGCAGCGGGATGCCGACCGATTGCGCCGCCTGATGGTCGTCGGCAACCGCACGCAGAGCGCGTCCGATCGCGGTGCGCTGGAAGAAGAGGGCGAGCGCGGCCACTAGCGAGCCCGCGACTATGGCGGCGACAAGGTCGAACTCGTTGACGAGCACGCCGCCGATGATCAGCGGCGCCTTCGGGATGCCGATGTCGAGCGGATGCACGTCGCCGCCCCAGACGAGCTGGCCGAAGCCGTCGAGGAAAAAGGCGAGACCGATGGTCGCCATAAACAGGATGATCTGCTCCTGATTGACAAGCGAGCGCAGCATCAAGCGTTCGACCGCAACGGCGAGCAGGATCATGACGACCACGGCGATGACGAATGCCATCCAGATCGGCAAGCCCCGTTCGATCAGCCCGACAAAAGTCAGGGCGGCGAACAGCACCATCGTGCCCTGGGCGAAGTTGAACACGCCCGAGGCTTTGAAGATCAGCACGAAACCGAGGGCGACGAGCGAATACATTATCCCGCTCAACAGGCCGCCGATGACGACCTCGAGCACGAATTCCGGGTTGTCCCACATATTGGCGAAAGGAGTGAGGAAGACCGCAGCAAGGTTGATCGGGCCGGCCCTCCTCCTCAACCGCGCTGAGCCGCTGCCGTGTGCTGCGGCGCTGCGTGATCTTCGCGCTGATGCGGCTCGCCGAGATAGGCGGCGATGACCTCGGGGCTCGCGCGAACCTCGTCCGGCGGGCCGTCAGCGATCTTACGGCCGTAATCGAGCACGACGACGCGGTCGGATATGTCCATTACGACCCCCATGTCGTGCTCGATCAATGCGATCGTCGTGCCGAACTCGTCGTTTATGTCGAGGATGAAGCGGCACATGTCCTCCTTCTCCTCGACGTTCATCCCGGCCATCGGCTCGTCGAGCAGCAACAGCTCCGGCTCCATGGCCAAGGCACGGCCGAGTTCGACGCGCTTTTGCAATCCGTAGGGCAGGCGTCCGACCGGCGTCTTGCGGATCGCCTGGATTTCGAGAAAGTCGATGATGCGCTCGGCATAAGCGCGATGGGCGAGCTCCTCCTGTTCTGCCGGCCCGGAATAGATCGCCTGCCAAAGGAAATTCCGGTGCATCCGCAACAGGCGCCCGGTCATGACGTTGTCTAGCGTCGTCATCCCCCTGAACAGCGCGACATTCTGGAAGGTGCGGGAAATGCCCGCGGCGGCGGCATGGTAGGGACGCATGCGCCTGCGGGTCTCGCCCTTCCAGGTGATCGTGCCGGCCTGGGGGTGGTAGAAGCCGTTGATGACGTTCAGCATCGAGGTCTTGCCGGCGCCATTCGGCCCGATTATCGCCAGTATTTCGTGACGCCGGATCTCGATGCTGATGCCGTTGAGTGCGGTGATCCCGCCAAAGGCGAGGGTGATCTGGTCGGCCGTGAGGATCGGCTCGCCGATCCGTCTCACGATCAGCTCGCTTTTTTTAGGGGAAGAGGTTCTGCAGGCGACAAGGTCGTTGCGACGTCGCGGATCGCGAGCTCCGCGCGCATATAGCTCTTGCGGCCGTCCTCGAAGGTGATTTCGGTCTCGATGCGGCCCGTCGCGCGGTTCGAATAAAGCGCATCGATCAGCGGCTGGTAGCGGGCGGCGATGATCCGGCGGCGCACCTTGCGCGTACGGGTGAGCTCGCCATCATCTGCGTCGAGCTCTTTGTGCAGGATCAGAAAGCGGCGGATCTGCGA
>Ga0306925_10002511_pt1 | contig 15849 bp, 13 predicted proteins | sample flu12Cox44000176_FD_203755 | JGI IMG/M metagenome (GOLD analysis project Ga0306925, IMG submission 203755) | Lab enrichment of tropical soil microbial communities from Luquillo Experimental Forest, Puerto Rico - flux8day.12C.oxic.44.000.176 (v2)... | ecosystem: Environmental > Terrestrial >... | reverse complement strand
CACGGTGCCGCGCAGCACCGCGTTCTCCATGATCACGCAGCCGGCGCCGACCTGCACCGGGCCGCCCTCGGCGGCGAGCACCGCGCCGTGCATGATGCAGCTGCCGGCGCCGACGCTGACCTGGCCGCTGAGCACGGCAGAAGGCGCGACGTAGGCATCGGGATGGACCGAGGGGGCAAAGCCCCGGTGCCGGATCGTCATCGGCCCCGCGCGCACCCCAGTAATAGGTGGGCGGCCGGCGGCCATGGTGCCGGCTTGGGTCGCGGCCGGTTCGGTCGTGATGGTGTCGGTGGCGTTCACGATTTTCTCCGTTCTGGTTCGTCCGCCGTGGGGATCGAGTCCCTGACAGGCGGGCGGCGGCTGTCTCATGCCTGGCCGCGCCCGGGCGGCCAGGAGATCCGGGGTGGGCGGTTCGGGGCTTAGATCAGGCTCGGCGGCAGGCACGGGTCGGTGGGGGTGAACGGCTCGCTGGGCAGGAAGAGCCCGCTCTGCAGGCTGGTCGCGTCGGTGGCGGCGGACGGCTCGGGTGCGGACACGAGCCCGGCGAACTGCAGCCCGCCCGGGCCGGCGGTCAGGGTGGCCGCGGCGGCCGGCTGCGCCGTGCCGGCCCAGAGCGCGGCGGCGGCCGCTCCGGCGGCGGCGAGGACCGCCAGGGTGCGCTTGCGGGCCGGCGCCGACCCGGCGCGGGCGCGGCGCGCGGCCGGTTCTGGTCCTGCTGGTGCCGCGGCCGCGCCGGGCCCGTCGCCACGGACGAACATGTCGCGTGATCCGAGAGGTTTCATCGCTGGCTCCTGGTCGCTGCCGGCCGGGTGGTCCCGGCCTTTACCGGCAGGTTCGCCTACCTGGCTGGGCGCGGGGCAGGGGTCGGCTGACCCCTTTTCGCGCGGCGGCGGCCGTGCCGGATGACCCGCGGGGCGCCGGGAGGCCGGGCGGGCCTGACTAGACCAGGCCCGCGCTGAGGGCCAGCCGGGTCAGATCGACGCGGCGGCGGCAGCCGGTCTTGTCCCGGATCCGGTCCAGGTGCGAGCCGACCGTGCGGACGCTGATGAACAGCTGCGCGGCGATCTGCGCGTTGGTGCAGCCCTGGGCGACCAGGGTGACCAGCTCCCGTTCCCGGGCGCTGAGCTTCACCGGCTCCGGCGCCGCGGCCGGCTGCGGAGGGCCGGGGTCGGTCAGCAGCAGGGCGTACTCGGCCGCGGTAGCCGGGCTCATCGCGGCGCCGCGTTCCCCGGCTGCGCGGGCCCGGGCGGGACCGAGCGCCTGCCGGGCCTCGCGCAGCGGACGGTCCCGGCGGCGCGAATCGGCCGGGGGGTCCGCGACCTGGCCAGCCCGCAAGAGCGCGGTCAGTGCGGACCAGACCGTGACCGCCTCGGCGGGACGACCGGTGGCGGCGCACAGGTGCCCGCAGCAGTCCAGGCCGCGGAACAGGTCAGCGATGCCGGTCTGCAGGGCGACCTGGAACCCTTCGCGCAGCTGCGCCGCGGCGTCGCCGGCCCGGCCCGCCCGCAGCAGCAGCATCGCCATCAAGAACAGCAGGCGGCTGAGGTTCTGCACGTCGCCGACCTCGCGGGACCGGGCCAGCGCGGCCGCGCACACCCGCTCGGCCGCGGCCAGCTCCCCGGCCTCTGTCAGCGCGCTGGTCAAAAAGTAGCTGCCCATCCGGGCGGCCGGGCCGGTGACGTCGGCCTGGGCCTGCTCAGCCTGCCGGGCCAGTTGCAGCGCGCTGCGGCGATCGCCGCAGCGCAAGGCGGCCAGGCTCAGCCCCCCAAGGGCAAGGAGTTCCACCCTCGGGTCCCCGATCTCCCGGGCCATCGCTAGGGCGCGGCGGGCATCGGCCTCCCCCTCGGCGAGCCGGCCCATGCTCACCAACGCCGCCGCCCGGCCTTGCAGCGCCTCAGCCAGCGGCCGGGACGGCCCCCTGTCCGCGACGGCGTCGCAGACCGCGGTGAAATGGCCGAACGACCCGGCCGCATCAGCGGACCACAGCGCCGTCCGGCCGAGCCAGTACTGCGCGGCGCACCACCCGTCGCTGCCCCGCTCGGCGCGGCCGACCGCCTCGCGCAGCAGCGGGCACACGCCGGGCAGCCGGCCACGCGAGGACCACCACGGCCCGAGCGCGGCCGCCAGCCGCAGCGCCCCGGCCACGTCACGCTCCATGGCCCAGGCCAGCACCTGGCGCATCATCGCGTCCTCGGCATCTAGCCACCGGACGGCGGCCGCCTCCCCGGCGCTGCTCTGCATCTGCGCCGCGGCCCGCTCGGCCACCCGCAGCGCGTACCCGGCCAGCGCGCCGGCCGCTTCCTCCTGCTCCCCCGTCTCGTCCAGCAGCCCGGCCCCGTAGGCGCACAGCGTCTCCAGCATCGCGTACCGCGGCCGGCCATCCGGGCCGGGCCGCGGCGGGACCAGCAGCGAGCAATCCACCAGCCGCGCCACCGCCGGGCCCGCATCCGGCCCGGCCACCGCCTCGGCCCCCTCCAGCGTGAACGGCCCGGGGAACACCGACACCTGCCGGAACACCCGCCGCTCGTGTTCCTCCAGCAGCTGGTAACTCCACTCCGCCGTGGCCGCCAGCGACCGCTGCCGGCCCGCCGCCAGCCGGTCCCCGGACGCCAGCAGCGCGAACCGGTCATCGATCCGGTCCAGCAACTGCGTCACGCCCAGCGCCTCCACCCGCGCCGCGGCCAGCTCGATCGCCAGCGGCAGCCCGTCCAGCCGCGCCACCAGCTGCGCCACCACCGGGCCGCCCTGCTCATCCAGCGCGAACCGCGCATCGGCCCGGCGGGCCCGGTCCGCGAACAGCGCCACCGCCTCAGATCCCCCGCCGCCCACCGGGTCCCCGGGGGAGGGCAGTGTCAGCGACCCCAGCCGGTACCGCGCCTCCCCGGCCACCGCCAGCGGCTCCCGGCTTGTCGCCATCACCCGCACATCATCAGCGGCCGCCAGCAGCCCGGCGCACAGCTGCGCGGCCGCGCCGATCACGTGCTCGCAGTTGTCCAGCACCAGCAGCAGCTGCCGCCGGGCCAGCACGCTGGCCAGCGCCCCGGCTGCCGGCACCCCCGGCTGCTCCGGTATCCGCAGCGCCGCGGCCACCACCGCCGCGACCTGCGCCGGGTCTTGCACTGGGGCCAGCTCGGCCAGCCAGGCCCCGTCCGCGAACCGGCCCGCCACCAGTTTCGCAACCTGGCCGGCCAGACGGGTCTTGCCCACCCCGCCCGGCCCGGTCACCGTCACCAGCCGGTACTCCTCCAGCAGCCCCGCCACCTCGCGCACCGCCCCGGCCCGGCCGATGAAGCTCGCCAGCTCAGCCGGGAAGCCATGCACCCCACCGGCCGCGGTGACCGCTGCAGTCCCCACGCCCGTACCATAACCGCAGGCCGCCACCGCCGTACAGCCCGGCCCGGCCCGGATGGCTGCCGCACCCCTCATCCCGCCTGCGGCCGCTGACCTCCGCCGTCCGCCGCCGCTTCGCCAGTGGCGGACCGGGCGGCTGGCCGGCAGTTGGAGTAGCGATGCAGGGTGGTCTTCGGGGTGCCGACCTTAGCGGCGATCACCCCAGGGAGCTGCCCTGGGCCTTGAAGAGGCGCGCGTACCCGATCTTGCCGGCCGGGCGGGCGATGGGGCGGCCGACGTGCCAGTTACTGACGTCGGCTACCGCGGGCGGGGCGGCGCGCTCGGCGGCGAAGGTGCACTCCTCTCGACCGAGACGAGACATCATGTCGGCACTGCGCCACGCACCGCCCAGGGATCGGCGCCATAAAGCTGGGTCTGGCGCATCCAATGGTCCGTGATCACAGATTGTCGCTCCCGGTCCCGTCCTACCGAGGATTCGTCGTGCGTGGTGGCGAGCACGGAGTGATCGCGATCATGTAACGAGCTGTGCGTGAGCACGGCCGCCCGTAATGATCCGGGTTGTCGAAGTCCTGATCATCAGCGAGACGGCCGTGGAGGTCGATTGTGCAGCATGAGTTGTCCGCTGAGGAAGCCCGCCTGACCTGCCTGCTGTTCCCCACCTGGGCAGCTTGGAGCTGGACCAGGTGGAGGACCTGGGCGATCTGGTCCGGCTCATCGCACGCGCATGTCGCCGGTGACCTGCCCGGAGTGCGGCGAGCCTGCAACACGGGTCCACGACCGTTACTGGCGCCGCCTTCAGGACCTGGCCTGTTGCGGCCGTCCTGTCCAGGTCGTACTCCAGGTCCGCCGGCTCATCTGCGAAAACCCGGCCTGCGTCGTGGCGACGTTCGCCGAGCAGGTGGACGGGCTGACCGCCAGGCACCAGCGCCGCACGACCGGATTGCGGAGCCTGCTGGAGCAGGTCGCGCTCGCGCTGGCCGGCCGCGCGGGGTCCCGGCTGGCCCGAGCACTGGGCGCGATCGTGTCCCGGTGCACGCTGATCCGGCTGATCAGGGCGCTGCCCGATCCCGGGATCGGCACGGTCGCGGTGCTCGGCGTAGATGACTGGGCCAAGCGGCGTGGCCAGTCGTACGCCAGCGTCCTGCTGGACATGGACACCCATCGCGTCATCGACATCCTCCCCGACCGGGAGGCCGGTACCTTCGCCCAGTGGCTCCGCGCTCATCCTGGTGTCCGGCTGATCTGCCGGGACCGGGCCGGCGGCTTCGCGCTGGGCAGCCGGGAGGGCGTGCCCGATGCCCAGCAGGTTGCGGACAGGTGGCACATGTGGGATGACCTGGGCGACTACGTGAAGAAGACCGTTGCCGCCCACCATGGCTGCATCAAGGACCACTACGCCGTCCTCAAGCAGACAGCCGCTGAGCAGGCCCCCGATCCTTTCCGGACGGCCGGGCAGGCGACCGCCGAGCATGCCGGGAACCGGGTCCGGGTGGTCCGGACCCGGCAGCGATATGAACATGTCCAGAAGCTGAAGGCCGAGGGCATGCGCATCGCCGCGATCCAGCGGGAACTGCGACTGGCTCCCGGGACGGCGCGCCGTTACTTCCACGCGACCAGCATCGATGAGCTGGTAGCGGGCACGCTGGCCGGATGGCCGAGCATGCTGGACGACCACAAGCCCTACCTCCACCAGCGGTGGAACGAGGGCTGCACCAACATCCAGCAACTGCACAACGAGGTCAAGGCGCTGGGCTTCCGCGGCAGCTACGGCACCGTCTACGCCTACCTCAGGCCCTTCAAGGGCAAGGCGGCCCCGCCAGCCGTCCCCGCCCCGCCCAAGGTCCGTCACATCACCAGCTGGATCCGCCGCCGCCCCGACAACCTCGACGCGGACGAGCAGCTCAAGCTCAAGGAGATACGGGCCGCCTGCCCCCACCTGGACGCCCTGCGCGGCCACGTTGAGGAGTTCGCCAAGATGATCACCGGCCTGCGCGGCGGCCGTCTCGACGCCTGGATCGCCGCCGTCCGCACCGACGACCTGCCCCACCTGCACGCCTTCGCCAACGGCCTCGAACGTGACCACGCCGCCGTCCTGAGCGGGCTGACACTGCCGTATTCATCAGGCGCTGTCGAAGGAAAGGTCGCAAAGCTCAAGTTCTGGAAGAGGCTCATGTTCGGCAGAGCCAACCTCGACTTGCTCAGGAAGATGGCCCTCTGGAACTGAACCAGATCACCAACCGTGACCACTCCCCATCAAGTGCGTCAGACCCCGATCTATAGCGCGGAATCTTCAGCGCTAATTGGCGTCCTCTGGCCAGAGCAGATCTTGATCTACTTGACAGGCCAGGGACCGGGGTAGTGTGTCGCCGCGACCCGTGCTGAGGTGCTGCGGCCGGGCCCGGTTGGTTTGTCCGGGCCCGGCCGCAGCTGGGTGCTGGATTATGTGATGGGCATCAGCTCCTTCGCTTCGCGCGTGTGTGCATGCTGGATTGCGTGACGGGCATCACCTCCTTCTCTTCGTGGTGGCCGCGATTGTTGCAACCAGGGTCGCCCCGTAGCCGGGCGGGAACCCGACCGCGGGGGAAGTGCCTTTCAGGCCGGTAGTGAGGGCGCCGGACATGGATATGACGGGGGCGACCAGGGTGATCAGCACGGCGGCCGCTCCCCGGATCCCGCGTGCGAACGGGGCATGTGCAGGGGGAGGCCTGCCGGTTTCAGATGTTGCGTTGTCTTTCTCCTCGTCGTTCGGGCGGGCGGCGTTGATGCCTGGCGCCGTGGTGGCTGGTCGTTTCATGGCTGCGTTCGGGATTGAGTGCGGTGCGGCTGGGCGCCGTGCCGCTGGTGCCGGTGGCGGTCGTGGCGGTCACGGCGTCTGGTGGATGTGGACCTGGTTTGCCATGTCCAGTAGCGTGCCGGGCCGGCCGTCCCGCGCGGCAGGGGTGGCTGTCCTGTTCCCCGCCCTGGCCGGGTCCGGGACGCCGCCGGGACGCTGGTCCCATGACGGCCGGACGGCCAGCCGCGCAGCGTGGTCCATGGACTGCTCGGCAGTTGCGGCTGCCGGCATCGGGTTGGCGTGCGGCCGCGAAGGAGGAGATCTATGCAGACGCCTGGGCCGGGGCGGGGCACGGCCGCTTGCGGCGGACGGACTGCGACACGGTGATACGTGACAGCACGCCGGTTGCGGGGATTCCCGGCCAGGCGTCGTGGATCAGCCCGGCGGCGCGGGCTGTGCTAGGTCGAGCGCTCGGCGGCGGTGCCGAGCCCGGCGTCGCGGGCTTTGATGATGGCCTGGGCGCGATCGGCGACCTGGAGTTTGGTGAAGATGTTCGAGACGTGGTTGCGGACGGTTTTCGGGCTGAGGTACAGCTGGCGGGCGATGTCGGGGTTGCTGCGTCCCTCGGCCAGCAGCGCCAGCACGTCCCGTTCACGTTCGGACAGTTCGGGGAACGCCTCCTGCTGCCGGGGCGCAGTGCCGGTGAGGTAGTCCAGGACCCGCTGGGCGACGGCGGGCCCGAAGATGGCTTCCCCGTCGGCGACGCCGCGGACGGCCCGTTCGATTTCCTGCTCCCCGGCGCCCTTGAGCAGGTAGCCGCGCGCACCGGCGCGCATGGCCTGGAAGACCGAGGCGTCGTCGTCGAACATGGTCAGGATGAGTACCTTCACGTGCGGGCTGGACTTGGTCAGCGCCCTGGTGGCCTCGATGCCGTTGCCTTCGGGCATGTTGAGGTCCATGATCAGCACGTCGGGCTGGAGCGACTCGGCCAGCTCCACGGCCTGCTGGCCGGTGGTGGCTTCCCCGATGACCTGGATGCCGGGCAGGGTGCCGAGGGTGAGATGCAGCCCCTGCCGGACCATGGGGTGGTCGTCGGCGATGAGGACGGTTACCGGCTCGGTCATGATGCCGTGTCCACGGTCGTAACGGGAGATTCTGCGCTGTCCACGGCCGCCAGCGGGAGGGCTTGGGCCGGATGCGGGGCAAGCTCCGGGCCGGCCAGGGGCAGCCGGGCGGACACGATGGTGCCGCCACCGGGCCGGGGCGCCACGGTGCAACTGCCGCCGAGTTCTTCGGCCCGTTCCCGCATCGAGGTCAGGCCGACCCCGGCCCGGGGCCCAGGGCCGGCGCCCCGCCCGTCGTCAGTGACTTCGACGCGCAGCATGCCGTCGCCGGTGGTGAGCGTGACCGTGGCGGTACGCGCGCCGGCGTGGCGGGTCACGTTGGTGACCGCCTCGGCGGCGATCCGGTAGGCGGCGACCTCGGTCGCGGCGGGCAGGGCAGGCAGGCCCGGGTCGGCGTCGATGCTGACCTGCAGGCCGCCCGGTGTGGAGCAGGACGCGGCGTGCTGGGCCAGGGCGCCGGTCAGCCCGAGGTCGTCCAGCGCCGGGGGGCGAAGATCGTAGACGAGCCGGCGGATGTCGGCGATCGCCGCCTGGGTTTGCTCCCGCAGGCGGCGCAGGAGCCGGTCGCCTGCATCCGGGTCGCTGCGCATCAGCCGGCGGGCGGCGTCGAGTTGCATGGCGATGCCGGCCAGCACAGGGCCGAGCCCGTCGTGCAGGTCCCGACGGATCCGCCGCCGTTCCTCCTCCCGGGCGGTGACCAGCCGCTCCAGGGACCGCTGGAGCTGGGTGGTCAGGTCGGCCGCGTACACGGCCGCGCCGGCGTGGTGGGCCAGGCCGTCCAGCAGCCGCCGGTCGGCCTCGTTGAAGGCTTCGGAAGGGCGGCGGGGGGCGACGACCAGGTCGCCGACGTGCGCGCCGGAGGAGGTCAGCGGCACCCGCAGCGGCGCAGCGCCGGCGGGCAGGGTGCCGCGGGCGGCGGCGACGCGGGGGGTCCCGTCGCCGTCGGCCACCTCGATGGCTGCGTAAGGGCTGCGCAGCGCGCTGGCCACGTTGCCGGCGATGGCGGTCAGCACCTGATCGGGGCTGAGCGTGGCTTCCAGCCTGGTCGCCAGCCGCGATAGCGCGGCGTACGGGTTGTCCCGTTCGCCGTACATCATCCGGTTGACCAGCGTCTGCAGCCGGGCGCGCAGCGGGGAGAACACGACCGCGGCCAGCCCGGCCGCGAGAACTTCCACGGTCAGGCCGTGGCGGGGGACCAGGGCGCCGACGCCGGTGACGATGGCGATGTAGCCGCCGGCGATGATGCCGGACAGCAGCAGGTAGACCAGGGTCCGGTTGATGATGATGTCGATGTCGTACAGCCGGTACCTGCAGACGGCGATGGTGACCGCGGCCGCCAAGGCCGTGCCGGCCACGGCGTGCAGCACGGCCTGCCCGGTGTACCAGTGCGTGAAGGCGCCGTTGACCACGACGACCGCGACCGCCACGAGGGCGCAGGCCACCCATTTGAGCTGCTGGCGCTCCTCACCCCGGGAGCGGTGGAACCGGACGATCGCGCCGGCCAGCCCCAGCCCGATCGCGAGCACGGACAGGGCGCCCAGCAGCGGGCCGATCCGGGGCAAATCCCGCTGGGCATCGCCGAACAGGCCGACCGGGTTGCGAATGCCGGAATACAGCGGATGGCCGCCGCCGGGGGCGGCCGGGACGATGTCGCCGCCCAGGAACGCGTAGACCACGTTGACGGCGGTGACCGCGGCGAAGATCAGCCACGCCGCCGGCCGCCACCGGCGCGATAGCAGGTACCCGGTGGGGAACAGCAACAGCAGGAAGGGCAGCGCGTAGTCGGCCCGCGCTGCCTGGCGGGAGGCCCACAGCCACCAGTCGCCGCCGGGCAGCGCGCCCGGCTGCGCGACGAAGGTGTACCGGGCGTACTCGGCGCCGAACGCAGGCACCGCCAGCCATACCCCGCCGAGCAGCAGCAGCCAGCCGATCGGGTGCCGCGGCCGGCGCGCCGCGATCAGCGTCCCGGGCACGGCGACCGCCGCGCCCACCAGGGCCTGGCTCCAGACCTGATCGGCGGGGTCGTGGCCGCGGCCGGCGATCAGCGCACGCAGGACCAGGGTGCCGGCGAAGAACCCGAACGTCGCCACCCCGGTCGCCACCGCCAGCCAGCTCAGCGGGCGGTCCAGGCCAGACGACCCCACGTGCTCATTGTCCTCCTCCGCGGCCGGAAGCCAACTGGCCACTCGCAACAGAAGATGCCGCCGGGGGCGGCCGGTCACCTGGTGAGCGGTCATGCGGACCAGGCTGCCGGGCCGCCCGTCCCGGTGTCATGGGACCAGCGTCCCGGTCATGTCCCGGCCAGAGCCGGTGCGGTGAACGGGACAGCGACCCCTGGCCGCCGGGACGGCCGGCCCGGCAGGTTCCAGGTCAGAAGAAACATTCCGACACAAGGAGACGCCATGACTTTCAACCGCACCGGCCGTACGGCCGGACCGGCGACCGCGCCGGCCAGCCCGCCCGATCCGGTGTCCCGGCGCCGCTGGCTCGCCCTGGCCGTGCTGGCCGTGGCCCAGTTCATGATCTTTCTCGATGAGACCGTGGTCAACGTCGCCCTGCCGTCCATCAAGACCAGCCTCGGTTTCTCCGAGCCGTCGCTGGCCTGGGTGATCAACGCCTACGTGCTGCTGTTCGGCGGCCTGATCCTGCTCGGCGGCCGCGCTGCCGACCTGGCCGGCCGCCGGCGGATCTTCCTGATCGGCACCGCCATCTTCGGCCTGGCGTCGCTGCTGAACGGGCTGGCCACCTCCCAGGGCATGCTCATCGGGGCCCGCGCCCTGCAGGGCATCGGCGCGGCGCTGGCCACCCCCGCGGCGCTGGCCCTGGTCACCGGCCTGTTCCCGGCCGGGCCGCAACGGACCAAGGCGCTGACCATGTGGGGGGCGCTGTCCGGGCTCGGCTTCGCCACCGGAGTGCTGCTCGGCGGGGTGATCACCCAGGCCGCGTCCTGGCGCTGGGTCTTCTTCATCAACATCCCCATCGCCGTCGTGGGCTTGGTCGCGGTCCCGCGGCTGGTGGCCGAGAGCCGCAACCCCGGCCGGCCCGGCTTCGACCTGCCCGGCGCGGTCACCATCACCGCCGGCATGTCCACCCTGGTCTACACCCTGCTGGAAGGCGCCAGGTACGGCTGGACGTCGGCTGTCACCATCGGGCTGTTCGCCGTGGCCGCCGCCCTGCTCGGCGCCTTCGCTCTCATCGAATCCCGGGCCGCGGTGCCGCTGGTCCCGCGCGGCTTCGTGCACCGGCGCGCCACCCTGGTGCCCAACATCTCGCAGTGGCTGCTGACCGTGGCCGCGTTCTCCTCCTTCTTCATGCTCACCCTGTACCTGCAGCAGGTCCTGGGTTACACGCCGCTGCAGACCGGGCTCGGCTACATCCCGATGGCCGCCGCCCTCGTGGCGGCCAGCGTGGCCGCCAGCAAGCTCGTGCCGCGGTTCGGGCCGCGCCCGCTGGTCATTGGCGGCCTGGCCCTGGTCGGCGCCGGGCTGGTGGTCCTGGGACACGCCCCGGCCGATGGGACATACCTGGCCAGCGTCCTGCCCGGCCTGGTCCTGATCGGGTTCGGCGGCGGGTTCTCCTTCGTCTCCATCAACACCGCGGCCCTCGCCCGGGTCGAAGAAACCGTCGCCGGGCTCGCCTCCGGGCTGCTGTCCAGCGCCGCGCAGCTGGGCGGCGCCGTCGGGCTCGCCGTCATCGTCGCGCTGGCCACTGCTCGCGGCACCGGCCTGCTCCGCTCCGGTGCCACCGCGGTGGCCGCCCAGGCCGGCGGCCTGCGGCTGGGATTCCTGCTCGCCGCCGGCGTCGCCCTCGCCGCATCGCTTATCGCGGCGATCGCCCTGCCGCGTCAGAACACCGCCCCGACACCGGGGGCCCCCTCGGGCCCGCTCAAGGCCGCCGAAAGCGCATAGCCCGCCGTCACCGGCACTCCCGACCACAGGCCAATACAACCCGCCGCCCACCGCAACGACAGGAAAGATAATGCAGCATCAGGAATCAAGTGCCGCTGGATCATCAGGGGAGCCCCCGGCACCGCCGCCCGCGCGCCGATGGCCGCCAGCACCGTGCGTCACCCAGACCGCTCCGAACCTACCCGCTCCTCGCGCTGACGGCGGCTACGGGCTTAGCGTCAGGATGTCGGCCCGAGCAACGGAGGTTACCTATGCACCCCTACGTTCGCGTGCTCCAGGCATACATGGACGCCCTCGGCCGAAGCGACTACGGCACGGTGAAAAGCCTCTTCGCGCCCGGCGGACGGGTGAAGTCGCCCTTTCTCGGTGAGATGCCCGCAAGCCCGTTCTTTGACCGGCTCGCCGGAGCATCAGCCGAGAACGTCATCACGCCAATCGACATCTTCCTGAGCAACTCAGGCGAGAATCACGCCACCGCGTATTTCCAGTACGACTGGACCGTCCGGGACGGAACCCTCATCACGTTCAAGGTGATGGACCTCTTCACCTTCGAACCGGCCAGCGACCAGGTCACCTACCTCGACATCATCTACGACACCCACCCGATCCGAGCGTCGGCAGGGAACAAGTACGAGCTCTGAACACGATCCCAGCGGCGACCGCGGAACAGGAGTTCGTATGGGGAATCCGCGTCTGGGCTAAGGGCTGATCCCCGGAGCCCGGTCACCCGGCTGATCCGCCGAGGCGCTCCACCGCCTCGAGGTACTCCTCGACCATGTTGAGGACTACCTGGCGGGCCGGGCGCACCGTCCGCAGCGACCCGACCACCTGGCCCACGAAGTAGGTGATCAGGGCGCCCGCGCCACTGTCGGGCTTGTTCGCGCTCCGCTGGATGCGGGCCCGGGCGTCGGCCGTCAGGATGGTCTGCAGCGGCATAGGCAGCGGGTCGGGATTGACCGGGTTCTCCCATTCGTCGGTCCAGGCGGTCCGCAGCTGGCGGGCGGGCTTTCCTGTCGTGGCGCGGGACCGGATCGTGTCGCTCGACGTCGCCCGCAGGAACTTCGCGACGACCGCCGGATGGGTCTCGGCCTCCTGGGTCGTGAGCCACACCGATCCGGTCCACACGCCCTGCGCACCCAGCGCCAGCGCGGCGGCGACCTGGCGACCGGACGCGATCCCGCCCGCCGCCAGCACCGGCAGCGGGGCGACCGCGTCCACGATCTCAGGAACGAGCACCATCGTCCCGATCTCCCCGACGTGGCCGCCAGCCTCATAACCCTGGGCGACGATGATGTCGACACCCGCGTCGCGCTGCCGCTCGGCGTGTTCCCGCTTGCCGACCAGCGCGGCGACCGGCACGCCGCGGTCGTGCGCGCGCGTCACCATCTCCGGTGGCGGCGGCCCGAGAGCGCTCGCGACGAGCCCGACCCGGTGCTCGAGCGCTGCCTCGATCAGCGCCACCCCATGGGCGGCCAGCGCGCCCGGCACCGTGCGAACCGGTCCCGCGTCGGGAAGCGGCGGCACACCGTAGCGAGCAAGCAGGTCGGCCACGAACTCCTTGTGCGCGGCGGGGATCAGGTCCTCGACCGGGACGGACGCTTCAGTCGCCGGCGCGGGCAGCAGGACGTCCACGCCATACGGCCGGCCGCCGGTCGCGTCCTCGATCCAGGTCAGCTCGCGGTCGAGTTCGTCCACCGATGACCCGCTGATCCCCAGGACGCCGAGCCCGCCGGCGTTGGAGACCGCGGCTACGACGTCGCGGCAGTGGCTGAAGGCGACGATCGGGAACTCCAGGCCCAGTCTCCTGCACAGCTCGGTCTGCACTATCTGTCTCCAAGGGTTGATCTACGTCGCGTCCCGCTCACATTCACCATGGGCACGCCGGTCCGAAAAGAGTATACTGAGTTCATGACGACTGCCAAGGACCTGCATCCGCCGGCCCCCGAGCTGGACCCCGAGATCGCCGCCTTTTTCGCCGGGCTCCCGGCCGGTACCTTCGATTTCGACGAGTGGACGCTCGAGACGATCGCGGCCAGGCGAGCCGCCCGCGAGGCGCTTCCCGTCCCCGTGGCCCCGCCCACGACGGCCGTCTTCCGCGACGAGCAGGCGGACGCGGCAGTGCGCGTACGGATCTACGCCCCCCCGGCTGCAGGGCCGGATGCCGGGCGGCCTCGGCCCTGCCTGTACTGGATCCACGGCGGCGGCTACATGTTCGGATCCGCGCTCACCGTTGATCCGCGGCTCAACCGCTGGGTAGAAACACTGGATTGCGTCGTGGTCGCGGTCGATTACCGGCTGGCGCCCGAGCACCCGTATCCCACGCCGCTCGAGGACTGCTACACGGGCCTGAGCTGGACGCATCGCAACGCGGAGCGGCTCGGGATCGACCCCGCGCGGGTTGTCGTGGCCGGCGCGAGCGCCGGGGCGGGCCTCGCGGCCGCGGTGGGGCTGCTTGCCCGCGACCGCGGCGGGCCGCGGTCGGCCCATCAGGTCCTGATCTATCCCATGCTCGACGACCGGCAGATCACACCGTCGAGCCAGCTGGGCGGCACGATGGTATGGGGCAGATCCGCGAACCAGCTGGGCTGGCGCGCCTACCTGGGCCCGCAGGCCGGCACCGCGGACGTGCCCGCGTACGCGGCCCCGGCCCGGGCCGCCGATCTGACGGGCCTTCCGCCAGCGTTCCTCGCGACTGGTGCTGCCGACCTGTTCCGCGACGAGACCATCGCCTACGCCTCCCGTCTCCTCGAGGCCGGGGTACCGGCCGAACTTCACGTCTACCAAGGTGCACCGCACGGTTTCGACGTCATGGTTCCCGCGGCGGACGTATCGCGCCGCTTCGATGCCGAGCTCACCGGCGCCCTGCGCAGCGCGCTGCATCCCGTGCACCCGGCGCTCGACGGGCAGGTGCGGTCATGAGCGGCCTTGACATCGCGGACCGGATCGCGATCGAGGACGTGATCGTCAGGTACGCGACCGCCATGGACACGCAGGACTGGGACCTGTTCCGCGGATGCTTCCGGCCCGATGCCCGCACGGTGATGGACCGGGTCGGTGAATTCGACACGCGCGAGGCCCTCATCGCGCTGCTGGCGCCCAGGCTCACGATCTTCGCGGCACTCCAGCACTTCGTCACCAACGTCATGGTCAGCGGCAACGGCGACGTGGCGACGGCGCGGAACAACTTCGTCTCGCATCACGTCCCGAAGGACGCGGACAGCTACACCTACGGCGGCACCTTCGAGTTCGCCCTAGCCCGCGACGCGGACGGCTGGCGGATCACCTCTCACACGATCCGCGTCCTCTGGGAAGCCGGGGACTCGGCGGCAAAAGATCTCAATCATCATCCCGAACGGGGCCGTGGCGTCTCTCAACCGCCAAAGGAATAGGTGACCATGATTACTCGCGACGCGCTGTTTATCGGCGGGCACTGGGTGAAGCCCAGTTCGGACGCGACCATCGACGTCGTTTCGCCATCGACTGAGGAGCTCGTCGGCCGGGTCCCGGCGCCTGCCGAGGACGATGTCGATCGCGCCGTCATGGCGGCCCGCGACGCGTTCGACAGCGGCCCCTGGCCGCGGCTGGCGCCCGCGGAGCGAGCGGCGGTGCTGCGGAAGATCGCCGACGGCCTCGAGCAGCGCGCCCCCGAGCTCGCCGAGATCGTGACGACCGAGAACGGCACGCCGATTTCGATCAGCCGGGCCGCGCAGGTCCTTGGCGCGATCCCGCACCTGCGCGCCTACGCCGAGCTCGCCGAGCGATACGAGTTCACCGAGACACGGGACGGGGTGGCGCTGCGGGCCGCGATCGTCAGGGAGCCCGTGGGTGTGGTCGCCGGCATCGTCCCGTGGAACGGCCCCATCGTGCTGACGCTCATGAAGCTGGCGCCGGCGCTGGCTGCGGGGTGCACCTTCGTCTGCAAACCGCCGCCGGAGACTCCGCTGGGCTGCACCGTCCTGGCGGAGATCTGCGCGCAGGCCGGGCTCCCCGACGGCGTGCTGAGCATTATCCCCGGCGACCGCGAGGCCGGGCGCGCCCTCGTCTCGCATCCGGCAGTCGACAAGGTCGCCTTCACCGGCAGTACCGCCGCCGGGCGCTGGATCATGGCGGAATGCGCCAGCCAGATCAAGCGAGTCAGCCTCGAGCTCGGCGGGAAGTCGGCGGCGATCATCCTCGACGACGTTGACCCGGGGACGGCGATCACGCAGCTGCTGCCGATGGCGACGATGCTGTCGGGACAGATGTGCCTGCTGCAGTCACGGGTCCTGGTCCCCCGGTCGCGCCAGGCCGAGCTGGTGGAGTGCCTGTGCGACGCGATCGCCGCCCTGAAGGTGGGGGATCCGTTCGACGCTGACACCTATTTCGGGCCGCTGATCGCGCAGCGGCAGCGCGACCGGGTCGAGGGGTACATCGCGGCAGGCAGGGCAGAAGGAGCCACGCTGGCACTCGGCGGCGGACGGCCGAAGAACCTGGCCAAGGGCTGGTATGTCGAGCCGACGGTCTTTACCAACGTGGACAACAGCATGCGCATCGCCCGCGAGGAGATCTTCGGCCCGGTCACCTCGGTCATCGCCTACGACGACGTGGACGAGGCGGTCGACATCGCTAACGACACGGAATTCGGCCTGGCCGGCGCGGTGTACACCGCCGACCCCGCGCGCGGCTTCGAGGTCGCCCGCCGGGTCCGTGCGGG
>Ga0306925_10002506_pt1 | contig 15856 bp, 10 predicted proteins | sample flu12Cox44000176_FD_203755 | JGI IMG/M metagenome (GOLD analysis project Ga0306925, IMG submission 203755) | Lab enrichment of tropical soil microbial communities from Luquillo Experimental Forest, Puerto Rico - flux8day.12C.oxic.44.000.176 (v2)... | ecosystem: Environmental > Terrestrial >... | reverse complement strand
TGGCGTTTGGTTTTTTGTGGATGCGGCGTTTGCCACGTGGTTCCCATTTGAAGTGCTTCACGACGTTGGTGACGTAGACTTTCTTTCTGTCGATACCTGCTTCGAGTAACGCGCTATCGAGAAGTTTTCCTGCTGGTCCGACGAAGGGCTTGCCTTCGATGTCTTCCTGATCGCCCGGCTGTTCACCTACGAAAATTACTTTTGGTTTTGCACCGGCGCCTTCGCCGAAGACTGTTTGCGTGGCGTTCTTCCATAGATCACAGATTTTGCAGTGGGCGGCTTCTTTTTGAAGCTCTTCGATGGAGGCGTTGCGCGGAAATAGCGCGAGTGCGGGTTGAGTGGCTGAGCGTTTGGCCATGGGGAAGCGTAATGCGCTGGGGGAAGGTAAGGAATCGGGGAGTTGCGGTAGGGCTTGCGCGGCGCATGGCGGATGCGAAAAGCTCGGTCCTCGTTTCGCTCTGGTCTCGGTAATGCGCTCGCGCATCGATTTTTTTTTCACGGCTACAAAAACGCCGGCCGGAGGCCCTTCGTACCTCAGGACGAGTCAGCGGTACAAAGGCAAGTCAAGAGAGCCAGGCAGGGTGCCCTTCGTGCGTCTGGGCCAACCGGCGCTACAGGGGCTTGACAAGGGCGGGTGCCGGAGAGAGAATTTGATTAGGCGAAGAAAAAGCGAAACTACTTAAGGGCACAGTGGTGCCAAACATCGATGCCGGGCACGGCCCCGGAACCCCATCCGGGATCGACACGCCATGCCCCTACTGAACTTTTCTCCTCGCCGGTGGTTGTCATGTCTGGAAATCTTGCTGCTTTGCGATTGCAGGTGGAGACGGCGCTGGCCGGGCGCGTAACTGCGCCCTTCTCGTATCGCGACCGGAAACTTGTGGAGATGGTATCAGCGGGCATCCCGGAAATTGATGCGCTTACGGGAGGATTGCCGCGCGGCGGAGTGACGGAAATTTGCGGGTCTCCCTGCTCCGGGCGAACGAGTTTGCTGGTTTCGGCGCTGGCTTCGCGAACGGCGCAAGCGGAGGTGTGCGCGCTTGTTGATGGACGCGACGCTTTCGATCCTCATGCGGCGGCTGCCGCTGGAGTGGAGTTGAAACGGCTGCTTTGGGTGCGCTGCCGGAATATCGAGCAGGCGTTGCGATCGACAGATTTGCTTTTGCAGAGCGGCGGATTCGGGATGATTGCGGTGGACCTGAGCGACATTTTGCCGGCGACGGTGCGGCACGTTCCGTTGAATGCGTGGTTTCGGTTCCGGCGGGCTGTAGAGGATACGCCGACGATCCTGATGCTGCTCGAGCAGGAGCCGAATGCGAAGACGTGCGCGTCACTGGTGTTGCGGGTGGGATTTGAGGGGACGCGGTGGGTGGGGACGGCGAGCGAGAATCGAGCGGGAGATTTTTGTGCTGCGAATTCTTCGGCATGTTTGCTGGAAGGAGCGGGAGTGCGGGCGGAGGTGGTGAGGTCGAGTGTGCAGCCGGTGGATGGGAGAGAGGTTACGGCTGAGGGAGGCGAGGGCGATTTCACATTTGAAATTTCAAATTTCAAATGAAATGCAAAGGCAGGAGCAGAGAGGCGTGGTGTCACAGAGGCACGGCGGCACAGAGGCAAAGTCAGAAGCAAAGACGAAGACAGAAGCACTGCTCAAACAAGCTTTGGCTTCGCTCAGGACGAGCCGCACTCTATATGGGATTTGCTGCGATTTACGTTGCGGATTTTATGGTGCAGGCGGTGGTGCGTGCGGAGCCTGGGTTGCGTGGTTGCGCGATTGCGCTTCTTGAGGGCACGCCGCCGCTGCGCAAGGTGGTGGCTGTGAATGACGCGGCTTTGCGAGCTGGAATTGAACTGGGGATGACGGAATCGCAGGCCGAGGATTTTTGCGCGGTGCAGGCGCGGCTGCGATCGCCGACGCTGGAAAAAACGGCGCATGCGGCGCTGATGGATCTGGGGTGGTCGGTTTCGCCGCGTGTGGAAGATACGGCTGCGGACACGATTGTGCTGGATCTTGCGGGTCTCGCTTCCTTGCTGGGAAGCGAGGAGATTATTGCCGAGCAATTAATGGAACGCGCGTCGCTGCTGGGATTGGCGGCGCGGGTGACGATCTCGTCAAATCTTGAAACAGCGATCCTTGCGGCGCGTGGCCTTACGGGAGTGATTTTGATTCCTGCGGGCGAGGAAGCGAAGGCGCTTGGCGGCTTGCCGGTTCACGTTCTTTCACCTGCCGCGGAGACTCTTGAAACGCTTGCCAGCTGGGGTGTGCGCACGTGCGGGGAGCTTGCGGCGTTGCCTGTGCTTGAGCTTTCGGAGCGGCTGGGGCATGAGGGAGTTTGGCTGCATGAATTCGCGCGCGGTGCGAGTTCGCGTGCGATGGTGCTGGCGGAGCCAGATGTTCATTTCGAAGAGGAGATGGAGCTTGAGGATGCGGTGCCGGAGTTGGAGCCTTTGTCGTTTTTGCTTGGAAGGCTGCTTGACCAATTGTGCGCGCGGCTGGCGGCGAGATCGCTGGCGGCAGCAACGATTCGGGTGCGATTCGAGCTGGAGCCAGTGTCAGAAAATAATGTGCGCTCGCTCAATGACAGTGCTCCGCGGAAAGCTGCCTTACCGATGTACGAGAAGCTTCTGACCTTGCCGCTGCCGTCGCGAAATTCAAAGATGCTGCTGAAATTGCTTCGCTTGCAATTGCAGGCAGAGCCGCCGCAGACGGCCGTGCTGAAAATATTCATGGCTGCCGAACCGGCGCGATCGCGATTCGCGCAGGGTGGATTGTTTTTGCCGAGTTCGCCCGATCCGGAAAAGCTCGAGCTGACGATTGCGCGGCTTGCGAATCTGGTGGGCGAAGAAAACGTTGGCGCGCCCGAATTGGCGGATACGCACCGGCGGGATGCGTTTCAGATGCGGCGATTTGTGATGCGGCAGAGCGCGGACGAAGCTGCTTCCAAAATGCGGGCTGCAACTCAAAAAGTGGGCGCTGCACTGCGCTACGTGGCGTCGGGTGCAGAACACAAATCGTTTACAGCTGCTCATAGCACTCGAATGTCTTTTCGCGTTTACAGGCCTTCTTTGCCGGCGAGGGTGGAAATGCGCGAGGGGCGGCTGGCGCGAGTTTCGTTCAACGGCGTGCGCGGCGAAGTGGTGGCGGCGTCGGGCCCGTGGCGCACTTCGGGAGATTGGTGGCAGGAAGACGGGTGGGAACACGACGAGTGGGACATTGATGTTCGTTTCGGCTGGTCTTCCGCGCCTGTCACTGCCGTTCGGCAGGTCTTGATGAAACGCCAGCGCGTGGCGCTCACGCGCTCGGATTTATTTTCATCCAACGAGCGCGAACAATCGATGCAGCGCGGGCTTTATTGCATTTATTACGACGCGGAGCGCGGGGGTTGGTTCGTGCGGGGGATGTACGACTGATGAGCAAAGCGGTCTACACGGAACTTCACGCGCGGTCGGCGTTCAGTTTTCTTGAAGGCGCGACAGTGCCGGAGGATCTGGCGAACTCGTGTAAAGAAAAAGAAATGAGCGCGATGGCTGTGCTCGATCGCGACGGAGTGTATGGCGCGCCGCGTTTTCATCTGACTGCGAAGAAGATTCCCATTCAGGCGCATATCGGCGCAGAGGTGACGTCGGCGGAAGGCTGGCGGTATCCGTTGTTGGTGGCGTCGCGCGAGGGCTATCAGAATTTGTGCCGGTTGATCACGCAGATGAAATTGCGTGCGCGCAAGGGTGAAGGAAACGTGGCGGCGGAGGAAGTCGCCGAAAAGGCGCGCGGGCTCATTTGCCTGACGGGAGGCGATGAGGGACCGCTCGCGCATGCGTTGGCGCACGGAGGCGTGGAGCGCGGGACAGAATGCGTGCAGCAGCTTTGTGAGCTGTTTGGGCGCGAGAACGTGTACGTGGAGTTGCAGCGGCATTTTTGCCGCGATGAAGAAGCGCGCAATCACGTTGCTATTGAAATCGCACGGAAATTGAATTTGCCGCTGCTGGCGACGAATGGGGTGTGCTACGCCGAGAAGCGGCAACGGAAAATTCTGGATGTGTTCACGTGCATTCGCAACCACCGCAACCTTGCGACGGCCGGGCGGCTCCTGACGCGCAATTCCGAGCGTCATCTGAAAGCGCCGCGCGAGATGGTGGACTTTTTCAGCGATCTTCCCGAAGCGATTGCCAACACGCAGGAGCTTTCGTCGCGTTTGCAATTCGCAATGAGTGATCTGGGCTATGAATTTCCGCGCTATCCGGTGACGGACGGCGAAACGGAGATGAGTTTCCTGCGAGATCGGGCGCAGGAAGGGATGGTGACGCGCTACGGCAGGGATGATGAACGCGCGCGAAAGCAGATCGAACGCGAGCTTCAGCTCATCGAGAAACTCAAGCTGGCGGGATATTTTCTGATCGTGTGGGACATTGTGCGCTTTTGTCGCGAGAAAAATATTCTCGTGCAAGGACGCGGTTCGGCGGCGAATAGCGCTGTTTGCTACGCGCTCGGTATTACAGCAGTGGATCCGGTGGGAATGGATTTGCTTTTCGAACGCTTTTTATCCGAAGAGCGCGGCGAATGGCCTGATATTGATCTCGATTTGCCGAGTGGAGATCAGCGCGAGCGCGCGATTCAATACGTTTACGAGCGGTACGGACAATTGGGCGCGGCGATGACGGCAAATGTGATCACCTATCGCGGGCGCTCGGCGGCGCGCGAAATCGGCAAGGCGCTTTCGTTTGATCCTAAAACGCTCGATCGCCTGGCTGGCCTGGTGGGCGCGTGGGGATACAGAGACGCAAACGATACGCTCGAGAGTCAGTTCCGTGACGCCGGGCTCGATTCAACGCACCCGCGCATTCGCAACTTTTTCGAACTCTGCCAGATGGTGCAGGATTTGCCGCGTCATCTTGGCCAACACTCCGGTGGCATGGTCGTTTGCCAGGGGCAACTTGATTCCGTGGTGCCGCTCGAGCCGGCAACGATGCCGGGGCGCGTTGTGGTGCAATGGGACAAAGAAGATTGTGCGGACATGGGGATTGTGAAAATTGATTTGTTGGGACTGGGCATGATGGCTGTGCTCGAGGACTCATTGAAAATTATTCGCGAGGATTATGGCGAGGAAGTGGATCTGGCGCGTTTGCCGGCGTATGACCGGACGGTTTACGAGACGCTGTGCAAAGCCGATACCGTGGGGATGTTTCAAATCGAGAGTCGCGCGCAAATGTCATGCTTGCCGCGGCTGAGGCCGAATCGTTTTTACGACATTGTGGTGCAGGTGGCGATCATACGGCCGGGGCCGATCGTGGGGCAGATGGTGAATCCGTATTTGAAGCGGCGCCAGGGGCGCGAGCCGGCTGAATGCCTGCACCCGTCGCTCGAACCGGTGCTTTCGCGCACATTGGGAGTGCCGCTGTTTCAGGAACAGCTGTTGCGCATGGCCATGATTGCGGCGGGATTTACGGGAGGCGAGGCGGAAGAATTGCGGCGGGCGTTTGGATTCAAGCGTTCGGAAAAGCGCATGAAAGAAGTGGAAGTAAAGCTTCGTCGCGGAATGGAACAGAACGGAATTCTTGGAACGACACAGGACACAATCGTTCAGTCCATTACATCTTTTGCGCTCTATGGATTTCCTGAATCGCACGCGGCCAGTTTTGCGTTGCTTGCGTATGCCAGCGCGTATTTGAAATGCCATTATCTGGCGGCGTTTACAGCGGCGATGCTGAATAACCAGCCAATGGGATTTTACAACGCGGCCACGCTGGTGAAGGACGCGCAGCGGCACGGATTAAAAGTGAGGCCGATCGATGTGACTTGCTCGAACTGGCTGTGCAAGCTGGAAAAAGATGACGAACGGCTGGTGATGAGGCTCGGGTTTCGTTACGTGAAAGGATTGCGGCAGGAGATCGCGCTGGCGCTTCTGGAGCAGCGCGCGATGCGGCCGTTTGCTTCGATCGAGGATTTAAAATTGCGCGTACCTGGATTGCAGAAGAGCGAAATGGCAACGCTTGCCTCGATTGGTGCGCTGAATTTTATTTCTGCCGGCAACAGCGGCAGGTGGCACGGAATTCACCGGCGCGAAGCGTTGTGGCAGATCGAGCGCGCTTCGCGGCGTGCGGGACCTTTGCTGGAGCGAACTGCATTAGAGGATGCGACGCAGGACAATTCGAGGGCAGATGGCGCTCGAAGCGATTCACATGAGGAACAGGAATTTCACGTTCCTGCCGACACTACTGTGCCAGAGCGAATTTCGTTTTCGCGCGCGAGCGATTCTCCTTTGCAGCCGATGACAGCAGAAGAAAGGCTGGTGGCGGATTTTCACGGCACGGGAATGACAGTGGGGCCGCATCCGATGGCTTACCATCGAGCGGAATTAAGGAAGCAGGGGATACGGTCTGCGAACGAGCTTGGCACGATTCCCGATGGCACCTGGGTGCGCATTGCGGGGTCGGTAATCGCGCGGCAGCGCCCTGGCACTGCGAAAGGGTTCGTGTTTCTAAGCATCGAGGATGAGACAGGGATTTCAAACGCGATTATCACTCCGACACTTTTTGAGCAGGATCACGTGGTGGTGGTGCATCAGCAATTCTTGCTGATCGAAGGACCGCTGCAAAATCAAGACAACGTGATTTCCGTGAAAGCGGCGCGCATTCGACCGCTCTCCATTACCCGAGCCGAAACCGTATCGCACGATTTTCACTAAGCTCGCACAGACCATAGTTTCCTACACTTCTTTGCTGCCCGCGGACGCAGTTCGTCTGGTTTGAACTTCGCGACTCCCTGTCGTAATCTATTCTCATCGCATTTGCACCTCTGCGCGCCCGTAGCTCAGCTGGATAGAGCGTCTGGCTACGAACCAGCTTAGCTAAAAATCTAAACCGTTTCTCTGGTGTCGCTTACGGGCGAGCTTCTGAATTCTCCCTTCCCCTAAACGTACCAAAGTTGTACCGAAATTTGACTGTGGCGGGCGGAGCCACTCTGTCGCTCCAACACAGCGCGGCGAAGTGTGCCCGTTGCGGGCAGGCATGCCAACTCTCCCATTCGGACGACATTACCAAGCTCAGCGCCTGGCTCGGGAAAAGCTCAAACGGCGATGCGGGAGAGCCATAAGAAACATCATGAATTAGAAGTGGTGGAGTTGCACTGGTAGCGCTTCCAGCGCGCAGCATAGGAATTTGGTGCGGCAACCCTTGTGTGATGGTTACAACGCTACCAGAGCCTTTTGGACTACCCGCGCCGGGCATATGTGCGAGCGGCCTGGGCCAAACGCAGATGAAGCTGGCGTACAGCGTGTTGTCAGCGCGGCTACCTTGCGCTCATGGGTCGGTTCAGCAGAGAATCACCGCAGCATGCCGAGCGTCTTTCTCACGTTCAGATGCCGCCACTGTCAGCAAGGTCGCTGCGTAGCTGCTATATGGTGGGACATTCGTGCAATTAATGAACTCAAAGACAAAGATTTTTCTACGCGATGTCCTGAGTGCGGGCATCAAGACGTATTTTTTGGCATAGAGGCCATCGAGATTTGCCATGGGGAATTGTCACCTATTGAGCGGATGGAGTTGGACGAAGACGAGTTGCGGGAATTCGGACTAAACGAAGAGCGTGAAAGCGAAGACTGAAAGTGGCTTAACCTTTTGAAACGACCAACGAATTGGCAAGATAGAATCTGGAAATCATGCCCGCAAGTCCCTGGCGAACATTTGGCACCCCCGACCCCAATTACGATTTCGTCGTCCTTCTATCGTTTCTTCCACTCAAAAGTTACTGGAGAGTGCTGCCCTTTTTCTTTTACACGGTGCAGGTGGTCTGGCAGTTGGCAGGGGCAGGCGGTCTGGTGGGTTATTCGCTTCTAGCGCGTCCGTTCAAGAAGCAATTCTGGACGCTCTCCGCCTGGAGGAACGAAGGCGCTCTGCGAGCTTTCGTTCAGCATCCACCGCATGTGCACGTCATGACCGCTCTCGCCCCCCACATGGGCGAGACCAGGTTCGTGCGCTGGGCGGTTAAAGGTTCTCAGCTGCCACCGCATTGGGATGATGCGCTAAGCCGACTTCCACTTTAGCGCGACTCTTTACGATTGGTTTCCCTTCGCTTCGTCACACTGCTTTGCGGCGCTATTGGGGTCGGACGACCGTGGACGGTAAGCCCGCAATAAGTGACGCGCTGCCGAACCAGCAGACGGTACAGTGCCCGCGCTGTGAGCAACGATATCGGCTCGGTTACTCAGATAACGAATGGCACAAGCTCAGCGCGTGGCTGGGGAAAGCTGAACGGGCAGCTCGCGAGAGTCATAAGAAATATCACGAAGCAGACGTGTTGCAATTGCGCTGGTAGCCTTCCAGCGCGCTGTCGAGCGCCGTGCGCCGAAATGAAGTGTTCTGAGCCAGCAATAAATTCTCGTTGCAAACCAGAAGGTTCTACGTCACCAACCCGACCACTCACGTTGACTTACTCGCTACCGCAGCCTAATATCCCGCGAAATGGTGGACACCCAGCCATGATTGGTCAAACCATCTCGCACTACCGCATCCTTGAGAAGCTCGGTGGCGGTGGGATGGGTGTCGTCTACAAGGCCGAGGACACTCGTCTACATCGGTTTGTTGCTCTCAAGTTCTTGCCAGAACACGTTGCGCGGGACTCACAGGCGTTGGCTCGTTTTCAACGTGAAGCCCAAGCCGCGTCTGCTCTAAATCACCCAAATATCTGCACGATTTACGACATCGGCGAAGAGAACGGACAGGCTTTCATCGCCATGGAATTCCTGGATGGGCAGACGTTGAAGCATGTCATCCAAGGCCGTCCAATGGAATTAGAGCAGTTGCTGGAAATCGCAATTCAGGTGACCGACGGACTGGAAGCCGCGCACCGAGAAGGCATCATTCACCGCGACATCAAACCAGCCAACATCTTTTTCACCAAGCACGGGCACGCCAAGATTCTCGACTTCGGATTGGCCATGCTGGCCTCATCGCCGCGTATTGCGCAGGGGATTGGGGCTTCCTCGATGCCAACGGCTGTTTCGGATGAACTGCTCACTAGCCCCGGTTCGACTGTCGGCACAGTTGCATATATGTCGCCAGAGCAAGTGCGTGGAAAAGGCTTGGATGCACGCACCGATTTGTTTTCGTTTGGTGTGGTTCTCTACGAAATGGCGACAGGTGCACTTCCCTTCCGGGGGGACACCTCGGGAGTGATTACCGACGCAATTCTGCATCAGGCTCCAGTTGCACCGGTGCGGTTGAATCCTGATGTGCCAGCAAAATTAGAGGACATTATCAACAAGGCGCTGGAAAAAGAGCGGGACCTCCGCTATCAGTCTGCTCGAGACATACGCACCGACCTAAAGCGCCTGCAGCGGGATAGCGGCTCCGGGCGAACCTCGACAACCGATGCACAAGCAGTTCCGGTGTCTGTGCCGGAAATCGCCAGCAGTTCCGCAAACCTCATAGCGGTTCAGCCTGCTGCGAAACCGTCGCATACGAAATATATTGCCGCTGGTGCGGCCATCCTGCTTGCCGCGATTGCGTTCGCCTTGTTTCACTTCAAGGGTTCTGCCACTGTGCCTAGTGGCCCTGCAAAGATTACGCAAATCAGCCAGTGGAACAAGCCGATGAGAGACGCACACTTATCTCCCGATGGCCACGCGGTGGCATTTGATTCAGAGGTAGGCGGCATCGCGCAGGTGTTTCTGATGCTCACCGCTGGTGGCGTGCCTCTTCAACTTACGAATGATGAAGGCGACAAAGACGTCGACAATTTCTCGCCCGACGGCAGGGAGGTTTATTACCGAAGGTCTGTAGGGCGCAACGAAGTTTGGGCCGTGCCCACACTCGGGGGCACTCCGCGCCGTGTGGCGTCTGCAGCTGATGTAATGCTCCAATCATTCGGTGTCTCAACCGACCCAGGATTCGATTTAAAAGATGGCTGCGTCGAAGGCTGGACACCATAGGCGGGCGGCGTCCGTCAATTTTTTCCAGTGCCTTCCGAATGCGTAGGTCGCGACCTGTGGAAATGAATCCCCGTCGGAGCGTTCTTATCGCTTCACCATCACGTCCTGCTTGGTGATATACCTCGGCAAGATTTATAAAAAGTTGGGGGTGAGTCCACTTTATTTCCAAGGCCTCGCGGCACATCCTTTCACCAGCGAGGTAGCGTTTTTCAACCAGAGCGCAGAGCATACCCACGTAGGAAAGAAAAAATGGATTTTGTGGTTCCTCTCTAAGAGCGCGGCGAACGTGCGCGAGTGCTATACCCTTGTGCTCATCATGAAGATGTCTGAGACATTCTGCAAATTCAGTTCGCCCAATAGTAGTCGGTGAGTGCACTTCTCTCTCGTCCAACATGAAGTTGTTCCCCCTAAGACGAGCATTCGAACCTAAGTTTGGAGATTAGCGCTTGTTACCGAGTTGGGTCACGTATCCGACGGTGCTAATCTGCCCAAAGCTTTACTGTCCTTTGGGACAGGCGAGGGCGTTAACTGAAGTTCAACTGAATACGTTTTTCGAGCGTGACATTTGTTCTAGCAGCAACTTTAAATGAAAGCAAAGTCTCCGCCTGGCCCTTCTTAACTCCCCGAATTCTCCGTGATAGAATCCAAGTCAAACTAACCCTCCGCTGGAGGCTCAAGATGCGAAAATCCTTTGGGCTCCTTCTGTCGGTTCTTGTATTCCTTTTCCTTTCGCAAACCCTTCGGTCCGAAATAGAACCCGTGGCTCTTCCCGAGTCAGCAACCCCATACGCGACTGGCACGGCTATTTTCGGCCAGCAGTCCGCCCCAGTGCGCACGCCTGACACCCCGACTTCTAATCCAGGTGCGTGGGCCCAACAGGGTACAGCAAGGCGAACGGTGGACGTGAATCAACTGAAGGCCGAGGCTAAGGAAATTCAAGATTTGAGCCAGGGTCTCACGGAGCAAATCGATAAGATCGGGAATGGCAAATTACCAGCAGAACTTATCGAGAACCTCAAAAAGATTGAAAAAATTTCCAAGCGCATAAGAGGAGAAATCTCGTAACGTGGGATAGTTGTTGAAAAAGTTGAGGATAAACAGAATAAGCAGGGAAAACGGAAAGACAGAAGTTATCTCCATCGAGCAGGCCGTAGAGAAACTGAAAGGTTATTACAGCCTGCCAACCGACGAAATAAGGGCAATTTTAGAAAGTGGTTCGCGCCTGCCCACAATCTCGTTTATTTACGAACGTGCGGACTGGTTCGATTGGCTCACACAACGCTGATTGCAGCGAATCTTATGCCGCCGCATCGGTGACACTTTCTTGCCCTAACAAAGATTTCAGTCGCTGCTCTAAGTAAGAAATCCCCAACAAAGCAGCCTGAAGCTGAACTCGCAGAGTGTTATTCTCGGCTTGGAGAATATCCAACCGAGCTTGCAGGGCATTCTCGGCTTGGAGAACGCCGAGCCGAGCTTGCAGCTTTCGATTATCGTTTTGAAGCCGACTTATCTCGGTGTTGTGGCGAAATTGCTGCTGTCGAGAGCTTTCGGCAAGATAACTAAGCTCAGTTTCAAGACCCATAATGCGATGCAACAAATACGTCTCGTCGCTCATGGTTTCACCTACTTCGTATTCGTTCTCGGCCTCCCGCCGCTGTTCGAGCCGCCCTGCTCTATCAACACAACCTGAGCGGCGCAATTCGAACAACGCCAGCACGTGTAGGCATACATGATTAACTCCTACATTCAGAATTACGGTGCCTTCGGGAATACGGGTGACGAGTTAATTGCTGCAAACCGGACCGTTTTGAAAACCTGTTCCGATTCGGCGTGCTTCAGTAGAACAAAAATCCAAGCACGGCGGAAGGTTATCTGGGCACACTTAGTCCGAGCAGTAAACAGAAGGCGGCCCCGCTTCCCAGAGGAGCCACCCAAGGCCCGTCCTGCGCAGCAACCTTATAAAAGGTGGCTGACGCCTCCAATAGTACGAATTCTCCAGTACCCCGCGCCCACCGCTCCGTTGCCTGCCAGTTCAAGTCCCCACAATTCGGGGTGAGCGGTGCGGTAAGTCCTTTGAGTGAAAGGAGACTACCTAAGTGGCATAGCTAGTTCCGCGTGATTTCTATGCTGAATGCCCGGTGCGGTGGCGTTGCCGACCAATTGTCGTAAGCCGACTTTCGCCAGCCGGGGGTTGAACTTGCCGGTTCGCAACCTTCTACCTGCTTTGATCCTCAAAACTGTAACTGGACCTTCAACTGGATATTTCGAGGTGAGGCATCGCCACCTAAGCCTGCTCCCAAAATTCCTGTCGGCGGACTCTGCATGCCGAAAATCTGGCCAAACGTTGGATGAGTATTGGAGTTATCCGGCATACCAAAGTTCGGATGGTTGAAGAAATTGTAAAACTGAAGTCCAATTCCTAAAGCAGCATTTTCCCATCGGGGAATTTTAGTGTTTTTCATGATGGCAAAATCTGTGTTGAAGTAACCCGGTGCTCGGAAGCGATTTCGTCCCTGTGCAACAGACACTGCAGGACCCGCACACGGGCCTGACGGGCCCGGCAGGTTTCCAGCATTGAAGCTCGTTTCACATCCTGTTTGCAAAAACCGCGCATTTGGGTTGGGTGTCACCCCGTCAGGCAGCAACTGGGGCGGCTGGCACGGTTGCGAGGCAACAGGTATAGCCGCTCCTTCTCCGCACGAACCTACCCCAACAACTGGCTCAGCGGGAACAGCATAGATTGGCCCGAAAAAATTGTTCGCCTGAAGTTCGAAACCTTTCGCATCGTCGATTACCGTATAGGGGAAACCGCTACGAGCGAAGATCGTCCCCGAAATCTGCCAACCTTTCACAAGATACTCCGGCCCGTGGCCGCGCAGTGCAGCCCTTACAGGAACTTCCCACACATAGCTCGCATTGAAAGAATGCCGGGCGTCATAATCTGCATTTCCGTAGCTGCCCCTGAAATTTAGCGGATTCTGAGGCGCTTCCGAACTCCCAAAGGTAAATGGAGCCAGCCCCCCGTTTGAGACCTCATCGAGGGCGTGGCCATAGGTATAGTTCGCTTGGAAAACGCCTTCACTCCAGCCGTTGAAGCGGTGCTGAACAGAGAAAACCATGCCGTGATAGTTTGACACGCCGACGGTGGTCAACTGAGTCACACCGCCAAACCGCGGATCGGCACAAGGAGGAACAGGCGGACTCGTGCATAGCGCGGCAGGCAACGCGTCAAAGCCAAAAGCATTCGCCGATGGATTCAGGATCAGCTCATGCACGCCGCGATTGCCGAAGTATCCTATGTTTATCGATGTTCCCGCACCGAAGACGTGTTGCGCTTCGAGGCTCCACTTCAGATATTGCGGAGTTTTAAGTAAGTGGTCGGGGCTTCCCAGTGTGGGAGGTGAGAAGCCGTTTACCTTAGCCTTGATTTCCGCGAAGGTTTCTCCCGATGCGAACCCGTTCAAAAACTCAGTATTCGAATTCGCAGCATCCTTGAATAGGCTCGTCGTTTCATTTGGGGCGAGGTTGTCGCTTTGAACAACAAAGCGGTTGGAAAGTGGAGGATTGTTATAAATAGCCAAGACGGCGAAGCTTGGCAATGAATCGTAAAAAATCCCGATTCCACCCCGGACCACCGTGTTGTGCGCTGTGCCAAATGGCTGCCAAGCAAAACCAAATCGCGGCGCCCATACAATGGCGGAGACGTTTTCGTAGGCTTGTTTGAGATTCGTCTGAATGGCCTGATTGTAGGGTTGATCAGGATCATGGTTGACCGAATCGAAGGGGCTAGTCAGCCGCGCGAAGCAGCGGTTCTCGCAAACAGTATTGGAATGATGCTCAGTCCTTATCGCGAATGTCAGCGTTAGGTTTTGTCGCAGATGCCACTCTTCTTGGGCATAGAGACCAAGGATATATTCAGAAAAATGATTCGAGAGCTGTGAAGTAAACGACTGAGTCAGCTGCGTGGCATCTGTCTGCGGCGTTGCTGGGTCAAAGCCTCCCTGATAAAACGCGTTGAGCGTGAACGGTACCAAAGTTCCCTGATCCACGCCGAACAAGGCATCAACCCTGTGCCTAAGGAAATCGATCCCAAAGCCAAGCTTATGTTTTCCCCATATCTTCATGAAGTCGTCGGACACCCGGTACATACTGGGGCCATATCCGGAACGCGATCCTTGGCTGGAACCGATGTTCGTGAAGGAATTGGCGTCTTGCCAAGAAAGCAATGTTGGAAGTGCTTCGAGTGTTCCTGCAAAGCTTGCCTGCCCGTCCCGGGACCTAAACCTATGAACTCCCAAGAGGAACTGGTTGGCGGCGTAAGAGCTAAACGTGTGTGTCTCCACTAGCTGTCCTTGCCACCATCCACGGCTGATCACTATTCACATTGAATAATGGACTTATTGGATCTGTAAAACTTGCTTGATGGCCGCTGTTGTAAGCAAGAAGGAAAAAAATCTGGTCCTTAGGACGGATGTTCCAATCCACACGACCGGATACCAGTGATTCGTACGTCGGACGACCAATTGTTGTTTCGTAGTGTACTGCACAAGGTACCGTCGTGCCCAGTCCGTTTGGCCCTACAAATTGTTGGGTACAACCTAAGGGGTCCGAGAAGCTGCCGGACGTGGCTCTGCTCACTCCAGGCGCGCTGTTGTAGAGGTTGAAAATCTGCTTGTAAAATGCATCAGAGGCGGACGTAGGGCCGAACTTGGAGTCGATGTTGGCGATGGTTGCCGTTTCAAACTGAGGACTAGGTAAAACCACGGGTTGCGCGGCTTGTGGAACTAGCAAACGCAGACCTTCGGTGTCGAAGAAGAAGAACAGCTTGTCCTTTTTGATCGGGCCGCCGATCGAACCCGCCCACTGGTTGGCGTTATCGAAGGGACGCGGAGTACCGGTTGCATTGTTGATCCAACCGTTGGCGTTAAGAACACGCCCATTCCAGAAGTACAGGACATTCCCGTGGAATTGGTTTCCTCCGGACTTGGTAATGTAACTAACGCTGGCTCCCGCTAGTACTCCGAATTTCCCAGAATACCCGTTGCTGACAATCGTCGCCTCTTGCACTTCGTTCTTGCCCAACAGCAAATTGGTGGCGCTTGACGAATTTATGTTTAGACCGAGATCCGTATAGTTCATTCCGTTCAAGATGAACATCGTGGAAGTGCCGGAAATTCCCAAAATTGAAAAATTACCGACACCACCGGCGGTGTTCATGATGGCACCCGGAGAGGTCTGCGCGATGTATGTGAGATCGTTGCCCGGATTCGTTAGCTGAGCAACTTGAAAACTCCCCGCGGTACTGAACGCATCCGCATTTTCCGCATCCATGAGCAAGACGTGTTCAGTCACTTTTACTGTGCTGCTACTTTTCGCGATGACGAGTCTGATGTTTAAAGTGGTAGGAGGCCCCACGCTGACGTCGAGAATTTGGCTCACCGTTTGGAAGCCTGGATGGGGGACAGTCAAAGTGTAGGTTCCCGGGGGCAAAAACGAGAATGAGTACACTCCGTCACGATCGGTGTATTTCGTTTGACTATTTCCTTTGGCGTTGTCTTTCAACTGAACGCTTGCGCCCGGCACGACAGCCTCACTCGGGTCTGTCACCACACCGGTGAGGCCACCCGACGTCGAGTTCTGCGCACCGACGCCATCGGAAAGCATCAAACCAAGCAATACGAGGACCGCAGGAATGACAAATGGCCGCAAGGTCAAGGACACCCCTAATGAAATCTTGAGTAAGCGCCCGTTGAGGAACCTTCTACGCCCATAACTTGGAAGGTCAAGTCAAACGTCATACAGGAAGCTACTGTCGCAGGTTTTAATCGAGGACTCGTACGTACTAGTGGAGAATTTGACAGAAGCAGAAAGCTAAACGAATCACGATTCTCAACTTCCGGTAAGTCGCCTCACAGGGCAATTCAAAATTCGGGCGT
>Ga0306925_10002505_pt1 | contig 15859 bp, 18 predicted proteins | sample flu12Cox44000176_FD_203755 | JGI IMG/M metagenome (GOLD analysis project Ga0306925, IMG submission 203755) | Lab enrichment of tropical soil microbial communities from Luquillo Experimental Forest, Puerto Rico - flux8day.12C.oxic.44.000.176 (v2)... | ecosystem: Environmental > Terrestrial >... | reverse complement strand
GCGTGCCGCTGAAGGGCTATGAACTCGCCAAGGCCGACATCGAGAAGCGCGGCAGTGGCGACGACGCCGCAACCATCGCCAAGCCGAGCTTCCTCGCCGCCCTGTTCAAGGGCAAGTCGAACGACGAGGATGACGAGGGCGCAACCGCCCCTGCCGCCGAGCCAAAGCCCGCGCCCATCACCTCCGCCAAGGCGGCCGACACCAAGCCCGCCGACGCCAAGCCTGCCGACGCGAAGTTCGCCGATGCCGTGCCGACCCCGCGCGCAAAGCCGCAAATCGTCGCAGCGCTCCAACTCGCATCGGCCGACGCCGACGTAGTCCCGCCACTCAAGGCGAAGCCCGCTGCCGAGACCGCCCAGTCGAAGCCGGAAACCCCGGCCGACATCATCAATGCCCGCGGCTTCTGGGATGACGGCGCAGATGCGCCCAAACAGGCCACGCCGGAGCAACTGGTCGCCGCGGTCAGCGCGCGCCGGACCCGTGAGGCCGCCGATCCGCAGCCGACCGCGAGCGTGCCCGCGGCCTATCAGGCGATGGCCTACGTACCCGACCCTTCGTCGCCGGTTGACCACGCAAGCCCCATAATGGCCTCCGCGCCGATCCCGCGCAGCGTGCGCCCGGCAGTTTCGCGCAACGCGGCTGCCGCGACCGGGATCAATACCATCGCGACCAAGGGATCGCAGGGCCAGGACGAACTGGTTGCCAACTCGACCCGGCTCTCTGCGGCCAAGGGCGACGAGCTGTGGATGCGCATCATGATGCTGGCGCCGAGCGCCGTCACGATGTCGGTGACGGTCATCGGCGACAGCGATCTGACCTTGATGCGCGCGTTCTTCGTCAAGCCGCCGGCTTCTGTCACCATGAGCTTTTCGGACGATCCGATGCCGGGCCTGAGCACCGACCGCTTCTCGGGCTCTGCGGCCACGAAGCTCGATATCACGTCGTTCACGATGCGCACCGCGCTATTGCGCTGAGCCGCTTTAACCTCCAGGGTTTTTCGAATTCGCTCACTCTCTCCAACAAGAGGAGAGACGAAGAAGCGATGACGGCGTCGCGATGCCGCCTTTTCCAGCGCCGTCTACAGTATCGCCCTACAGCATCCCCAGCGCCTGCATATAAGTTTCAAGGATGGTCTCCTGCTCCTGGCGCTCGTTGGGATCCTGCTTGCGCAGGCGCACGATCGTGCGCAACGCCTTCACGTCAAAACCATTGCCCTTGCTCTCGGCATAGACGTCGCGGATATCGTCGGAGATCGTCTTCTTCTCTTCTTCCAGCCGCTCAATGCGCTCGATGATGGCCTTGAGCTGATCTTTTGCAAATTTCGTCGCGGGCGCTTCCTTGACGGCGGCGGAGGTGGCCATCCCTTAAACTCCTAAATGGAACTGACATTGAACTTCGTCGCGCACGCTTTCGCGCACGATACGTTGAAACGACACTCGAAGTTCGAGCGGCTCGGGTCAAGGAAACATCGCGCTCATCCACAGCGCGCCCACAGGAGATGCGCTCGCGAAGTCTCGCCTCTTGCTAGCGCTTCAATTCGACCATGACTGGCTGATTCTTGGCCTTGATGCGGACCACCACCGTTTTTGATTCCTTGTCGGTCGCGTTGCGGCCGTAGTGCGGCGTGTTCGGCGGCGTATAGATCGCTTCGCCCGCCTTCACGACCTTTGTGCCGACGCCTTCGATCTCGAAGGTCTGCTCGCCTTCGACAACGAATGTGAACTCATGCCCGTCCGGATGCATGTGCCATGGCAACCTGAAGCCGGGCTGCCACGTCGACGCGAAGATCAGCGCCTCCTGCCCGGGCAGATTGTTCAGGTCGGTTCGGATGATCTCTTTGGTCGCGTAGGTCGGCGCCTGGGCATGGAGGATCTGGGAAGAGGAAACCCCAACGACAATTCCACTCGCAAACAGCGCGACGGCGACAACAGTCCTGATCATCAACCTGCTCCAGTCTGGCGAAGATACCGACGACTGGAGCAGCGAACCCTGTCCGCGCATTCCGGGCAAGCCCCCACTCAGTGTCCCGGGTGAGCCTTCTTCATCGCCGCGAGTTGCTCGGGGGTGGCCGCGCCCTGATATTTCGACTTCCAGGTCTCATAGGGCATGCCGTAGACCGCCTCGCGGCTCTCGTCCTTGCTCATGGCGACACCCTTTGCATCCGCCGCATCCTTGAGCCAGTTGGACAGACAGTTACGGCAGAAGCCGGCGAGGTTCATCAGATCGAGGTTCTGGACATCGGTCCGCTCGCGCAAATGGTCGACAAGACGCCGGAAAGCGGCGGCTTCAAGTTCCGTTCTGGTTTTGTCATCGATGGCCATGATCGTTATCCCGCCGTTGCAGAGCTGCCCTATCATGTGGACCTTGTCACAGATTTTGCCATATCCTAACCCAGACAATGATTTATGGGTCTGGTGGCGGACGGGCCGAAATCGGCGCCTTGAGCAGCGCCCTGGCCGTTGACAGTCGCTTCCCCCTTACGCGAAATCTCGGACCAATTGACACTCCTCCGCGCCATGATGTCTCACGCTACAGTCCGCCGCCATTCGACCGCCGCCTGGCTCGGCCTGCTGCCGGCTCTCCTGGTGCTCAGCCTGTGGTCGAATTCTGCGTGGGCCGACTTCCGCCTTTGCAACAACACGTCGAGCCGGGTGGGCATTGCCCTAGGCTACAAGGATGCCGAGGGGTGGACCACGGAGGGCTGGTGGAACATCTCCTCGCGAAGCTGCGAAACGCTGCTCAAGGGAACACTGGTCGCCCGCTACTATTATATTTATGCGCTCGACTACGATCGTGGCGGCGAGTGGTCGGGGCAGGCTTTCATGTGCTCTCGTGACAAGGAGTTCACCATCAAGGGCACCGAAAATTGCCTGGCGCGGGGCTTTGACCGCACGGGCTTCTTCGAGGTCGACACCGGCGATCAGCGCGCCTGGACGGTGCAATTGACCGACGCCAATGAGCAGCCGGGGCAGCAACGCGTCCCGGGCATTCCAGGACCGGTAGGGCCGGGAGGCAGCGTCCCGGGCCTGCCCAATACGCCGGGTGGTGCGGCGCCTCCGGGCGCGTCTGGCCTGCCGCCAGCCGCAGCGCCCGGAAGCAAGCCATGAGGCGTCTGCGCCGGATCAAGATTCTCGCGACCCTGGGTCCGTCGTCGTCAGACAGCGCGATGATCCGTCGCCTGTTCGAGGCCGGCGCCGACATTTTCCGCATCAACATGAGCCACACCCCGCACGACAAGATGCGGGATCTGGTCGCAACCATCCGCAATGTCGAGAGCAGCTACGGACGGCCGATCGGCATTCTCGTCGATCTGCAGGGGCCGAAACTCCGGCTCGGCTCGTTTACGGACGGCGCGGTGCAGCTCCACAACGGCCAGAGCTTCGTACTCGATTCCGACAAGACGCCCGGCGACAACACCCGCGTGCAACTGCCGCATCCGGAAATCCTCGCGGCGCTCAAGCCGGGACACGCGCTCTTGCTCGACGACGGCAAGGTGCGGCTGATTGCGGAAGAGACATCGCACGATCGCGCCGTGACGCGCGTGGTGATCGGCGGCAAGATGTCGGACCGCAAGGGCGTCAGCCTGCCCGACACGGATCTGCCGGTGTCGGCCATGACGCCGAAAGACCGCGCCGATCTCGAAGCCGCGCTCTCGACGGGCGTCGACTGGATCGCGCTCTCCTTCGTGCAGCGCGCCGAGGACGTCGTCGAAGCTAAGAAGCTGATCCGCGGCCGCGCTTCGGTCATGGCGAAGATCGAAAAGCCGCAGGCGATCGATCGCCTGCCCGAGATCATCGAAGCGTCCGACGCCTTGATGGTGGCGCGCGGCGATCTCGGCGTCGAGCTGCCGCTGGAGCGCGTGCCGAGCTTGCAGAAGCAGATGACGCGGCTCGCGCGGCGGGCCGGCCGGCCCGTGGTGATCGCGACGCAGATGCTGGAATCGATGATCCAGGCGCCGGTGCCGACGCGCGCCGAGGTCTCCGACGTCGCGACCGCCGTCTATGAGGGCGCCGACGCGATCATGCTGTCGGCGGAATCGGCGGCGGGCAAATATCCGGTGGAAGCGGTTTCCACCATGAACCGCATCGGCGAGGAAGTGGAGCGCGATCCGAGCTATCGCGCCGTGCTCACCGAACAACGGCCCGAGCCGGAAGCGACCGCAGGCGATGCCATCGCCGACGCTGCGCGCGTGATCGCCGAGACCCTCGACCTGCCCGCACTGATCTGCTGGACCTCGTCCGGCTCGACCGCGATCCGGGTGGCGCGCGAGCGTCCAAAACCGCCGATCGTGGCCATCACGCCGAACATCGCCACGGGCCGCAAACTGTCGGTGGTCTGGGGCGTGCATTGCGTGGTCGCTGAAGATGCACACGACCAGGACGACATGGTCAACCGCGCCGGCAGCATTGCTTTCCGCGATGGCTTCGTCCGCGCCGGCCAGCGCGTGATCATCGTGGCCGGCGTCCCGCTCGGGGTTCCCGGCACGACCAACATGGTGCGCATCGCCTCCGTCGGACCAGATGGCGAAGCCAACATGTAACGACGCCGATGCTGGTCCGCGCTTCGCGCGGTGGCGGGTCGTCGCTTTCGCGCAACGCAATGACGTTTGCAGGTTTTCCGATTCGTTTTTCAAACAGCCGACACGTCTCCGCGATCCCGGCCCGCGCGATGCGCCCGAGTGATACGGGGTCTGTGTCCCTCGAAAACAGAGGGCGCAGGGAAAGCCGGATGCTGGCTGCACCCGTAGCCTCGCGTGGGAATGAAAGAACCACACGAGCGTAGTCACCACAGGTTCGACCGGAACATGCCGGCCCTCCCTGCGCGAATGGTTTTAACGGCTTCGTGCGTGCTCTCCCCGGTGTCCATGACTTTTTAGTCACCGTCACCCGGCAGGTCATCGCCCGCCAGACTTGGCACCAGCCCAGGGGTGCCAGGACCACACGCCTTCGCCGTCCGCGCCTGTACCGCTCGTCGCGCGGCACAGCCCGCGTCCATCGCATCCCGCGCTCAACGTTCGTGACGACGCGTACGCCCCTCTTGCGAGTGCGGGACAGCGCCAGGATACGCACGTTTTCTGATTTTCGGAAAGTGAAAAATTTTCAGCTCAAGGATTGGATGGCGCAGCACATTGCATCGGCTCGCGAATTTCGATTTTCCGAACACCCGCTTTTGCAAACTTTTGGAGCGAAATCGAAGTGCGATCCGCCTCAAATCGCGCCGACTGGTTTGCCTGGCAAGCGAACTGGCTTCACCGCGCGCCTCTGCGAAAACGGCATCGGCCCGGCGACGCCGCTACGCTCCGACCAGCGTCTTTGCCGGCAGAGCGGCCTGCACCACGAGCCCGCGGGCGCGTGCATCCATCACCCCGACCGCGCGCAGCGCAAGCAGGGTCACGCTCTGAACGGCGTCGCGCATCCTGGCGGGATCGTCGAGATTGTCGGGCGCGAGCGGCCCGACCAGCGCCTCGTGCAGCGCACCGAGAAGCGCGGTCGCGGCAAGCTGGGTGTCCTGTGCCGGCAGATGCCCGGCGCGGACTGCGGCATCGATGCGGCTAGCGATTTCGCCCGCGATCTCGCGGCGGCTGGCGAGCCGCGATGCGGTGACATCGACGTCAACCGGCTCGGCCAGAATGCCCCAGGAAAGCTTGCGCTGGGACAGCACGTGGACGGCGACGGTGGAAACCGCCGCAGCCAGCGCGGAAGATGGCCCGGGCGCGGCATCGGCCGCGCGGCGGATCGCGGCGAGTTCATCGCGCGAGACATCGGCGATCAGCTCGGAGATCAGGTCGGCCTTGGAGGGAAAGTAGCGATAGACCGTGCCGGCGGCGACATTGGCGCGCACCGCGACCGGCGCAATCTGGACCGCGGCCATGCCGGATTCGGCTGCGGCATCGCGTGCGGCCGCCAGAATGGCACTGCGGCGCGCCGCGAGGCGCTTCACGACCTGGTGCGTCCGCCGATAAACCATGGCGTTTCCTGTCCCGGCAGACGCAATTCGGACGGTTGCCACCTCCGAAGGCGTCTTCAGCATTTTGGACGATCTGGGCAAATCGACTGAAGAAGTGAACAACTATTCAGACCGGATGACAAGACGCAATTGTCACCCTGACCGGTTGGCGGAGAAGATTTTGAGGGAAGCGGCGGCTTCAGGCTCCAGCGGGGGCCAAAGCGCGGACCGGTTCTCTTCGCCACCAGCAGCCGGCGCGGCGCAGAACGAGGCCGGCGACAATCAGGTTGGTGGCAAGCCCGACCGGGACGCCCAGCACCGTGGAAAGCAGGCAAAGCGCGAGGGCTACGGCGAGCGCCGGCAGCTCGAATCTCAGGAAACCGCCGGCAAGGCCGAGGCGCACGAGATAGGCGACCGGGATCGCCAGCACCATCATGTCGTACCGGAAGAGATAGGGCGTGACGAGGAGCGTTCCGACCGCAAGGCTAGCGGCCTTCAGCGAATAGCGGACCTTGCTGCGCCAGATCGTGATCAGCGTGACTGCGACGGAAGCGGTCATGATCCACTGCAGGGTCCAGGCAAGATGCTCGCTGCCGCCGAAATAGCGCACCAGCGACAAGGCGCTCTGCAGCTTCCACCAGGGCGCCTTGCCCTCGACGAGAAAGGCCTGCGAGAACGCCGGCATCCAGTGGAAGAACGCCTGCCAGCTCTCGGTGCCGAAGGCGAGCCAGGAGGCGAATGCCAGTGCCGCGCCTACGATTGCGGCCGTGACAAACACCGTCCACTCCGAGGTTGCGATCAGCACGAGCGGAAACAAGAAGCCATATTGCGGCTTGTAGGTGAGAAGCCCGAGGCAAATGCCCGAGAGCACCGGCCGCGTCGGCAGCAGATAGAGCGTGCCGCCGATCAGCGCTGCCGTGAGAAAACCGTTCTGCCCAACCAGTGCGTTGGTGAACACCAACGGAAACGCGACCGCGAGCATGAGGCCAAAGGCGCGGCCGACGATGGCGCGGATCGCAAAGAGATATGGCACGAAGCTGGCCGCAACCCAGCCGACGAAGGCTGTCGCGTAAGAAAACTGTGCGAGGAAAGAGGCGACGAACAGGAACGGCGGCGGATAGTGCCAGGCGAAATAGCCGATGAAATCCTGCTTCAAGACATCGAGCTCGATCTGCTTCTGCAGGTCCCAATCGTAAGCGAGCGCGGGATGACCATCGAGCACCATGCGCCCGGCCGCCCAGACATTGACGAAGTCGGTCGGAATGCCCTGCCCGTTCAGGTCATAGATCCAGCAACGCAAGTAATACGCCGCCGGAAAGAACGACGCATTGACCACGGCCAGCACGAAGCAGACGTTGAGCAGCGATTTCGGAATCGCGTTCTCCGCAGGTCGCATCGGGGTGGATGGATCGGCCGTCATGCAAATCCTCTTCGCGCCACTGGTTCTGAAGGCGCACGCAACCCAAGCAATAGGCCTGTTTGCGTTGAGGAAATCTTAATGAAATTGATTCTCGCGGTTTCTATCGCCTGATACGACGCATCGAGGTGCTGCCGGTGCTGAGGATGACGAGGCCAACACACCGCTGGTGCCGTTCGATACGACAAGCCCTGGCTTTGTGATCGCCGCTCGACCTGCCGGGGGTATATTCAATCAAAGGCGTCGTGACTATCGCGAAGGGACGATCCCATGGCATGCAAAGCAACATCGGGCCTGTTGGGGCTTTTGCTCGTTTTGTCCAGCGCAAGTGGGTCTTTTGCCCAACCCGCCACGCCGCAAATGAAACACGGGCAGGAGCCCGGCTATCATCACTCGTTCGGCAACGCCGAGACCTGGGCCAGGGAATTCGACGATCCGGCTCGCGACGCCTGGCAGAAACCCGACGATGTATTGGATGCGTTGCAACTGGCACCAACTGCCGTCGTTGCAGACATCGGCGCCGGCACGGGATATTTCAGCGCGCGCATCGCCAAACGCGTGCCCGACGGCAAAGTGTTCGCCGCAGATATCGAGCCGGACATGCTGCGCTATCTCGGCGAGCGTGCCCACCGCGAGCACCTCCACACGCTAAACCCTGTTCAGGCGAGTGCGGATAATCCCAATCTGCCCGAGCCGGTGGACGTGGCTCTGATTGTGGATACCTATCATCATATCGATGATCGCATTGCTTACTTTTCCAGATTGAAATCGTCGTTGCGGCCGGGCGGCCGCCTCGCCATCGTGGATTTCAAGATGGACGCGCCTGAGGGGCCGCCCCCGGAGCGTCGCATCCCGGCCGAGAAGGTGAAGGACGAAGTGGAGCAAGCGGGTTACGCGCTCGTTGCGAGGCACGATTTTCTGCCCCGGCAATACTTCCTCGTGTTTCAGGCGCGATAAGCGCGCGCGATCATGCACCCGAACGTAGACGCCAGACGAGCCCGGCCGCGAAGGCAATGGCAAGAATGATCCAGACGACCATGTGAAATTGTCCGTATCCGCCGTAGCCCCATGGCTCCGTTCCGAACATGATCAGCCCTCCGTCAGCGCCGCTGATTGGCCTCCAGGAACGCCAGCAACGATCCCGGTACTTCGTCGTACTCGACGTAACGTCGGCGCAGTTCGTCGGCGATGTCCATGGTCACGTCCCGGGACCAGCCTTCGGCAGTATTGAAGGCGACGATGCGGACCGGGTTGTTGTACTCGCCGGCGAACATGTCCCGGATCAACGTCTGCCGATTGGCGTGTTCTTCGTCGATCTCGCGCCAGGAGCGCCCAAGCGCTCCAAAGTCATCCAGCACGAGGTAAACGTCCGGGTCGGGCACGATCGATGGCGAGGTACGCATAACGAACTCCACAAACAAAAGAACGTTGCCAATCTGACATGTCGGCATGAGCAGCGAGAGGCGCAATGACGTGCCGTAACTGCCTTGAGTTCGCTTATCCACCGTCCATCGGAGCTAACCCTGTTGCGCCGGGGGCGGCGCATACCGTGAACACAAGCGGCACGAATGACGAAGCCTTCCTATGCGCTGTGGATAAGCTGTGGATGAGCCTGTGCGTCGCCGGTGAATTCCCGCCGTGCGGCGCCAACGCATGGGAACGCCCAGGCGGCACACTCGTTAGCGACCGGGACATCAATCCGAAACTAGCGGCTGCACATCGGCGACCCCCCTACACTTAGCGGCTTGCCTTTTGTTCATGTTATGTTCTTATAGCCTATCGGAGTCGAGACATGCCGGACATCGATGTCATCCGACGCGAAATCGAGCGCATGCGAAACCGCGTTAACCGTCAGCGTGCCGAGATCACGCAGCTTCGACACGCCGGCATATCCACCACCTCGGCCGAGGAACTGCTCGAGCGGATGCTCAACAAGATCGACGACCTCTGCGCCGAGCGGGACAGGCTGAAGAAGGAGCAGCCGGCCAGAGTATTGGGAGCTCGACACTGGTGAAGTGGTTCGACGACGAGCGCGATCCTTCGCCCTTCCTCAGGGCTTTGGAGGAAGTTCGTCGCATGGCCACGCGCGAGGGTTGGCGCTATCAGCACGTTCAGGCAATCATCGTCGCCATCGACCAATATGCGGAAGCAGCAACCGGCAACCGCGATTTCTTTTTGAATAGGCCGCCCGGTGCAAGTCGCGCCGACATGCCTTAGCTGATCAAATCGCAAAAACTCGGCTATATGGCGGGCATAAAGTCTTCCTAACCAGACGGCCGGGAGTTTTTCATGGCAAGGAAATTGACGCGACGATCGATCATGGCCGGCGCGGCTGCGTTTGCGCCCGGCATCATCGTTCGGGGCGCACGTGCGGCCGACTACACATTCGCGCAATATCACAATCAGGCCGCCTTGGGCACGCTGCACAGGAACCTCACGGCGATGTGGCAGGCGATCTCGGAGGAGACCAATGGCCGCGTCGCGGCGACGGTCTACGCCGAAAACAACAAGCTGCCGGGCGGCGATCCCGATGCGCTGAAGATGCTGATATCCGGCGAGATCCAGTTCTTCACGCTGATGGGCGGCATCATCGGCACCGTGGTGCCGGTCGCCGAAGCGCAGCAATTGCCGTTCGCGTTCAAATCGGCAGCGGAAGCCCACAAGGCGATCGACGGCCCGCTCGGCCGCTATATCGGCGAGGAGATGGCGGCCAAGGGCATGCACCTGTTCCCGGTTGCGGGCTTCGACAACGGCATGCGGCAGGTTGCCTCGATCCCGCGTCCGATCGCGCAGCCCGCGGATTTCGACGGCATGAAAATCCGCGTGCCGCCGGGACAGATGATGCTCGATACATTCGGCGCCTTCGGCGCCAAGCCGATCACGACCTCGGCCAACAAGATCTACGATGCGCTGAAGACCGGCCAGGTCGAAGCGCAGGAAAATCCGCTCGCGATCCTCGAAGGTTTCAAGCTCTACGAGCTCGTGAAGTATGTCAGCCTGACCAATCACATGTGGTCCGGCTTCAACGAGATGGCGCATCTTGCGACCTGGAAGGCCCTGCCCGAGGACATCAAGGCCACGATCGAGCGCAACGTGACAAAATATGTCCGCGCGCAGCGGCAGGACCAGGCCGCGCTGAACGCGGCGCTGCGTGAAGATTTCGTCAAACGCGGGCTGGTGTTCAACGATGTGGACCAGGCCGCTTTCCGCGCCAAACTGCCGGGCGTCTACGCGATCTGGAAGGAAAAGCTCGGATCGAAATGCTGGTCGCTGGTGGAAGAAGAGGTCGGGAAGCTGGGCTAGCTCCCTGTCGTCCCGGCCAGGCGAGTTCCTTGCGGCGTAGCGTCGTCACGTAGCGAGCGCGAGGGGAGACGACAAATCCCGGGCTTCGTCGGAAACCTCAATTCCCCGTCTGCAATTCGCCGAAACGTTCCCAGCTCTTGCCGTTGAAGCGCATGAACTGCATCTGGTCGACCGGCACGTGATCGGTCGGCGAAGTGTTGACCTTGATGCCCGGGAGCAGCATGGGCAATTCCAGATCGCGAATCGAAAACGCCTGCTTCAGGATGTTTTCGGTCGACAGATCGTCGCCGCAGGCCTTCAGCACGGCTTCCAGCGTCATCGCGCTGTTATAGGCGTTGACATAGTTGGTGTCGTGCAGGTCCGCTTCGGGAATGTACCTGGTCATGAACTCGCGCCAGGCCTTGACGCCGGGGTCGTCGTTCCAGGCGGGATCGTCGGGGTCCTTGACATAGGCGGTGGAGAGGATTCCGATCCCGGCCTCGAGCCCCGCGGGTTGCATCACGGTCGAGATCCAGACGGCGACATTGGACAGGAACGTCATCGGCCGCCAGCCGATCTCGTAGGATTTGCGGATCGCTTGCGCCGCGAATTTCGGGGTCGCCGCGATCACGAACACATCGGCCCCGGACGCTTTCAGCTTGACGATCTGGGAATCGATGGTCGGGTCGGTGAATTCATAGGTCGCAGCGGTCACGACGGAATCATAGGTGTCGCCGAGCACGTCCTTCAATCCCAGCAGATAGTCGCGTCCGTAATCGTCGTTCTGCGAAATCACCGCGAATCTGGCGTTCGGATTCTTCGCCAGCGCATACCGCGCATAGAGCCGCGCCTCGTAGCGGAACGGCGCCTGCACGCCCATCGTCGCCTGCGGATATTGCGCGATGTCGGAGAATTTCGAGGCGCCCGAGGCCAGGAAGAGCTGCGGGATGTTCTTGCTCTGAAGATATTTCGCGATCGCGGTGTTATGCGCCGTGCCGATCGAGGAAAAGATCAGCGCGACCTCGTCGCTCTCGACCAGCCGGCGCGTTTGCTCGACCGTCTTGGGCGGCGCGTAGCCGTCGTCGAGCGAAATCAGATTGACCTTGCGGCCGTTGATGCCGCCGCGCTCGTTCAGCATCTTGAAATAGCCGACCTCGCCCTTGCCAAGCGCGCCGAAGGCGGAAACCGGACCGCTATAGGGCATGGTTTGGCCTATTTTGATCTCGGTTGCGGTGACGCCGCGCGTCTCGCCAGCGCGTGCGGCGACCGGCCACGAAAGCAGCGCGATCAAACCTGCTACGCCGCAGACGCCTGCAGCAGAACGCATCTCTCCCCCCACATTTCATTTTCGCTCTTGCCGTCGTCAAACCATGCCATGTCGGGCAGATGGACGCCATTCATAATTGCCGAGCCGATCATCGCCTGGGCACTGTCTCATTCGCTGCGCGTTGCATCACGACGAGCGAGTGGCAGAGCAAAAGTTGAGGCGTTGTCGTACCTCAATGGGCGGGTTTGCGCAGACCCGTCGTCGACCCCGTGGTGCTGGATTTTTGCGTGGTCGTGCTTCCGACCGTGGTTGAGCCCTTCGCGGGTCCGCCGACGGACGCTCCGGCCGCGGGTCCCGTCGTCGCCCCGCCGACGACCGGCTTCGGTCCCTTCGAGGGACCGCCGACCTGCGCAAGGGCAGGCGAAGTCAAGACAGCAAGCGTGAGAACCAATCCCGTTGCGGCAAGTTTCATGTCGATTGCTCCGTCGCAAGACGCGATGCGTCGGCCCGATTCATTTTGCTAGCCCTGAGTTTTCCGCAACGCCGGGGCGCACGCAAGCGCAATCCTCGAGCGTTGGCAGAACGCCGGCGGGCGGATATCTTTTGGCTATGCGCTGGAGTGTCTGCCCATGACCGAACTCGGCTTTGAAGCCGCGCTGAACGATCGCGTCAGCGACATGCTCGATGCCTGCACCCGATGCGGCAAGTGCGTCGAGGTCTGCCCCAGCGTTCAACCCGCCCGCATCGCCGAAGCCGATCCGGCTGCCGTGATTTCCGGCGTGATCGACCTGATCCGGACCGGCAACGGGCCGGAAGCGGCGCGCCAATGGGCAAGTTCCTGCATGCTGAGCGGCGCCTGCATCGAGGCGTGCGATTATGGCGTCAATCCGCGCTTCCTCCTGGCGATGGCGCGTGGCGCGATGCGGCGGAAGGATTTCGACCTGACCGAGCGTCGCCGCGACGGCGTGGCGAAATTCCGCGAGACCAGCCGGGACGTCGCCATGCTGTCGCGGCTGCAGCTCGACCGCACCGCGCTGGAGCGGCTGGGTCAGGGCGCCGCATCGCTGGCGTCGTCGGGCGAGCCGCCGGACTTCATCTTCTATACCGGCTGCAACGTTCTCAAGACCCCGCACATCGCCTTGCTTGCGCTCGACATCATGGACAGGCTCGGCGTCAGCTATCAGGTGATGGGCGGTCCGAGCCACTGCTGCGGGGTGGCGCAACTTCGTGCCGGCGACCCCGAGATGAGCGGCCGGATGGGAGCGAGCTCGATCGAGAAGATGTCGCACAGCAAGTCCGGGCAGGTGCTGTCCTGGTGCCCAAGCTGCTACGTGCAGTTCACCGAGACGACGCTGCCGACGATCGAGCGGCAGCGCGGCGCGCGGCCGTTCGAGATGACGCCGTTCATCCTGTTTCTGAAGAGCAGGCTCGACCAGCTCAAAACCCATTTGCGCGAGCGTGTCGGCTTGCGCGTCGCGCTGCACCGGCATCCCGGCGTTGCCGGCGTCGTCGAGGCCGCCCTCGAGCTTTTGCACGCCGTGCCCGGCGTCGAGCTTGTCGACCTCAAGCAGCCGGCCGTCGGGCTGCAGAGCGTCAATCTCGGCGTGCTGCCCGCCTACAAGCGCGAACTGCAGCGCGCCGAGCTCGACGCCGCGCGCGCGGCGCGTGTCGATGCGCTGGTCGCCATCTATCACAGCGATCATCGCGAGCTCTGCGCCCACGAGCGCGAGCAGCCGTTCCGCATCGTCAACATCCTGGAGGTCATCGGCGAGAGCATGGGCCTCCGTCGCCACGACCGCTACAAGGAGCTCAAAATCACCCAGGATGCCGATCTGATCATGCGCGAGTGCGGCGATTTGATCGCCGCGCACGCGCTCGATTCGGCGCAGGCGCGCGAGGTCGTCGCGAAGGCGCTGATCGGCGACCAGCCCTTGCCGCTCGGCAACACGACGTAGGACCTGTTGCAACTGCGGCAAGGGCCGAAACGTGCCGCCGCTTCATTCGATCACCTCGTCGGCGCGGCCGAGCAGGGTCAGCGGCACGGTGATGCCAAGCGCCTTCGCAGCCTTGAGATTGACTGCAAGCTCGATCTTGGTCGCCTGCTGAACCGGCAGGTCGGCCGGCTTCTCTCCCTTGAGAATGCGGCCGACGTAATTTCCGGTGAGACGATAGGCATCGACGATATCGCCGCCATAGCTGAGCAGGCCGCCGGCGGCGACAAATGCGCGGCCGGCACCAACCGCCGGCACGGCGTGGCTCGCCGCAAGCGCGGCCATCCGTTCGGTCCGGCTGACAAAGAACGGATCGCCGCCGCTGATCACGAGCCCGCTCACCTGCAGTCGAGCTGCTTCGGTGAAGGCAGTATCGAGATCATCATCGGCCGTCGCCTTCAGCACGTGCAGTTCCATGCCAAAGGTGCGGGCTGCGGGCTGCATTTCCCTTGCAGCGGTCTCCGCAATCACGGGATTGCTCGGGTTGACCAGGAGCGCGACCGCGCGGCGATCGGGAAACAGTTCGTGCAGCACTTCAAGCCGCTTTGGTCCCGTCTCGACCGACAATTGGGTCACGCCGGTGATATGCCCGCCTGGCCGGTTCAGGCTGGCGACAAGGCCGAGCCCGACCGGATCGGCCGCGGTTTCGAACACGATCGGGATCGTCGTGCTCAATCCCTTTGCAGCCAGCGCCGCCGGTGTCGACGTGGCTGCAAGCACCGCGACGTTGCGTTGAACCAGTTCGGCCGCCAATGCAGGCAGACGATCGTTCTGGCCCTCGGCCCAGCGGTATTCAATGGTGACGTCTCGTCCTTCGACGAAACCGGCCTCTTCGAGCCCCTTGACAAAGGCCGTCGCGAGCGGCGCGTAGTTCCGCGCCAGTCCGCCATTGAGGAAGCCGACCACGGGGATCGCGCCCTGCTGCGCGCGCAACGGTGACGACGGCACAGCGACCGCAATCACCATTGCGCAGCCGAGCATCATGGTGAACGCGCGCCGCTCCATGGTCACCCCTTCGCCTCCGGCAACAGCCTATCATGCCTTGACGGGACCGACGAACGGCGCAATCGCTTCACCTGCGCCGGTCCGTGCTGGCACGGAGTGAGATTTGCGAGCAGGAGGGCGCCATGTCGGCTTTACGAAATCTTCTCGCCGCGATCATGCTGATCGCGTCGGCTGCGGCGGCACATGCGGCACCGCAATGGCTGACTCTTCCGGCCACGCCGACGCTCCCCAGTGCGGCCCAGAGCGGCCTTGCGCCGGTCAACGGCATCAAGATCTGGTACGCCAGCTTCGGCCGGGGCGAGCCCGTGTTGCTGATTCATGGCGGGCTCGCCAATTCCAATTATTGGGGCCATCAGGTTCGCGCGCTGCTGAAGCATTACCGGGTCGTCGTCATGGACAGCCGCGGCCACGGCCGCTCGAGCCGCAACGAACAACCCTACGGTTACGACCTGATGGCCTCCGACGTGCTCGCCTTGATGGATCATCTCGGAATCAAGAAGGCGGCGATCGTGGGTTGGAGCGACGGCGCCATCATCGGCCTCGACATCGCCATGCATCATCCCGAGCGCGTTTCAAGACTGTTTGCGTTTGCCGCGAACTCCGACCCGTCGGGCGTGGCCGACATTGCGAAAAGCGATGTGTTCAACGCCTACATCGAAAGAGCCGGCGAAGAGTACAAGCGCCTTTCGCCGACGCCCACCGAGTACAAGAGCTTCGTCGAGCAGATCACCAAAATGTGGGAAACCCAGCCGAACTGGACCGAGGCGGATCTTGCCGCCATCAAGGTCCCCACCTGGATCGTCGATGCCGATCATGACGAGGCGATCAAGCGCGAGAACACCGAGTTCATGGCCGCGCATATTCCGGGTGCGGGCCTGTTGATCCAACCGAACGTCAGCCACTTCTCGTTCATGCAGGATCCCGAGCAATTCACCAACGACGTGCTGCATT